>OFOK01000877.1_pt1 | contig 26819 bp, 20 predicted proteins | sample 1542001 | NCBI WGS metagenome assembly OFOK01 (sample SAMN04209242, study PRJEB22552) | human gut metagenome | biome: gut; material: feces | host: Homo sapiens | place: USA: Oklahoma
CCGTTTAGCCGTCTGCCGTATTATTTTTTAGTTTCCTTAATCGGCACCAGCTAAACCTGTCCCGCCGGCTCTTCCGCTCACTGCATGGAAGAAAGGGTATTCTGGATCGCATCTGCAACGGCGGCGGCCATTGCATTCTTATAACCATCGTTCTGCAGCTTGCTGAGCTCGTCCGGGTTTGTCAAAAACCCGCATTCCACCAGCACTGCCGGGAAGTCCATGTGGGTCGTCACCCGGTATGCGCCGTATTTTGCGCCCCGGTCTCGGGTTCCCAGCGCGCCCGCCACCCTGCCGGAAAGATTGCTTGCCAGCAGCCGGGAGTAAGGGTTGAAATAATACGCCTCGGTGCCGCTGGCACTGGAAACGCCGGAATTGTGGTGGAGGCTCACAAACAAATGCGGGCTGTAGCTCTGGGACTGGCTCACCCGCGCATCCAGCGAAACATAGCCGGACGTGTCGGTCACCTGCACGCTGGCGCCCCGGTCCCGCAGGATGGAGGCGACCCGGTTTGCCAGGTCGGCGTTCATGCTTTTCTCGGTGTACATGCCCGCGATGGAGGTGCCGCCGTCATAGCCCCCATGGCCCGGGTCGATGTAAATTTTCGCCCCCGAAAGCCCGGAGGGGATCTGGTTGAACCGGAACACAAGGTTGCCGCCGTCGTAATAAGCCCGATAGCCCAAAAACGCTCCTGCCCTGCGCAGGTCAAGGGTGAGCACCGTGTTGTTGCCGTCCTGCGAAAGGCTCGCGCCGGAAAGGAGATTGTTGCCCGCCAGCTCCGGGCTGCCGGTATCGAGCCGGGTGTCCTTCAGGACCACGCGCATCTGCCCTGCGCCAAAGCCGGTGGCGCCGCCGCCCGAGGAATAGCCGGTGCCGGGAAATTCCACGGTATAGGCGGTCTTGCGGCCGCTGCGGGCAAGGCTCACATACACATATTGCCCGTCCGCCCAGGAGCTTGTGCCGGAAACCGACGACAATTCCCATTCCGCCTCGCCCAGGCTCGTCACATCGCCCGCGCTCACCCGCACGCCGCAGCCCAGGATATAATATTCCCCATGGCCGTAGTCGCCGTCGTAGGTGAGCTTGTCGCTCACAATGTAATCCACCGTATCTTTCGGCAGCGGGAAGCAGTTGCCGTAAGGGTCATTGTTCAGCACCCCTGCGGGGTAGGTGCGGGCCTGGCCGGCGGTGACCTGCACCAGGTTGCCCTTTTGCCCCTCCACATTGGGGGCCTGCCGGGGCAGCGCCGCCACATACACCCGCGCGGCCGATACGCTCTGGGTGATGCCGCTCCAAACGGCGCTCACGGCAATGTTGCCCACGTCCTGTTCGCTCTCGCCCGCCGCGGGCACGGTGAGCATTCCCTTAAAGGGCACATAGCTGGAGGTGTTGCCGTCGGCGTCGTCGGTGGCGAGCTCCTGCTCGGTCAGGGTCACACTCGCGCCCCCCAGGCTTGCGGTAACGGCCGAGCCGGAGTAGGCCATCACGGTCATGCCAATCTGGGTCCCGCCCTCCACCGTCATGCTGCCGCTGGGCGCGGCCTCCTTGATGATGACCACCTCGCGGGTGATGTTATAGGTGATCGTTTTTTCCTTGTGTTCAAACGCAAAGGTGTTCTGCCCCGGCGCCAGATCCATTTCCAGGCTGAACACGCCTTCCCCGTTGCGCTCCAGCTCCTTGCCGTTGATGCTCAAGGGGAAATTCGGGTCGGAAGCGCCGTAGAAGTTCACCTTGGGCTCCTGGGTGGTAAAGGTGCGCTTTTCGGGCGTGCTCACCGAGAGATCGGTCAGGATGTCGTTCTCCTCGATCTGGTCGGCATAATAGCGCAGCAGCACGTCCGTGGAGCCGCCGGTGTTTTCCTGCAGGGCGGGCAGCGAGGCGAACACCGCCCCCCCGCACCCGGGAATCTCCCTCGTTTGGATGACCTGGCGCATCACCTGGTCCGGCGCCTTCCAGCCCGCCTCGTCGCCGCCCAGCTTATCGTTATAAATATAGGCGGCGACCGAGGCGCCATGCTGCTGCGCCACGCCCGCCCACCAACTGAGCACGGTGCCGAACGCAGCGTTTTCGTCCGCCAGAGAGCCCGGGCAGCGCACCAGCACCTGGTCGATGCTGCTCCAGGTGAAAATGGCGTTCAGGTCCACAAAGCCGCCGGTGAGCATTTCAAACGAGGCGCTGGTGGCGCTGCCGGCCGGGTCGGAAGCAACGTTTGCCCACACCGGGTCGGCCATAAGGCCGAACACCGCTTCGCCCCGCTGGCCCTTCACCGCCTGCGACGCATTTACCACAAGGGAGGTGACGCATTCGCGCACCCAGTTCTCATACCCCATCGAGGCTCCCTCGGCGCGGTACAGGCTCATGCTGCCGGCATCCTTATGGTTATAATAACCGGCAAGATAAACCCCATTCGGCTGGTAGCGGGCCGTCAGATCGGCCAGCACCTGGCAGGCGCTCTGCACCGCCGCGGCGGAAAGGGCGCTGTGCGGGCCATAGCCTCCGCCGGTCTGCAGGCCGAAGGCCGCATCGAATACCGGGTATAAATAAAGCTCCTTCGCCGCGGCCTCCTGCTGCGCACATCCCAGCAGGTCGAACCCGGTAGCCATGGGCCAATGCTCGCTGGCAAACAGCGCGCCCGAGGCCGTATTCACCGGCAAAAACACAGCGTTCATCCCGTATTCGGCCGCCTGGGAAAAGGCCGCCTCCAGCTGCGCCCTGCAGTCCTCTTCGGAGGCGGCAGGGTCAAAATCGCGCCCGGGGGCAAGATAGACCGCCCGCAGCTCCTGGGGCTGTTGCAGGGCGGGCGAAGCGCCCTCCTCCGCCCGGGCGGCCGTTCCCATAAGGCACAGCCCGCACGCAAGGGCCGCCGCGAAACGCAATATTTTTTTCATAACGGCCCCCTTCGTTTTTCGGCTGTTCAAGGCGTTTCTTACTTACATATAGTAACAGTTTTCGCGGCAAAATCAAGCAAAAAACGCGCATTTAAGCGCTTTTGTGGTTGTATAGCCAAAGCACTTTACACACAAAAATGTCACCGCGCGGGTCCGCGCGGTGACAAGGCAATCTACTTGCCGCGATGCAGAAGGGCGTCAAGCCTCTTCCACAGGCCGGCTTTTTTATTCCTGTGGGGCTCTTTTTCTGGAACTGCGGCCCCGAAGCCGGCGGAAAAATATTCATAGAGCTCCATCTGGCTGTCGATACAGCGCTCCCCCGGGCCGGGCTTTACCTTGCTGTAGCTGCCGTCAGGCTTCATTTCCCGGGCATTCACGTTATCGGCCAGCTGCAGCTGCAAAAGCCCCCACAGCTTTTCTTTGAGGCTGCGGTCCTCAATGCGGATGCCCACCTCCACCCGGCGCTCGGTATTCCGGGTCAGAAAATCGCCGGAGGCGATATAGATCCGAAGATTTTCCCCCTCACCGAAGGCATAGATGCGCGAGTGCTCCAAATACCGCCCCACAATGCTGCGCACCCGAAGGTTTTCGGTGTGGCCGGGCACCCCGGCGCGCACACAGCAGATCCCCCGCACGATCATGTCCGTTGCAACGCCCGCGCAGGAGGCTTCCTCCAATTTTTCGATCACGTTTTTGTCGCTGATGGAATTGTTTTTTAAGGTGATGCGGGCGGGCAGGCCCATGCGTGCCTGGCCGATCTCACGGTCGATCTCGGCCAGCAGAACGCTTTTAAAGCACAGGGGAGCCACCAAAAGATATTGCGTATCGTCTGTAAGGCGTTCCACCGCCAGGTTGTTGAACACGGCGGCGGCCTCTTCCCCAATCTCCTGGCTGGTGGTAACAAATGCCAGATCGGTATACTGTTCGCTTGTTTTTTCGTTGTAGTTGCCGGTTCCCACCTGGGTGGTATAGTGATATTTCCCGGCGCGCTTGCGGGTGATCAGGGTGAGCTTGGAATGCACCTTGTATTCATCCAAACCGTAGATCACCGTGCAGCCCGCCTCTTCCAGCTGTTTGGACCAGTCGATGTTGTTCTGTTCGTCAAACCTTGCCCGAAGCTCCACCACCGTGACCACCTCTTTGCCGTTTTCTGCGGCGGCCACCAGCGCCTGCACGATTTGGGAATCGTGGGCCATACGGTACAGGGTCATTTTGATGCTGATGACCTCCGGATCAAACGCCGCGGCCATAAGCATTTTGATAAAGGGGCGCATGCTCTGATACGGGTAGGCCAAAAGCATGTCGTGCGTTTCCACCTCGCGCCCCAGGCGGTACCCTGCCGGCGCCTGCAAGGGCTTTGCCGGCGGATAGAACAGCTCGCTGCGCCCGTCCGCCTGCAGGCGGGCCGCCAGCTTGAAAAAGCAGGACAGGTCCAAAGGCGCCGCCTGGGCAAAGCATTGTTTTTGCGGCAGCACCAGCTTGTCACAGAGATATTTTTCAATTTCCTGGGGCGGCTGGTTCCAGAACTGCAGCCGCACGGCCGCCAATTTGCGGCGCTTTTTCAGCAGCTCGCTCATGACCTGCCGGTAGTCGATATCCTGGTCGAACATGCCCTCTTTCACATCAATGTCCGCATTGCGGGTGACCCGGAACAGGCACTTTTTCTGCAGCATCCCCTTGGGAAACACCAGCTGGGCAAAATGGAAGATCAGCTCTTCCGCCAGGCCATATTCCACCGTTTCTTCCTTTTTCAGATACAGCAGGCGTTCAAACTGGCTGCCGATGGGGATCAGGCCAAACGAAACCTCCTCGTCCCCCTTTGCTTTCAGGGTGGCGCACAGGTAGATCTCCTGGTTGCGCAAAAACGGGAATGGGTGCCGGTGGTCAATGATCTGGGGCGACAAAACCGGATACAGCTCGTTCTGAAAATACTTTTTCCAGAACTTTTCATCTTCCCTGTCCAGCTTTTCAAAATCGATGCGGCGGTACCCCACCTCTGCCAGGCGCTCCCGCAGGCGAAACACATTTTTGTCGCACTGCTCCTGCAATTCCGCTGTTTTGGGCATGATGGCGGCAAGCTGCTGGGCTGCCGTCATGTTGGTCTTGTTCTCCGTGATCTCATTTTTAAGCAGGGTGCGGTCGTACAGCGAACCCACCCGCACCATAAAGAACTCGTCCAGATTGCTGCCGTAAATAGCGGCGAATTTCATCTGTTCGGCCAGGGGGACCGTTTTATCCTTGCTGAGTGCAAGGACCCGCCGGTTAAAATCCAGCCAGCTCAGCTCCCGGTTGATGAAAATTTGATTCTCCTGCGCTTCCAAGCTCCGCGCCTCCTCATTCAATATAAAGGTATCCATCCCAGGCCTCCAGGTCCTTGCTGGTGACCGCGCTTATCTGTGCCAGCTCTTCCAGGCTGGCAAAGGGGCCGTGATCCGCCCTGTATTGCAGGATCGCCCGCGCCTTTTTCTCCCCCAGGCCCGGCAGGCTGCGCAGCGCGGCTTCATCGGCTGTGTTGAGCTCGACCCGCAGCAGCCCCTGCACGGTTACCGGCTGTGGGTTCAGGGGATCATATCCAGGCTGGAACAGGGGTGGGGTGAACAAAAGCGCCCCCAGCACCACCGCAGCCAGCACCGCAGCCGCCAGCGCCGCCATGCGTTTGCCGTTTTGTTCCACCCCGTTCACCTTCTTCTCCATGGTACCCCGCCTTTTATCCCTATTATAATCGCTGCCCTGTGGTTATTATAACACACCCTGGGGGCCAAAAAAGACAAACTTATGTAAAAAAAGCCCTTTTCCGTTTTTGGGAACGGAAAAGGGCAGGGCATTTTCAGCGATTCAGCAATTGCCGGACCCGCGCCGCAATGTGCTCTGCGGTGAGGCCATACAGGGTGAGCAGCTCCTCGGCCGGGCCGGACTGGCCGAACTCATCCATCACCGCCACCGGCAGCACCCTGCAGCCTGCGCCATTTTTCAGCAGCGCTTCGCACACCGCGCTGTAAAGCCCGCCGATCACACTGTGCTCCTCGGCGGTCACAATGCCTCCGGTCTCACGGGCGGCGGCGCACAGGGCCTCCTCGTCGATGGGCTTGAGGGTGTGCACGTTCAAAAGCCGCACCTGGATGCCCTCGGAGGCAAGCAGTTCGGCGGCCTCCAGCGCGCGTGCCACCATCAGCCCGGTAGCGGCGATGGTGGCGTCTGTGCCCTCGCGCAGCGTTACGGCCCTGCCCAGCTCAAAGCGGTAGCTCGCAGGATCGTTGATCACCGGCACCGCCAGGCGCCCCAGGCGCATGTAGGCCGGGCCCTCGTACGCCGCAAACGCGCGCACCGCCAGGCACGCCTCGGTGTCGTCGGCCGGGTTCACCACTACCATACCAGGGATGTTGCGCATCAGGGCGATATCCTCGTTGCACTGGTGGGTAGCGCCGTCCTCCCCCACCGAGATGCCTGCGTGGGAGGCGCAGATCTTTACGTTCAGGTGGGGGTAGCCCACGCTGTTGCGGATCTGCTCGTAAGCGCGGCCCGCCGCAAACATGGCAAAGCTGGAAACAAACGGGATCATGCCGCTTGCGGCAAGCCCCGCGGCAATCGAGACCATGTTGGCCTCCGCAATGCCGCAGTCAAAATGCCGCTCAGGAAATGCTTTTTGAAACACGCAGGTCTTGGTGGATTCCGCCAGGTCCGCGTCCAGCACAACAATGCGGTCGTCCTCGGCCCCCAGCTGGGCCAGGGTGCGGCCATAGCTCTCGCGCGTGGCGATCTTTTTTACATCTGCCATGGTCAGCCCTCCAATGCCGCAGCGGCGGCTTTCAATTCGGCCATCGCCTGTTCGTATTGCTGCTGGCTCGGGGCCTTGCCGTGCCAGCCCGCCTGATCCTCCATAAAGGAAACGCCCTTGCCCTTAACGGATCTTTGAACGATCACGCTGGGCTTTCCCTCCACCTGCTTTGCAGCGGTAAAGGCGGCGTCCAGGCTCTCAAAATCGTGCGCATCGGCAGTAAAGACCGCCCAGCCGAAAGCGCGGAATTTTTCGTCGATGGGATACACCGAGCAAACGTCGCTCACCCGGCCGTCGATCTGCAGGCCGTTGTTGTCCACCACGGCAATGAGCTTGTCCAGCTTGTGGTGCGCCGCGAACATCGCGGCTTCCCACACCTGGCCCTCTTCCAGCTCACCGTCGCCAAGAATGGCGTAGACCCGCCAGTCGGCCTTTTTCAGCCGCCCGGCCAGAGCCATGCCCACCGCAGCCGAGATCCCCTGCCCCAGGCTGCCCGTGCTCATATCCACTCCGGGGATATGCTTCATATCCGGGTGCCCCTGCAAAAGCGCGCCCACATGGCGCAGATGGGTGAGCTCTTCCCAGGCAAAAAAGCCCTTTGCCGCCAGAATGGAATAGAGCGCCGGGCAGGTGTGCCCCTTCGAGAGCACCAACCGGTCCCGCTCTTCCCAGTGCGGGTTTTTGGGGTCAAAGCGCATCTGTATCTCGTACAGATAGGCAAGCGTATCCGCAATCGACAGCGAACCGCCCGGATGGCCGGACTTTGCGCAGAAGGTGCCCTCAATCACGCCCTGACGCACCAGGTTCGCTGTTTTTTGCAGCTGTTTGATGGTTTGTGTTTCCATTATAACCTCCCACTGCTTTATGTATAGCGCTTGATCAGCGAATACAGATATTCCCCCACCCCGCCGCTGGTGCAGCTGGCCACCACCTCGTCAGCCGCCAGCTTTACCTCCGGGGGGGCGTTGTCCACCGCAACCGCGTGGCCCGCGGCCCGCATCAGGTCGATGTCGTTGTAATAATCGCCGATGACCACTGTATTTTCCATGGGCACATCCAGCCTGGCGCAAAGCCTGCGCAGGGCCTGGGCCTTGCTGACCCCCGTGGGCATGATCTCAAAATAAATGGTGTTGGTGGGCAAAAAATACATGCCGTCGAAATGTAGCCCGCGGGCAAATTTCTGCAGGTTCAGGATGGCGATGGGGTCGGCGGCAAACATCACCTTCGCCCAGTTGCACGGCACCTGCTCAAGCGGACACATTATACAACCAATTTCCTCATCGCGCAAGTGGGCCTGGGTGTAGCGGTTGGCCTGCACCACATACACGCGCCCCTCCTCCACCATCACATCCACGCCCATGTCCGGGAATTGCTCCATCACTGCGGTCACTGCCTCGCGGGCGGCCGCAAGGGGCAAAAAGCTCTTTTCCAGCGCCCGGTCCGCTTCCAGGTCATACAACACCGACCCGCCGCAGGCAATGGCCGGGCAGGAAAGGCGCGTGCCGCCCAGCGCCGCCCGGATGGATGCGGGCGGCCGGCCGGTGGCCACGGTAAAACGCCCGCCAAGCGCGCGGAACAGCTCAATGGTCGCCCGGTTGCAGGCGGGCACGCCTTCCTTGGCCGTGAGGAGGGTATTATCCATATCACTGACCACAAGCAGGTCCCGGAGCGAATCGATCATGGCTGCGTTTCCCTTCTGAGCGAATGTAGAAAAGCTGTAAAATAAGCGGGGAGCTCGCTGTCGAACTCCAGATACTCGCCGGTCGCGGGGTGAAGAAAGCCAAGCGTTTTGGCGTGCAGGCACTGCCCGCCAAGCTGCCGGAGCACCGCTTTGGGGCCGTATACCCCATCCCCCGCCACCGGGTGGCCAATGCTGGCCATGTGCACCCGGATCTGGTGGGTGCGCCCGGTGCGTAGCCGGCACTCGACATGTGTAAAGCCATTATACCTTACAAGTTCCCGGTAGGCTGTGTAGGCGTATTTCCCCCCCGGCGTCACCGCCATTTTTTTGCGGTCGGTGCGGTGCCGGCCAATGGGCGCTTCCACAAAGCCCTCCGGCTCTTTGAAGCCGCCGTACACCACGGCATGATAGACCCGGGCAATGCTGTGCACCGCCATCTGAGCCGAGAGGCCCTCGTGGGTGGCGTCGTCCTTGGCGACCACCAAAAGGCCGCTGGTGGCCTTGTCGATCCGGTGCACAATGCCGGGGCGCACCACCCCGCCGATGGAGGAAAGCCGCCCTGCACAGTGGTAGAGCAGCGCGTTTACCAGCGTGCCGTCCGGGTTGCCGGGCGCGGGGTGCACCACCATTCCCTTGGGCTTGTTTACCACCAAAAGGTGATCGTCCTCATACACGATCTCAATGGGAATATTCTGCGGCGCCGCGCCCAGGGGCTTTGCATCAGGCAGCTCCAGCCGGATGCACTGCCCGGCCCGGAGCTTCAGATTTTTGGCCGCCGGCGCCTGCTGGCAGCGCACGCAGCCCTGTTCCAGCAGCTGCTGCACCGCACTGCGCGAGAGCTCCAGCTCCTCGCAGCCGGCTAAAAAGCGGTCGATGCGCTCCCCCTCGCTTTCAGGGGGAACAAGCAGCTCAAACCGTTCCATCCGGCAGATCCCCGCCCGTGGCCTTTTTTGCCTTGTGGCTGCGCACCTCTTCCAGAACGAGCGAGAGGCACAGCAGCCCGATGCCGGTGCACACCAGGATGTCGGCAAAATTGAACACGGCAAAGTTCATAAACAGCAGATTGATGTAATCGACCACTTCCTGGTTGAGCACCCGGTCCACCAGATTGCCGATCCCCCCTGCCAGCACCAGAAGCCAGGCAATGTATTCCAGCCGGCGGGCAGGCTTTTTGAACAGCAGGTACAAAAGGATCGCAGCCAGGGCAAGGCCGGTGAACACGATCAGAAAGCCCTGCTTCCCCCCCAGAATGCTGAAGGCCGCCCCGTCGTTCAAAAAATAGCGCAGCTCCACCACGCCGGGGATCAGCGGCATGCTGCCCACCGGCGCCAGGCTTGCGGTCGCCCACAGTTTGATGCCCTGATCGATCACCACCAGCAAAGCGGCGGCCACCAGGGTGATGAGCGCAGAAATCACGGCAGTTTCTCCTTTGCTATAAAAGCCGATCAAGAGCGGCGCCTTGCAAAAAAGCGCCGCTCTTGGAGCTTTTAAATGGTCACTCTTCCAGAATGCCTGCACAGCGGGCGCACAGGCCCTCGTGCGCAGGGTGGCTGCCCACATCGCCGGTGTATTTCCAGCAGCGCAGGCACTTTTCACCCTCAGCGCGGCTGACCGCGACCCCCAGGCCCTCAAACTCGCCCTTTACGCCGCCGTCGCCCTGCCGCAGCTCCACCTGGGACACAATGAGCAGGTCTTCCAGCTCGTGCGCGGGGATGGCCTGCAGGAACGCGGCCACCTCCGGCGCGCAGTACAGGGTAAGCCTGGCCTCCAGCGAAGATCCGATGATCTTGTCTGCCCGGGCCTGCTCCAGCGCCTTTTTCACATCGTCGCGAATGGCGATGATCTCGTTCCACTTGGCGCGGAACGCCTCGTTTTGGGCCCACACACCGGCCTTTGGCATATCCTCGAAGGCCACATACTTGTTTTTGCCCTCAAATTCGGGCACAAAGCTCCAGATTTCCTGGCTGGTAAAGGTCAGGATCGGGGCAAGGATCTTGGTCAGATCCACCAGGATACGGAACATGGCGGTCTGGGCTGCGCGGCGCAGCACCGAACCGGGCTTGTTGATGTACAGCCTGTCCTTGACCACATCCAGGTAGAAGTTGGACAGATCCACCACACAGAAATTGTAGACCGCATGGTAGACCTTGTGGAAGTCAAAGCTCTCGTAGCCGTCGCGCGCGGTGCGGTTCAGCTCGTCCAGCGTGTCCAGGGCCCACCGGTCCAGTTCCAGCAGCTCGCTGTCGGCCACCAGGTCGGTGTTTGGGTCGAACCCGTTCAGGTTGCCCAGCATAAACCGGGCGGTGTTGCGGATCTTGCGGTATGCCTCGGAGAGCTGCTTCACGATCTCCTTGCTGATGCGCACATCCACCGTGTAGTCAGACGAAGCGACCCACAGGCGCACGATGTCGGCGCCGAAATCCTTGATGATCTCGCTGGGCTCCATGCCGTTGCCGGCGGATTTGTGCATCTGCTTGCCCTCGCCGTCCACCACCCAGCCGTGGGTGAGCACATTTTTATAGGGCGCAACACCGCGGGTAGCCACACTGGTGAGCAGGCTGGACTGGAACCAGCCCCGGTATTGGTCGCTGCCCTCCATGTACAGGTCGGCGGGCCATTTCAGCTCAGGCCGCTCCTCCAGCACCGCCACGTGGGTGGAGCCGGAGTCGAACCAAACGTCCATGATGTCCTTGTCTTTGGTGAACTCGGTGCCGCCGCACTGGCAGCTAAAGCCCGCGGGCAGGATCTGATCCGCCTCGTAGCGGTACCAGGCGTCGCTGCCCTCCCTGCGGAACAGTTCCGACACCGCCTGGATGGTCTCATCCGTGATGTGATATTTGCCGCACTTTGTGCAGTAGAACGCCGGAATGGGTACGCCCCAGATGCGCTGGCGGCTGATGCACCAGTCATTGCGGTCGCGCACCATGCCGGCCATGCGGTCGTGCCCCCAGGCCGGGAACCACTTCACATCGTCGATGGCCTTGTAAACGTCCTCTTTAAAGGCGTCGATCGAGCAGAACCACTGCTCGGTGGCGCGGAAAATGATGGGGTGGTGGCAGCGCCAGCAATGGGGATACTGGTGGGTGATGTGCTGCACTCCCATCAGATTGCCGGTTTCGCGGATGTGTTCCAGAATGATCTTGTTGGCAGCCCAGACCTTCAGGCCGGCAAACCGGCCCGCCTCGGCGGTGAGATAACCGCCGTCGTCCACCGGCACCACCACCGGCAGCTGCGGGTAGTGCTTGGTGCACACCTCAAAGTCCTCCACGCCGTGGCCGGGCGCTGTATGAACGCAGCCGGTGCCGCTTTCCAGGGTAACGTGATCCCCCAGAATGACCAGGCTCTTGCGCTCCAGGAACGGGTGCTGCACCTGAATGAGCTCCAGCTCGCTGCCCTTCACCGGCTCGCCCACGATCTCGTAATCGGCAATGCCGCAGGCCTGCATGGTGCTCTCCACCAGGCCCTGCGCCATCACGTGGTACCCCTCGCCCACCTTTACGAACACATAGTCAAATTCCGGGTTCAGGCAGATCGCCACATTGGCGGGCAGGGTCCAGGTGGTGGTGGTCCAGATCACAAACCACGCCTTGTCCAAAGGGATGTTATGCTTTGCCAGCACCCCATGGGGGTCGCCGGTAACCGCAAAGCGTACATAGATGGAATCACACTCGTCCTCGGCATACTCGATCTCGGCTTCGGCCAGGGCGGTGCGATCCTCGGGGCACCAGTACACGGCCTTGAGCCCTTTGTAGATGTAGCCCTTTTTCGCCATCTCGCCAAATACTTCGATCTGGCGCGCCTCAAATTCCGGCTTGAGGGTGAGGTATGGATTTTTAAAATCGCCGATCACGCCCAGCCGCTGGAACTGTTCGCCCATGATGTCAATGTGTTCGGTGGCAAAGTCGTGGCACAGGCGGCGCAGCTCCAACAGGGAAATATCGCCCTTTTTGCTGTTTGCCTGCTTGATGGCCTTCAGCTCGATGGGCAGGCCGTGCGTGTCGTATCCGGGCACATACGGCGCCTGGTAACCGCTCATATTTTTATAGCGGACAATGATATCCTTGATGATTTTGTTGAGCGCGGTGCCCATGTGGATGCTGCCGTTCGCATACGGGGGCCCGTCGTGCAGCACATACCTGGGCTTGCCCTCGTTGTGCTTGATCAGTTCCTCGTAAAGATGGTCCTGCGCCCACGCTTTCAGCATTTCGGGCTCTTTTTTGGGCAGGCCCGCCCGCATGTCAAAATCTGTTTTGGGCAGGTTGATGGTGCTGTTATAATCCTGTGGCACTGGCGTTTACACTCCTCTTGGTTATAGTGCGAACCGCCCCTTGGCGGGGCCGCCCGTTCTCAATCGCTGAATTTGATGCCCTGGAACCCCTCAAACACCGAAGATGCAGGTTTTTCCGGCGCGGGCGCCTGGGGGATGTAAGGCGCGGCCGGTTCAGGTTCTTCGGCTGGAAGGCCGTCGGGCTCCTGCCCGGGCTCTGCCCCCAGGCCTTCCAGCCCATAGAGCGCCGCCAGATCGGGGAAAGCGTCGATCAGGTCCGGCTCCTCCGGTTTTTCGGCGGCAGGGGCGGCAGGCTCCTGCTCCAGCGCGGCGAATACCGGGGCCTCTGCCGCCTGTGCCTCCGGCTCAGCCGGTGCCTCGGTTTCCGGCTCCAGCTCTTCCTCCTCCTCAGCGTCGCCGCCGGGCAGGGTGCTGAGCGATTCAATGTGCTGTTTATAAAGGCTCAGCACATTGTTTTTGAACTGCGCCACCTCGGCCTTGATGCTCTCGAGCTGAAGCTGCTCCTCCTGCACCTGCTCGGTGGCGGCACGGGTGATGTCCTCGGCTTTGATGCCGGCTTCCCGCAAAATGGACTCAGCTTTCTGCTTTGCTTCCTTGATCACGTTTTCGCCCATGCGCTGGGCGTTGAGCAACGCAGTTTTGAGGTTGTCCTCATCCTTGCGGTACTCCTCGATCTTTTGGGCCAGAATGTAGAGCTTTTGCTCCTTATCCTCTTTTTCGGCGGTGAGCTGCTCCATCTGCTCGGCCACCTGCTGCAAAAAGGCGTCCACATCCTCGGTGCGGTAACCGCGCACAGCCTTGTCAAAGGTAACGGTGCGGATCTCCTGCGGTGAAATCATACGCTCATCCTCCGATAAATTGAAATCTCAATACTGAAAATACTCGATAAACAGCCGGTCCTTGCGGGTTTTTCCGCCCAGGGCCGCAAGCTGAAAGCGGCCTTTGCCGCGCACGGTAAAAATATCGCCCTCATAAACCGGGGCGTGGGGGCTTGTGACCGGCACGTGGCCGATCTCGACCCCGCCCGCGCGCACCAGCTGCCCGGCCTGGCCGCGGCTGCAGTGCAGCATGGCCGCCAGCACCGCGTCCGCCCGCAGCGAGGGCACCGTGGCGCTGCACATTTGGCGCTCGGGCTCCGGGGCGGCGGCCGGCCCCTCGCATTGCTGCACCTTTACGGCCACGCGCCCCACAAAGGCAAGCTCGGCGCACACCAGCCCGGCAGCCCTTTCCAGCAAAAACGCGTAGGCGGTGCCGGCGTGCTCCGGGTCCTGCAAAATATCGCCCAGGCAGCTCCGCTCGAGCCCCAGGCCCAGGAGCGAGCCCATATAATCTTTATGGGCGGGCGCCCCGGCCCCGGCAAAAGCGGCGCATTTCAGCTTAACGCAACAAATCGGCGGCGCGCTCACAGCGCCCGCCGGTTCGATGCAAAGCAGCTTCCGCTCCGCGGCGGGATACCCGCCCTCAAAGGAATATTCCGCGCAGCCCGCCGCATTCAGCGCAGCTTGGCAAAGGGCCTGTTCGCGGTCGCTCAAAAAGCCGCTGTACCGCGCCGCGCCCCTGCCGCAGGCCGCCCGAAAGAGATCCTGCGCACGGCGCATGACCAGCTTTTCCTGCTCGTTTTGCGGGGGCAAAAACCCCCGGCCGCCGTTAGAAAAAGACACCGTTGCTCTCCAGCTCGTCCAGTAGATCCCCCATGATATCCACATTGTAAGGGGTGATAATGAAGGTGCTGTTGGCCACCCGCTTCATCTGGCCGTTGTTGGCATACGCCACGCCGGACAAAAAGTCCACCAGCCGGCGGGACACCTCTTTGTTGGTGGATTCCAGGTTCAGCACCACCGTGCGCTTTGCGTTCAGGTGGTCCGCCACCGTGCTGGCGTCGTCGAACCGCTCCGGCTTGACCAGGACCACCTGCAGCTGGGTGGTGGCGTTGATGTTGACCACTTTATTGCGCTTGCCGCCGGTCACCTCGGGCTGGGGGTAATCGTCTTCCACCGGAGCGCTTGCGCGGGAGGGAAACATATCTTCATCGGGGTAATCATCGTATTCGTCGTCGTTCACACCTAAAAAGCCCTTGATTTTATCAAACATCTCGCGTTTGCTCCTTCCAGTTTGCCGGGGCCGGACACAGCAGAACACAGCCTGGCAAACCCTATAACATCAGTTAGTATATATTATCGCTTTTTTTGGCGTTTCTGTCAACAAACAAACCGATTTTTTTGCGTTATTTACAACATTTTCCCGTCCCGCAGATCACTGCCTTCCACGATCACCTCATCGAACAGACGCACCTCATTCTCGGTGCCCACCTTGCCGCCCTCGGGAACCAGGATATATTCCTCGTTTTGATACAGCACCGTGATCCTGCGCCAGCGGGCCAGATTTCCATATTTTACATACACGCCCTTTTCCCCGTCCACGATGTGCAGGGCCTTTGCGTTGATGCGCACCCCCTGGTAGGACTCAAAATCGATCTTGGCGCTGCCCCGGGCAAGGCTCAGCACATCGGCCCCCACATACTCACAGCTCAGCACCACCTTGGCAAGGCCGCTGGCCTCGTCCGCCGTCACGCTTTCCACCTTGGCGGGCAGCACCTTTTCGGCTTCACCGGGGAAACTCAGGTTCACCTTGCTCACATTTTCGAACTTTTTGCTCTCCTGCAGGGTGCACACGCCATAAAAGCGCCACTTGTAACTGCCCACCAGCTTGCCCGCGCCGCTCATGGCGCGCACGCCCGCACCGCTTTCCAGCGCGTCGGCGATCTCGGCCGCGCCCATTGCGTCCAGCTGGTCCGCATCGTATTCCAGCCATTCCCCCGCCGCCGCAGCCACAAAATAGCCGCCCGAGGGGGCCGTGACCGGGGCCGGGCTGCCAAGCTGGGCCAGCGCGGCCTGGCGCTCCTCTTCCAAAAGGTTGCGCGCGGCAGAAAAATCCCGGATCGCGCCGGTCGTGATCTGCAGGCGGTTTATCGCCAGCAAATATGCGTTTGCCTGCCTGGTCACGCCCTGGTAGTTTTGGCTGTCCAGCTGATCCAAAAGATCGTAAAAAGAGCTCTGGCGCTGGGTGAGCAGCAGGTCCACATCGCTGCCCGCCGTGTTCTCGGATTTTTTGAGCAATTCAATCTGCGCGTCCAGTTCGGTAAGGCGCTGCCGGGCCCGCCCCTGGGATTCGTCGGTATACTGTTCAGCCACCTGGCCGTTCTGGGCCACCCTCTCGCCATTCTCCACCAGGTAGCCCAAAAGCCCCCCGCCCGGCACCTCCGCCTGATCAAAGGCGAGGTATCCCTCGCACAGCAGGCTGTCGGACAGATCGTACTCAATGGCGGTCTCGGTCTGATACGGGCGGTCCAGGATGGTAAAAAGCTGTTTTGCCAGATACAGCACGGGCACGGCCAGCGCCAGCAAAATGGCAAAGGTAGCAATCTTATGTTTTGAGCTGCGCACAGGCAGGCCCTCCCCTCTTTTCAGTGCTTTCCCTTTTTGGCTCTCTGTACATTACAGCGCAAAGCGCCCCCGGATCGCTTGCTCCGCCGCCTGCTGCACCCCCGGCGCCGAGCCGTCCAGCCACACCACGCCCTCCATGCGGCGGAACCAGGTGAGCTGGCGCTTGGCATAGTTCCGGCTTGCTTGCTTGAGCTTGGCCGCGCACGCCTCCAGCGGCGCCGCCCCCTCAAAATAAGGAAAAAGCTCCTTGTAGCCGATGGCCTGGGCCGCCGTTTTGTAGCTTTCGCGGTTTTTCCATACCAGCTCGGCCTCGGCCAAAAGGCCCCGCTCCAGCATCTGGTCTACCCGCCGGTCAATGCGCTCATAGAGCTGGCCGCGGGGCCAATCAAGGCAGAGCACCAACGCATTGTAGGGCCTTTGCGCCGGGCGCGAGGCCTCCCTTTGCTGCGTCATGGTGACCCCGCTGGTATAATAGAGCTCCAGCGCGCGCAGCACCCGCCCCTTGTTATGGGGGTGCACTGCCGCCGCATAGGCCGGGTCAATGCGGCGCAGCTCGGCGTAAAGGGCCTCCGGGCCCTCCCGGTCTGCGCGCAGCGCCAGGGCAGCGCGCAGCGCCGGGTCGGTTTTCTGGGGCGCAAAACGAACGCCCTCCAGCAGGCTCTCAATATAAAGGCCGGTGCCGCCCACCACAAAGGGCAGCCTGCCCCGGCCCGCGATCTCCCCAATGCAGCGCCCTGCAGCCTCCACGTAATCGGCCACACTGAAGGCCTTTTCCGGCGCAAGGAACCCCACCAGATGATGCGGCACGCCCTGCGCCTCGGCCGCCGTGACCTTGGCGGTTCCAACATCCAGCCCCTGGTAGATCTGCATGGAATCGGCGTTCACGATCTCGCCCCCGAACGTGCGGGCAAGCGCCACCGACAGGCCGGTCTTCCCGCTGGCGGTGGGGCCGCCCAGCACCGCCAGGCACGGTTTATCCCATTCGGCCAAACTGCTTTTCCAGCTCCTTTTGCGTCAGCTTCAGCACCACCGGCCGGCCGTGGGGGCAGAACGGGGGCACCTTGCCGTCTAAAATATCCTGCGCCAGGCGCAGCAGCTCCATGCGGTCCGAGCGGTCCCCCGCCTTGATCGCCGCCTTGCATGCGATGGAATGAAGGACCCATTCGGTCTTTTCGCTCATGGCGTCTTTGCTGCCCCGCGCCAGCTTTGCCGCCAGCTCGCACACAAGGGCCTCCACATCTCCCGCCTCCACATCAGCCGGCACCGCCCGCACCAGCACGGTGGAGCCGCCGAAGTCTTCCGCCTCCACCCCCGCGGCTTCCAACAGCTGCGCGTGCTCCGCCAGGGCATGTTTTTCCTCGGCGGAAAGGTTCACGGGAACAGGCGCAAGCAGCATCTGGCTGCTCACCTGCCCATACGAGGCGGCCAGCTTTTCGTACAGCACGCGCTCGTGGGCGGCGTGTTTATCGATCAGGCAGAGCTCCCGGCCGCGCTGTGTGATAATGTAGGTTTTAAACGCCTCGCCGATGTATTGCAGCGGCTCCCGCTCTTCCCCCTCGGGGGCGGCGGGCGGCGGGCTCTGCCGAACCCCGGGGGCGGGCTTTGGCTCCGCCTGTACCGGCCGGGCCGCCGTTTCTTCCCCTGCCGGGGCGGGCTGCTGGGGGGCTTGCCGTTTTGGCGGCGCGCCGCCGAGGCGCAGCGGCTCCGAGTGGAGCACCTGCCCCCCTGCGCCGGGCGCCGGAACGGCGTGCGTTTCAGCCGGGGCCGGGCGGGGCGCGTCCGGTTCCGCCCAAACGCCCTGCCGCAGCGGCGCCTGAGTGGAGGCCGGGGCAGCTGCGGCAGCTGAACCAGCCGCTGCAAAGCTAGGCTGCTTTACAGGGGTGCTCAGGTCCAGCTGCACCGGCGCTTCGGCTGTTTTCTTTTCCGGCGCGGCCTGCCGGAAGCTGAAATGCTGCTCCCCGCTGCCGGGCTGTGCCAATGCGGCTTTTGCGGCCCGGTACACCGCGTCGAACGCCTCGCTCTCACGGGCAAAGCGCACCTCGGTTTTTGCGGGGTGCACATTCACGTCCACCAGTTCACAGGGCATGTCCAGCATGAGCACGCATCCCGGGAATTTGCCCTGCATCAGGGTGCCCCGGTATGCGTTTTCCAGCGCTGCCATCATGGTGCGGTTTTTTACAAACCGCCCGTTGATAAAAAAGAACTGCATCCCCCTGCTTGCCCGGCAGGCCCGGGGTGGGGTGATCAGGCCGTGCACCCGGTACGCGCCCGCCGCCTCATCCAGTTCCAAAAGATCCTTGGCAAATTCGCGCCCCAGCACCGCATAGACCGTACTGCGCAGGCTCCCGTCGCCGGGGGTCTTGTACTGAAGCTTCCCGTCCTTTATAAAGCCCACAGACACTTCCGGGTGCGAGAGGGCCACACGGCCCACCGTTTCGCTCACAAACGTGCCCTCGCTGGCGTCCTTTTTTAAGAACTTCATGCGGGCGGGGGTGTTGTAAAACAGGTCGCGCACGGCGATGGTCGTGCCCACAGGCCGGGCGCCGGGCTCCATGCCCAGCTCCTCGCCGCCCTCAATGCGGTAGCAGCAGGCAAATTCGTCCGGCTCGGTGCGGGTGAGCACCTCCACCCGTGCCACGCTGGCGATCGAGGCCAGGGCCTCGCCCCGAAAGCCCAGCGTATGAATGCTCTCCAGGTCGCGCTCGGTTGCGATCTTGCTGGTGGCGTGGCGGATAAAGGCGGTTGGGATATACTCGGCTTCAATGCCGCTGCCATTGTCGGCCACCTGGATCAGGCTCACGCCGCCCCGCTCAATGGTGACCGTGACCTGGGCGGCCCCGGCGTCGATCGCGTTTTCCAGCAGCTCCTTGACCACCGAAGCGGGCCGTTCCACCACCTCGCCCGCCGCGATCAGCTCGGCCGTGTGCTTGTCCAAAACATGGATGACCGCCATTGGGGCCACCTCCCTTTTGCTTTATTGCATTTATTGCAGGGTCTTTTTCAGTTCGTACAAAAAGTTGAGCGCCTCGATGGGGGTCAGCGTCTCCACATCCAGGGCCCGCAGCTTGTCCACCATCTCCCCCGGCAGCGCGGGGGCGGCCAGCTGCTCGAACGCCTCAAAATCCAGCTGATCCACCCGGTGGGCGCCGGGCGCCGTGGCCTCCAAGGCCTTCAGCACCTCTTTGGCGCGCTTTGTGACCTCGTCCGGCAGGCCGGCCAGCTTGGCCACCTGGATGCCGTAGCTGTCGTCGGCGGGGCCGCGCACAATGCGGCGCAGGAAAGTGATGTCGTCGCCCCGCTTTTTCACCGCGATATTGTAATTTTTAACCCCCGGCAGGTCGTTTTCCAGCTCGGTAAGCTCGTGATAATGGGTGGCGAACAGCGTTTTGCAGCCGATATGGCCGGAGATATGCTCCACTACCGCCCGGGCGATGCTCATGCCGTCGAAGGTGGAGGTGCCCCGGCCGATCTCGTCCAGGATAACAAGGCTCTTTTTGGTGGCATACTGCAAAATTTCCGCCACCTCGGTCATCTCCACCATAAAGGTGGACTGGCCCGCCGCCAAATCGTCCGAGGCGCCCACCCGGGTAAAGATCGCGTCCACCACACCCACCCGGCAGGCCTTTGCCGGCACAAAGCTGCCGATCTGCGCCAGCAGCGCGATCAGAGCATTTTGGCGCATATACGTGGATTTGCCCGCCATGTTGGGGCCTGTGATGATGAGAAGATTGTCCTCGGCGCAGTCCAGCGCGGTGTCGTTGGGCACGAACAGGCTTTTGCGCTGCATCTGTTCGATCACCGGGTGCCGCCCCTCGGTGATGTGCAGCCCGTCGCCCTCGTCCACCGTGGGGCGCACGTAATCGTTTGTCACGGCCACCTGCGCCAGCGCCGCCAGCACATCCAGCTTTGCCACAGCGCCGGCGGTGGCCTGAATCCGGGCCAGCTGGGCCGAAAGATCGAACAGCAGCTCCTCGAACAGCTTGCGCTCCAGCACCAGCAGGCGCTCGCTGGCGCCCAGGATCTTGTTCTCCAGTTCCTTGAGCTCCTCAGTGATATAGCGCTCGGCGTTGGCCAGGGTCTGCTTGCGCACAAACCCCGGGGGCACCTGGCTGGTGAAGGACTTGCTCACCTCGATATAATAGCCGAACACCCGGTTGTAGCCGATTTTGAGGGTGCGGATGCCCGTTTCCTCTTTCATTTTTGCTTCCAGGTGCGACAGATACCCTTTGCCGCCGTGCACGATGTCCCGCAGCTCGTCCACCTCGGCGTTGTAGCCCGCCCGGATGACCCCGCCCTCTTTCAGGGTGGAGGGGGCTTGCTCGTCCACCGCGGCGTAGATCCGCTCCTTGATGTCCTCCAGCGGGTCGATGCGGCCGGCCAGCGCCGTGAGCTCCGGGCAGCCGCAGCCTTCGGCCAGGGCTTTCAGCGCGGGGAGCTGGTCGCAGGTGCTGGCCAGAGAATAGATCTCCTTGGGGGTGGCCGAGCCATATACCGTGCGGGTCATCAGGCGCTCGATGTCAAACACGCGGCTCAGCGCCTCAATGATTTCGGCCCGCTGGATGTTCTGTTCGTACAAAGCCTGCACGCTGTCCAGCCGGGCGTTGATCGCCGCCGCGTTCACCAGAGGCTGCTCCAGCCAGCTACGCAAAAGGCGCTTGCCCATGGCGGTCTGGGTCTTATCCAACACCCAGAGCAGGGTGCCCCGCTTTTCGCGGCCGCGCATGGTCTCGGTGAGCTCCAGGTTCGCCCGGGTAACAGGCGAAAGCTGCATGTACTGGGCCTCTGCATAGTTGTGCACGCTCTTTAACCGCTCCACGCCTTTTTTCTGCGTGGCGTGCAAATAGCCCAGCAGGCCGCTCATGGCATAGGGCGCGCAGCCGTCCCGCGCAAAGCCGGTGGCTGCGGCCCAGTCTGCACCGAACTGGGCCGTGAGCTGCTGTTCCACGCGCTGCGGGGCAAACTGCTCGTCCTCCAGCAGCTCCACCGCACAGGTCATGTGCTGTTTGATATACGCTGTCACGTCTTTCAGGTCCAGCAGGGCGGCGTTGAACAGCACCTCGCTGGGGCTGTAGCGGCACAGCTCGGTGATGATCTGGGTACTCAGCTTTTCACTGCACAGCTCGGTGGAGTGCGCGGTTCCTGTGGAAACATCGGCAAAGCACACGCCGGCTTTACCCTCTTTTAAGTATATACTGCAGATGTAGTTGTTTTTGTCGTCTTGAAGCATGCTGCTCTCAATGACTGTGCCGGGGGTGATGACCCGGATGATATCGCGCTTTACAAGCCCCTTTGCCAGGGCAGGGTCCTCCATCTGCTCACAGATGGCTACCTTGTAACCCTTGGCGATCAGCCGCGCCACGTAGCCCTCGTAGCTGTGGAAGGGCACGCCGCACATGGGGGCGCGCTCCTCCTGGCCGCAGTCCCGCCCGGTAAGCGTGAGCTCCAGCTCCTTGGACGCCAGAATGGCGTCGTCGTAGAACATCTCGTAAAAATCGCCCAGGCGGAAAAACAGGATCTCGTCTTTATGCTGCTTTTTCAGCTCAAAATACTGGGTCATCATGGGGGAAAGCTCCGCCACGAAACATCACCTACCTACACATTTTGGGAAAGCGGGCGGCCCCCAGAGCATTTGCTGCGCCGAGAGCCGCCTGGCCGGAATCGTTTTGTTTTCAGTGGCAGCCGCTGCAGGAGGAGCAGCTGCCCGAGCAGCCGGCCTCGGGCTGCTGCACGCTCATGGGGTCGCCGCCGTTCATTGCGGTGTTGATGATGGCGTCGATGTAGCTGATCAGCGCCTCGGCCTCGGCCTTTGCCTCGTTGTAGGCGGCCATGCTCCCGGTGGACATGATCTTGCTGTAAAGCTCGTTGACCTGAGCGTTCAGTTCGGCCACCTTGGCGTCGTCCCGCTCGTCCTTGCTGATCTCGTTGTTCAGGTCGAGCCGGGCAAGGTTGAACTCGCCGATCATGTCCTGCAGGGCCTCATCCTTGTCGTTGGCCTCGCGCGCGGCGGCCAGCGCCAGATAGCAGGGGTCGGTCTGCAGCGCGGCTGCAGCTTTTTTAAAGAGGTCAATGGTATCCATGAAATATCTCCTTTTTTGTTTATTGGGCAAGCTCGCCCGTTAATATGGTTCCCCGGGAACCGGTAAAATGCACGGGCGCATATTCGCCCACAAGGGCGGCAGGGCCCGCAAACTCCACCACCAGATTGTTGGAAAGGCGGCCGGAAAGCGTTCCCTCCTGCCTGCCGTGGCCCTCCACCAGCACCCGCTGGGTCTGCCCCGCGAGCCCGGCCACCAGGCCGCAGGCGATCTCGTCCTGCACCGCCAGCAGCCGGGCCATGCGCCGTGCCTTTTCCTGGTGGGTAACCGGGTCCGGCATGGAGGCCGCCCGGGTGCCGGTCCGCTTGGAATAAATAAAGGTGAACAGCTGCATGTAGCCCACCTTCCGCACCAGGTCCAGCGTGGCTTCAAAGTCCTCCTCGGTTTCGCCGGGGAAGCCCACGATGATATCGCTGGAAAAAGTGACCCCCGGAATGGCGGTGCGGGCATATTCTACCAGGTCCAGATACTGGGCGACGGTGTAGTGCCGGTTCATTTCGCGCAGCACCCGGTCGCTGCCGCACTGCACCGGCAGGTGGATGTGGCTGCAGATCCGTTCGTTGCGGGCAATGGTGTCGATCAGCTTGCGGCTGGCGTCTTTTGGGTGGCTGGTCATAAAGCGCAGGTGGTAGTCGCCCGGCTCTTTGCACAGCAGCTCCAAAAGGTCCGAAAAGTCGATGGGCTGTTCCAGGCCCTTGCCATAGCTGTTCACATTCTGCCCCAGCAGCGTGATCTCCTTGTAGCCCGCGGCCACAAGGCCGCGGAACTCGGCCAGCACGTCCGCCGGGCGGCGGCTGCGCTCGCGCCCGCGCACATAGGGCACGATGCAGTAGGTGCAAAAATTATCGCACCCATACATGATGGGCAGCCAGGCGCGGAAACTGGAATCGCGCCGGATCGGAACCTGCTCCACGATCTCTGTGCGCTCGGCCGGGGCCTGCAAAAGCCGCTTGTTGCCCCCCGCCAGCTTTTCCGCCAGCAATTGGGGCAGCGTGTCGATGCCGTTCACCCCAAACACCAGATCCACAAACGGGTAGCTCTGCCGGATCTTTTCCACCACCGCAGGCTGCTGCGCCATGCATCCGCACAGCCCGATGATCAGCCCCGGCTTTTGTTTTTTCAGGCTTTTCAGCGCCCCCACGTTGCCGAATACCCGCTGCTCGGCGTGCTCGCGCACCGCGCAGGTATTGAAAAGGATCAGATCCGCCTGCTGGGGCGCATCGCACAGGCCGAAGCCCGCGTCGGCCAGCACGCCCTTGATCTTTTCGCCGTCGTTTACGTTCTGCTGGCAGCCGTAAGAATGTACATAGGCCAGGGGCGGGCTTTCGTAATAGCGGGCGATCGCCCCGGCCGCCGCCCGGTTGTGTTCAAAATGAATGGGTTCCAAAAGGTCGCTCCTATCCGTTGTCACGCCCCCAAAGCGCGGGCGCTCACCGCAGCCCCCGCTTGTGGCTTTTTGTTTGATATTCGAAATCAGTATACAATATTTTGCGCTTTTGCACAAGCGCCTCCAAAAGAATTTGCCGAAAAATGGCACAGGCCGCCCGGCCGCTGCACGCGGGGGCGGCCTGTGCCGCAAGCGCAGTTACGGGGCGCGCCCTGCGCCCCGGCCAGCTTTCATGCGGCGCGCTCTTCACGCCGGCTTTTCCAAAAGCAGATACAGCGAAAAAGCGCTGCCCTGCCCGGGTTTGGATTGCAGCTTGATATACCCGCTTTGCAGCCCCGCGATCTCCCGCGCAAGGTACAGCCCCACCCCCACGCCGGGTTCGCCCCGCACCTCTTCGCCGCGCCAAAACCGGCCGAATACCGCCCCCTGCTCCGCTTCCCGGATGCCGGGCCCGGTATCCTGCACCGTGATGCGGCAGAACATGGGGCTTGCAGCGCACCGAACGGTCACCCTGCCGCCGGCCGGGGTGTATTTTACTGCATTGTCGATCAGGTTGCCCAGGGCCTCGGCCGTCCATTTGGGGTCGAACCACGCGGTCTGTTCCGCCGGCTCCACTGTAAAGTCAATCTGCTTTTCACTTGCTGTAGCGCGATACGGGGCGGCGGCCTGCTCCATCAGTTCCCCCACATCCCCCACGAAGGGCGCGACCTGCACAGCCCCCGTTTCCAGGCGGCTCATTTTTACCAGCGCATCGATCAAAAACTGCAGCCGCTGCCCCTGGGCGTCGATCTGCCGCGTCATGGCCCTGGCCGCTTGGGGCAGCTCCTGTTCCTGCAAAAGCTGTGTGTAGAGCAAAATACCGGCCAGGGGCGTTTTGGTCTGGTGCGAAATATCCCCGATCAGCTCTTTCAGGCGCGCCCTGTCGCTTTCCAGATGCTTTTGAGACAGGACCCCCGCCTGCAAAAAACGCGCCAGCCTGGCCTCCAGGCGGGAGAGCTGCTGTTCGCTGTAAGAATGTTCGGAAAAGCCGCCGCTCATGCACTCTTCCAGCATGCGCTCCAGGTTTTTCATGGTGCGCCGGGCATGCAGCCCGTACACGGCCGCCCACACCGCGGCGGCCAGCGCCAGCAAAACGATCGCCCCTGCCGCCGCCCACACCGCCGCACCCGGTGGGAGATGAAAAAAATAGGTAAGGTCAAACATCGCCGCCCGCCCCCCAGCGGTACCCCACGCCGTACACAGTTTGTATGTAAGCGGGGGCTTTGGAACCGGCCTCCAGCTTCGCCCGCAGGCGGCGCACCGTCACGGTGAGGGTGTTTTCATCCACAAACTCGCCGCCGTTCCATACCCGCTCCAGCAGCACTTCCCGGGGCAGGGTGCGCCCCCGGTTTGCCACCAAAAGGCGCAGCAGCCGCTGCTCGGTGGCGCTCAGGGCGATCTCCCGGCCGGCCGCCTCAAAGTGCAGGGCGGAAAAATCGAACCGGAAAGGCCCCAGCTCGTATACCGGGGTTTCCCCCTTTGCCTCGCCGCGGCGCAGCGCTGCCGCCACCCGGGCGCGCAGCACCGCCAGGCTGAAAGGCTTTGTGATATAGTCGTCGCCGCCGGCCTCCAGGGCCGTGACCTCGCTGTATTCGGCGTCGTTGGCGGTCAAAAAGAGCACCGGGGTGGCGTCGCCCCGGGCCCGCAGCTCGCGGCAGAGCGCAAGGCCGCTGCCATCCGGCAGGCCCAGATCCAGCAGGATCAGATCAAACGCCCCCTGCTGCAGCGCGTTCCTGGCTTCGGCCAGGCGGCTGCAGCTGCAAAAGTCGAACCCCTGCCCCTCAAAGCTCAGGGCAATGCCCTGCCCCAGGGCCTCGTCGTCCTCCACCAGCAGGATGCGCTTCACCGGCCTTCCCCCTTTTCCACGCGCAGCTTCATGCGCGCTTTTTCTTTGCCCGGGCCGCCTTTTCTCCCGGCACAGGCCGGACCCGGTCCCGCTCCAGCACAGGCGCCAGATAGCGGCCCGTGTAGGACGCGGGGTTCTGCGCAACCTGCTCCGGGGTCCCGGTGGCCACCACCGTGCCGCCCTCGCCGCCGCCCTCCGGGCCAAGGTCGACGATATAGTCCGCCCGCTTGATGATATCCAGATTATGCTCGATGATCACCACCGTGTTGCCGGTTTCCACCAGCCGGTCCAGCACCTGGATGAGCTTGTGCACATCGGCCACATGCAGGCCGGTGCTGGGCTCATCCAGCACATACACGGTCTGGCCGGTCTCCCGTTTGGCCAGCTCCAGGGCCAGCTTTACCCGCTGGGCCTCGCCGCCGGAAAGGGTGGTGGCGCTTTGCCCCAGCTTGATGTAGCCCAGGCCCACGTCCAGCAGGGTCTGCAGCTTGCGCTCAATGCGGGGCTGGTTTGCAAAGAAGGCGCAGGCCTCCTCCACGGTCATTTCCAGCACCTCGGCAATGCTTTTTTCCCGGTATTTCACCTCCAGGGTTTCCCGGTTGTAGCGGGCGCCCTTGCACACCTCGCAGGGCACGAAGATGTCCGGCAGAAAGTGCATTTCGATCTGCACAATGCCGTCGCCCTCGCAGGCCTCGCACCGCCCGCCCTTTACGTTAAAGCTGAACCGGCCCGGGCCGTAGCCGCGCATTTTCGCGGCCTCGGTCTGCGAGAACACATTGCGGATATCGGTAAAAACGCCGGTATAAGTGGCGGGGTTGGAGCGCGGGGTCCGGCCGATGGGCGCCTGGTCGATGCCGATGACCTTGTCCACATATTCCAGGCCCTCAATGGCCCTGAACTTGCCGGGGCGGCGCTTTGCCCCGTTCAGCTCCATGGCGAGGGCCTTATAGAATACCTCGTTGATGAGGCTGGATTTGCCCGAACCGGACACGCCGGTCACACAGATCATGCGCCCCAGGGGAAGATCCACGTCGATGTTTTTCAGGTTGTTCTCGGCCGCGCCGCGGATGCGCAGCTTTTTGCCGCTGCCCTTGCGGCGGGTGGGGGGCACCTCGATCCGCTTGCGCCCGGAGAGGTAATCGCCTGTGATGCTGCGGGGCGCGGCGCAGATATCCTCCACGCTGCCCTCGGCCACGATCTCCCCCCCATGCACGCCCGCGCCGGGGCCCACGTCCACAATATAATCGGCCTGGCGCATGGTGTCCTCGTCGTGCTCCACCACGATCAGGGTGTTGCCCAGATCCCGCAGCCGCTTTAGGGTGGCGATGAGCTTGTCGTTGTCGCGCTGGTGCAGGCCGATGCTGGGCTCGTCCAGCACGT
>OFOK01000901.1_pt1 | contig 26367 bp, 30 predicted proteins | sample 1542001 | NCBI WGS metagenome assembly OFOK01 (sample SAMN04209242, study PRJEB22552) | human gut metagenome | biome: gut; material: feces | host: Homo sapiens | place: USA: Oklahoma
CGATTAAGAAATCAGCCGCCCTCTGGAAAAATTCCTGTATCTCCTTTGGGGACTTCTTCTTGAAAAATTCCGGGCTGGCGGTAATCAGCGTATCCACAAACCGGGTACTGTCCTTACGGGTACGGCAGCCAGCCTGTTCAATGCGGTTTTGAATGAAGTGGTAATATCGTCCCTCTGGCTTGACGATATGGAAGTTGTACTTGCTCCGGCTGGTGTCAATGTCGGGATTGCTGGCGTACTGTTCCTTTTGCCGTTCGTGATGGGCTTCCAGCGGTCTTGCCGGATTGCCCTTGTGTTTTTCAAATCGCAAAATTGCGTGTTGTGCCATGAAACTCCTTTCCCCGTTCCGTTCCTTTCCGGGACTTTTCCACAGGAAAATCCCGCAGAAAATATCTCGGATCGGATAGGAATGGATAAGATATAAATAAAATCGTTTTAATCTCTGTATTTCTATATACCGTCCGGTTTTCGTACTTCAAGAGGATTGATTATCGTACTTGTGGAGTGCGGTTTTCAGTCCGACCGCGTTCCATAACCGGATTTCTTGAAGTCGGTGTTTGGAACCGCTTCGTAGGATTTTGGGTAAATGCGGTTGGGTTTTCCACAGCCCTGCTTCTGGATTTCCACCAGTCCGGCATATTGCAGTTCCCGCAGGGTGTTGATCGCCTTCTGCCGCCCGCAGTGGAGCAGCTCCACTACCTCATTGATGGGATAGTAGAGGTAAATGCGCCCATATTCATCTGCCCAGCCGTTTTTCCGGGACAGGTCTGTTCGGCGCAGGATAAAGGCATACAGTACCTTTGCTTCGTTGGACAGGGGTGTGAATGTGGGGGCTTCAAAAAGGAAATTGGGAAGCCGGGTAAAGCTGACCGCCTTTTCCGGCTGATGGATATAAATGGTGTTTGTCATATCGTGTTTTGTGGACGGTTAGAAGCCTGTTTCCGGGGGCAGACGGTAGTTTCTATTGCCTGCCCCTGTTCTGTGCTTGCAAAGCCTTGTAAATCAAGGACTTTTCAGCCCCTAACTGTCCACACAAGACCTCCTTTTCCGTTCACTTTCTGTTTTCTGCCGCCTGTGAACTCTGGCGGCACAGCCATGGCAGTATTTAGCCCGGTTGGATTTAGGGACGAACACGCTGCCGCAGACCGCACAGCGTTTCAAGTCCTTATCCCGGAAAATTTCTGCTTCCAACGCCCCGTCCAGCGGCAAGACCGCCCATCGGAACCACTTGCAGCAGACCGAGAAAGAAACCGTCTGCGGGCAGGTGCAGGTGTCCCCATCGTCAAGAACAACGCAGTTGCCGTCCTCAAAGCAACAGCACTCCCGGCGTATCAGGCTGGCCGCCTGTTTCCTCTGCGCCGGTGTCATGCGGTAAAGGGAACCGTTCGGCCTGCGTTCCAGTGGCGGCAAGTCTTTATAGGGGTTATCTCTCATGCGTTCCCTCCATTTTGCTTTCCGTTGCCGTTCTCCCCGAAAAGGTTTCCTGCCCCATTCCTGCGGCGTGTTCCGGCGTTGGCACGCTCCTCGCAACTTCGGGACATTTTGTCCCGAAGTCCGGCTCCTTGCGGTGCTTCCCCAGCCGGGGTATTCCTTTTCGGACGGTCATTCTGTTTTCAAGGTGCCGTTCATCGATGAACTACCCTAAGTCTACACCTAAATGACCGCCCGTCCCGTATATCCGAAAGGTAGGAAATTGGCCTAAAAAACAGGCTATTTCCACGCTTTCGGAATTGTGGTATAATAAAAATGATATTTGCAGACAAGGGGGGAGCGCATGGAACTATCCATACAAGAACGATTGAAAGACCTGCGTGTGGAACGCGGTCTGACGCTGGAACAGCTTGCGGAGAAAACCCACCTCTCCAAGTCCGCTTTAGGGAGTTATGAGGGGGATAATCTCAAGGACATCAGCCATTACGCCCTTATTGAGTTGGCAAAGTTTTACGAAGTGACTGTTGATTATCTGCTGGGCCGTTCTCAAACAAGAAACCACCCAAACGCCGATCTTGCAGACCTGCATTTGAGTGATGACATGATAGAACTATTGAAAAGCGGGCTGGTGGACAATTCTCTTTTGTGTGAGCTGGCGACACACCCGGATTTTCCCCGGCTCATGGCCGACCTTGAAATCTATGTGAACGGCATAGCGGGAAAGCAGGTGCAGAGCGCAAACGCCATTGTGGACGCTGTGAGTGCAACGATTATGAAACAACACAATCCCGGCTTGACTGACCCACAGCTGCGACAGCTTATCGCCGCCCATATTGACGATGACAGCTTTTGCCGCTATGTGATACAGCAGGACATAAACAAGATAGCCTTCGACCTGCGGGAAGCCCACAAGGACGATTTTTTCAGTGTCCCGGAGGACAATCCACTGGAAGATTTTTTGCAGACCGCAGAGGAAACCACCAGAGAGGACAGCGACCCGGAGCAGGCGGCTATGGCATTTATCTGTAAGCGGCTCAAGCTGAACTATGGGAAACTGTCAGAGGAAGAAAAGAAGTGGTTGAAAAAGATTGCACAGAAATCGGATTTGCTGAAAAATCCAAAGCCGCAGCGGGGACGCAAGTAAGAGAATAATAAATCAGATTATATGGAGGTATCGGTTATGAAAAAGTGGTTACTGATAATTTCAGCGACTGTTATTTGCGTTGCTGCCGCTTTTTTATATTTCTTTAGTTTAACTCCCAAAGGAGATACCATTACCAGCAGAGAAAGCATACTGAACACCGCAATTTCAAAGGGGAATGAATGGACTATTGCAAAAGAACTGGAACTTGGCGGTTATATCGTGAGTGGAGCATATAGTGCAGATAATAAATCTACACTTGCCATCTTTGAACCAACAGGAAATGGAGATTACAAATTTAGTACATCAACAAACCGAAATAGTGATGAGATTATTGTTGGTGGCGTTGCAATAAACGGAGAATGGTATGATTTAATTTGGTTTAATGGTGCTAAAACAGAGTATGCCGAAATCACTTATACAATAAATGGACAAGTGCAAGATACATTGAGATACAGCACAGATGATATGGATATTATCTCAATTAAAAACCCAGAAAAAGAGTATTCCATTCATGTGGTTTACTATGACAATGATGGAAATAAGTACGAATAAATTGTTTTTCATCGAGAAAATAGCAAAGCCAGCCGAGCCAGTCAACGGTCAAGATGAACGGCGCATTTCATGCGCCGCCGTTGACAGTCCCGCCCGTCTTTGCTAAAGGGTAATCAAGGCGGGAAAGCCCTAAAATGGTTTCACACCTATTTCAATAATTGGAGGAGATAAAAATGAGATCAGAAAAGGAAGTTTATGATATTGTTTTGAATTTTGCAAAAACAGACAAACGCATTCGCATGGTTACTTTGGAAGGATCTAGAACAAATACAAATATTCCGCCTGATGATTTTCAGGATTTTGATATTACTTTTTTTGTTACGGATATGGACAGCTTCACAAGTGATGATAAATGGCTAGATATATTTGGTGAAAGGTTGATTCTGCAAAAGCCGGAAGATATGGAATTATTTCCAGCTGTAGAAAAGGGATTTTCATATTTAATGCTGTTTACTGATGATGTTAAGATAGATTTAACTTTGCTGCCGCTGGAACTGATAGACGAGTATTTTACATGGGATAAACTGGTAAAGTTACTGTTGGATAAAGACAACCGTATCGTAAAGCCGCCAATACCAACGGATATAGACTACCACTTGCAGAAGCCTACTCAAAGAATGTTTGACGATTGCTGTAATGAATTTTGGAATACTACAACATATGTAGTAAAGGGCTTATGCCGCAAAGAAATTCTTTTTGCTATTGACCATATGAATGATATAGTACGAAAAGAATTGCTTCGCATGATTTCCTGGCTGATTGGTATCAAACAGGGATTTCATTTCAGTTTGGGAAAAAACTATAAATTTATGAAGCAATATGCCCCAGAGGAATTGTGGGAACGACTTATGTCCACTTATAATATGGATTCCTATCCCCATATGTGGGAATCCTTTGAACAATGTATGGCATTGTTCCGGGAGGTTTCGTCAGAAGTGGCATGCCAGTTGGATTACCAGTATCCACTATATGATGAAAAAATCAGTAATTATGTGATTCGGCAAAAGAAAAAATATGGCATTGAAGATGATAACAAATAAAATTTTTTCAATCGAAAAAATTTATTTTGATTATTCAATTTTGAAAAACTGAATACCTCAAAATCAGAAAGAGCGCGGACAAGCACTTTGAGGGATTGACCGCCTTGTCCACCCATTCAGTGGGACGGCGGGCGGCGGTCAAGGCCGGGTGTAAACCCGTTCATTTCAGCCTTGACGGTTGCCCGTTGTCCTGCTACTTTTCCGGGAGTGTGGCCACAACTTCGGGACACTTTGTCCACAAGTCGGAGCGTAGGACGAGGGACGGGGGCTTTCATATACGCCCTGTCTGCTGATGAAACCAGACCTGCGCTTGCGGCTCCACGCCACACAAGCACAGCCCTGTTTTCCTGCCGCTTCAAATGCCCTTGCCCTCCCCGGCGGCAACGGCATTTTCACGGCAACGCCGACAGAGCGTATAACACACTACACTTTGCTTCGCAAAGTCGTGTGCCAAATGGGGGCGTTGCCCCCTTTGGAAACCCCCACAAGAAAAGGCGGTACGCTACCCCTCCACGGGGCGCATACCGCCTTTTCTTGTTATCCAGCCCTCCGGCTGTATCGGTTGAGCAAAAGTCAGCGTGGGAATGGTGTGGTATCTTTATCTAAGTGAAACCCCCTGCTCCCATTTGGAGATCGTTTGGCGCACCACATTCAACTTGATCGCGAGTTCTTCCTGCGAGAGCCCTTTTGATTTTCTGATTGCTTTAATGTTTTCGTTTAACATTCCGGATACCCTTCCTTCCTTTCGGCGGTACCACCATTGTACGAGGAAATGCCCGTTGCTACAAGCAACGGGCATTCACATTTAAGCTTTACGGTTGTGGTATGTTGTGGAAAAGAACGAACCTGAACCCCGGACATGGGTTTCTATCGTTTTGTATGGCCGCCCCGTCTTGTGCCGGGGCTGTTTTCTTGCGCGGGTGGAATGCCGATCCCATGCAAAACAATTGCGACAAGCAGATCTACAGGTTATTGCGAAGGCAAAAAGGATCATGCTTATCAACTCACATAAGGAATTGAAGGATCATTTGTTCTTCTGTTTCGGTTAAGCGGTGCATATGCCCCCGGCCTTGCAATAAGTAGGCAGTACAGTTGGTAATTATTTTTTCCGCCTGCGGGATCACCCGCTTGGCAGGGAACATACAGTCTTTTTCGCCTGCCAAAACAAGGGTTGGAGCAAGGCATTTCCGCATATCGCGGGGAACTACATTGCTGGGCATACCCGCCTTTATTTTTGCGTTGTCGATACTGCACTTTGCCGTTTCGAACGCGTCGCTGTCTATGTTATCCTGTGATACAGCCATGGGAAGGATCGTTTTGATCAACCATTTCTGCTTATGGGTAACCCAATACAGCATCATTGGAAACGCCATGCTTATCAAATTGATGGCAGGGGCGTTTTTTATTCCGGATGGCACATGAAGCACCGCTTTTTCAATTTTTTCAGGTGCGACGCACATCGTTTTTGCAAGAATACCGGCACCAAAGGAACCGCCGAAACAGCGCATTTTCTGGAAGCCAAGACCGGAAATGACTTCGCCCCCCCATTTGCCATAATCATAATTATTAGGCGAGAGAGTTGTTTCCGCGCTTTTTCCGGGATGACCGATTGTGTCGACCGCATAAATATGAAATTTGTCAAGCAGGAACCTGCACGCTAATAAATTGTAGGCGGTTGTTGCGTTTCCACCATGAAATACAAGCAAAGGAGGACCGCCCTGATTGCCGGTTTCAATGAGATGGGTTTTGCCGAAGGAGGTATCTATATAAATATCCTGGTATGGTGCATTCAGCCTTGATAACTGCCCGTCATAAAGAGCGATTATTTTTTGCTTGCCCTGCGGTGTGTTGTAAATCGTATTTATATGCCATCCTTGCGGGATGATCCGCTTTTTTTATATCTGCTTTCCTGTTTCTCTATCCGTAAATACGGCTTCATAGTCGTACTTTAACAGATCGGCTATTTGTTTCAGATCTTTTTCTGAAAAATTATCCCGTGCCATTTTACCACTCATTGTGGACAGGCTTTTGTTTAACAGTTTTGATAAATCTGTAAGTGTCATTTCGCGCTCAACCAAAAGCATTTTTATTTTCTTTGCAGCCGCCACTTTATCACCTCGTCTTCTTGAATTATACGGCTATTTATGGGGGGACAATTAAAAAGAAAAAACACTTCGGCTGATATCAGACGTTCTGTTGATATGTTCTCTTTTTAACATATATAAATAAACGAATACTATTTGTTCCAATGTTCCGTCGCAGGGGACCCGGCGGCACGGGCAGAACCGTATTCCCGTGAGTGCCGGGCATGATCTGAATCGATCACTCTTTTTATATCTGCTTTCCTGTATCCCTAAAAGTAAAAATGCCGTCATAATCGCAATCAAGGGCATTGGCTATGGCTCTGCATTCTTCCTCTGTGAGTTTATCACGATTGAGTTTGTTATATAAATAAGTTCCAGTATAGCCCATTTTTTCGCTCAAATCTTTTATGGTCATATCCCGTTCTATAAGAATTGATTTTATCTTTTTTGCCATGCTCATTTTCCAACACTCCTTTTGGGCAATTGTAACCTATTAAAAGTAAATAATCAATTTAAGAATTAAGTTTAACCTTTTGAGGTTGATTTTAACCATTGACATTATAACCGAAAATGGTTATAATTGACCTATATTGGTTAATAAGAACCAAATAAAGTTAAAGGAAAGGAGATGTTAAATTTTCATGAACCATATTGATGAACTCTTTTTGAGGGCGGATATCCAGCAGGTCCGGGAATTCCTTTTGCATGGGGCGGAATGTGCCGCAGATATGCGCACCTATGATGAAAGAATGGAGAGCGCCGACAGGAAGGTTGCAGCCCGGCTGCGGATGGCTTGTTCCGACAAAGGAGAGTGTGAGGAGATCACCGGGCTGATTTACGATTATGTGAGCGCGGTCCAAGATGTTTACATGGAACTTGGTTTACAAGCGGGAGTGATACTTGCCGCGCAGGTATGTCAAAACCTGAAAACGGCCTTTGGAGGGGAATGAGTAATGAGGCCTGCCGGAGGGAAAGGGGCGGGAAAAGACAAGGAACGAAGGCTGTACGATTGGGCGGATTTGCCGCTCTGATGAAAGGAGAAGCACAATGAATGATTATGAGAAAAGCAGGGAAGAACGGCTGCGGCGCGGTTACTCCGAAAGCTATTTATCAGCAATGAAACGGCGGCTCAACCTGCAAAGTTTAGGCGCTTACATACGCGACGGCAGCGACAAAGAGGTTATGAGCAATGACAGCTTCCGCGAAAGGAACACCGCCGCATTTTCGGAACTGGAAAGGATATTGAACGAGGGGCACGGAGAAGAAGAAGCCGAACAGCTTATGGAGCACATCACTGCTTATGTGGCGGTCGTGGAGGAGATCTATTTCAGCCTGGGCATGAAGGCCGGGGCGACCCTGCATTGTAAGCTGAGCGATAATTTTGAAACCGATATATAGACCTTGTTTCCAAAACCGCATTGAAACGACAGAAACAGCGGGCATATCCTGGGATATGCCCGCTGCTGCTGTTGTAATATGCGATACGGCCTTAGGCCGCCCTTCCCGCAAAAATCCCGTGGTTTGGGGGCAGGGCGGCGAAGGGGGCAACGCGGGGATCAGCCCTCCAGCCTGCGCACCGGCCGGATGTACTTCCAGTAATGGGCGGGATCGAAGTAAAAGTAAAGGACCCTACCGGGGGTAGTGTCGAAACAGCGGCCGGTGCCCGAAAAATCGAACGAGGACATCGCCGATTCCACGGCTTCCTCCACGGTGCGGTTTTCCTGCTCGTAATCGAACGGGCCGTGTTCAAACACGAGGTATTCGGCCTCGGGAACGTCGGTCATGAGCAGAGGCGGCGGGGTCTCGCCCTTGTAGTCCGCGGGAAGGCGCACGCCGTAGCACTCGGTGCGGGGAAAGCCCCAGGCGCAGAGCCGGCCGGCCGGGTCGCTGATATAGGCCATGAGCTGGCCGCTGCCGGCGTTGACCTCGCTGCCGCCGGCGTCGTCCAGTTTGCCCTTGATGCTGTCGAGCAGGCCGCAGATGGTCTCCTGGTCCTGCCCGGGGATAAGGTTTTGCTTTTGCCAGAAATCCCAATAGCCGTTGCTCTCGCGGTTTTCGATGTGCAAAAACTTGTGGGCGGGAATGGTGACAAAATACATTTTGATCTCTTGAGTGGATTGCAGCATACCAATTTCTCCTAATCCTAAAAAGTAGCGGTCGAACGGGTTGATTTTGGTGCGGAGAACGACGGGACGGGGCGATTTGCGGTATTCGCTGGGGGTCACGCCGTAGGCCGCCTTGAAGGCCCGGGTAAAGGCCTCGTGGGAGGAAAAGCCGTGATCGAGAGCGATCTCCAAAAAGCTTTTTTCGCCATCCCGGACCTCCTTCAGGGCGAAGGCCAGCCTTCTGCGCCGCAGATACTCCCGGAACTGCATGCCGGATATTTCGCGGAACTTCCGGGTCGTATAAAATTCTGAATAGCCCAGCCTGGCGGAAAGCGAGCGCAGGGTGAGAGCATCGTCGCTGTGGGTTTTGATGCACCCGTCGATCTCGTTGACGATCAGCTGGATCTGGCGAAGCCATTCGTACATTGTTTTGTTCACCTCGTTTCGACCGGCCCTGCAACCATTATAGGCAGCCGGAGGGCCTTGCCGCTTGATCTGATTTGCTGTTTTGTGTTTGCAGCCGCGCTGTTTTGAGTTTTGGCGCGGTTTGTGCTAGAATGGGAAAAATACGGAAGACCGGAGGAAAAGCAGGATGCCCGAAACAAAAACACGGCACGCGGCGGGCCTGAGCGGCAGCGCGCTGAAATGGATCGCAATCGTTACCATGCTGATCGACCACACGGGCGCGGTGGTGATCGAGCAGGGCGCCCTGGAGTGGGCGGGCTGGTATTGGGTGGACTTTGCATTGCGGGTGATCGGGCGGTTCGCCTTTCCGATTTTTGCCTTTTTGCTGGTGCAGGGCTTTTTGCACACCCGCAGCGTGCCCCGGTATTTGGCGCGGCTGACGGCGTTTGCGCTGATCAGCGAGCTGCCCTTTGACCTGGCCACGGGCGACTGCTGGTACGACCCGGGGCATCAAAACGTGTTTTTCACCCTGGCGACCGGGCTTGTGACCCTTGCCGCCCTGCGCTGGTGTGAAAGGCAGAAGGGGAGCCGGCGCTACTGGCTGTGGCCGGCGGCGCTGGCCGCGGGCTGCGCCGCGGTGACCCTGCTGCGCGCCGACTATACCTGGCAGGGGGTGCTGCTGATCGGCATTTTTTACCTGCTGCGGGAGCAAAAAACACTGTGCTGGCTGCTTGCCGCGCCGGTGCTGGCCTGGTCCTCGCTGAGCGTGCTGGGTACGGCGGTGCTGGCGCTCATCCCCCTGCATTTTTATAACGGCGAAAAGGGCCGGCCCCTGCCCAAATACCTTTTTTATGCGTTTTACCCGGTGCATCTGCTGGCGCTGTTTCTGGTGCGCTTTTACATTTTAGGGGTGCCGCTGCTGCAGAAATTCCCGTTCTGAACCCAAAAGGCAGGCCGCCCCGCACAGCTGCCGGGGGCATGTGCAGGCACGCGGGGGCGCGGAGGGACAGGGAACGGTTCAAACATGAAAACGGAGGGAAATACCTATGCTGGAGAACAAGTACGACGACGACGTGTTTTTTGAAAAGTACGGCGAAATGAGCCGCTCACGGCTGGGGCTGGCCGGGGCTGGCGAATGGCCCACCCTGCAGCCCATGCTGCCCCCCTTTGAGGGCAAGCGGGTGCTGGACCTGGGATGCGGGTACGGCTGGCACTGCCTGTGGGCGGCACAGCACGGCGCCGCCCGGGTGGTGGGGTTGGATCTCTCGGAAAAAATGCTGGAGGTGGCGCGGCAGAAGAACACCTTTGAACAGATCGAGTACCGCCGCTGCGCCATGGAACAGGCTGAGTTTGAACCGGGCAGCTTTGACGTGGTGCTCTCGAGCCTGGCGCTGCACTACATTGCGGACTACGCGGCCCTGGTGCGGCGGGTGCACGGGTGGCTGGCGCCGGGCGGCCGGTTTATCTTTACGGCGGAACACCCGGTCTTCACCGCCGAGGGCAGCCAGGACTGGTACCGCGGCGAGGATGGGGGAATCCTGCACTTCCCGGTGGACCGCTATTTTTACGAGGGGGCGCGGCAGGCCACCTTTTTGGGGGAACAGGTGACCAAGTATCACCGTACCCTGACCACGGCCCTGCGCACGCTGCTGCAGAACGGGTTTACCATCTGCGATGTGGCCGAGCCCCAGCCGCCGGCGGAAATGATGGGCGAGCCCGGCATGGCCGACGAGATGCGCCGCCCCATGATGCTGATCGTGGCGGCGCAGAAGCTGTGAGCCCGCGGGGCCGGAACGCGCGGCAAAAGCAAGCAGAAAGCACATCCCCGCGCCGGGCAAAACCGGCGCGGGGATGTTTTGCGGTGAGAAAAAGCGCAAAGAGGCCGTGATGGGACGCTTACTCGTACATCTGCCGGCCGCTGAATACGCACAGGACGCTTTTGGATTTGCCCTTTTCCAGCAGCTGGCGGGCCGCGAACAGGGCCGCGCCCGCGCTGGGGCAGGCGGGCACGCCGTCGGTGCGAAGCACCTCGCGCGCGGCGCGCAGCGCCTCGCCGCTGGGCACCGCCAGCACCCGGTCCACGATGTAAGGGTTGTAGTTTTGGGGAACAAACCCCGCCCCGAGGCCGGGGATGCCGTGCCGCCCGATGAAGCCCCCGCCGATGGCCTGGCTTTCGTAGGGCTCGACCGCCACGATGCGGATGTGGTTGGTCCAGGCCTTGACGTGCTCGCCCACGCCGGTGAGGGTGCCCCCGCTGCCCACCCCGGCCACGATGGCGTCGATCTCTTCGCCGCCGCCGGTGGCCTTGAGGATGGCGGGGCCGGTGACGCGCCGGTGATATTCGGGGTTATCGTCGTTATTAAAATGATCGAGATAATAGCCGCCCTGCTCCTCGGCGGTTTGGCGGGCGAGCGCCCAGAGCTTTTTGCGGCCCTGCAGCGCGTCCATGCTGAACACCAGCTTGGCGCCCAGCCGCTGAAGGAACTTCTGACGCTCCCCCTCGAGGGTGGGAGGCACCGCCAGCAGCACCGGGTGGCCGCTGCGCCGCGCCGCAATGCACAGCGCGGCGGAAAAGGTGCCGCCCCCGGCCTCGACCACAGGCTGGCCGGGCGCAAGCCGGCCCCGCTGCGCCGCCAGGGCCAGCATGCCCTCGGCAAGCCCGTCCTTGGCGCTGCCGGTGGCGCCGCCGAAATCGAGATAGGCGAGGATGCGCCCGGAGAGGCCGCAGCGCGCGGTGTAGCCGCTCAGCTCCACCACCGGGCAGCCGTACAGGGCCTGATAATAGCTTTTCAGCACCGGCATGGGGCGTCCCCTCCCTTTTTTATCCTGTATACCTTTATTATAGCAAAGCCCGGCGGCGCGTCAATGCGGCATTTCGCGGCAGCACCGCTTTTTTATACAAATTTTGCACCTGTTTTTTGTGCATCCGCCCTTGACAGGGGACGGGTTCTTTGCTATAATACAAAACTGTAAAGCAAAATACTTTACACGGAACGGCTGAAAGGGGGAGCACCGTGGCAAAAAACCTGGAAATATCGTTTTTACTGGATTTTTACGGCGATGTGCTCACCGAAAAGCAGCGCGACGTGATGGAGCAATATTACAACGACGACCTCTCGCTGGCCGAGATTGCGGACAATTTTGGTATCACGCGGCAGGGGGTGCGGGATTCCATCAAGCGCGGCGAGGGCATTTTGCTGGAGCTGGAGCAAAAGGTGGGCTTTGCGCAGCGTTACCGGGCGGTGCAGCAGGGCGTGGCCCAGCTGGAAAGCCTGGCCCGCGAGGTGCGCTTTTCCAATGCCAACAGCTACTCGCCGAACCCCGAGATCGAGCGGGCTTCGGCGGAGATGCTGGCTGTTATCGGCCAGATCAGCGAATAACGAAAGGAACACTGCGCAATGGCGTTTGAATCGCTTTCCGACCGGCTGGCCGGCGTATTTAAGCGGCTGCGGGGCAAGGGCAAGCTCACCGAGGCGGACATCAAGGCCGCCATGCGGGAGGTGCGCACCGCGCTTTTGGAGGCCGACGTAAACTACAAAGTTGCCAAGGAATTTATCGCGGGCGTTACCGAGCGCGCCATGGGGCAGGAAGTGATGGAGAGCCTGACCCCCGCCCAGCAGGTGGTCAAGATCGTGAGCGAGGAGCTCACCGCCCTGATGGGCGGAAACGAGGCGGCCCGCATCCACATCAAATCCAAGCCCCCCACGGTGCTGATGCTCTGCGGCCTGCAGGGCAACGGCAAAACCACCCACGCTGCAAAGCTGGGCAAGTGGTTTTTAAAGCAGGGGAACCGGCCCCTGTTGGTGGCCTGCGACGTATACCGCCCCGCCGCCATTGACCAGCTGCAGGTGGTGGGCAAACAGGCCGGGGTGCCTGTGTTTGCCATGGGCACCGAAAAGCCCGAGGAGATCGCAAAAAAGGCCGTGGCCCACGCGAGGGACCACGGCAACGACATTGTGATCCTGGACACGGCGGGCCGCCTGCATGTGGACCAGGAGCTGATGGCCGAGCTGGAGCGGATCAAGGCCGCGGTCACGGTGGACGAGGTGCTGCTGGTGGTGGACGCCATGGCGGGCCAGGACGCGGTGAACGTGGCCAAGGCTTTCAACGAGGCCGTGGCCGTGGACGGCATTATTTTGACAAAGACCGACGGCGACACCCGCGGCGGCGCGGCGCTGAGCGTGCTGGCCGTGACGGGCAGGCCCATCAAATTCCAGGGCACCGGCGAAAAGCTGGACGACCTGGAGGTGTTCCACCCCGGCCGCATGGCCAGCCGCATTTTGGGCATGGGCGATGTGCTGACCCTGATCGAGAAGGCGCAGGCCACCCAGGACGAGCAAAAGGCCGCCGAAACCGCCAAGCGCATGATGGAGAACCGGTTCGACATGAACGACATGCTGGACCAGCTCTCGCAGATGAAAAAGATGGGCGGCGCTTCGGCCATGCTCTCGATGCTGCCCGGGGGCGCCAAGGTGAACCCGGACGAGGTGGACGAGGGGGTCTTCAGCCGCATTGAGGCCATCATCTACAGCATGACCCCCGCAGAGCGGGAAAAGCCCAGCATCATCAACCCAAAGCGCAAGCGGCGCATTGCCGCGGGCAGCGGCACCAGCGTGGAAGAGGTGAACAAGCTGCTGCGCCAGTTTGAGATGATGCAGAAGATGATGAAGCAGTTCAAGAAAAACCCCAAGGCCTTTGGCCGCCGGATGGGCCGCGGCTTTTAAAGAAGCCCGCCCGCAATTTTGATAAAACCCAGGGGGCCCGCAGGGCCGGGGTTTTATATACATGCCCGCAAACGGGCCCCAAAACAACTAGGAGGTGACAGAAATGGCTGTGAAAATCAGACTGCGCCGCATGGGCGCGAAAAAGGCCCCTTTCTATCGTGTGGTCGTGGCGGATAGCCGCTTCCCCCGCGATGGCCGCTTCATTGAGGAGATCGGTTACTACGACCCCACCAAGGAGCCCAGCGTGATCAAGATCGACGGCGAAAAGGCCAAGAAGTGGATCGCCAACGGCGCTCAGCCCACCGATACGGTGCGTGCTCTGCTGAAGAAGACCGAAGTTCTGTAAGAAAGAATGGAGGGCGTTCACATGCAGGAATTGTTGCTTGCAGTCGCCCGCGGCCTCGTGGATGATAAGGACGCAGTGTCCGTTACCGTTGACGAGCCCCGCGAGGACGGCACCATCGTGTATCATCTGAGCGTGGCGGAGGACGATATGGGCCGTGTGATCGGCAAGCAGGGCCGCATTGCCAAAGCCATCCGCGTGGTGATGCGCGCCGCTGCCGTCCGTCAGGGCGAAAAGGTCATGGTCGAGATCGACTGAAGGGCCGACGAGGCGCAAAAACAGCAAAGAGCCCTTTGCAGCTGCAAAGGGCTCTCGCTGTATCCCGCGCCGGAAAAGGAGAACGGGAATGAAACAGTATCTGGAAGCCTGCAAGGCCGTGTCGACCCACGGCGTGGCGGGCGAAGTAAAGGTGGAATTGTGGTGCGACGACGCGGAGTTTTTGAGCCGCTTCGGGCACCTTTACCGGGGCGAGGCGGGGCAGGGGCCCCTGGAGCTCATTCATGTGCGCCCCCATAAAAACATGGCGCTGCTGACCTTTGCCGGCGTGAGCGATATGGACGCCGCCCGCGCGCTGGTGGGCACCGTGTTCTACATTGACCGCAGCGAGGCAAGGCTGCCCGAGGGGCATTATTTCCAGGTGGATCTTGTGGGCTGCGAGGTGAAGGACGCGGACACCGGCCGGGTGTACGGCACGGTGAAGCAGGTGAGCCGCCCCGCGGCGCAGGATATTTACACCGTGGAGGGGCCGCAGGGCGAAACCTGGCTGTTCCCGGCGGTAAAGCCATTTTTGGAACAGGTGGATGTGGAGGGCCGCCGGGTGCTGGTGCGCCCGATCCGCGGGATGTTCGACACCGCAGAGGACGGTGACAAGGCATGATGCGCATCGACGTGGCGACCCTGTTCCCCGAGATGTGCCAGCGCGTGCTGGACGAGAGCATTTTGGGGCGCGCGGCCCGCAAGGGCCTGATCGAGACCCATTGCCACCAGATCCGGGATTACACGCTGAACCGGCAGCGCCAGGTGGACGACTACCCCTACGGCGGCGGCTGCGGCATGGTGATGTATGCCCAGCCCATTTATGACTGCTGTGTGGACGTGCTGCGCCAGGCACAGGAGCAGGGCCGCCCGCGGCCCCGGATCGTTTTTCTTACGGCGGCGGGCAAGCCCTATACCGAGCAGGAGGCAAAGCGCCTGGCGCAGTACGATGGGCTTTTGCTGGTGTGCGGCCATTACGAGGGGATGGACGAGCGGGTGATTGAGGAAATAGCCGACGAGGAGATCAGCATTGGGGACTATGTGCTCACCGGCGGCGAGCTGGCCGCCCTGGTGGTGGCCGACAGCGTGCTGCGCCTGCAGCCGGGCGTTCTGGCCGAGCCGCAGGGCTACCAGGAGGAAAGCCATTGGAACGGCCTGCTGGAATACCCCCAATACACCCGCCCTGAGGAATGGCGGGGCCGCAGGGTGCCCGAGGTGCTGCTGAGCGGGCACCATGGCAGGATCGACCAATGGCGCGCCGAGCAGAGCCTGGAGCGCACCCGGCAGCGGCGGCCGGATCTGTATGAAGCGCACAAACAGGAGGGCAAAGAAAAACCTTAATGGGACTAATTGCCATTAAAGTTGAAAATTTTTGGGATAAACCCATGATAATGTGGAAAACTTACTGGGTGCTTTGCACAAAGAAACGTTTCCGGTTTTTTGGGGTTTCGTGGAACTGACAAAATTGAGAAATTTCTATCGACATTCCACGCAGAATGGGATATGATAAGTGCAGAACCCATTCCAAATCTTTTTTGAAATAGGAGCGAATGAATCATGTATGTGAAAGATGTGACTGTGGAAAATCAGGTTGGCCTGCACGCTCGTCCGGCCACCTTCTTCATTCAGAAAGCAAACGAGTATAAGTCCTCCATTTGGGTGGAAAAGGAGGAGCGCCGGGTGAACGCCAAGAGCCTGCTGGGCGTTTTGAGCCTGGGGATTGTGGGCGGCACCACCATCCGCATCATTGCCGACGGCGCCGATGAGCAGGCCGCTGTGGAGGGCCTGATCGAGCTGGTGAATTCCGGCTTCTCCGAGTAAATCCACCGCCTGTCATAACAAACAAGGGGGAGCGGGCCCGGCGGCCTGCTCCTTTTTGCGTGGTGTGAAAGCCCGCGGCGGCGGGCATGCTAACCCCATAGATCACCTGAAAGAGAGGGCCCGCAACGCCTATGACCAAAGCCGAACTGTACGAAAAAGCCAAAATGCTGCCCCTTTTGCCCGGTGTGTATATCATTCGGGACAAGCGGGATGTGATTATTTATATCGGCAAGGCAAAGCGCCTGCGCACCCGGGTGAGCCAGTATTTCCGGGAAGGGGTGCCCCACGACGCCAAGGTCACCCAGATGATCGAGCACGCCGACCACTTTGACGTGATCGTGTGCCAGAGCGAATTCGAGGCGCTGGTGCTGGAAGCGAGCCAGATCAAGGCCCACACACCGAAATACAACATCCTGCTGAAGGACGACAAGGGCTACAGCTATGTGAAGGTGACGAAAGAGGAATATCCCCGCATTTCGGCCGTGCTGCAGAAAGAGGACGACAACGCCGACTACATTGGCCCTTATACCTCGAGCTTTGCGGTGCGGGAGATGGTGGAAACCGCCCAGAACGCCTTTTTGCTGCCCCGGTGCAGCCGACGCTTCCCCCAGGAGATCGGCCAGGGCCGCCCCTGCCTGAACGCGCACATCGGCAAGTGCATGGCGCTGTGCAGCGGGCGGATCAGCAGGGAGGCCTACAACGAGGCGGTGCAGGGAGCCCTGCGGCTGATCCGGTACGGCAAAAAGGACATTGTGAAAACCCTGGAAGAGCGCATGGCGGCTGCCAGCGAACGGCTGGATTTTGAGCAGGCCGCGCTTCTGCGGGACCAGATTGCCGCCATTAAAAAGGTGGCCGCCGGGCAGAAGGTGGTGGTGGACGAGAGCGTGCAGATGGACGTGATGGCCTTTGCCGGGGCCGGGCCCAACAGCTGCGCGGCCATTTTGCGCTACCGCCGCGGCCGCCTGACGGACAAGCGGGAGTTTTTGTTCCGGGGGACCACCGATCTGGCGGCGCTGCGGGAGGAATTTCTGCCCCGGTATTACCTGGATGGGGAGGAGATCCCCAAGGTCATTGCGGTGGATGAAGCGCCCGAGGACGCGGAGGATCTGGCCCGCCTGTTCAGCGAGACCCGGGGGGCAAAGGTGCAGCTTTATGTGCCGCAGCGGGGGGATACGGCGAAACTTGTGAACATGGCATACACCAACGCGGTGGAGCGCCTGGCCCGCGAGAGCGGCCGCACCGACCGCCAGCAGCGCCTTTTGGACGAAACGGCGGCGGTGCTGGGCCTTGCGGAGCCGCCGAAGGTGATCGAGAGCTACGATATTTCCAACTGGGGCGACGGCACCAGCGTGTGCGGCATGGTGGTGTTTGAGGACGGCCGCCCTAAAAAGAGCGGCTACCGGCGGTTCAAAATGAAGACGGTCTTCGGCACCGACGACTATGCCAGCATGGCCGAGGCGCTCTCGCGCCGGGCCGCGGAATACGAAAAAGGGGGCGCCGGGCAATTTGCGGTGCTGCCCAGCGTGATCCTGCTGGACGGCGGCAAGGGGCAGGTGAGCGCCGTGAAGGCCGCGCTGGATGGCACCGGGCTTGCGGGGGTGCCGCTGTACGGCATGGTGAAGGACGACCACCACCGCACCCGCGCCATTGTGACGGCGGATGGACGCGAGATCGCCATCAGCATGCACCGGGGCGTGTTCACCTTTATTTCCGGCGTGCAGGACGAGGTGCACCGCTTTTCGATCGCGTATCAGCGGGAAAACCAGAAGAAAAAGGCCTATGCCTCCAGCCTTACCGCGGTGCCCGGCGTGGGCCCGGCGACCGCCAAGGCGCTGCTGGCCGAGTTCAGGACCGTGGCGGCGGTGCGCGAGGCGGGGGTAGAGGAGCTGTGCCGCGCCAAAGGGGTGGGGCGGGCCGCCGCGGCGGCCATTTACGACCACTTTCACCCCGCCGCGCCTATTGACAAAGCGCCCTAAACAGCGGATAATAAACTGTAAACTTTTTACAGAGTTGTAAACGGCCCGGCGGGCCATAAAAAGAAAGGCAGGCGAAAAGCATGCGCGTTATTTCCGGCACGGCCCGGGGCACCAAACTCACGGCGCTGCCCGGCGAAGAGATCACCCGCCCCACAGTGGACCGGGTGAAGGAGGGCATGTTCAGCGCGCTGCATTTTGAACTGCCCGGGGCACGGGTGCTGGATCTGTTTGCAGGCAGCGGCCAACTGGGCATCGAGGCGCTGAGCCGCGGCGCGGCCAGCTGCGTGTTTTTGGACCAGGACCGGGCGGCCGTGGCGGTGATTGCGGCCAATTGCAGGGCGGCCGGGGTGTTTGGCAGCAGCCGGGTGGCCCAGGGCGAGGCGGGGGCGTTTTTGGCGGCCGCCAAAGAGCGGTTCCACATTGTGCTGCTGGACCCGCCCTACCACCAGGGTACGCTGGAGGCCATTCTGCCCGCCGTGGCACGGGTGACCGAGCCGGGCGGGACCGTGCTGTGCGAGAGCGAAATTTCGGCCAGCCTGCCGGACGAGTGCGGGGGCCTGCACAAGAAAAAACAATACCGGTATGGCACCGTGCTGGTGACCCGTTATGAAAAGGAGCGCGTGGAATGAACATCGACGAATTGCTGGACCTGATGGAAGAAACACTGGAAGACGCCACCGGCCTGCCGTTTGCGGGGGGCAAGCGCGTGGTGGACATTGACAAGCTGCAGGACATCATTGACGAGGTGCGGCTGAACTTGCCCACCGAGGTGCGCCAGGCGAGGGCCATTGTGAACGACCGGGCCGATATTGTGGCCGACGCCAAGCGGGAGGCCGAGGCCCTTGTGCGCAAGGCCGAGGAGCGGGCCCGCATTCTGGTGGGGGAACAGGAGATCGTGAAGGCGGCCCAGCAGCGGGCTGCGGAGATCGTGGGCGGCGCGCAGACCCAGGCGAGGGAGATGCGCACCACCGTGACCGAGTACTGCGAGAACATGCTGCGGGTCACCGAGGAACAGCTGGCGCGAAACGCGGCGGAGGTGAAGACGGTGCGGGCAAACCTGCGCCAGACGGCCAAGAACGGCTGAGGAAAAAAGCAAGAAGAGCAAACGCCCCGGGAAAGCGGAAAAGCCGCTTTCCCGGGGCGTTTTTTTGCGCTTTGGGGCCCGGGAAAAGGAAGGTTTTGTAAAAGCGCCGCGGCAAACCGGGGCTTTGGGCGAACTGATCAAAATGCCCTTGGAATTTTGGATAATTTGGCTAACCTTTTTCGGCGTCGCGGCTTGCATTTTACAACTCGCTAACGTATAATAAATATGTCTTGGTGGGTGAAAGTGGGTAAAAGTGGGGAACTTTCCACGGCTCTTCACAAGTTTTCAACAAAAGGGGGCGGTCAGGGATGTTGATGGGCGAATACAACTATGCCATCGACGAGAAGGGCCGCCTGAACTTCCCGGCCAAGTTCCGGGATCAGATGGGCAAGGAATTTGTGGTGACCCGCTGGCTGGACGACTGCCTGGTGGCCTTCCCCGAGAGCGAATGGCAGCGCATCACCGAGATCCTGAAGGGCAAGAGCATGGTCAAGACCCGGGATATCCAGCGCTTTTTGTTCTCGGCCGCAGAGGAGGCAGTCCCGGACAAACAGGGGCGCATCCTGCTGGGGCCCGCGCTGCGGGCGCATGCCGGGCTGGAAAAAGAGGTGACCGTGATCGGCGTGGGCAGCTATGCCGAGATCTGGAACACCGCCGCATGGCAGAAAAAACAGCAGAGCCTTGGCAGCGCCGAGATCGAGGCCGCCATGGAAGAGCTGGAATTTTAAGCGACAGAGGGGAAGGGGAACACATGATGGAGTTCAGCCACGTCCCCGTCCTGCTCGATGAATGCCTTGAGGGGCTTGCCATCGACCCGGCGGGCACCTACCTGGACGGCACCGCCGGAGGAGGCGGACATTCCAGTGAGATCGCAAAACGTCTTACCACCGGGCGGCTTGTCAGCCTTGACCAGGACCCGGATGCGGTGGCAGCCGCCACCGAAAGGCTTAAGGGCCTGCCCGCCACGGTGGTGAAGACGAATTTCCGCAACGCCCGCGAGGCGCTGGAAGGGCTGGGCATATGCAGCATCAACGGAGCCCTGCTGGATCTGGGAGTATCCTCGCACCAGCTGGACGACGCGGCCCGCGGGTTTTCTTACCGGGCCGACGCGCCGCTGGATATGCGCATGAGCCAAACCGGACCCACGGCGGCGGAGCTTGTGAACACCGCCAGCCGGGAGGAGCTGGCCCGCATTTTGCGGGAGTATGGCGAGGAGCCCTTTGCCTGGGCCATTGCGGGGCGGCTGGTGCGCCAGCGGGAGGAGCAGCCCTTTGCCACCACCCTGCAGCTTGCCGGGGCGGTGGCCGCGGCGGTGCCCCCGGCGGTGCGCCGTAAGGACAAGAACCCGGCGCGCCGGACCTTTCAGGCCCTGCGCATTGCGGTGAACGGCGAGCTGGACGCTTTGAGCGAGGGGCTGGAGGAGATTTTTGAGCTGCTGAGCCCCGGCGGGCGGCTTGCCGTGATCACCTTCCACTCGCTGGAGGACCGGCTGGTGAAGAACCGTTTCCGCCAGTGGGCCACCGCGTGCACCTGCCCGCCGGAATACCCGGTGTGCGTGTGCGGGGGCAGGGCAAAGGCAAGGCTGGTGAACAAAAAGCCCATCGAGGCCGGCGGCGGCGAGCTGGAAGAAAACCGCCGCAGCCGCTCGGCCAAGCTGCGGGTGCTGGAGAAGCTTTGAGGCGCAGAAGGCCGCCCGGCTGAACCCACTGCGGGCGCGCGGGCGGACAAGCCGTAAGAACAAAAACGACAAGACGAGAGGAGGTGATCGCCATGGCACAGGCTGCCTACGATCTGGAGCGGTTTGAGCACCGCGAGCGCGAGCCGAAAGCGCGGGTGCGCGCGGTGCAGGGGGCAAAAAAGCCCAGCAGGTTCAACGCGCATACAGCCAAGCTGGCGGCGGTCACCGCCATTTTGGTGACCCTGGTGTGCGGGCTTTTGTACAGCCAGGCGACCCTGACCGAGCTGACGGGCGATATCCAGGCCACCCAGCGGGAGCTGGTGGAGGCCCAGAGCGAGTACAACTACCTGTCCGGCGTGCTGGACAGCAAGACCGGGCTGAAAAATGTGGAGGAGATCGCCACCACCCAGCTGGGCCTGATGAAGCTGGACCGCAGCCAGATCACCTATTTTTCGCTGGACGGCGAGAGCTCGATCCGCCGGCCGGACAGCACGGCAAAGCGCATTACCGAGTTTTTGACCACCAGCGTGCTGAGCCTGGCGGAGTACCTGGACCCCTGAACCATCGCCCGAAAAGCGTGCGGCGCCGCACGCTTTTCGGTTTATCAGGGCCCGGTTTTTACAACACGCAGAAGGAAATGGAACGATCATGCAGAATACGCCGCAAAACCCAAAACGAAACGCCCAGCAGGGCTTGCCCCGCTTTATGAGGATCCGCAGCTATGTGCTGCTGGGTCTGTTTTTGCTGGTGGGCTGCGGGGTGCTGATCTGGCGGCTGTATGACCTGCAGGTGGTGCAGCACGACGAGATGCTGCGCCAGGCCGCGAACCAGCAGCTGAAGGATACCTCCATCACGCCGCAGCGGGGGCAGATTTACGACGCGACCGGCAAGGTGCTGGCCAAGAGCAGCATCGTGTGGACCATTACGGCGGACCCCAGCCAGATCAAGGCCCCGGGGCTGACCAAGGAGCAGCTCAAGGCCCTGGGGGGCGAGGAGAGCGAGGAGGCCGCCGCCCAGCGCCGCGCGGCAAAGGTGAGCGAGGCGAGCGCCGGCCTTGCCCAGTTGCTGGGGCTGGAATACCAGGAGGTGTACGACAAGCTGATCGACGGCACAAAGCAATATGTGGTGCTTGCAAAACAGATGGATAAGCCCGTGGCGGACAGGGTAAAGGCCTATGCCCGCGAGCAAAAGCTGCCGGTGAGCGTTGCGCAGGATTCCAAGCGGGAATACCCCTACGGCGCGTTTGCGGCCAGCGTGCTGGGCTTTATGCACGCGGACGGCTACGGCTTTTATGGGCTGGAAAAGCAGTATGAAGAAATCCTGGCCGGAACCCCGGGCCGGGTGCTGAGCCAGAAAAACGCCTGGGGCAACGAGGTGGCCAACGACGACCGCACCCAGTACGACGCGCAGGACGGCGACAGCCTGGTGCTGACCCTGAACGCCGAGGTGCAGGCCGTGGCGGAAAAATACCTGGAAAACTCGGTCAAAGCGAACAATGTGACCGAGCGGGGCGTGGTGATCGTGATGGACGTAAACACCGGCGCGATCCTGGCCATGGCCACAAAACCGGATTTTGACCCCAATGACCCCATGACGATCTATGACCCGGACCTGGCGGCCACCCTGGAAGGGCTGGAGGGGGACGCCTTTACCCAGGCCCAGGGGGAGGCGCGCCAGCGCCAGTGGAAGAACAAGGCCATCACCGACCTGTACGTGCCGGGCTCGGTGTTCAAGCTGATCACCACCAGCGCGGCCATTGATTCGGGCACCTGCACGCCCAATTCCTCGTTCAACTGCACGGGGCATTACACCGTGGTGACGCAGGACTATTCCTGCGCGGATAACGGCTTTGGCGTGCTGGGCGTGCATGGCTGGCAGAACATGGGAGAGGTGCTGAAAAACAGCTGCAACCTGGCGACCATTCAGGAAGCGCAGCTGATGGGAAAGGACGTTTTTTCCGATTACTACAACGCGTTCGGCTTTACCGCGCCCACCGGCGTGGATCTGCCCGCCGAGCAGCAGATCCGGGCGGGCGTATCCTACCACGCGGCGGAGGAAATGAGCGCGGTGGACCTGGCGTCCTCGAGCTTTGGGCAGGCGCAGAAGGTGACCCCCATCCAGATGATCACCGCCGTGAGCGCGGTGGTGAACGGCGGCTACCTGGTACAGCCCCACATCGTGAGCCAGATCCTGGACAGCGAGGGCAACCTTGTGGAACAGATCGACCCCAGCCCCAAGCGGCAGGTGATCAGCGAGGAGACTTCGGCCGCGCTGCGCGCCATGATGGAAGGCGTGGTGGACGGCGGGCGGGATGGGGCCTCGGGCCGCAACGCCTATGTGGCGGGGTACCGCATCGGCGGGAAATCCGGCACCAGTGAAAAGCTGGACAAGGGCCGCCGCGCCTCGGACGGCGAGTATGAAAAGGTTTCGAGCTTTGTGGCGGTGGTGCCCATCGACGACCCGCAGATCGCGGTGCTGGCCTTTGTGGACGAGCCCCACGCGGACACCGAGTTCGGTTCCATGCTGTCGGCCCCGCTGACCGGAAATATCATCAGCGAGATCGCGCCGTACCTAGGCATTGAGACCGACCCGAACTATGCGGCCCCGGCCGAGGTGACCGTGCCGGATTTGACAAACCCCACGAACAGCGCATATTTGCAGTGGGATATGGCCCAGGTGACCCTGAACAAGCTGGGCCTTGCCCACCGGAGGGTGGGCAGCGGCACCGCCGTGCTGGCGCAGTATCCGGCGGCGGGCGCCAAGGTGCCCGGCGGCACCACCGTGTACCTGTATACCGACAGCGCAGAGGTGAGCCAGGTGCCCGTGCCGGACGTGCGGGGCAAGAGCGCCGAGCTTGCCAGCCAGATGCTGGCGGGCGCGGGCCTGAACGTAAAGCTCAGCGGCGCAGAGGAGGGCACGGTGACCGCCCAGGACGCCGCGCCGGACAGCCAGGTGCCCATGGGCACCGTGGTCACCCTGACCATAGAGGGAGCCGCCCCGGAGGAGTGAGGCCCGCACCGGGCGGGAGGAACGCCCACATTCCCGGCCGCAGGGCCGCATACACTGAAAGTAAGACAAACCTTGCCCCAAAAAGGAGGGAGCTTTTATGCAGCCTATCTCTGCAAACCAACTGCTGGCGGGCCTTTTTCAGGCGGGCTCGGCAGGGGAGGAAAAGATCACCGCGGTTGTGACCGACAGCCGCCGGGCCGGGCCCGGCTGTGTGTTCGTGTGTTTTCCCGGCGAGAGGGTGGACGGCCATGACTATGCCGCCGCCGCGATCCGGGCCGGGGCGGCCTATGTGGTGGCGAACCACCCGGTGCCCGGCGTGCCGGAAAAGCAGCTGATCCTGGCCGAGAGCAGCCACCGGGCGATGGTGCGCATGGGAGCAAACTACCGCATGCTGTTTGACCCCGTGATGATCGGGGTGACCGGCAGCGTGGGAAAGACCACCACCAAGGAGTTCTGCTACGCTGTTTTGGCGGCGTTTGGGCCCGCGATCAAAACCGAGGGCAACCAGAACAACGAGATCGGCGTGCCGAACACCCTGTTCCGGCTGGAGCGGGATACCAGGTATGCCGTGGTGGAGATGGGCATGAGCGCGCTGGGCGAGATTGAGCGGCTGGCGCGCGCAGCGCGGCCCAGCGCCGGGATCATTACCTGCATCGGCGTGTCGCACCTGGAAACGCTGGGCAGCCGGGAGAACATTTTAAAGGCGAAGCTGGAATTGTGCGCGGGCCTGCCGGACGGCGCGCCCCTGGCGCTGAACGCGGACGACGAGTATCTGGCCCGGGCCAAGGCGGAGGGGAGGATCCCCGGGCGCCTGGCGCCGGTGTGGTACGGCATCGACGCGCCCTGGGCCGAGGTGCGGGCCACCGCGCTGGAGAGCGGGCCCGAGGGGGAGAGGTTCACCCTGGAGGACGCGCGGCACGGCAGCTTTGCCGCGGCGATCCCCGCGCTGGGACGGCACAATGTGTACGACGCGCTGGCCGCCTATGCGGCGGCCACCCGCCTGGGGCTTGAGCCCGCCCGCTGCGCGGCGGCCCTGGCGGAGTATCAGGCCGCCGGTATGCGCCAGCGCATCGTGCACAAGGAGGGCCTGACCGTGATCGAGGACTGCTACAACGCAAGCCCCGACAGCATGCGGGCGAGCCTTGCCATGTTCCAGGGGTTTGCCGCAAAAGACGGCAGAAAATTTGCCCTGCTGGGTGATATGCTGGAGCTTGGCCGCATTGAGGCCGAGGCCCACGCCGAGGTGGGCAGGCTTGCGGCGGCGGCCGGGCTTGCAGGGCTTGTGGCCTTTGGCCCCGCCAGCAGGGGCATGGCCGAAGCGGCCCAACAGGCGGGGCTGGACGCCGTGTGGTGCCAAACGCCCGCAGAGGCGCTGGAACAGCTGCAGCGCAGGCTGCGCCCGGGCGACGCGCTGCTGGCGAAGGCCAGCCGCGGCATGAAGCTGGAAAATATTTTAAAAGCCCTTTACGGGGAGCAGGCTTTGCAATAAAATAGAAAACGGCGGGCACGGCCGCGGGCCGCGGGCCGCCGGAACAAAAGGAGCGGCGCCTTTTGGGGGCGCCGCGGGCTGATGAATGTGAGAAGGAGTAAGTTTTATGGCACGCTATGCGCTGATCCTGGCGGCCGCCTGCGGGTTCATCCTCTCTGCAGTGTCGGGTGTTTTTCTGGTGCCGTTTTTGCGGCGAATCCATTTTGGGCAGACCATCAAGGAGATCGGGCCCACCTGGCACAATAAAAAACAGGGAACCCCCACCATGGGCGGGCTGTGCTTTATTTTTGGCAGCACTGTGGCGGTGGCGCTTGCCTTTTTGTCGCTGCTGCAGACCGGGCCGGAGCTTGTGGAGGGCGCGGGCAGCCAGAACATGTTCATTGCCATGTTTTCGGCCTTTGCTTTTGGCATGGTGGGCTTTTTGGATGATTTTATCAAGGTGGTGAAAAAGCGCAACCTGGGGCTGCACGCCTGGCAGAAGATCGCGGCGCAGCTGATTATCACCACCGTGCTGCTGCTGGCGCTGCACATGAACGGCACCCTTTCCACCGCGGTGACGCTGCCCCTGTTCGGTTTTGTGGATCTGGGAATCTGGTTTTACCCGCTCTCGTATGTGCTGATCATCGGCATGGTGAACGCGGTGAACCTGACCGACGGCATCGACGGGCTGTGCAGCTGCGTGACCTTTGTGTGTATGCTGGGCTTTTTGAGCCTTTCCAGCTTTTTGGGGCAGTTCAACCTGTCGATCTTTGCGGCGGCGCTGGCCGGCGCGTTGGCGGGCTTTTTATTCTGGAATTTTTACCCGGCCAAGACCTTTATGGGCGACACCGGCAGCATGTTCCTGGGCGGCGCGGTGGCCGGGTTTGCCTACGGCATGGGCCGGCCGGAGCTGCTGTTTTTCCTGGGGGCCGTGTATATCTGGGAGGCCGCCACGGTGGTGATCCAGGTGGGGTATTTTAAGCTCACCCACGGCAAACGCCTGTTTAAAATGACCCCGATCCACCACTCGTTCGAGATGCGCGGCTGGAGCGAGGTGAAGATCGACGCGGTATTCAGCTTTATCGCCATGGCGGCGGTGGCGCTGGGCATGATGTTCGCATACATTTATTATTGAGCAAAAAGCGCAGGCTTTGAAGAGAAAGGAGGCCCCAGCCATGACGGAAACACCCATGCGGCGGCCGGGGCCGACTTCCGCCCCGCGGAACGCGCCGCCGCCCCGCCCGCCCC
>OFOK01000907.1_pt1 | contig 26108 bp, 19 predicted proteins | sample 1542001 | NCBI WGS metagenome assembly OFOK01 (sample SAMN04209242, study PRJEB22552) | human gut metagenome | biome: gut; material: feces | host: Homo sapiens | place: USA: Oklahoma
CTGGGTACCCGGCTCGCCGATGGACTGGGCGGCGATGATACCAACCGCCTCGCCGACCGTGATCGGCTGGCCGTTTGCAAGGGAGGAACCGTAGCACTTCTTGCACACGCCGTGACGGGTGCGGCAATTCAAAATAGAGCGGATTTTGATGTGCGTCGTGCCGCGGCTGATGATGAGGTCAGCTTCGGCGTCGCCAATCATCTTATCCTTAGAAACGAGCACGTTGCCATTCTCGTCGCAGTAATCGTCAAGCAGGTAGCGGCCCACAATACGCTCCTTAAGCGGCTCAATGGACTCGTTACCGGATTTAATCTCGAACACTTCCAGACCCTCGGTCGTACCGCAATCATCCTGACGAACGATAACATCCTGAGAAACGTCAACCAGACGTCTGGTCAGATAACCGGAGTCAGCCGTTCTCAGAGCCGTATCGGCAAGACCCTTACGAGCACCACGGGAGGAAATGAAGTATTCCAAAATGTTCAGGCCTTCACGGTAGTTCGCCTTGATCGGAATTTCAATCGTCTTACCGGACGTATTCGCGATCAGACCGCGCATGCCGGCCAGCTGACGGATCTGGTTCATAGAACCACGGGCGCCGGAGTCTGCCATCATGAAGATCGGGTTGTAACGGTCAAGGCCGTCCTGCAGGGCTTTCGTAACGTCGTTCGTCGCCTTTTCCCAGGTCTTCAGAACCGCGCTGTAACGCTCGCCGTCGGAGAGGAAGCCGTCGCGGAAATCTGCGGTAATCTCGCTGATCTCTGCCTCTGCCTTTGCAAGAATCTCCTGCTTCTGCGGCGGAATAGTCGCATCGCAGACAGCAACGGTGATTGCGCCGATGGTGGAATACTTGTAACCCTGTGCCTTAATGGCATCGAGCATTTCGCTCGTGACCGCCGTGCCGTGCTTTTTGATGCACTTGTCGATGATCTTGCCGAGCTGCTTCTTACCGACGAGGAAATCGACCTCAAACTTGAGGATGTTCTCCGGGTCGGTGCGGTCAACAAAGCCGAGATCCTGCGGGATCGGGCGGTTGAAGATCATGCGGCCCATCGTCGTATCGACAAGGCCCGTATATGTCTGGCCGTTGTACTCCACGGTTCTTCTGACCTTGATCTTGGAGTGCAGCGTGATATATTTTGCGTCATACGCCATGAACGCTTCGTCCATGTTGCGGAATACCTTGCCTTCACCGGTCTCTCCGTCCTTATCGAGCGTAAGGTAATAAGAACCGAGAACCATATCCTGCGACGGGACCGCAACAGGGCTGCCGTCGGAAGGCTTTAAGAGGTTGTTTGCAGCCAGCATGAGGAAGCGTGCCTCTGCCTGTGCTTCTGCGGAAAGCGGCACATGCACAGCCATCTGGTCGCCGTCGAAGTCCGCGTTGAACGCGGTGCAGACGAGCGGATGCAGCTTAATGGCGCGGCCCTCAACGAGGACCGGCTCAAACGCCTGAATGCCCAGGCGGTGCAGCGTAGGTGCACGGTTCAGCATGACCGGGTGGTTCTTGATGACAATCTCCAGTGCGTCCCAAACCTCGCTCTTCGCGCGCTCTACGGCCTTTCTTGCAGCCTTGATGTTGCCGGCGGCACCGGTCTCGACAAGGCGCTTCATAACAAACGGCTTAAAGAGCTCCAGTGCCATTTCCTTCGGCAGGCCGCACTGGTACATTTTCAGCTCCGGGCCAACAACGATAACGGAACGGCCGGAATAGTCAACACGCTTACCGAGCAGGTTCTGACGGAAGCGGCCCTGCTTGCCCTTCAGCATATCGGAAAGGGACTTGAGCGGGCGGTTGTTCGGGCCGGTGACCGGTCTGCCGCGGCGGCCGTTGTCGATGAGGGCATCGACGGCTTCCTGCAGCATACGCTTCTCGTTGCGCACGATGATGTCCGGCGCGCCGAGCTCGATGAGTCTCTTCAGACGGTTGTTTCTGTTGATAACGCGTCTGTACAGGTCGTTCAGGTCACTCGTTGCAAAGCGGCCGCCGTCCAGCTGTACGAGCGGACGGATATCCGGCGGGATAACCGGCACGGCATCGAGGATCATCCACTCCGGGCGGTTGCCGGAGATGCGGAAGGATTCCACAACCTCAAGGCGCTTGAGAATGTGCACGCGCTTCTGTCCCTGCGCGGTTTCGAGATCTTTTTTGAGCTCTTCGCTGAGCTTTTCGCAGTCGATATCCTCGAGCAGCTTCTTCACAGCTTCAGCGCCCATGGACGCCTCGAAGTCGTCCTCATATTTTTCACGCATGTCGCGGTATTCCTTTTCGGTGAGCGTCTGCATCTTAGAGAGCTCACGGACGGAACCCGGATCCGTAACGATGTAAAGTGCGAAATACAGAACCTTTTCCAGTACGCGCGGGGAAAGGTCAAGAATCAGACCCATGCGGGACGGGATGCCCTTAAAGTACCAGATGTGCGAAACCGGCGCTGCAAGCTCAATGTGACCCATGCGCTCACGGCGAACCTTGCTGCGCGTCACTTCAACGCCGCAGCGCTCGCAGACCTTGCCCTTAAAGCGGATGCGCTTATACTTGCCGCAATGGCACTCCCAGTCCTTTGTCGGTCCGAAAATGCGCTCGCAGTACAGGCCGTCGCGCTCCGGCTTCAATGTACGGTAGTTGATGGTCTCGGGCTTCGTGACCTCACCGTACGACCAGGAGCGAATCTGCTCGGGCGATGCAAGGCCGATCTTTATTGATTCAAAAACGTTAAACTCCATATATGCGATCCTTTCCTTTCACCCGAAATTAGAACTCGTCGTCGATGCCGTCAAACAAATCGTTATCGGAGCCTTCAAACTCATCATCGTCGTCGGTAGAGAAGAAGTCGTCCTCTTCCCCGTCTTCGTTCTCGATGGAATAGCCGTCGAAATCGCCGTCCGTTGCGACGTTTTCTTCATCAAAGACCTGATCGCCCGGGGTGAGACCCACATCATCATCATCGTCGAAGCTCTGGCGCAGGTCAATCTCCTCGTTGTCCTTATCCAGTACCTTGATGTCGAGGCCGAGTGCCTGCAGTTCCTTGATAAGAACGCGGAAGGATTCCGGAATGCCCGGCTTCGGCACGTTCTGGCCCTTAACGATGGCTTCGTAGGTCTTTACACGGCCCACAACGTCGTCGGACTTCACCGTCAGAATCTCCTGCAGGGTGTAAGCCGCGCCATAAGCCTCCAATGCCCAAACTTCCATTTCGCCGAAGCGCTGGCCGCCGAACTGCGCCTTGCCGCCCAAAGGCTGCTGGGTAACGAGGGCATACGGACCGGTGGAACGGGCGTGAATCTTATCGTCAACAAGATGATGGAGCTTGAGGTAGTACATGTAGCCAACGGTAACCGGGTTATCGAAATACTCGCCGGTACGACCGTCACGCAGACGGAACTTGCCGTCCTCACTCATGCCCGCCATGCGGAAGCACTCGCGGATATCCGCTTCGTGTGCGCCGTCGAATACCGGGGTCATAATCTTCCAACCGAGCGCGTTTGCCGCCATGCCGAGGTGAACCTCGAGAACCTGTCCGATATTCATACGGGACGGAACGCCCAACGGGTTCAGAACGATGTCAAGCGGTGTACCGTCCGGCAGGAACGGCATCTCTTCCATCGGCAAAATACGGGAAACAACACCCTTGTTACCGTGGCGGCCGGCCATCTTATCGCCGACGGAGATCTTTCTCTTCTGTGCGATATAGCAGCGCACGACCTTGTTGACGCCGGGGCTCAGCTCATCGCAGTTGTCTCTTGTGAAGACCTTAACGTCCACAATAGTGCCGTACTCACCGTGCGGAACACGGAGGGACGTATCGCGGACCTCGCGGGCCTTTTCACCGAAGATGGCGCGCAGCAGGCGCTCTTCGGCGGTCAGCTCGGTTTCGCCCTTCGGCGTGACCTTACCGACCAGAATGTCGCCGGCGTGAACCTCCGCACCCACACGAATGATGCCGCGGTCATCAAGGTCGCGCAGCAGATCTTCGTTGACGTTCGGGATGTCGCGGGTAATCTCTTCCGCGCCGAGCTTTGTATCTCTGGCTTCCATCTCATACTCTTCGATATGGATGGAGGTATAAACGTCGTCGCGTACGATTTTCTCGTTCAGCAGGACGGCGTCCTCGTAGTTGTAGCCTTCCCAGGTCATGAAGCCGATGAGCGCGTTCTTACCGAGCGCGATCTCGCCGTTCTTAATGGCCGGGCCGTCCGCCAGAACATCGCCCACTTCAACGCGGTCGCCGCGGTTGACGATCGGAACCTGGTTGATGCAGGTGCTCTGGTTGGAACACATGAACTTTGTGACGACATAGTCGTCGATATCGCCGTTATCGGTCGTCACGCGAATGAGGTCTGCGCTGACGCTCTTAACGACACCTGCGCGTTCGCACAGGACGCAGACGCCGGAGTCAACGCCTGCTTTATACTCCATGCCGGTACCGACGATCGGAGACTCGGTGCGGAGCAGCGGAACTGCCTGACGCTGCATGTTCGCGCCCATCAGAGCACGGTTCGCGTCATCGTTTTCGAGGAACGGGATCATCGCCGTTGCAACGGAGAAGACCATACGCGGGGAAATATCCATGTAATCGACGCGGGTCGGCTCAACCTGAATGAACTCGCCCTTGAAACGTGCGAGAACGCTGTCGTTTGCAAAGGTGTTGTCTTCATTCAGCTTTTCGTTTGCCTGCGCAACGATGAACTCGTCTTCCACGTCCGCCGTCATATAAACGACTTCGTCCGTGACCTTGCCCGTCGCCTTATCAATCTTTCTGTACGGCGCCTCAATGAAGCCGTAGTGATTGATCCTTGCGAACGTTGCAAGGTAGGAAATCAGACCGATGTTCTGACCTTCCGGGGATTCGATCGGGCACATGCGGCCGTAGTGTGTGTAGTGAACGTCTCGAACCTCGAAGCTCGCACGGTCACGGGAAAGACCGCCCGGGCCCAAAGCGGAGAGACGGCGCTTATGCGTCAGCTCGGCCAGCGGGTTCGTCTGGTCCATGAACTGGGACAGCGGAGAAGAACCGAAGAACTCCTTGATCGCTGCGACGACCGGACGGATATTGATGAGAGAATGCGGTGTAAGGGATTCCATATCCTGACCCTGCAGCGTCATGCGCTCGCGGATCACGCGCTCCAAGCGGGAGAAGCCGATGCGGAACTGGTTCTGCAGCAGCTCGCCGACGGAACGGATACGGCGGTTGCCGAGCTGGTCGATATCATCCGTAAAGCCGAGGCCGACCGCAAGGCAGGTCATGTAGTTGATGGAGGAGAAAATATCATCGATGATGATGTGGTTCGGGATCAGCTCATCATGGCGCGCGGTGAGCTGCTCTTTGAGCTTCTCTTCGTCGTCGCCGCACTCTTCGAGAATCTCGGAGAGCACTGCGTAGCGCACACGTTCGTTGATGCCGCACTCTGCCTCTGCATCAAAGGAAACGTATTTTGCGATATCGACCATGCCGTTTGAGATGACCTTCGTCTCCTTGTCGTCCTCAAGGGCAACCCAGGCGGTGGTCACACCGGCGTTGTCGATGTCTTCGGCAAGCGTGCGGGACACAACGGTGCCCGCCTCTGCCATCACCTCGCCGGTCGCCGGGTTGACGATCGGGCGGGAAAGCTGACGACCGGTGATTCTGCCGGCAAGGTTCAGCTTCTTATTGTACTTATAACGGCCGACTCTGGAGAGGTCGTAGCGTCTCGGGTCGAAGAACAGGCCGTTCAAATGGAACTGCGCGCTTTCAACCGTAGGCGGCTCGCTCGGACGGAGCTTTCTGTACACCTCAAAGAGGCCTTCCTCCATGGTGTGCGTGGTATCCTTATCGATGGTCGCAAGGATTCGTTCGTCTTCGCCGAAGTATTCCTTGATCTCTTCGTCGGTGCCGAGACCGAGTGCGCGGATGAACGCGGTCATCGGGAGCTTTCTGTTTTTATCGATACGCACGTAGAGTACGTCGTTCACATCGTTTTCGTACTCCAGCCATGCGCCGCGGTTCGGAATGACGGTGGAAGAGAAAAGCTGTTTGCCTGTTTTATCGTACTCCATCTTATAATAGACGCCCGGAGAACGAACAAGCTGGGAAACGATAACACGTTCTGCGCCGTTGATCACAAAGGTGCCGGACGGTGTCATCAGCGGGAAATCGCCCATGAAGACTTCAGATTCTTTGATCTCGCCCGTTTCCTTGTTGAGAAGGCGTGCAGTGACGCGCAGGGCTGCCGCATAGGTAGCATCGCGCTCTTTGCATTCCGTTACCGTGTAATTGGGTTTTTCGTCGAGCTTGTAGTTCACGAAGTCCAGAACCAGATTTCCGTTGAAATCCGTAATGCCGGAGACGTCGTCGAAAACTTCCTTCAGACCTTCCTTCAGGAACCAGTCGTAGGAATTTTTCTGAATCTCGATCAGGTTCGGCATATCGAGAACTTCATTGATGTGCGAGAAGCTCATGCGTGTGTTCTTGCCAAGCTGTACCGGCTTAACATTCACCATTGACTCAACCACTCCATTCTTAGTATTTGACCCGTGTTTTTAAGCAAAATCACTTAAAAACGGCGGAAAGAATATCCGTTCATGTGAATTTTATAGATTATGCTTGATTATTTTTCGGAACTGTGTTATAATGCAGATCAGAGAAAGAAATGGCATATCTATCCATGATGATACATTGTAATATGATACACCGTATCTGTGGATTTGTCAAGCCTTTTTCCGAAATTTTTCGGGTTTTATTCCCTTTTTCTTTTCTCAAATTTCAAAGCAGAATAAATTGAATTTTGACCCGTATACCCGATAGCACATGGACCTTGTAAACTGCAATCGGGCTTTATTTTTATCCGCTGCTAATCATTTTAATTTGAGGAGAAACACTGTATGAAAAAGCATTTCGCAAAGCAGATTTTCGCCGCGGCCCTTGCAATCAGCTTCGTGTGCGGGCTTTCGGCATGCCGTGAACGCGAAGAAGAGCAACTCGCGTTAAAGCCGGTGATTTATCTTTATCCGGAAGAAGAAACGGATGTCTCGGTTACGCTCGCGTACGACGGAACGCTCACTTGCACCTACCCGAATTACAAAACCGGCTGGCATGTTTCGGCGAAACCTGACGGTACTCTGACGGACGAGGACGGCCAAACGTATAACTACCTGTACTGGGAAGGCACGGACAGCGCGGAATACGACCTTTCCCACGGCTTCTGCGTAGCGGGCAGCGACACCGCCGCTTTCCTCGAAAATGCCTTGCGCGACCTCGGACTCACCCGCAAAGAAGCGAATGAATTCATCGTGTACTGGCTTCCCCAGATGCAGGAAAATCCCTATAATCTCATCGCGTTTCAGTCCGACTGCTATACGCAGGTGGCGCAGCTGGATATCTCCCCCGCGCCCGACACGCTCCTTCGGGTCTTCATGGCGTGGAAACCGCTTGAAGAGAAAATCGACATTCCCGCGCAAACGCTCACCGCTCCCGCCCGCGACGGCTTCACAGCGGTGGAATGGGGCGGCAGCCGCATAAACTGAGCCGCAGCTCTTGCCCGTGCAGAGTCTCACGACGTTCATACCGCTTAAAAACACGCAAAACCTTCCCGGTTTCCAAACGGAAACGAAATCGGGAAGGTTTTTGTTTTGTTTATGTTGAATTTTGGATGCCGAAGAAATTAAGTTAAAAAGCGAAAGCCACTTTCAAAACGAATGATTGCGTTTTAAGTATGTACTTGCGTGTACTTTTACGCGGATTCGCTTACGTTTCTGCCTCTTTCCCCTCGCCTTATTCGTCCGCCTCGGTATCCTCGCAGGCGCAGATGGACGCAAACGTGTAGGACTCCAGCTTATCGCGCACAAGCTGCGAGACCTCACCGTAGATGTGATGCAAACGGCACGAGGTGCGCTGGCAGCTGTACGCATCGCCCTGGCAGCGGGAAATCATATACGGCCCCTCCACCGCCTCGATCACGCTGCGCAGCGTGATCTCCTTCGGCGGCTTTGCAAGCTCATAGCCGCCCTTTGCGCCCTTATACGAGCGCACGATGCCGTCCGAAACGAGCGTGCGCAGGATCTTCAGCGTAAAGCGCAGCGTGACGCTTGTGCGCTCCGAGATCGTTTTGGCATCTGCGCGCCCGGGGTTCACGGCCAAAAATTCCACGATGCGGACTGCGTAGTCCGCTTCCAGTGTCATGTGCATGGTATGTGCCTATCCTTTCGGGATCAATCCAGAAAATCCTTCAGCTTCTTGCTGCGGCTCGGGTGACGGAGCTTTCTGAGCGCCTTTGCTTCAATCTGGCGGATACGCTCACGGGTGACATTGAATTCCTTGCCCACTTCCTCGAGCGTGCGGCTTCTGCCGTCCTCAAGGCCGAAGCGCAGGCGCAGCACCTTTTCCTCACGCGGGGTGAGGGAATCGAGCACATCGCCGAGCGTTTCGCGCAGCAGCGTATGGGAAGCAGCATCTGCCGGGGCCGGTGCGTCGTCATCCGGGATAAAGTCGCCGAGGTGGCTGTCCTCTTCCTCGCCGATCGGCGTTTCAAGGGAGACAGGCTCCTGCGCGACGCGCATGATCTCGCGCACTTTATCAACCGGCATATCAAGCTCGTCGGAGATTTCCTCCGCGGTCGGCTCATGGCCGCTCGTGTGGAGCAGTTGGCTGGAGACCTTCTTCACCTTATTGATGGTCTCCACCATGTGCACCGGGATACGGATGGTGCGGGCCTGGTCGGCGATGGCGCGCGTGATGGCCTGACGAATCCACCACGTTGCGTAGGTGGAGAACTTGAATCCCTTTGTATAATCGAACTTTTCAACAGCCTTGATGAGGCCGAGATTGCCCTCCTGAATGAGGTCAAGGAACTGCATGCCACGGCCGAGATAGCGCTTCGCGATGCTGACGACAAGACGCAGGTTCGCTTCGGAAAGGCGCTTCTTTGCGGCTTCGTCGCCGTCCTTGATGGCGATGGCAAGACGCACTTCTTCTTCGGAGGAAAGCAGCGGCACGCGGCCGATCTCTTTCAGGTAAACTTTGACCGGGTCATCGATGGCGACGCCTTCCATGCCCATGCCGGCATCAAAATCGTCCGTATCTGCGCCGGATACTTTGGAAAGGTCGATGTCATCAATCTGGATATCGCTGAAGTCATCGATAATCTCAATGCCGTGCGATTCCAGTGTATCATAGAATTTTTCAATGTGCTCCGGGTCGAAATCCAATTCGCCGATGGCGTCGAGGATCTCCTTTGTGGTGAGCTGGCCTTTGCTTTTGCCGAGCTCAATCAGATCGCGGATCACGGTTTTCTTATCGGGTGCTGCCATAGTTTATCATACCTTTCCTGTGTTTTCCCTTATTCCCTCGGCAGCGTCTGCACGCTGCCTTTTTATCTCAATTCTGTTTTAAAGCATAACGTTCCTATTTTTTCTGTTTGCGCAGTGCATCGAGCTGCGCCTGCAGGTCGGCGGGGTTCGCGCCACGCACCTTATCGGTATCGGTCAACGCGCCTTCGCTCAAAATGATCTGCACGTATTCTTCCGCGTCTTTGGCGGTGATGCCGGCGTTTTCCTGCACAATCTTCGCAAGGCGGCCCATTTCGTCCGGCGTACATTCCGCCGAAAAGTCTGTAATCTGCGGCGATGTGACCGTTTCTTCGTTTATAATCTTGCCCAGGAGGCTCTGATATAACCGGCGATTGAACACCGTCACGAATTTTTCGGGCGGCACGCGGCGGTTCAGGCTCTGTGCGAGGTCATTATTGTGGAAAAGGCACGCGATGAGCCGCTCTTCGGCGTTGGCCACGCGGACATAGCGGCGCTTTTCGGGGTTTACGGTATCGCGCCGCGCGGAAAGCTGCTCCGTCATGTCCCTTTGCTGCTGCCGCTGCGCCGCACGCGCTTTTTTGCGCACGGAAACGGACATCTGCTGCAAAATGGCGTTTTTGTCAACATTCAATTCCTGCGAAAGGCGGCTGACGTACACGTCGCGCTCAATGGCGTTTTCAAGGCCCGCCAGCAGCTCTACGGCGGCCATCAGGTATTGAATACGCCCGTTTTCGTTGCTTAAATCATACCCGCTTTTCAGCTTTGCAAGGCGGTATTCCACATCGTTTCCGCTTTGCTCAATGAGCCTACGGAAACGCGCCGCGCCTTCATCACCGCATGCGTTGATGAACTCGTCCGGGTCTTTGTTGCCGGGCACGGCCATGACGCGCACCAAAAGCCCTGCGCCGCGCAGAATGGGAATGGCGCGCTGTGCGGCCTTTTGACCGGCTTCGTCGGAATCGTAGCAAATGACGACCTCTTTCGCATAGCGGGCAATGATGCGCGCCTGCTCTGCGGTGAGTGCCGTGCCGAGCGACGCAATGGCATTTTCAATGCCCGCTTTGTGCAGCGAGATGACGTCCATATAGCCCTCAGCTAAAATGATGCGGTCGTTTTCGAGCGCGTTTTTTGCAAAATTCATTGCGAAAAGGCCGCTGCTCTTGTGGTAGACCGGGGTATCCGATGTATTTATGTACTTCGGCTTTTCATTTGTCAAAATACGCCCGCCGAACGCGACCACGTTGCCGCGCAGGTCAATGATGGGAAACATGACGCGTGCGTGGAAACGATCCATCGCGCGGCCGGAGCGCGTCTCTACCGCGACGTTCGCCGCAATCATCTCGCGCTCGGAATAGCCCTTGGAGCGCAGGTGATTGACGAGCGCAAAGCGGCTTTCCGGCGCCCAGCCGAGCCCGAAATGGCGGATCATTTTCATGGGCAGGCGTCTGCGCGCGAAATAATCAAGCCCCGGCTTGCCCTCCGGGCTTAAAAGCGCGCTGTGGAAAAAGCGGGCGGATTCGCGGTTGATTTCCAGCACGCGCTGACGCAGGCGGCTCATGGAATCGTCCACGCCCTGCTCCGGCATTTGCAGCCCCACGCGGTCCGCGAGCATTTTCACGGCCTCGATGTAATCGAGATTTTCAATCTTACGGATGAATGTGATGACATCGCCGCCCGCGCCGCAGCCGAAGCAGTAAAACGAGTTATTCTCCGGGTAGACGTTGAAGGACGGTGATTTTTCGTTGTGGAAGGGACACAGTCCCACCATGTTTTTGCCGCGCCGCTTTAGGTTGACATACGAGGAAACGATGTCTGTAATGTCGCAGCGCGATTTTAAGTCCTGCATAAAGGACTCCGGCAACGGCATTCCACCGCCCCCTTTCGTGACCGCCGGCGCGATGCCGTTGGGATTACAGGCAAAGCTCGGAGCAAAACGCCCTGATTTTTGCCCTCATAGTATTATATACGCCGCAAACGGCGAAATTACTTCTTTTATTCTTCAAATTCAAAAAATTTTTTTCCGTCTTCTGTCACATCGACCTGCCCATTTGTGGCATCCGCAAGTTTTTTGCGGAATGTGCCGAGCAGCTCGGGCGCCAAATGAAATTTGACGGTGACTTTTTCCTCAAAGACCGTATCGTCCGTCACGCCGCCGCATTCCGGAACAAGCGATGCAACGCGGCCGTACCGGCCGTAATCGCAGGTGAGCGACAACAGCAGGCACTCTCGCATGGTAATGATCTGTGCCGCCTGCAGGGCGATGGACGCGGTGTGCGAATACGCGCGAACGAGACCGCCGCCCCCGAGCAGAATGCCGCCGAAATAGCGCGTGGCAACCGTGACGACATCCGTAACGCCGCTTTTGCGCAGGACATCCAGCACCGGCATACCGGCCGTGCCCTGCGGCTCGCCGTCATCCGAAAAGCGCATGGTGCCGTCGCGCAGGATATACGCATAGACGTTGTGACTGGCATCCCAGTGCTCGGATTTTTTGGACGTGATGAAATCGAGCGCCTCCTGCTCGGTCTGCACCGGGCAGGCATAACCGATGAAACGCGATCGCTTTTCCACAAACTGGTCCTGCGCGTTTTTCCGCACGGTTTTGTACTCTGCCATTTTTACCGCTCCCCTCTGTTTTGAAACGAACGCGATTTGCCTTTGGAGAAAAAATGGGCGATGCCCGAAAGAGCACCGCCCTGAACGATCCATATAAATTTACTTCGTGATACCGTAGCGCTTGTTGAACATATCAACACGACCGCTTGTATCAACCAGCTTCTGCTTACCCGTAAAGAACGGATGGCACTTGGAGCAAATTTCAACGCGGATGTCCTTCTTTGTGGAACGCGTGTGAATCACATTGCCGCATGCGCAGGTAATGGTCGTTTCCTGATAGTCCGGATGTATATTCTTCATATCTGTCACCTCTTTCGGTTGATCTGCGGTTAGTCGGTTAACAGCGAAGTTAACACATAAACATAGCGCTAATTATGTTAGCACAAAAAATTCTAAAATGCAAGGTCTTTTTCAAAAAAACAGAAAACTTTTTTCTTTTTCTTCCCGAAAGCATCCGTTTTTTTCGTTAGGCGCCGATGTAGCGAAGGTATTCTTCGAGGCAAAAGGAGAGTCTGCGGATGGCGGCGGCGTGCTCTGTGCCGACATAGCGCAGGACAAGATCATTGCGTTTAAGGCCGGTTTCGTCCTCTTTTCCGGCGGGATAGCGGAACACAAAGCCGTAATGCGCCATGTTTCTTTGCAGCCAGCCGTAGGTATCCGTTGTCGAAAACGTTGCGGGGTCGTCCTGCACGGTGACGCACAGGCCGCTTTGCAGGTCGCTTGTGCCGGGCGCGGACACGGTGGATTTTGCGTCTTCGCGCGCCATAATCTTGGTGGAACCTGCCGCGATAAGGCGCTCGACTTCGGCGTTATAAAGCGATTCCTGCTCTGCATAGGACACATAGCCGCCGGAAAACTTGAGCGTGACACCGTCTGCTTTTGCGGCATCGCACAGTGCGGTGAGTGCCGGCACAATGCGGGCATCGACCGTGACGCTGTCAAACTCGGCGGTCTCCTCGGGGGCGAAATCCGCGTCCGCAGGGTGATCTTCGTTGATGACGAACAGATTCACGCTGTCCTCGAGCACGGGCAAGTCGTTTTCCTCCGTGCTTGCAGCGGGGGACGCGGTGGGCGGTACGGTGGCCTGCGGCAGGGAATCCTCCGGATCTTCGGGCGGGAAAAGCACCGGCAAACCCCACATGACGAACAGTGCAAGCGCCATGAAAGCGGCGGCGCAGATAAGCAGAATACCCGTCCAACGCTTTAGGTTCATAATGCGCTCCAAATGCAATGGACGCGGCTTTTGGATGGGGCTGTATTTTTTTCGTTTCCGCACGGTGCTCTCCCCTTTCTTTCGGTATCCTTTACTATTATATCGGATGACGGGAAAAAAGCAAGTCGAATTCCTTTACAACAGAAAAACGCCCGAGCCGTGAAGCCCGGGCGCTGTGCATTTCAGTTAACGCTATTTTTTTGAAGAATTACTTCTTTTTGCTTTTACGGGAGGGAATCTCGGTGGTTTCCGGGTCTACCTTTCCCATTTCGGAAGCTGCACTGCTAAGACCGTCCTCGCCGCTGCTGAGCTTGCCGTTATTGACGATGAGGTTCGTGACAATGCCGACGATGAGGGCAACAGCCAAAGACGTGATGTTCAGCAGAGCGCCGCCGGTGATGCTGTTCGTGCCGAAGCCGAAGTACAAACCGCCGATGCCGCAGACGAGGATGGAGCTGACGACGAACAGGTTCTTACTGTTGCCGAGATCAACACGGTGGAGCATCTGGAGACCGGAAACGGCGATGAAGCCGTAGAGCGCGATGCACGCGCCGCCCATGACGCACTTCGGAATGGAGTTAATGAGCACGACGAACGGAGTGAAGAAGGAAAGCACCATGCAGCCGAGTGCCGCGGTGAGGATGGAAACGATGGAAGCGTTGCCGGTGATGGCGATGCAGCCGATGGACTCGCCGTAGGTGGTGTTTGCACAGCCGCCGAAGAACGCGCCCACAATGGAGCCGAGGCCGTCGCCGATGAGGGTCTTATCGAGGCCCGGGTCTGCGATGAGGTCGCGGTTGACAACCGTGCTGAGGTTCTTGTGGTCAGCGATGTGCTGTGCGAGCTCGACGACGCCGATCGGAATGTAGATCATGGCGATGTTGCCGATGGCAGCCGCATCAAGCGGATACTGGCCGTTCGTCTCGATTGCTTTGAGGAAGAAGAACTTCGGATAATCGACGATGCTGGTGATGCTGAATGTGCCGAATGCATCGATGAACGGCTGGAAGGAAAGGAGCTTGAGGCTCTCTGTGCCCGTTGCCATGCCGATGATTGTAAAGACAAGTGCAAGCGCATAGCCCGCGCCGATGCCGACGATAAACGGAATGAGCTTGACGGTTTTGGAGCCCTTAACGGACGCAATGACAATCATGAAGAAGGTGAAGATGCCGCAGATGATGGCAGCCCAGTTGTAGGTCTCGCCGTATACGACAGCTGCAGCGCCGTTGCCCATGATCCAGCTTGTTGCCGTGCCGGAAAGGGACAGACCGATGAGCGCGACGATCGGCCCGATGATGACGGCCGGCATCAGCTTATTGACCCAACCGGAGCCGACGACCTTGATGACAAGACCGATAATGACGTAAACAAGACCTGCGAACGCAACGCCGATGAGCATGCCCCAGTAGCCGTAATTCTGACCGATTGTAGCCGCATACGCGCCGAGGAAGGTGAACGAGGAGCCGAGGAATACCGGGCTTCTGCGCTTGGTGCAGAACAGGTATACGATGGTGCCGATGCCCGCGCCGAACAGTGCGGCTGCGGCGTCTGCCTGCAGGCCGTAGCTGGTGACAAGCAGCGGTACGAGCAGCGTAGCCGCCATGATGGCGATCATCTGCTGGAATGCGAAGACCAGTGTTTTGCTGAACTTCGGCTTATCTTCGATGCCGTAAATCAACTTCATGAAATCATTTCCTTTCTTCCGAACCGTGGTTTCATTTCTTACCCCAAAACACGTTCTCTTCTCCCCTACGCTTTTCCGAGCATAAAGAAAAGCTCTGCCTGTAAAATAGGCAGAGCTTGAGCCTTGTCAGCACGCCGTCTGTAAAGACGTATTAAGAGTCAATCTTGCCAATATCACAGTATCGAGGTTAAAGATCGTATTTCGTTTTCCAACACTAAACTATAGCACAATATTCGACGAAAGTCAACGTAATTCGCTCACTTGTGAATAGTTTGTGAATATTCATCAAAAAAAGGCAGCACAAGACAGAAAAAGCTCTCCGAACCATGCGAAGAGCTTTTACGTTTACAAGGATTACTGGTTTTTATTCGGTTTATAGCTGACTGTGCCGCACAGGCGATCGCCTGCATCGCCGGCTGCGGTGGGAATGTAGCCGTTCTCGTTCAGCGGACCGGGTGCGTAGTTTGCCGCATAGATTTTGACATCCGGGTGCTTTTCATACAGCAGCTTGATGCCTACCTCGGACGCGAAAATGCACATGAACTTGATGTTCTTGCAGCCTGCGTCCTTTAAAAACTGGATGGCTGCATCTGCGCTGCCGCCTGTTGCAAGCGCCGGATCAACAACGACGACGGGGCCGTCTGCGGTATCGACCGGAAGCTTAAAGTAATACGTCATCGGCTTTAGGGTTTCCTCGTCGCGGTAAAGGCCGATGTGGCCGACCTTTGCCGTGGGCGAAAGCTCACGCAGGCCGTCTACCATGCCGAGGCCGGCGCGCAGAATCGGAACGATGGTGAAATCCTCTGCAAGCACCGGGGTAATGATCTTCTGCAGCGGCGCCTGGATCTCCACGTCCTTCGTTTTGAGCTCCTTGAGTGTCTCATAGCCCATAAGCATGGCAAGCTCTTTGACGAGTTCGCTGAATTCCTTGGTGCCGGTGTTAACGTCGCACAGGTGGCTGACCTTGTGCTTGATGAGCGGGTGGTTGAAAACCGTAAGATTGGAAAGATATGCTTCCATGTTTGACCTTCCTTAGTCCGTAAGACGGCGCACCGCCTTGTTTCGTTTATTTTCAAAGAGTATCATAGCACACGCTTTGACAAAAATCAACCGAAAGAGACGCGTCTTGACGGAAAAGCGCCGAAATGCTACAATAAATCAATGAGTTTAAAAAAGGATTGACAAGCATGCCTATGAAGCTGAAAGCCCAGCTGATGGACGACGTTACCGTAAAGCGCGCCTTGACGCGGCTTTCTTATGAAATCATTGAAAAAAGCCGCGATCTCGAAAACGTGGTGCTCATCGGCATCAAAACGCGCGGTGTGCCGCTTGCGGAGCAGATCGCGGCGAACATGGAGACGCACACCGGTGTAAAGGTACAGACCTGCACACTGGATATTACATTCTACCGTGACGACCTGACAAAGCGGCACGACCTGCCGACTGTGAACACGCAGACGCTTCCGGTCGACCTCAACGACAAGGAAGTCATTTTGGTGGACGATGTGCTGTTTACGGGCCGCACGGTGCGCGCGGCGATCGACGCGGTGTTCCGTTTCGGGCGGCCGGCGCGCATTCGGCTGGTCGTTTTGGTCGACCGCGGTCACCGCGAGCTGCCCATTCGCCCTGATTTTGTGGGCAAGAATATCCCCACCTCTCTACGCGAGATCATCGCCGTGCATTTGGAAGCAGTGGACGGCAAGACGAACGTGGAAATCTACGAGCAGGACGAGAACGAACCGGAAATCTACGGGCAATGACCCGCTTTTAGTGCAAAAATCAAATTAAAAGAAGGTATAAACATGGCTGTAATTTTGGCAAGCAGCTGCCTTTTGGGCTGCGAATGCCGCTATAAGGGCGACGGCTGCAAGTGCGATGCGCTCATTAAGCTTGCAGAAAGCAACACGATCATCGGCGTATGTCCCGAGCAGATGGGCGGCCTGCCCACGCCCCGCGACCCGGCGGAGCGGCAAGGTGACAAGGTGATCTCCTGTGCAGGCAAGGACGTGACGAAGGAGTACACAAAAGGCGCAGAGACGGCGCTGTACTTTGCGAAGCTGAACCACGTGGATTTTGCCGTGATGAAGGCGAAAAGTCCGTCCTGCGGCAAGGGACTCATTTACGACGGCACGTTTACGGGCAACAAGATTCCCGGCAACGGTGTAACCGTGGAGCTTCTGAACGCGAACGGCATCCCGGTGTTTACAGAGGACGAATTGGATCAGCTACCGCTGTAAAGTGAAACATCTTAACATAAAGAATTAGGCCTGCTGCGCTTTGCGGCGGGCTTTTTGCTTGAAGATATAAAGAAAAGCTGTGCGTAAAGTTTTGTTGCTTTACGTACAGCTTTTTGAAATTTTATGTAATGCTATTTTGCTTTACAGCTTACTTCTCGTCGAAGAACGCTTTGAAGCCCTTGTAAGCCATGTAGACGTCGAGCTTGGAGACAACCTCAAACGGTGCATGCATGGAAAGCACCGGCACACCGATGTCGAGCACGTCGACATTGAGGTTCGCGATGAACTTTGCGACCGTGCCGCCGCCGCCCTGATCGACCTTGCCGAGCTCGCCGATCTGCCAAAGCACGCCTGCATCGTCAAACGTGCGGCGGATTTTGGCGACAAACTCTGCGTTCGCGTCGGACGTACCGCCCTTGCCGTGTGCACCGGTGTACTTGGCTATGCCCAGACCGCCGTTGATGTAGGTGGAGTTCTGTGCCTCGTAAACGGAAGCATAATGCGGATCATATGCCGCGGTGACGTCGGCGGAAATGCAGGTGGACTTGGAGAGCACGTGGCGCGGCTCTTCACCCTCTGCCTGCGCGAGGTCAGCGATGAAGTAACGCATGTACTCGGAGTTGAGGCCCGTGTTGCCGTCGCTGCCGGTCTCTTCCTTATCGGTGAGCACAGTGACGACGGTCTGCACCGGGTTCTTGCAGTTGAGGATAGCTTCAAGCGCCGGGTATGCGCAAACGCGGTCATCGTGGCCGTAAGCGCCGACGAGGCTGCGGTCAAAGCCGATATCCACCGCCTTAAACGCCGGGACGAACTCGATCTCTGCGGAGATGAGGTCGGCTTCTATGATGCCGTACTTCTCGTTTAAAAGACGCATGATGTTCAGCTTATATGCATCCTTAGCCTCCTCGTCGCGAACCGGGCGGCTGCCGATGAGAATGTTAAGGTCTTCGCCTGTAAAGGCAGAACCCAGCGGCTTTGTAGCCTGATCCTGACCGAGGTGCGGCAAAATGTCTGTGATGGTGAACTGCGGATCGCCCGCTTCTTCACCGATGCAGACCTTGATGACCGTGCCGTCGCTCTTCACGACAACGCCGTGCATGGCGAGCGGAATCGCTGTCCACTGGTACTTTTTGATACCGCCGTAGTAGTGCGTTTTGAGGTACGCCATCTCGGAGGATTCATAAAGCGGGATGGGCTTTAAGTCGAGACGCGGGTTATCGATGTGTGCTGCGGCAATGCGAACGCCGTTTTTGCAGCCCTCTTTACCCATGATGGCAAGGCAAATTGCTTTACCGCGATTGTTGTAATACACTTTGTCGCCCGCCGCATACTTGTGCTTCGGGTCGAACGGCACAAAGCCGTGCTTTTCTGCAGCCGCGACCGCGTACTCAACGGATTCGCGCTCGGTTTTGGCGCTGTTTAAAAATGCCTTGTAGCCTTCGCAGAACTTATCTGCTTTTTCGATCTTCTCATCTGTGACCTTGAAAAAGCCGTTCTTGCGCGGGTTGAGGAGCATTTCGGACAGCTCTTTTGCGGATTTTTCCGCTGCTTTTTTAGCCATTTTCAATTCCCCCATACAATTTTTCGTAAGTTTCTTTATACTGAAGGACTTTCTGGACGTAAAGACGCGTTTCTTCAAACGGAATTTCTTTTAAGGTCACTCCGTCTTCGGAATATGCGGGGTCCGAAAGCCACGACGTAACGTTTCCCATGCCTGCATTGTAGGCGCAGACCGCTGTGGCGAGGTTGTCGTACTCGTTTAAAAGCACGCGCAGCAGCGCACAGCCGTATTTGATGCTGATTTCGGGGTCGAGCAAAGCGCTTGCGTCATATTCCCCGCCGATATGCGTTTGCATCCAGTCAAACGTTTCGGGCATCATCTGCATAAGCCCGAGCGCGCCGACCGGAGACTCCGCCTCGGGGTCGAAATCGCTTTCCGCCTTGATGACGGCATAGACAAGGCTTTGCGGCAAGTCGTACTCCTTCGCTTCTTTTTTGACGATGGATCCGTACTTGCGCGGGTAAAGCATGTGGTCTACATCGGGATGCAGCCTTTGCACCGCGAAAACAACGAGCACGGCAGCTGCAACGCCGGCGATAAGAATCCATGGCCACAAGGGCTTCTTTTTGGACTTTTTTAAATGTTTGCTTTTCTTATTCAATCGGATTCACCGGGGTGTGCGCAGCCAAGCACTGCGAGCATATTATCCATATCGTCCGCCGAAACAGCGACGGTGTTATCGAGTGTGTAATCGGAGCGGTCGATGTAAAAATCGTCGCTCTGCTGGGCGTGCATGCGCGTCAGGGCCTCCTGCTCCGTGAGACCGTCGCGGCGGCAGATGCGCCCAAGGCGCACGGTTTCATCCGCAAGAACGGAGACCACGCGGCGGCAAAGGCGATCTGCACCGGCTTCAAACAGCGTCGGAGCGTCGAGCACGATGACCTTTGCATCTTTATATGCGGCAATCTCCTTTTTGAGACGTGTTAAAATCACGGGATGCGTGATGGCGTTCAGCTTCGTCTTGCCCTCTTCGCTTGCAAACGCGAGGTTTGCGAGACGGCGGCGGTCTAACGTACCGTCTTCCTTTATAATAGCACGGCCGAACGCATTTTGCAACTCCGTAAGACATGTTCCTGCATAAAGAGACGGATCGTGCGTAACGGCGTCGCAGTCGATGATGACGCAGCCGCGCGCCTTAAGCTGCTTTGCGACCGTCGATTTGCCCGCGCCGGTCTGGCCCGTAAGGCCGATGACAAGCTGCTTGTTCGGCGTTACGATGCGGAACGCACAAGCGCGAATGAGACGGTTATAAACCGCAAGGCCTACGCCGCTTTTGCGCGGCATACGGGCGTAAACGGTCTTTGCGCCGATCTCATCGAGGTGATGGAGCGACGTGAAAAGCCCGTGCGCCTGCGAAAGGGAATCTGCGGCGCTGCCGTAGGGCACGCACCGGTTTTTGAGGTACGGCACGTCTTCGTTAAAGCAAAGTGCAGCTGCTTCGGGGTGCGTATGCAAAAACGCGGCGTAATCTTCGGCGGAAGCATCCACCATGTAGACATCCGCTTTCGGCGCGTAGTGCTTGTATTTCATGCCGGGCGAGGCGACCTTGGCGTTTTCCGCGGGCTTTTCCAGCACGGCGCGGTCCACGTCTACCCTGCCGAGCACGCGGCGCAACTGCTCTACGGAAATGCCGCCCGGGCGCAGCACGCGCGGTACCTCGGTGACGACGGTAATAACGGTGGATTCCACGCCGACCTCGCAGTCGCCGCCGTTCACGATGCCGTCTACGCGGCCCATGAGATCATCGCACACATGCGGGAATGATGTGGGGCTGGGCAGGCCGGAGAGATTCGCGGACGGCGCGGCAAGCGGCACGCCTGCGGCGTTAATGATCGCCCGCGCGGTGGGATCGGACGGCATGCGGACGGCAACCGTATCGAGACCGCCGGTCGTCTGCATCGGCACAAGCGGCGATTTTTTCATGATGATGGTAAGCGGGCCCGGCCAAAAGGCATCTGCAAGCTTTTTGGCAGCTTCGGGAATCTCTTCGACAAGCGCAGGCAATTCTTTGATATCCGCGATATGCACGATGAGCGGATTATCCGACGGGCGACCCTTCACTTTGTAGATCTGTGCGGAGACGGTAGGGTCCAGCGCATTGCCGGCGAGGCCGTAGACGGTCTCCGTGGGGATAGCGACAAGGCCGCCGCGGCGCAGAATCTTCCCCGCTTCTTTTATATCCTGTTCGTTTTTTTCATCCAATAATCGCGTATCCATTTTCATCCGTTCTCCATGCTCTCTTTCAATTTTTCGGCGCGGTCTGCGGCGATGAGTGCGTCAATGATTTCATCGAGGTCACCGTTTAAGACGTCGAACAGGCGGTAGATTGTCAGGCCTATGCGGTGATCGGTCACGCGCAGCTGCGGGTAGTTGTAGGTGCGGATGCGCTCCGAACGGTCGCCGGTGCCGACCTGACTTTTGCGGTTTGCGGCAATCTCGGCGTTTTGCGCCGCCACCTTAGCGTCTAACAGTCGGGCACGCAGGACGCGCAGGGCTTTATCTTTGTTTTTGTACTGGCTGCGCTCGTCCTGACACTCGACGACCGTGCCGGTGGGCAGGTGCGTAACACGGATGGCAGACGACGTTTTGTTGATGTGCTGCCCGCCCGCGCCGCTGGAGCGGAATGTGTCAATCTTTAAATCTTTCGGGTCGATCTCGAGCTCGACCTCATCGGCTTCCGGCAAAACGGCGACCGTGGCGGTGCTTGTGTGGATGCGGCCCTGCGTTTCCGTTTCCGGCACGCGCTGCACGCGGTGCACGCCGCTTTCAAATTTTAATCTGGAATACGCGCCGTCACCGTCGATTGTGAAGCTGACTTCCTTAAAGCCGCCAAGCTCCGTTTCATTCAGGCTGACGATCTCCGTTTTCCAGCCGCGCTTTTCGGCGTACATGTTGTACATGCGATAAAGGTTATAGGCGAACAGCGCCGCTTCCTCGCCGCCTGCGCCGCCGCGAATTTCCACGATAACACTGCGGTCGTCGTTGGGGTCGCGGGACAATAATAAAATTTTGAGTTCTTCCGAGATGCTTTCGATATCGCTTTTGGCGGCGCTCATCTCGTCGCTCGCCATTTGGCGCAGCTCTTTATCGGCTTCGGAGTCGTTTAAGATCGCTTCGGCATCCTCGAGCGACGCTTCGGCCTTTTTTAAGGCGCGGTATTTTTCCACGATGGGTTCGATTTCTTTGTGCTCCTTCATGAGGTCGCGGTAGAGATTGCGGTCTGCCGCAACGGCGGGATCATAGAGCTTCATATTAAGCTCTTCATATCGGTTTTCAAAAACCGAGAGATTTTCAAACATAGCAAAGCTTCCTTTCAGACAGATAGTAAAATGAAACGGTCTGAGAGGCGCTACTGCTCGCTGCCGGCACTTTCGCGCACGATCTTGCGAATGTTCTTTTCACACTTGTGGCGGGGCACCATGACTTCTCTGCCGCAGCCGGTGCAGCGGATTTTAAAATCCGCGCCGATGCGCAGCACTTCAAACACGTTTGTCCCGCAGGGGTGCGGCTTTTTCATTTGTAATTTGTCGCCTACCCGAACATCCATGGTACAGCCTCCTTTATCGTGTATTGGGCGCGAATGCTCCCTTGAAAATTCAGTATAGCACAATGCTGTATTGATGTCAAAGCAAAAGACCGCCTGCGCGGGACTTTCCCTTGCAGACGGCCTTTTCGGTTTCTATTTTATTCCAAACGCTTTGTGAAAACGCTTTTACGCTGCGATATGAATGCCGCTCTTCTTCAGCGCGAAACTGAGGGCGGTCGCTACGCCGTAAGCCGCCGCAACGGAGACGATGTCCTTGACGAGATACGGCACGGAGGCCACAAGGAACGCCGCCCACGGGCCGTTGCCGGAGATCATGCCGAACTGAATCGTGCCGCACAGATGGCAAGCCGCAAGACCCGCAACACCGAGTACAATGGCGAGCACACGGTGCGGCATTTTTGTGCCGAGACCGCACAGCGCAGCCATGGGCAGGAAGCCGTAGATGTAGCCGCCCGCAAGACCGACAAGCGAACCGAAGCCGCCGGAGAAGTTTGCAAACACCGGCAGACCGACAGCGCCGAGCACGATATAGACGAGCACGGCGAGTGTGCCGCGCTTACAGCCGAGTGCATAGCCGCACAGGGCGACCGCGAAGGTCTGTAAGGTGACCGGGATGCCGCTCGGCAGCGGGAACGAAATCTGCGACAAAACGGCAAGCACGGCGGCAAATACGCCGACCATGACGATATTGGTGATTTTCTCTCTGTTGCTGTTCATGTTATTTACCCCTATTCATTTCGGAATACGGCACACTAAGCAGTTTATTCGGCTTTCGGGTTTGCAAAGCCCTTGTGGATCTGCACCTCGCCTGCGGAAAACGCGCGCTCCTCTCCGCTATCGAGACGGACGAGCAGGTGCGCTTCGTCGCTGATGCCGGTGACGACACCGCGGTACGTCTCCTCCCCGAGCGAGAACGTGATGGCGCGGCCGGTGAGGAACGAATGGCTGCGGTACGATTCGATGAACGCGTTCGAGCCGAGGTTCTTATACAGCGCGAAAAAGCGACTGATGACGGCAGCCGAAATGCGGCTGCGCATCTCCACGGGGCACGGGCCGTCGAAAATAGCACCGGCGATGGAGCGAATCTCCTCCGGAAAGCCCTCTTCCGGCACAGCGATGTTGATGCCGATGCCGAGCACGGCCCAGTTGAGACCGCCGTTTTCAAAATCAACGGAAGCTTCCGTTAAAATGCCGCAGACCTTTTTCTCGTTGAGGTAAACGTCGTTCACCCATTTGATTTGCGGGTTTAGCCCCGTGACCTGCTCAATGGCTTCGCACACGGCGACCGCTGCGGTAGTCGTGATGAAAAGCGATTTTTCAGCGGTGCAGCGCGGGCGGAGCAGCAGGCTGAAATAAATACCTGTACCCGGCGGCGACGTGAAGTGTCGGCCGAGCCTGCCCTTGCCTGCCGTCTGCGATTCCGCAATGAGCACGGTGCCCTCCGGCGCGCCCTGCTCCGCCTGTACCTTTAAAAGTGTATTGGTGGAGGTGACTTCGGTCTGCACCTGCAAGTAAACCGGCATATCGGTATCGAGGAACCGTGAGACACTCTGCACGGTGAGCACATCGCTTTCCGGCGCCAGCGTGTAGCCGCGCTTTGGCACGGCGCGAATTTTATGCCCGGCTTCTTCAAGCTTTTGAATGGCTTTCCACACGGCATTGCGGGAAACGCCGAGCGACGACGCAAGCTGCTCGCCGGAGAGGTATTCTCCGCGATTTTTTTCAAGCGCGTCTAAAACTGCATCTTGTATGCGCATAAATTTCCTTTCCGGCAAAACCGGCAGCGAAAATTTCGTCTACCAGTTTACCACACACAAAGCGTTTCGTCAACCTAAAATTAAAATTAAGGTGACGAATAACAAAACACCGATTGAATGGAAAAGCAAAAGCCCGCACAGCGCATGGTTTTGCACTGTGCGGACAACTATTCCATTACTTCTTTTTCTTGAAGCCGTCCTTCAGCGAAACGGAGCGGTTGAAGACAAGGTGGTCTTCTGCGGAATCCTTGTTATCCACGCAGAAATAGCCCTGACGCATGAACTGGAAGCTCTCGCCCGGCTTTGCGGTTTTGAGGCCCGCTTCCACCTTGCAGCCCGTGAGGACCTTGAGGGAATCCGGGTTTAAAAGCTCTAAGAAATCGCCTGCATCCGGATCTTCCACAGTAAAGAGGTTATCGTAGAGGCGAATTTCGGCGTCTTCGGCGTTTTTCGCGTCCACCCAATGGATGGTGCTCTTGATCTTGCGGCCGTCTGCCGGGTTGCCGCCGCGGGACTCGGGGTCATACTCCGCGTAGACTTCGACGACGTTGCCGTTTTCATCCTTTTTGCAGCCGGTACATTTGACAACATAAGTGGTCTTGAGGCGCACTTCATTTCCCGGGAAAAGGCGGAAATAGCCCTTTACAGGGGTCTCCATGAAGTCTTCGGCTTCAATGTACAGCTCGCGGCCGAACGTAACCGTGCGGGTACCGTCTTCGGAACGGTTCGGATTATTCTCGACCTCGAACGTCTCGGTCCTATCTTCGGGATAGTTCGTCAAAATGAGCTTTACGGGGTTCAGAACGCCCATGACGCGCTTTGCCGTGAGGTTCAGGTCTTCGCGCAGGCAGTGCTCGAGAAAGCTGTATTCCACGGTAGAGTTCACCTTGGAAACACCGTTGCGCACGCTGAAATTGCGAATGGAGGCCGGGGTGTAGCCGCGGCGACGCAGGCCGCAGATGGTGGGCATTCTCGGGTCGTCCCAGCCGCTGACATAGCCGCCTTCGACGAGTGCGCGCAGCTTGCGTTTGCTCATGACCGTGTTGTTGATGCCGAGGCGGGCAAACTCGATCTGACGCGGCTTTGCGGGCAGCGTGACGTTGTTGATAACCCAATCGTACAGCGGACGGTGATCCTCAAATTCCAACGAACACAGCGAGTGCGTGATGTGCTCCATGGCGTCCTCGATGGGGTGCGCGAAGTCGTACATCGGGTAGATGCACCATTTGGTACCGGTGCGATGGTGCGGCATGTGGTTGATGCGGTAGATGACCGGATCGCGCATATTGAAGTTGCCGGAAGCGAGGTCAATCTTTGCACGGAGCGTCATTCTGCCGTCTTCAAACTCGCCGGCGCGCATGCGGGCAAACAGGTCGAGACTCTCCTCCATCGGACGGTCACGGTACGGGCTCTGCGCCGGGGTGGTGAGGTCGCCGCGCATTTCACGCATCTGGTCAGGCGTGAGCTCGCAAACATAGGCAAGACCCTTTTTGATGAGCTCTACGGCGCCGTTGTACATATCTTCAAAATAATCGGAAGCATAGTAGAAGCGGTCTTCCCAATCGTAGCCGAGCCAGTGGATATCTTCCTTGATGGCGTCGACGTACTCCACGTCTTCCTTTGTGGGGTTCGTGTCGTCCATGCGCAGGTTACAGATGCCGTTAAAGCGCTCTGCGGTGCCGAAATCGACGTAGATCGCCTTGGCGTGGCCGATGTGCAGGTAGCCGTTCGGCTCCGGCGGGAAACGGGTGTGCACCTTCATGCCTTCGCAGCGGCCGCCCTCTGCGAGGTCTTCTATAATAAAATCATCAATAAAACTGCTGCTGATCTCCTCGGAGACCGCTTCGTTTTTGATCTCTTCACTCATAATTTGTCCATACCTTTCCTAATATCAGGTTTTTCCTCTTGCTTTATGCGTTCTCGATCTTTTGAAGGCCGAGCTGTAAACGGCGCAGCGCCTCCTCTTTGCCGAGCACGGCGAGAATTTCCATAGCGCCGCCGGGGGTAACGGTCTGGCCTGCCGCCGCGATGCGTACCGGCCACAGCAGAGTGCCGTTTTTCACTTCGAGGCTCTGTGCGAGGGCAATGAGTGCATCGTGGATGGTATCAACCTGCCAGTTTTCGATGGCGGACAGCGTCTCGATGGCGGCACGCAGCATGACGGGCGCGTTCTCGAGCGTTGCCTTGCTCTTTTTGTTTATGAAGAGGTC
>OFOK01000910.1_pt1 | contig 26072 bp, 34 predicted proteins | sample 1542001 | NCBI WGS metagenome assembly OFOK01 (sample SAMN04209242, study PRJEB22552) | human gut metagenome | biome: gut; material: feces | host: Homo sapiens | place: USA: Oklahoma
TATGTTTCGGAAAGAAATACAAAGGGAGAAATTCAAACAATCATAAGGAGGAAGATAAATGGATAGTTTAGTTAGAAAAGCATTACTTGGGGATAGAGAAGCTCAAAGGGAATGTACAGAAAAAGGGATTGTACTGCCATGTCCGCTTTGTGGAAATGAAAATAATATAATCAGCAACTGGGGGATGTTTAGAGTTTGGTGCCCACATTGCAAGGCAAAATCAGAAGATACCCTTACAACGCGAGATGCACTAAAATCATGGAACACCCGTCCTGCTCCGCCGATTGGAAGATGTGAGGAGTGCGAGTTTTATACAGTTCTGAGACATTGTAAAGTACATTCGCAAGAACCAGACCAATATGGTTCAGGTACGTATGTGGAAATGCTGCCGGATGATTTTTGCAGCTACTTTAAGCCGAGGGAGGAATAATCGTGGAACTAAAAGTGATTTGCCGAGAAGTTGACAAGGATACCGGAAAAATTGCTGTTTATCCAATAGAGGCAGAAGTGACCGACACACTGATTTTTAAGCTTGGCATTAGAAGCAGAGTAAATCCAGAACTAAAGTATTATGCTGTCACGTTGTGTCGCTGGCTTCAATACGGAGAAGAAATCAAATCAATTTTACACTCAAAAAATCCAACCCCCAAAATTAGAAGATATGGGGGCATTGTTGAAATCTAAAGGAGGAATCTCGATGAAAACCCAAGAAATCATCAAAGCTCTGCGCAGGATAGCAGTGAACACAGGGACCCTGAATTGCCTTGGCTGCGGATATGAGCATAGTTGCGGTGTCCATGGGTGCAGAATGCTCAGAGAGGCAGCGGACAGGCTCGAACAGCTGCAAAACAATCAAAGATGGTACAATCCGAAAGATAAACTGCCTGAATCAGATGGTGTGGTGTTGGCAATCGTATCTGGCAAGCCCCGTCCAAATATCACTCTGGTGGAAGCTTACTGTATAGCGGAGTACGATGTGCAGGACGGGTGGATTGTGAGCGATTATCCAGAATGTACATCTCTAAAAATCGAAGCATGGATGCCGCTACTGGACTATCAGGGAGAATGGGAGGAATCACGATGAAAACTCAAGAAATTATCAAAGCTCTGCGCTCAACACCCAGCCGAAGCAAGAGAGCGCTGCTGGATGAGGCAGCGGACAGACTGGAGCAGCTGCAAACCGAAAACGATGCACTCTTTCGGGCGGCGATGGACAGCAGAAAGGAATCGGGGTTGCTGAATGAATAATCAACAAGGATTAAAGTATCTAATTTTTGTGGAATCCGAAGGAATATACAGCGAGCGGCAAGGGGAAACGTGCGCATACATTCGATTTGATTTCCCGCCTCTTGAAACGCTGGAAGAGGCACAGCGGGCAATCCGCGAAATCTGCCTAAATAGTGAATACAAAATTCAAGATTTTAGGATATTTGTGGAGCATCCGGCAAAGGAAGGACGAAATGACTAATCAGGAGAAAAAAGAATATCTCTTAGGCTACCAGTATCTCAACCAGCGCATCAACCGCTTGCTACTCGAGCAGCAGCAATGGCGAGAGCTGGCAACCAGAGTGAGCCCCAATCTCTCGGGGATGCCCAGAGGGGGAGGAAGGGGAGGTGCACAGGGGGCGATTTCCAAAATCGTAGACTTGGAAACAGAAATCAATGCAGAGATTGATAAGCTGGTGGAAAAGCGCAAGGAGATTGAAGGTATTATCCGCATGGTGGAGGACAGCACCCTGCGTACCTTGCTGGAATACCGGTACATCAACGGCAAAAAATGGGAGGAGATTGCATTGATGATGGGATATGATTATCGGTACATACTCAAGATACATGGCAAGGCGTTATCTGCGCTTCCAAGCGATTTAGGCAAAAAAAGACACTAAAAGACACTACAAGACACCTTGACAGTATGGTATGATTATACTAGCGTAAAAGACAAAATCTCATATTCGAGTTCATTGTAAGACCTCCTTTCTTTCGTGTACAGCAAGAGCCGGCAGAAATGCCGGCTTTTGTTGTATTTTTATTTAAGGGGATAAAAATGGAATTTGATTACAAAGGCACAAGGTGGAGGCGCAAACGCGCGGCAATTTTGCGGCGGGATGGATACCTCTGCCAGATGTGCAAACGATACGGCAGGAGGGTGCAGGCAACCACGGTGCATCACATCCAGCACGCAGACGAGCACCCGGAGCTGGGGTTTGCGGATAGCAATTTAATCAGCGTGTGTGAGCGATGCCACAATAAGCTGCACCCGGAGAAAATCAAGAAGGCAAAGTGGGGATATTGAGGAGGCAAAGATGGCAAAGGCACAAACCCGAGAGGGCATCAAAAAACAAACAATCAAAAACATGGAGGCGCTTGGCACTTACAAAGAGCAGTACAATCAAATCATCGACATCTATGTAGATATGCTGTATCAGTATCAGGAGTTGAGCCGCCAGTTTGAGGAGGGTGGCTATCAGGCGAGCGTGGAAACCGAGCGCAGCGGAGGAAAGAAAAATCCGGTGCTGGTATCGCTGGAAAATCTGCGCAAAGATATTGGCACCTATTCCGATCGGCTGATGCTTAACGCCAAGGCATACGCAAATGATATTGAGCTGCCAAAGCAGGAAAAATCGGTATTTGCAAAATTACTGGAAGGGCAGAAGGATGCGTAAGTGGATGTAAGCCACATTACTTCCCCTTATTTTGCGGAGGCGGTAGCGTATGCGCAGGAAATCGCAGAAGGCAGGGTACTTGCTAATCGCGCAAGGAAGCTTGCCTGTCAACGATTTTTAAACGATTTACAGCGGGATGATTTGGATTTTAAGGATGGGCAATTCGATTTGGCAATTAAGCTGATTGAGGGCACCATCCACCACGTGCGCGGCGAGGATAGGGCCGGAGTAAGCTACAAAGGGCGCCCGATGATACTGGCACCATGGCAAAAATTTGTGATTGTAAATCTCTTTGGATTTTTTAAAAAGGGAACAAATATCAGGCGCTATACAGAGGCGCTTATTTTTTTGCCCCGAAAGCAGGGCAAAACCTCTTTTTCCGCTGCGCTGGGTGAGGTAAAAAGTATCATCGATAGAGCATCCGGGGCGGTAACTTACATCGTAGCCAACAGCGTAAAGCAAACAATGGAGAGTTTCCAGTTTTTAAAAGATAACATTGAGGATTTGCGGCCGGATGTAAAAAAGCTGAGAATCCGGGACAACAACCAGGAGCACAGTATCAGCGTAGATTTTGGGGATGGCACAGCGGAGATTTATGCGATTGCAAACCAAGAAGATAAACTGGACTCTCTCAACTGTAACTTCCTGATTTTGGATGAGCTGCACAGCTGGCGGCGAGCGGGGGCAAAAAAGTACACCCTGATGAAAAACGCCATGAAGGCATACCGAAACAAGCTGTTAGTGGGAATCTCCACTGCAGGAGATATTCCGAACGGCTTTCTGGCAAACCGCATTAAAACATTGATAGCAGTGCTGGAGGGAACAATCCAAGACGAGGCATACGATAGCTATTTTGCATTTTTGTGCATGGCGGACCAAGATGAAGAAGGCAACTTTTTAAACAGCAAAGGGGAAATCGTAGAGTTCGACGACCCGGAAGTATTGCAGATGTGCACGCCTTCCATCGGGCTTACGGTAACACTGGAGGAGCTGATGGACGATGCAGCGCAAGCAAGAAATGAGCCGCAGCTTCGGAGCGAGTTTTTTAACAAAACGCTCAATGTATTTACCAACGCAATGAATGCCTATTTCAAAGTGCAGGAGTTCCAGAACTCCGATAAAGAGTACAACTGGACCTTGCAGGAGTTGGCGAAACTGCCTATCCAATGGTACGGCGGGGCGGACCTTTCCAAGCTGCACGACTTAACCGCCGGCTCTTTGTACGGCACTTACAAGGATGTGGATATTTGCATCACGCACGCCTTTTTCCCGGTGGTAGCCGCTCACCTCAAAGCACAGGAGGATGATATTCCGCTGTTTTGGTGGGAAGAAAAGGGATGGCTCACCATGAGCAACACCGAAACGGTGCTGCCGGACGACATTGTAAAGTGGTTTATCGCCATGCGGGATATGGGCTTTAAGATTAAGCTGGTGGGCTTTGATAAAAAATTTGGGCGAGAGTTTTTTACCAAAATGCGTGCGGCAGGATTTCGAATTAAAGATCAGCCGCAGTATTTTTATGTAAAATCAGAGGGATTCCGACGGATTGAGTACAAGGCAAAAAACAAAAAGTTTTACTATCTGCACTCCGAAGCCTTTGAGTATTGCGTACAGAATGTGCGAGCAATCGAAAAAACGGACGATATGATACAGTACGAAAAAGTAGATGGAGATGGCGGCGTAAAGAGAATCGACATCTTCGACGCCGGCGTTTTTGGCTGCTGCCAGATGCTGCAGGATATGGAGCGAAGCGAAAAAGGCAAGCAGTGGTGGGGAGGAAATGAGAGATGAGCAAGCAAAAGCAAAAGAAAACGGGGCGAGGTATCCGGGACAAACCGCAAGCCAGAAGCGGCGGCGTAGGGGTGTGGCTGGGGGATAGCAATACCGGAGATATTTTGTGCAGCGGCTATACCAGCCTGGCGCACAACCCGGAAATCGTGGCGGCGGTGGATACCATCGCGCGGCTGATTGGCTCGATGACAATTCACCTGATGGCAAATACCGATGCCGGGGACATCCGCATTAAGGATGGTTTGAGCCGCAAGGTGGACGTAGACCCAGCCAGAGGGATGCCGCGCTCCAATTTTATCCAGTGGATTGTAAAAACGATGTTTCTGGAAGGGCGAGGGAACGCGGTGGTGTTGCCGCAGTACCGGCAGGGCGGCAAGTATCTGGATAATCTCCAGCCGATACCGCCGGAGATGGTAAGCTTTATCCCAGATGGATGGAGCTACCGAGCAATGATTGCCGGGCGGGAGTATGAGCCGGATGAGATTTTGCATTTTGCTTTAAATCCCGGCAGCTATTACCCATGGATGGGGCAGGGATACACAGTGGCACTATCCGATGTTGCCAACAATCTCAAGCAGGCGGCGGCGACCGAAAAGGGATTTATGCAGAGCAAGTGGAAGCCCTCCATCATCGTGAAGGTGGACGCGCTTACCGAGGAGTTTGCAAGCCCGAAGGGGCGCAGCAGGCTGATGGAGCAGTACCTACAAACCACGCAGGCAGGAGAACCGTGGATTATCCCCGCTGAGCAATTTAGTGTAGAGCAGGTACGTCCGCTGACTTTATCTGATTTAGCACTGGCAGACTTTGTGACGCTGGACAAAAAAACGGTAGCTTCCATCATCGGGGTGCCGCCTTTTGTACTGGGCGTGGGCGAGTTTAAGCGCGATGAGTGGAACAACTTTATTTCCACCACCATCATGGCGATTGCCAAAATCATCGAGCAGGTGCTTACCCGAGGACTGCTGGCAAGCCCGGAGCTGTATTTTCGATTTAACGCCCGCAGCCTCTACAACTACAATCTCAAAGAGATGGCAGAGGTAGCAGATGAGCAGTATATCCGGGGCGTGATGACGGGCAATGAAGTGCGTGATTGGATTGGGCTGCCGCCAAAAGACGGGCTTGATCAGCTTGTGATTTTGGAAAACTACCTGCCAATCGATAGGCTGGGCGATCAGAAAAAACTGATACAAAATGGAGGGGATATTTAATGCTGTGTGAGCGCACTGCCCTTGCAAGGGATACCAGTTTTGCAACGAGGGCAGAGGATGGCAAGCTGTACATTGAGGGCTATTTTGCGGTATTCGGCAGCGAGTACCGAATGTGGGAAAACGCGATTGAAACCATCGACGAAGACGCCTTTGACGGACAGCTCACCGAGGATATTCGGGCGCTGGTAAACCATGATACTACCTTGGTGTTAGGGCGGACAACCGCCGGAACGCTGGAGCTAAAGGTGGATAAGGTGGGGTTGTGGGGCAGAATCACCATCAATCCTGCCGATCAGGATGCGGTAAACCTGTATGAGAGGGTAAAGCGCGGAGATGTGAGCCAGTGCAGCTTTGGCTTTGATATTTTAGATCAGAGCACCGAGGTGATGGAAAACGGGACAACCGTGTGGACACTCAAAAAAGTAAAGCTGTATGAGGTATCGGTAGTTACCTTCCCGGCTTATGAGGATACCGCTGTAGTAGCCCGCAAAAAGGATTTTGCGGAAATCAAAAAGCGCAAGCGTGAGGAATGGCAGGCAAAAATGAGAGCCCGCCTGAAAGGAGAATAAAAAGTATGGCACTGAAAATCGTAATGCTGCGGCACAAGCTTGATAAAATGAAGGCTGAGCTGGAAGCTGTAAAAAGAGCGGCAGAAGGCTTTGAGCTGAGGGAAAAAGAGTTGGAAACCGCAATCGGAGAAGCGGAAACCGAGGAGCAGGAACGCGCAGTGGAGGAACAGGTGGAAACGCTGGAAAGCGAGAGAACCGCCAACGAGCAGCAGCGCACCGAGCTGGAAACAAAAATCAGTGAGGCAGAAGCAGAAATCCGCTCGCTGGAAGAAAAGCAGCAGCCCCCGGCAAGAGAGCCTGAAAAAGCAGAAAGGAATGATTTTAAGATGAATCATGTACAGATTAGAAGCCTGCCAATGGGCCAGCGTGCGCTGGATGCCCTGAGCTATGAGCAGAGAAAAAGCATGGTAGAGAGCAAGGAAGCGGTGGAGTTTTTCACCCGCCTGCGCCAGATGAAGGGCGAGCAGAGGGCAGTTTCCGGCGCGGAACTCTCCATCCCGGTGGTATTTCTGGAGCTTATCTCTGAAAATATGTACCGCTACTCTAAACTTCTGCGCCGCGTAAGAGTGCGAAATGTCGACGGGCAGACCCGCCAGACAATCGCAGGTACTGTGCCGGAGGCGGTGTGGACCGAGATGTGCGGCGCTATCAACGAGCTTTCCTTCGGTTTTAACCAGGTGACGCTGGACGGCTATAAAGTAGCAGGCTTTGTGCCGGTGTGCAACTCCATCCTCGAGGACAACGACATCAACCTTGCCGGATGGATTGTGGAGATGCTTTCCGAGGCGATTGGTTTAGCAATGGACAAGGCTATCCTGTACGGCAAGGGCGCAGCAAACAAAATGCCGCTCGGTATCGTTACCAGATTGGCACAGACCCAGAAACCAGCAGATTATCCGGCAAAAGCCCCGGAATGGGTAGACTTGCACACAAGCAATGTTGTAAAAATCGATGGTGCAGCCTCTTCTGGCGCAGAGTTCTGGGCTCAGCTGATGGCAGCAACCGGCAACACCTACACCGAGTACAGCCGAGGCGAGCAGTTTTGGGCGATGAACTCCAAAACCTATGCAGCGCTTAAATCCAAACTCATTACTTTTACCGCTACCGGCGACATTGTAGCCAACCTGTTTGGCACTCTGCCAATCGTGGGCGGCGATGTGGATGTACTGGAATTTATCCCGGATGGCGATATCATCGGCGGTTACGGCGACTTGTACCTGCTGGCAATGCGCTCCGGCATGAGCATCGAAGCAAGCCGAGAGGTACAGTTTATCCAGGATAATACCGTTTTCCGCGGCAAACAGCGCGCTGACGGCGTGCCGGTTATCCCGGGCGCGTTTGTGGCAATCAACATCAACAACAAAAATGTTACCACTGTGATGGACTTTGCAGCAGATAACGCAAATGATGCCAAGCTCACCGCTTTGAAAATCGGCAACGAATCCTTAAGCCCATCTTTTAACGCCGACAAATACACCTACACCATCGCATCCGCAACCAGCGCAAGCGATAAGGTTGAGGTAACAACTGCGCAGGCTGACGCAAAGGTGGCGATTGAGTACAACGGTGCAAATGTGCGCAACGGCGGCACCGTTACCTGGGTAACCGGCAGCAAACCGACCCCGATGTACATTACTGTAAAACAGGGCAATGCAGTGCGCGTATATACCGTAACCGTTACCAAATCCTAGAGGTGAGTAAAAATGACTGATGTAGAAATTTTAAGCATCCTGAAAATGGACTTACAAATCGCCAGCGCGGCGCTGGACACCTACCTCGCTGCGCTGGTGGCATCAGCCAGAGGAATGATAAGCCGAGAGGGAATCCAACTTACCGACAGCCCGGAGGATGGGATGCTCATTGAGATGTATGCAGCCTATCTGTATCGCAGGCGGCGCGAAGAAAACGCCGTAATGCCGCGCGCTCTACGCTGGGCGCTCAACAACCGAGGGATAGGAGGGGGGCAGCAATGGATGACTTAATCTATTTGATTGCCCTCTCTTACTCTCAGGATGAGATAGGGCAGATGGTGGCAACTGAGCGGCGCACGCCGGTATGGGCATCCATCCAATCGGTGAGCCGAGCCGAGTGGATGCAGGCAGGGCAACAGGGCTTAAATCCCTCACTGATGGTGAGTACGCCGATTGTAAATTACTCCAGCGAAGAGCAGGTGGAGGTAAGCGGCAAGCGATATGCCGTTTACCGCACCTACTTTAATTGGGGCAGCGATATGGTAGAGCTGTATCTTACCGAAAAGGCAGGGATAGCGGATGAGCCAAAAGACAATCTCTGTGGATAAGCTGAGCAACGCCGTGCTGGATGCCTTGCACGAGTACAGCAGCGAGGTGATGGAGGCTACCAAAACCTCAGTAAAAGAGCAGGCGGCGGCAACGGTACAGGAGCTTAAAACCACCAGCCCCAAACGCACCGGGAAATACGCCGGAAACTGGAAAAGCAAGATTGTCTTTGAGGGGATAGACGACATTCGTGTGCTGGTGTACAACGGCGGCAAAACCTACCGGCTCACCCATCTGCTCGAGTACGGGCACGACATCAAGCGAGATGGGCGCGTGGTGGGGCACGCTCCGGCAAAGGCGCACATCCGCCCGGCAGAGCAAAAAGCAATCGATGGACTGGGAAAGAAAATCAAGGTGAAACTACGATGAAGTTAGAAGAAATCGCAAGCCTTCTAAAATCAACTGGCTATCCTGTGGCGTATTGCTATTTTGCCAAAGGCAAGCCGCCGGATATGCCGTTTGTGGTGTATCAGGAGGTATATTCTAATAATTTTTCGGCGGATGGTGCAGTTTACTTGCCAGTCCGTCACATCCAGATCGACTTATACACAGCTAAAAAACAGCCGGAAGCGGAGGGTAAGGTAGAAAGCGCCTTATCCTCCTTTTTTTGGAATAAACAGGAAAATTACAACGTGGACGAAAAAATCTACCGCATTACCTACGAAATTGAGGTGTAATAAAATGGCAGCAACTGAAAATAAGGTACAATTTAACCTGAAAAAAGTACACTACGCCGTGATGAACACCGGTGGCAGCACACCGACATGGGCTACCCCGGTACCGGTTCCGGGCGCGGTAAATATCTCGCTGGAAGCACAGGGAGAATTAAATAAGTTTTACGCTGATGGCATGGTTTATTACCAGAGCTCGAGCAACGCAGGCTACGAGGGCGATTTGGAGATGGCGCGCTTCATCGACAAAATGTTGCAGGATGTATGGGGATACATTTCCGATGCCACCTCCAAAGTAATGATTGAAACGGTAAACGCAGAGCCAAAATCCTTTGCACTACTCTTCCAGATTGATGGAGATGCAGGTAATGACTTGTACTGCCTGTACAACTGCACCGGTACCCGTCCGGGCATTGCGGCAGCCACCAGCACCGAAACCAAAGAGCCGCAGACCCAGACCTCTACCATCTCGGCGGCACCGCTGGAAAATGGCTATGTATTTGCCCGCACGACAGCGGAAACCAGCGAGGATGTAAGAAATGCTTGGTTTACAAAAGTCTGGGAAAAGACCGGCGTAGGAGCATAAAGGGGGGCGCGGAAAATGGAAAAAATAATCACAGTCGATGGGCGCGAGGTAAAAATGAAAGCCTCAGCCCTCGTTCCGCGCCTGTACCGCTTTAAATTTGGGCGCGATATGATGCGAGATATGGCACAGCTGCAAAAGGTATATGCCAAAGCAGCGAGCCTGCCGGAGGATGCCACCGATGAGGAGCGAGCGGAAACACAGCTCTCAATGGTGGACTTAACAATTTTCGAAAATCTTGCCTATATCATGGCAAAACATGCAGATAGCTCCCTGCCGGATACTGCCGAGGAGTGGCTGGACAGCTTTTCGATGTTTTCCATTTACGAGGTGCTGCCGGAGATTTTGCAGCTCTGGGGCATGAGCTGTAGCACGACTTCCTCCCTTAAAAAAAAATAAGGGAGACAGTGCGGGAGCCGAACGGGGCTATCTTTATGTTGCGGTGTGCCGAGCTGGGGCTATCAGATGAGGCGCTGAGCGGTATGAATGTGGGCATGGTATACGATTTGATCACAGAAAAAGCCAACGACCAAGAAAAATACCCATACAAGGCAACGCAAGCGGACATCGATAGGCTTTTCGGGGGAGGTGTAAAAGCAAATGGCAGCAGATAGGATAAAGGGCATCACGATACAGATTGGCGGTGATGTAAAACCCTTAAACGAGGCGTTGGAAAGTACAAACAAAACGATTGCGACAACGCAAAAAGACTTAAAGGATGTGCAGCGCCTCTTAAAACTTGACCCCAAAAACACCGAGATGCTCACCCAAAAGCAGCAGGCGCTTGCTAAGGCGATAGAAGCCACCAAGGAAAAGCTAAAAACCCTCAAAGAAGCCGAGCGGCAGGCGCAGGAACAGTTTAAGCAGGGCAAGATGAGCGAGGAACAGTACAAGGCTCTGCAAAGGGAAATCGCAGAAACCGAGGGCAAGCTCAAATCCCTGCAGAAAACAGCCGACGAAGCTACCGTAAAGCTCGGCAAAGGCATCCAGAGCGCAGGTGAGAAAATTACCGATGCAGGCAAAAAGATGAGCGCAGTATCTGCCGGAATTGTGGGGCTGGGAACAGCTGCGGTAAAAACGGCGGCAGACTTTGAGGCTGGGATGAGCGAGGTTGCGGCAATCTCGGGGGCGAGCGCCGAAGAGTTGAGCGCACTCACAGAAGAAGCCAAGCGGTTGGGAGCAGAAACGAAGTTTTCTGCCTCTGATGCAGCGGAAGGCTTAAAGTACATGGCGATGGCTGGCTGGGATACCTCCGATATGCTGGGTGGGCTGGAAGGCGTAATGAAACTAGCGGCAGCATCCGGTGAGGATTTGGGCGCAGTATCTGATATTGTTACCGATGCGCTCACTGCCTTTGGCATGAAAGCCGAGGAGAGCGGGCGGTTTGCCGATGTGCTGGCTATGGCTGCATCCAAATCCAACACCAATGTATCGATGATGGGAGAAACCTTTAAGTATGTAGCTCCCGTCGCCGGTGCGCTGGGGTACAGCATCGAGGATACCGCTACCGCTATTGGCTTGATGGCAAACGCCGGAATTAAGGGTACGCAGGCGGGCACTAGCTTGCGGGCTATCCTTACAAGGCTTGCAAAGCCGCCAAAATCAGCGGCAGAGGCAATGGAGGCGCTGGGGTTATCGATCACCAATGCAGATGGCAGTATCAAGCCGTTAGATACCACCCTTGTGGAGTTGCGGCAGAAGTTTGCCGGACTTACTCAGGAGGAGCAAGTGCAGATGGCTGCCAATCTCGCCGGGCAGGAGGCAATGAGCGGACTGCTTGCCATCGTAAACGCCAGCAACGAGGATTTTACAAAACTCAGCGAGAGCATCAACAACTCTGCTGGGGCTGCTGACGAGTTTGCAAGCATTATGCAAGATAATTTAGCGGGCAGAATAGAGACCTTAAAAGGTAATATTGAGACTATTGCAATCTCATTCGGCGAATCTTTAATCCCCATGATGGAAAAAGCTGTGGAAAAGTTGGGGCAGTTTGCCGATTGGCTTTCCCAGCTGGATGAGGGGCAGCGACAAACCATCATTACAGTGGGACTTGTGGTAGCTGCTATCGGTCCGCTGCTGATGATTATCGGGCAGGTAACACAGGGTATCGGCGGCATTATCAGCATTTTCCCCACTATCAAAGGCGGATTTAGTTTTCTTACGGGGACCGCTCTTCCGGCAGCGACCAAAGCACTCACTACCGTAGCGAGCACCGTCCAAGGCGCGGTGACAAGTGCATTTTCCACCCTTACCGGCACAGTGCTGCCAGCAGTAGGCAAAACATTTTCGAGCGTAGCAATGTTTATCGTATCCAATCCGATTGCGGTGATCGTAGCGGCAGTGGCGGCGGCTGTTATTGCCATCGGTACCAAGGGGGATGAGCTGCAAGCCCTTTTGCAAAAATTTGACGATTGGCTGCAAGGGGTGTTTGCCAAAGACTGGAGCGAGGTGTTTGGTCCAGTGCTGGGCGGCATCCTCAATGGATTTTTAGACACAGTAAAAGGTATCTGGGATGGACTAAAACAGGTATTTGATGGCATCATCGACTTTATCCGCGGCGTATTTACCGGCAACTGGGAACGCGCGTGGAATGGCATTAAAGAGATATTTAGCGGCGTTTTTGATGGAATTGCAAGCATTGCCCGCAGCGTAATCGGCGGCATTGAAAGCCTGATTGATGGCATCGGCAGCGCAATCGACTGGGTGTGGAACAAGTTGAGCAACTTTTCTTTCGATTTGCCGGACTGGGACATCCCATTTTTTGCAGACGGCGGAACCCTTACCCGCGGCAGAGCAATCGTAGGAGAGGCAGGGCCTGAGCTGCTTACGGTACAAAACGGCAGGGCAGTGGTGCAGCCGCTCACCGGTCCGCACGCACACCCGCAAATCACACAGAACAACTATTTTAACAACTATCAGCCAAGGGATGGCGCGGCGGCAGTGCGCGATCTCAATCGCCAGCTGGGATGGGAGTACTAGAGATGGCAAGAGCGTTTAAGTTAATCAATTCCGATGGCACAGAGCTGGATTTGATGGCGCGAAAACATTTTTTGCACTCGCCATCCGGCTTGGGCTATGAGCAGGAGTTTGATACGGTGGCGGCAGGATATGATTTTTTAGTTTCCGCCGCCTATTTACAGCAAAAAACAATCCCCGGAGAGATTGCCTTTTTGGGGGTAAATCCATACAAGGATTATCAAGAATTTGCAGCATTTTGTGCAAAAGAGCCGCTTAAACTCGCCTATCGACCGCTTAATGAGTGGTATTATCTCAATGTGCGGGTGCAGAGTTTGAGTAAAACGGAGATTACCACGGGGCTGCTGTGCCCTGTGGATTTTCTGGCATTTGGTACCTGGTACAAGAGCATCACGGTAACAAAAACAGAGAGCGGAGGGGGAGCGGGGAAAACATACGATTACGCCTACCCATATACCTATGCAGAGGGAGCAATTGGCTCGGCAAAATTAAACAATACCGGGAGCTTGCCATCTTACACAAAATTGCACATTTTGGGACCCTGCACCAATCCATCGTGGGCATTATCGCAGGGCGGAGAAGTAATTTCCCGCGGGAAAGTAATGGCAATCATCCCGGAGGGAAACAAGCTGATCGTGGACAGTGCGCCGGCATCTTTGGAGATTGCAGAGTACAGCACGGACAATGCGTTTATCCGCAATTTGTATCAGGCATCCGATTTTGCAACAGCACGATTTTTGGTAGTACCAACAGGGGAGAGTACTCTTGCCTTTGCGCATGAGGGCAGCGGGGAAATCGAGGCGTTTGTGGAGGTGAGTGCGCTTGCGGCATCTGTATAAAGTGGAGGTATTTACCAGAGATTACCGATACAAGGATATGGCGCTGCTTTCGGAGCTCAACGTGCAGATGGATTACCTCACGCTGGAAAACACCACCCTCACGGTTGTTGATTTGGCGGCAGACAAGGGAGATTTTGTGCATGTTACCGATTTTTACGGCGTGATCATCCATCAGGGGATTGTACTGGATGTTGCAAGAGAGGGCAACCGCGCAAAGCTAAAGGTTGCTCCGCTGCTGTCGCTTTTGGATGTGCAGGTGCAGTATGATAAGGCGATTTTCCAAAGTAAACCGCTGGAGGATTGCATCAGCAAAATCATCACCGATACCTATATCAGCAACGCCGATAGCCTGCAAAATATAGCGGGCATCGAGGTGGAGCAGGAGAGCAGCACGCCGGATACCCCGTTGGACATCAGGAGCAACATCCATGCGTTTTGGGATATTATCACAAAAGCGCTCACTCTGTACGATATTGTGGTGCAGGCAAAGTTAGAACCGCAGAGCAAAAAAATATTTTTTACAGTGGGCAAAGTATCGGGAAAGATTGCGCTGGAGGCACAGCTGGGCAACTGTTTGGCGCATAATTTTGTGCTTACCGATAATTACGGCACGCTAAACAAAATTACATTTATAAACAAAGATAACGAGAACGAAAAGGCAATTTATTATCTGCACCCATCCGGGGCAATCGACCGAAAGGACGAAAACAGAATCACGCCGGTGTTTTTCTCAGCAGAATACATACAAGGGGCAGAAGATTTTTTGAAAGAAGCCTACTCCCGCGCTTATGAGCAGATGACGCCGGAGAAATACCAGCAATGCATCGAGCTAAGCTTTCGGGAGGATGATCGGATGGTATCGCCCAACCAAATCCACATCGGGCAGCTGGCAGAAATCTGGTATCAGGATAAGCGATACACCAGCGTGATGACGGGGTACAGCCGCGAAAAAGGGGTAATTACTTTGGTTTTTGGGTGCATCCGGCTGGAGCTTACCAAAAAACTGATCTTATCAAGGAGGCAAGAGGGATGATCACGTTAAAGCAATTTACCGGGCAGACAATCACACCAACCGATGATGCTGCATTGTACGATTTTTTTAGCTCGAAGCAGAGTGGCATCATAGATGGGTGCCAGGTAACGAGCCTGGGGGACAACCGCCTACAGGTGAGCGCGGGGCGGGGCATCATCCGCGGGCGCTCTTTTGTGGTGGAGCAGGAGGAAATCCGTGCGCAGCTAGGTACAGCGGAAAACCAGAAGGGCAGATTGAGCATCAAAATCGATTTAGGCAACACCGGAACGCCAATCAGCTTTGTAACGGCGGCGGGGGAGACATTGGACAATCCCATCCAGCAGGACATCAACCACGGCTGGTCGGTTTTCGAGCTGCCGCTGGCGGAATACACCGTAGGGGCAACGCAGATTACCAACCTCAAAAATGTGGCAATCCAGCTGGTAATGGCATCACCGGTGTCGATGGAGATGGGGGAGTATAGCGGTACCGGGACCACCTCGCGGACAATCGAGCTGGGATATAAGCCAACTTTGGTGCGGATTTTTACGGTGGGAGAGCCACCAATAGCAGCAGTATCTACGCTGGGTGAAACACAAATATATTCGGCGATTGCGACGCAAGCGGGGGCAAGCAAGGGATTGAGCCTTACCGATACGGGATTTAAGGTGCTGCAAAGCGGCAGCAGTACACCGGATGGAAAAAGGAATATGCTCAATCAAAGCGGAAAGAGATATATTTATCTAAGCATTAGACAAGGGGGGGTAACGGATAGCCCTATCATCCCCGAGCGCCCGACGGAAGAATTTGCGGAGTTAAAAAACATCTCTCTCGGAGCAAAGGTGAAAATCCCTGAGCTTGCGGGATTTGAAGAGAATCCTTTTGTGGTAGTTGCCAAAAACCACCCAACGCACGCAGCCAATACGGTGTGCCTGATGATGAGCGAGCCTTACAAAACGGGCACATTTTATAATCCCGGAGGCAGGGTGCCTTATTACGAGATAAGCGATTTAAAAACAGATGCAGAGGCTCTTTACAACAAAATGCCGCAGGGCTTAAAAAGCCGGATTATAAAAACAAAAGCAAAAGCCCAAATTGTGAACGGCGCGAGCGACATCGAAGGATACGTATTGCCTCCTACCGCAAGCGAAATAAAAGGGGGCGATGCATCCGGTTTTGTGGCGGAAGAGTTGAAAATAAACAAGGAATTTGCGTACTTCCAAAATCAGATGGAGCGCAGCGGGGAAGAGTTTTGGACGGTGAGCGTGCCGGAATCTGATTCTTCTTATGCGGTGCTGGAAGTCTCGGTAAACAGAAGCTTGCAAACCAAAGATTGTACCCAAACATCCGGCTATCGCTATTACTTTGTAATTAACGACAATGTGATGTACAACACAAAACCAAATGCAGATGGAAGCTATACTTTACAAGTTTAAAGCAGAGAGGATGAGGCAAAGTGAGCGACATCCAGCTACAGATAAGCGGCAAACAGATTGATACCATCCCCATCATCAACCTGCTGCGGCAGGGGGAAAACAACGCAGACACCATCCTAATGCAGCTGCCGCCCAAATACGGCGACATCGCCCTTGATGGGCTTACCTACATCATGTACGGCGACAGCAAAGGCGGCACAAGGGCAACACAGGTGCTGGAAAAAGAGGTAAACGGCGAGGGTGTACTCTTGCGCTGGAAGATTTCGGATGATTTTACGGCGGTGGCTGGGGAATTAAAGCTGATGCTAAAAGGTTTTTTGCCGGACGGTGACCCCATCATCAAGTGGGTGGGCGGCACAATCAACGTATACTGCGACCCAGCCGGTGGGCTTTATCCGCCGCCGGTGAGCGAGATTGAGCAGGCGCTAAAAGAGATGTATGCGGTGCTGGGGCAGGCTCAAAAAGTCGCATCTCATCCGCCTGTTATCGGGAGCAATGGAAACTGGGAGCTTTACGATAAGGCAACCGGAAAATATGTGGACAGCGGCAAGCCATCCAGAGGCGAGCAAGGTCCGCAGGGAAACCCGGGTCCGCAAGGGATACAGGGCGAGCAGGGAGCAACAGGTCCGGCAGGACCGAGAGGTGAGCAAGGCGAACAGGGACCACAGGGAGAGCAGGGATTGCCGGGCAAGGACGGAGCACAAGGGCCACAGGGGGCACAGGGCGAAACCGGACCGATGGGACCACCCGGACCGGAAGGAAAACAAGGACCGCAGGGTGTACCTGGACCGAGGGGAGAACAGGGAATACCTGGACCGAAAGGTGACCCCGGAGAGCCAGGACAAAAAGGAGAACCCGGCAAGAATGGTTTAGGGCTACCTGCTCCAACCGCACAGGATGCCGGAAAAGTACCGATGGTAGACGCTGGCGGTACTGGGTACGAGCTGGGTGATTTTTACACCAAATCGCAAGCAGATGCGCTCTTTGTACGCAAAGATGAGCTGGATTTAAAGGTACTTGAGACTTACTACAACCTGCGCCGCACCGGCAAGGTATATCAGGCGAAAGTCTGGAAGTTTGCGGCAAATCCCACATCAACCTGTGAAAAACTGGCTGATAACGCCGGGCTTATCTGCGAGGCATCCACAAGCACCACCGAGGGGCGGGATGATTATGCTAATATCCCGCTCTTTGATTGGCGATATTGCAACTACATCCGAGAGGATGATGGCTCACCTATCCCTACAGCGATTGAGGGGATGGAAAGTTACAAAGAGAGCGGAGCGGTGGATGTTGGTGCTATGCACATGAGCTTCTGGTGGGGCATCAAAGATTGCGGCGACTATGAGATTTACACTATCTCAGATAGTCCGCACCCGGAGCTGGGATTGTCGCCTTGGGTAGAGTGTGTGCGCGAGGATGGCACGGTGCTTCCTTGGTGCATCGGCTCTGCTTTTATCTCCTCCAAAGGGGAAGATGGGCTGCTGCACAGCTTGCCAAACCGCAAGCCAGAACGATTTCAATCCTACAACAACATAATTACCAACTACGGCAAAAAGGGCAAAGGGTATCACGGCGCTGGTGCCAGCAACATGGTATACCAGCAGCTGATGATGGCGATTAAATACGGTACAAAATCCAGCCAGAGTGTATTTGGAGGATGTACCGGATACAGCGTGCAGCTGCCTGCAAGCATCGAGCGAGCGGAGGTGGACACCTACTTTCCCATCAAAAAAACGGACAAAAGCAAATTTTATGTAGGGAGCAGAGTATCCATTGGCTATCCGGCAGACAACAAAGGCACACCCAATCTGGATAGAGGAGTGGGTACACTGCATCAGTACGCGGACAGCGCAGAGATTTTGGCAATCGAAGATATAGACGAACAAAATGCCAAGCTGGTGCTGGATGCGAAGCCGTTCAACACGCTGCCGGTGGAGGTAGGAACGATTACATCATCCATCTATGTAACGACAATGCCTTGGTATACCGGCAGCACAAAGGCGGTACTCGGCAGGCATGATGGAGCTAGCGTATCTCCCGCCGGATATTCCCACCCATATCGCATCAACGGCAGAGAGTATGCTATTGGATTGAACGAGATTCCGAGTGATACCGTCATGATTTTCCAGCCGGATTACTCAAAGGATGTGTACCTTGCACCAAAAGGGGTAAAGAGGACAATCTCGGAGTCGGAAATCAAGAGGGATTATATCAAGTTGGGAAACATCCCTGCCGCCCCAGATGCCGCTGACTTTTGGATTGGCGACATTAAGATTACACCGGAAGGCTCGTGGTATCCGGCCACAATCGGTACCGGCGAAAGAGTGGGAACCGGCGACAGATGCTATAGTGGCGGCAAGTACACAACAGGAACGAGAGAGTATCTGCAGGGCGGTGACCTCAGGCTCGGGTCGCTCGCTGGGTCCGCTTACCTGAATTGCTGGGCTGAGTTTGGTTCTGCGTTCTGGCTCTACGCCGCTCGCGATTGATAGAAAGGGTGATTTAGATGCAAAAAGCCCGATTTGATGTACAGCAGCCAGCAGTGCAAATCAAATCCTATAATAGTAAGAGCTATGTTTACATCGCTTTGCATGAGGAGCAAGGCACAGAGCATACAGAGATGGGCGATTACCACTACTACGAGTACGATTATCACGAATTTTGTGAAAAAACAACAAACCTGAACATCAATGACATCCACGCGCACCCAGAAAAATATCTGAGATACGAGCCGAAAAGAGAGCCGACCGAAGCAGAGCGAATAAAATCCTTGGAGGAGCAAAATCAGATGCTCACCGATTGTGTACTAGAAATGTCGATGTTGCTATATCAGTAGAAAGGAGAGAAGAAAATGATGGCTATGTTATGGGCACAGCAGATTATGCTGGGAAGAAAAACTTTTGCAGATGTACCAAGATTGCTCAAAGCGCAGGTAAAAAACATCCTGATTGATTCTGGCTGCGAGCATTTGGCGGAGTAAGGAGGAAAGGACAAGATGACAGATGAAGAACTCAAGCGAATTGCAGAGTTGGTATCAGAGCAGGAAAGAGCCAGCCAGAGGCGAAAAACAAGGCACAAAGGGCTATTTTCCCGGCTGATTGTGCTGCTTTGCATTGCCTTGGCGATTGGCTATACAGCTATTTGCCTGATGATGCAGTGGCGCACAGGAGTACAGCCAGAGCCACAGCTTACGGTGGTGTTTTTTGGATTTATCACGGCGGAGTTGTGGTCGCTGAGTAAAATTAAGCGCAATAAGGATGGCGAGAAAAAGTGAGCAAACGAGTGTTTATCGGAGTCGGGCATGGCGGCAAAGACCCCGGTGCCCTAAAGTACATCAAAGAGGCAGATGCCAACCTTCAGATGGCGCTGGGACTGAAAGCGGAGCTGGATCGGCATGGTGTTACAGTGGGAATTTCCCGCCTGAAGGACGAGGATGACCCGCTGATTGAGGAAATCAGAGAGGCAAACGCCTTTGCACCCGATGTGGCGGTGGAGTGCCACAACAACGCAGGTGGAGGAGATGGCTTCGAAGTCTACCACCAGACCAACGGCTATGCGACAAAGTCCATCAAGCTGGCGCAGTGCATTGAGGCAAGGGTGGTTGCATCCGGGCAGAAGTCCCGCGGGGTAAAAACCAGGCTCAACGGCTCCGGCACCGATTACTTCGGCTGGTGCAGGCAGGTAAAAGCACCGGCGGTGCTGTGTGAGGGCTTTTTTGTGGACAATCTTGCAGACAGCAACGATTACAACACGGCAGCCAAACAGCAGGCGTTTGGGCGGGCGTATGCGTGGGGTGTGCTGGATTATCTGGGAATTGCGGTTAAACCGCAGACAGACAAGCCGGCGGATAAGCTGCCCGACAACCCTCTGCCGTATACTGTGCAGGTAGGGGCATTTGTAAGCTCGCAAAATGCTAAAGCACTGGCGGATAAGCTCAAAGAGCGCGGATATTTTGTGCAAGTGTACCACGGCAATCCGGTGAAGGTATGCGTGGGAAGATTTGGCACACAGGCAGAGGCGCAGCGGACGGCAGAGGACTTAAAAGGCAAGGGATTTGCCGGATTTGTAGTGATGCTATAGCATATTCGTTTTTTGCTTAGAAAAACGAATTGGGCAGAGAAATTGATACAGATACTTGTTTTAGGGGGAATTTTTTGTGAATATTGATATTACACAAATTGTAGTGGCAGTGATTGGCTTACTGGGTGTTATCCTCACAAGCGTGGTGGTGCCGCTCATCAAAAGCAAGCTCACCAATAGCCAGTGGAAAACCATTCTCAACTACGCGCTGGCAGGCGTACAGGCGGCAGAGATTATCTTTAATGCGCAGGGGCAGGGTGAGGAGAAACTACGCTGGGTGAGCGAGTACATCACAAATCAGTGCCTTGCGCACGGAATCAAAATTGATATGGACGCTGTGAGAGTGGCAATCGAAAACGCATGGAAAGCACTGGGACTGGATAAAAAGGAGGAAGCGGCATGAAATTAGGCGAGAAAACCAAAATCACCATCGTAAATGTAGGCGGTAACGCACTGGCAAAAGAGGTTGCGCAGGTTTTGCGGGAAAGCGGCTACAAAAACGTTACTGTGCTGCCGATGCAGGGAGAGTATGCCGGCTGGTATGGGCTGGCAACCACCGAGCCGGAGTATACCATCATCCTCAAGGAGAGTAACGCCTGCAAGGTCCAGCCGTGCAGAGTACAGGGCTACACCGGCAAGCGGCTGGGGGATTTTGTAGCGCGCGATTTGGCAGAGAGCCAGCGGGCGAAAGCGCACTATCGCCACCAGCTCAAAATGCTGGGATTGGACCCGCAGCTGCTGGGCACCTACACTATCCCGTGGGACGAAGTGCGATATGACGAAACCGCCTGGTACTGGCTGGATAAGTCCCCGCTGCTGTGGGCAGAACTGCCGAATGATCAGGGCGTTGCGCGGGCAGTGTGCAGGGCAATCAGCGGATATATTGACAGCAAATACCAGTAAGGGAGGGCATGCGTATGCCGGATCCAGTAAGCGATACCTTGTGCCGGGAGCGGCAGAGGGTGCAGGACGAGCGCTTTAAACGTGATTTGGAGCGGATTGAAGATTTAGAGCAGGTGTGCGACAAGCTCAACCGCCTGAGCATTGAGATGAGCGAGCTGGTCAAAAAGCACGATGAGCAACTCGCCACGCAGGCGCAGAGGCTGGAGAGCATCGAGCAAAAGCCGCTGCGCTGGTGGGAGAAGTTCACCGGCGCCATCATTGCCGCACTGGGCAGTGCTGTCGGCGGCGGGATGCTGGCGCTGTTGATTCAAAATATTGTGCAAGGATAATGAAACCCTCCTCGGAAGTATCCGGGGAGGGTGATTTTTTATTTTATTGAATTTCTACGCCAAGTTTTTCAGCTGCTTTAAAAGCAACACTTTCAAATGTTTCACCGTCTGCCTCGTTCCATTCTTCAACCATGTCTGCTGCTTCACAAAGCTCTTCCAGCAGCTCCATGTCCCAAGTCTCCATTGCTCTGATTTCTTTTGCGATTTCGTTAGCGTTTCTCATAATGATTCTCCTTTAAATTTAATGTTTGTTAGGTTTCCGTTCCCTTACCTTGTGATTATATTATAGCATAGAGTTTATATAAACTCAATAATAAACAAAAATATAGGAGTGGATTTAGGAATATTGACGATAATAAAAAAATCCCCCGGACCCAAAGGATGCCGGAGGACGAACTGGAAACAACAGTAAAATCAGGACGTTTTTTTGAGAAATCGCTTGATTTTTGATGGTGGTTTTGATGGTGGTTTTGTCAACTTTTGGGACGGTTTTTATTCGTATACGATTTTTTATCTTTTAAAAAGTGGCTTATTTATGCAAAAAAACAACTTGACAACTTATGCGTTGGCGAAAAATCAGGGGTTCAATTCCCCTCGCCTCCACCATTCATTATCACGTAAAGTGGTATATGACAAGAAGCTCTACTCAGATAATTTCTGGGTAGAGCTCCTTTTGTTATCTATTCATATTGATGGAAACACAAAAATTTTCTATTGGTGTTTTTGTCTTTCCATCAATATAAATAGATAATATTAACAAACAAATCAAATACTATTGCTATTTTGTTGATAATAATATTTATCTATCTATGAATAGAAATTCATAGATACAAACAATTAGACATCAAACAAGAGACATGATATCATACATATGAATATATTTTACATTAAAATAATTTCAAAACACTATTTCAATGTGAAATAAGAAAGAGGAAGGAAAGAGAAGATGAAAATGAAAAAAATTGTAAGTTTCTTTTTGACAGCATTATTGACTATGAGTATGGCTGCCTGTGGTACAAATACTGAAAAAGCGCCGACAAAGACCGAAAGTACACCAGCAGCACAAGAGGAACATAAGGAAGATGCCAAAGAGGTATCTGCGGATGATAAAGTGATTCGTGTGGCAACCCCAGGTACCTATAGACCATTTACCATTTATGATGAAACTACAGGGGAATTTAGTGGTTTTGAAATTGACCTTTGGAAAAAAATTGCAGAAAAATCAGGATATGATTTAGAATTTGTTCGTTTGGAAAATCCGGCAACTTTTGCTGAATTGGATTTGAATCGTGTTGATACAGTAGCAAAACAGATTTCTATTACGCCAGCTCGACAGGAAAAATATGATTTCACACAGCCATTTTTCTTTAGTCCTTACTGCTTGACTGTCCGTGAAGATAATGAAGAAATTAAGACATGGGAAGATATGTCTGGTAAATCTATTGCTCTTGCAGAAGGTAGTGCAATGAATGAGTTTATTGCTAAGCTTGACAAGGACAATAAAGTAAAGAAAAATGTATATGAGTCTAGTGCTGTTATTCTGCAGGAAGTAAATATGAGTCGTGCAGATGCTTGCCCATACGCTTATTTGGTATTGCCATATTTCTTAGAAGCACATCCTGAGTTAAAATTAAAATCTGTAGATATTGATAATCCAATCTATACAGAAGTCAATGCATATCCATTTGCACGTACTGAAAGAGGTAAGGTGATTCGTGAATTAACAGATAAAGCTCTTACCGAGATGATGGAGGATGGCAGCTATTCTGAGCTCTGCAAAAAATGGTTTAACATTGATGTAATGGAAACAAAATCTGCGCAAGAATATTTTGCGGCAAATCCTAAAAACTAATTGAAAGTAAGAACTGCGGCAGATATTTTATGTCTGTCGCAGTTTTTGTTCTATGATTTGATAAGGGAGGGCAACACTATGTTATTCGATTTTAATTATTTTCTTCGTATGTTTGAAATTATTGCATCAGGATTTAAAAACACACTTTCATTATCTGTTATTTCGTTGTTTTTTTCTGTTATATTGGGATTTGTGCTGGCAGGTGTAAGATATTATAATGTGCCAGTATTGAAACAGATTTCTGTAGTATTCACTTCGTTTTTTAGAAGCACACCATTTATTGCACAACTTTTTGTTTTTTATTATGGATTTGCACAGCTTTCTAAAACGATTCGTGATTTGCCAGCATACTGGGCGGCTGTTATTGTGCTATCTCTTAGTTTTGCGGCATATATGGGAGAAAACTTTCGAGGTGCCATTACTTCGGTAGAAAAAGGACAGTTTGAAGCAGGATTATCAATTGGCCTTACTCCATGGCAAACGATATATCGTATCATTGTTCCACAAGCAGCGAGAATTGCCATCCCTGGTATGGCGAATGTATTTGCGAATCTGTTTAAGTCGACATCGCTTGCTTTTACTGTAGGTATTGTTGACATGACAGCTGCAGCAAAGAATGAAGTAAACATATCCTTTCGCTATTTAGAGGGATATGTTGCCTTGCTCATTGTATATTGGGTGGTTTTAACACTTGTTGAATTTGGACAGAATAAACTGGAAAAGGTAATGAATAAACCATATGTACAGGAGGATAAGTAGGTATGGAAGAGAACATTATTCTTCAGGTAACAGGATTAAATAAAAAATTTGGAGATTTAGAAGTATTAAAAGATGTTAGTCTTACAATGAAGCCGGGTGAAGTAATCTCTATCATAGGACCTTCTGGAACAGGAAAATCAACATTTTTACGTTGTTTAAATTACTTAGAGAAACCAACAAAAGGTACTATTACGATTGATGGTGTCACAGTGGATAGTAATCATCCTAAGCATAAAGATGTCTATTTGTTAAGACAAAAAACAGCAATGGTTTTTCAAAACTATAATCTTTTCAAAAACAAAACAGCAATCCAAAATATTATGGAGCCATTAGTACAAGTGCAGAAAATGCAAAAAGAAAAGGCGGAACAAGAAGCGTTAGGAATCCTGAAAATGGTGGGACTACTAGATAAAAAAGATTCCTATCCGGCTCATATGTCAGGTGGTCAACAACAAAGAATTGGTATTGGGCGTGCAATGGCTGTTAAGCCGAAGGTGATTTTATTTGATGAACCAACCTCATCCTTAGACCCTGAGCTTGTAGGAGAAGTTTTAAAGGTTATCCAAAATATAGCGAATAGCCATGTTACAGGAATGATTATTGTTACCCATGAGATGTCATTTGCAAGAAATGTTTCAGATAGAGTTTTATTTATGGAAGGTGGTAATATATTGGAGCAAGGAACACCAGATGAAATCTTCAATAGTACAAATCCACGTATTGCTAAATTTGTAGGAGCGTGTACGAAGTAAGCATCTGTAAGGGCTACATTGATAAGGAATAACTAAGGATAAAGTGCTTTAACAGGTCAGAGTGTCGTTATCTTGTGAGTTTATAGTAAAAGAAAGCCCCCTGAAATAGGTTGTTAAAATTATCCAACCTATTTCAGGGGGTTTTTGTGATTCTATTCAGTCATTGACTAGATATCCTACTTTGTTCCCTTCTTAAAGGATAAACAAGAAGAAAAGTTCTCACTCAATAACATTGGCTCTTCAGGTAGATTGTCAGATTTGAGTAGTTCTTTTGAAGATGGTTTTCCAGGTGCTCCTTCATCTTCTAGAGAAGTTTTCTTTCAATGGTGCAATGTGACTCCACCATTCATATGGAAAATCTCCATATATAAATATAAATTGATTTAATACGGTTAATATGAAGGGGGAGCCTTGAATCAGGCTCCCCCTTACTGTATATACATAAAGTCTCCACCAACAGAACGGAATTTTAAAATTTGTTATAAAAAAACAGAAAAAAACGGCATAAACAAAAGAAAAATTAGAATCATAAAATTCCGAAAAAATGGACAGTAATGCGTGATGGCATATATCCATTTTGTCATCATAATAAAAATGAAAAAGTACTTTTTTCTGAAAATGACGGGACGGACGGGATAGACGGAAAATGTTGTAAGTATCAGAAAAATAATAAAAGACTGAATTACTGAATACGGGACAGACGGGAAAATCGGACAGGAGTAAATAACCCCTGTCCGATTACTATGAAAATATAGGGTAATTAAGCCAAATAATAAGATTTACAATTCCGTGATAATGAGCAGTTATGGGTCGCCTCCACCACCAGACTGAATCTGGACGCATGTCGCGTTCCAGGCTCTTTCTTTTTATCTAAATGTGAGGATCGCGTTTCAGCCGATCTAAACTGACCACCCTTCCCAGACTAAGAACCTCAATCAATCGCTTAATCATGCGATTTGTTGAGGTTTTCTTTTTGCTGTTTTTGAGGTTTGACCTTGTTTTGACCTTGGTTTTTGGAGTTGCTCAACAAATCATCGAATCTATCCTGAATCATTTGAGCGGTTAAACTGGTATCTCCTTGCATCTCGTGTCCGTATACTCCGAAGGTGTCCATGTTTTTGGAATGAATTTTACAGTCCTTTAAAATCGAACACCCATCTCAGCAGTGAAACGGTGAAAGCGCTTTGACCAGCCGTATTACAAGCTAGTATGACTGCAACAAAAGAATGCAAGAATCCTTCAAAATAAAAATCCCTGTGGAAAAAAACTCCACAGGGATACAGAATCACTCGATTGAAGAATGAATGTTTTGACTTCACAAAGCAACTATCCAAGTTTGATAGAAGCAT
>OFOK01000914.1_pt1 | contig 25977 bp, 22 predicted proteins | sample 1542001 | NCBI WGS metagenome assembly OFOK01 (sample SAMN04209242, study PRJEB22552) | human gut metagenome | biome: gut; material: feces | host: Homo sapiens | place: USA: Oklahoma
CGGCAATGCCGGGCCCCGCCCCTTGTTTTACTTCTTTACGCCTCCGCGGTGGAAACCAGGTATTTAAAAATCTGCAGCTTGTTCTGCTCATACAGGCCCATATCCTCGTACAGCTCCTTGTAATAGGCAAAAAGGCTCGCCTTGGTAGTAATGGTGTTTCGCAGGTTCAATTTGGTGGCCGTGATGCTCTGCGGGTTCTGCACGTAATAATAGATCGGCGTTTCCAGCGCGTAAAACCGCGCCGCGTAGCGGATGTATTCCAAATTGAACAGCAAATCCTCGCTCCAGGTCAGCTCCTCGCTGCACCGGATGGCGTGGATATGCACAATATCGCGCCGGTAAAGCTTGTTCCACATCACGCCGTAATAAAAGCTCGCGGGCTCCTGCATCAGGTTTTTGGCAAAATCCACCTTGCTGTAAAAGCCCTCGCTCAAAAACCCGTACCGGTCGATCACCTCCCGCTCCTGCGGCTCCGCGCCCTCCTTGGCGGGGGGCACAAGCACCCGTTCCACCCGGAAATAATGGGCGATCACCATATCCGCCTGGTTCCCCTCGGCTTTGTCCACCATCAGCTGGGTGGCGTTGGGGTCCAGATAATCGTCGCTGTCCACAAACTGCAAATACTTGCCCTTGGCCATCCCGATCGCCAGGTTGCGGGTGGCCGAAACCCCGCTGTTGGCCTGGTCGATCAGCACAATGCGCTCGTCCACCCGTGCAAACATCTGGCACACCGGCAGGCTGGCGTCCTGGCTGCCGTCGTTCACCACAATGATCTCCAGGTTTTTATAGGTCTGCTTGCGGATGCTCTCCAGGCACCGGGCCACGTGGCTGCTGGCGTTGTACACCGGCACGATCACACTTACAAGCGGCTGCTCCATTCGTTTTCCCTCCTGCTGTTTCCTGATTCAAATATAGTACATTTTCGTTTAAAAAGCAAACGAAACTGCCCATCTTCCAACGCATCCGGCTTCGCCGATCCTTGCCTTTGCCGGTGCCCTGGGCATCTTCCCGGTGTGCAGTACAAGCGCTTTATTTCCCTGATCGGCGCTGTGTCCCTCCCGCTGGGCCTGCTCGGCGCCCAGTTCTGCAAAACGCCCTGACCCGCTGTGGCCAGGTTGGCAGATCGGTACAAAAGGGGTATAATAATCATTAACGCAGTTATCACCGTTTCTTTGAAGCTTAAAAGCGGGAACGAGATATTTTATCATTTTTCGGAGGTTTTTATGAACGATGCCATGAACCGGCTGCAGGCGCTGCAAAAGCAGATGTACGCGCTGCAATATGCCCTGAACCTGATCGATTACGACGCCCAGACCGTTGCCCCCAGCGAAGGGTACGCCGGCCGGGGCGAAGCGCTCGAGGTGCTCAGCGCCTCGCAGTACGCCCTGATCGCCGACCCCGCCCTGCCCGCCCTGCTGGAAAGCGCCCGCCAGGGGGAGCTCACCCCCCAGCAGGCCGCCGAACTCGCCGAGCTGCAAAAGCAGTACGACCAGCTCAGCCGTATCCCCGCCGCCGAGTACGCGGCCTTTGCCAAGCTCACGAACCAGGCGCAGAACGCCTGGGAAAAGGCCAAGGCCGCCAGCGACTTCTCGCTCTTCGCGCCCTGGCTCGGGCAGATCGTCGCGGCCCGCCGCCGCTTTGCCGCTTACTTCGACCCGCAAAAAGCGCCTTACGACGTCTGGCTCGACCAGTTCGAAAAGGGCCTGTCCATGGCCCAGTGCGACGAATTTTTCGCCCAGCTCAAACGCACCATCCAGCCGCTGGTGCGGCGCATCGTCACCGAGGGCAAAGCCCCCGCGGCCGCCTTTTTGCAGAACACCTGGCCGCTGGAGGCGCAGCGCCGCCTCTCCGCCTACCTGATGGGGCTGCTGGGGCTTGATCCCGGCCACTGCCAGTTGGGCGAGAGCGAGCACCCCTTTACCAACGAGCTCTACAAAGGCGATGTGCGCATCACCACCCACTACCATGAAAACGACCTCGCCAGCAGCATGTACTCGGTCATCCACGAGGGCGGCCACGCCCTGTACGAGCTGCACATTGCCGACCGCCTGGCTTACACCTGCCTTTCCGGCGGGGCCACCATGGGCCTGCACGAGAGCCAGAGCCGCCTGTACGAAAACTATCTCGGCCGCAGCCTGCCCTTCATCCGCTGCATCTGGCCCGAGCTCACAAAGCTGTTCCCCGCCCAGCTGGCCGGCGTGAGCGCCGAGCAGTTCTACAAGGCCGTCAACCAGTGCCGCCCCAGCCTCATCCGCACCGAGGCCGACGAGGTGACCTATTGCCTGCACGTGATGGTGCGCTACGAGCTGGAAAAGCGCCTTCTGAGCGGCAGCCTGGCGGTGGCCGATCTGCCCGCCGCCTGGAACGCTCAGATGAAGGAGCTTTTGGGCGTGGAGGTCCCCTGCGACGCCCAGGGCGTTCTGCAGGACATTCACTGGGCCTGCGGCGATCTCGGCTACTTCCCCAGCTATGCCCTGGGCACAGCCTACGGCGCCCAGATCATGGCAAAAATGCGCTCCGAGCTGGATGTGGACGCCCTGCTGGAAGCCGGTCATTTCGCCCCCATCAATGCCTGGCTCGAAGACCGCATCTGGCAGTACGGCAAGGAAAAAAGCCCCGCCTGGCTTTTGCAGAACGCCTGCGGCGCTCCCTTTGACTCCCACTATTACACCGATTATCTGGTGGAAAAATACTCAAAAATATACGAATTGTAATGTAAAAGCACTTTTCCCGCACCCGCCTTTTTTAACAGAGCCGCCCCCGCACCGGCGCAAAAGCCGGTGCGGGGGCGGTCTCTTTTTCAAGTGCGGTCAGTCCTCCGCCGCGCGCAGCCTCTCGGTAAGGCTTTCTTTTGTAAAGCTGCGCAGGCACAATGCGCTGATGAGCGCCGGCGCCGCCAGCGAGATCACCGCATAGGCGGCAAACCACAGCGCCGGGAAGCTGAAGGTGATATAGTGCGCGCCCAGGCGATCCATCAGCCTGCACAGCCCCCAGCCGCTCAGCGTGCCCAAAGCGGCGGTGGCCGCCAGGTTGATCACGGTCATCCACAGGTTTTCCCATTGCAGCATGGCCTGCTGCTGGCGGCGGGTCATGCCCAGGGCGGCCAGCATCGCCAGCTCCTGCCGCCGGGTCATCAGGGTCGAGAGCAGGGTGTTCAGCAGGTTGATCATGCTGAACAGGATAATAAAGCCCGCAAGCCCCATGCATGTGCCCCGCAGTGTGGTGTAAATCGAAACGCTCGCCTCCATGTGCTCGTTAAAGCACGAGAGCCGCAGCTGCGGGTAGGCGCTCATAAAGGCCTGCATGTTCGCGTCGTCCTCGGCGGTGTGGCTGTGGCCCGCCATGGTCACCGTCAGGCTGTCGGTGGTGTCCATATCCCCAAACAGCTTCTGGGCGGTGCCCTGGCTGATGAACAGGCCGCTCATCGACGGGTCGTCGTCCCGCACCCCGTTGCCGCCGACCCCCACCACAGGCAGGGTGACCGTGCGCAGCTCGCCGTTGTAGTAGGTGACCTCGATCTCGTCCCCCGCCTGGGGGGCTTTTCCAAACAGCTCTCTCCACATGCCGCTCATGCCCACATACAGGCCGCCGGTGCGCTCCAGCTCGGCATAGGCGCCCGTGCCGTCCTCCAGGTTCTTCAGCAGGGTGGGTTCCGCTTCCGGTCCAATGGGCATCAGGACATCCCGGTCGTCCACATCCCCCCAGCGCAGCTTTGCCGTCACCCCGTGAGAGGCGGTCACCGCCTCCACCCCGGGCACCTGCCGCAGGGCCTGCTGAAATTCCGGGCCCATCAGCCCCTTGAGCTGCAGCTCCGCGGCGCCGTTTTCCAGGCTGTTTTGCTGGTTGTAGTCAAAGTAAACAACGTATTCGCCCTTTTCAAACTCCGCCTGCCGGCTGTACTCTTCCAGGTTCCAGCCCTCCAGATAGATGGCGGCGGTCATGAACAGGGTGCCCCCCACCGCCAGGGAAAGGATGGTGAGCAGGTTCTTTTTCAGGTTGCGGGCAAAGCTGACCCGGGCCAATCCCCAGGGGGTCAAAGGCCTTGAGGCAAGCGCCGCCCGTGTTTTTTCCTTTTTGCCCTTTCCCTTTGGCCGAAACGCCTGGTAGCGCGCCGCCTCAATGGGGCTGGCCGCCGCCGCAAGCGCCGCGGGCTTCTGGATGCCCAGGCGCACCGCCGCCGCGCAGGCCGCAAGGCCGGCGGCAACGGCCACCGCCCCGCTGGCCGGGGTCCACCCGTTCGGGGGCCCGAACGCCAGCATGGCCGCCGTGCCGATCAGGCAGCCGGCCGGCGCGCCCAGGGCCCACAGCAGCCAGCCCTCGGTCTTCACCATGCGGCGCAGCTGCTTTTGGGTCATGCCGATGGTGCGCAGCTGGCCGAACTGCCGCACCCGGCCGCCCACCGAGAGATAAAAAACGCTGTAGATCACCAGCAGGCTCACCGCCGCCAGCAGCGCCGCAAACCCCACGCCGCCCAGCACCATGTTCGCCTTGATGGTGCGCAGGTCGATGTAATAGTTGTTGGGGTTCACGTCCTGGTGCTTCAGGCCGTGTTCCTCGCCCACCCTGTAGACCAGCTCCTCCAGCGCGGGGCCCTGCATATTCGCCCCGCCCTGCATGCGGGCCATCAGCATCCAGGGCTCGCCCGCAAGCTGCGGCCCGTTTTCGGCATACTCCTCCGAAAGGAGCAGGGAATAGCGGCTCTGCTTTCCGCCGCCCGCCTCCAGGTCGGTCAGCCCCACAACCGTAAAGGTCTCCGGTTCGCTGTTCAAAAAATGAACGGTGATCTCCGTGCCGACCTGCTCCGGCAGCCCGTAAGCCCGCAGCATGGCCTTGTCCGCCGCCGCCTCGTTCATTGCGGCGGGCGCGCGGCCCTCCGCCAGCTTGTAGGTATCCATCTCCGCGCCGCCCGGCTCAAAATAGCAGGGCTGAACGAACACGCCGTTTTCTTCCACCCCGCCGCCCGATTTGTAGCGCAGGGCTTCACTCACCCGCCCGTCGGCGCCCAGCTCCTGCACCTGCGCCGCGTCCAGGTTCATATAAATAACGTGCTGGGCGCGCTCCAGCAGCTTCTTCTGGCTGTTTACCGTGCCGGTGAGCTGCAGAATGGCCGCCGTTACCAGCGCCGCCGTCAGGGCAATGGTCAGGGTGGTAAGCAGGCTGGTGCGGCGGCCGGCACGCACACCGCGCCGGGCCAGCCGGCCCACAATGTTCCGGTTGTTGTTTCGATCCAGCGCCATGTTTTTCACCTGTCTTCACCCCCCACAAGGCGGCCGTCCTCAATGCGCAGGATGCGGTCCGCCATCTGGGCGATCTCCTCGTTGTGGGTGATCATCACGATGGTCTGGTGGAACTGCCGGCCGCTCCGCTTCAGCAGCCCCAGCACCTCCAGGCTCGTCTTGGAGTCCAGGTTCCCGGTGGGCTCGTCGGCCAGCAGGATGGCGGGCTTTGCAGCCAGCGCGCGGGCAATGGCCACCCGCTGCTGCTGCCCGCCCGAAAGGCTCGAAGGCATGCGCTCCCGCTTTTCAGCAAGGCCCAAAAGCTGTTCGATCTGCGCAACATACCCAAGGTCCGGCTGCGCGCCGTCCAGCTGCACCGGCAGCAGGATGTTTTCGTGCACGGTCAGCATGGGCACCAGGTTGTAATTCTGGAACACAAACCCGATCTGGCGGCGGCGGAACACGGTGAGCTCCTCATCGTTCATGGCGGAGATGGTCTTTTCCCCCACGGTCACGGTACCCCCGGTGGGAACATCCAGCCCGCCCAGCATGTGCAAAAGGGTGCTCTTGCCGCTGCCGGAGGTCCCCACAATGGCGGTAAAGCTGCCCGCCTCAATGGAAAGGTCCACGCCATCCAGCGCCTTTACCAGCCCTTCCCCCTCGCCGTAATACTTTTTCAGGCCCTCGGTCTTCAATATCTCCATGGAAAACGCTCCTTCTTTCTTGGAATGGCACCAGTATAGCAGGCCAGTGTATCAGGCGGGTATCAAAAACAAGGGGGAAAGGTATCAGTTTTGATACCTTTCCCCTGCTCCGGGCTCCCCGCTCGGCAAAAAGATGCTGAACATCGCGCCGCCCGGCCGGGTGCGCGCCTGGGTGTAGCCCCCCTGCTGCTGGGCGATCTGCCGCACAATATAAAGGCCCAGCCCCATCCCCTCGGTGCTCTGGGCCGCAGGCTCCCGGTAAAAGCGCCCAAACAGCTGGGCCGCATGGCGGGCGTCAAACCCGGGCCCTGTGTCCTGCACCGAAATGCGGGTGAACAGCTCCCACCGCTCGGCCGCAAGGCGCACGCTGCCCGCCCGGGTATATTTGACCGCGTTGTCCAGCAGGTTGAACACCGCCTCGGCGGTCCACTTGGGGTCGTGGCACACCGCCAGCCCCTCCGGGCACTCCACCGCAAGCTCCAGGCCCTTGGCCGCGGCCAGCGGGCGGGCCAGGGCGGCCGCCCGCTCCAGCGTGGGCGCCAGCTCCAGCAGCCGGGGCTGCATCCGGATGGCGCCGGTTTCCAGCCGCCCTGTTTTCACCAGCGCGTCCATCAAAAACTCCAGTTTTTCCGTCTGCCCCTGCAGCACCTTTAAAAATTCCGCCTGTTTCTCCGGGGGCATACCGCCCGCCGCCAGGGTGTCCGTGTAAAGGGCCAGGTTCGCCACCGGCGCCCGCAGCTGATGGGCCAGATCGCTCACCGTGGCCTGCAGCTGCTCCCGGGCCGCCTCGCTGCGCTGCGCCTCGCTCTGCACCGCGTCGGCAAGCCGCGCGGCCTGCGCCCCCAGCCGGTCGGTAATGGTTTCGCCCGTAAACGCCGCGGGGTCCGGCGCTTTGCCCGCCCACGCCTGCTGCAGCACCTTTTCCAGCTTGCGGGCCATGGCGCGCACCTGGGCGCGGCTGGCGCCCCAGCCGGCGCAGCCCGCCGCAAAACCTGCAAGGGCCAGGCCCGCGCAGGCCAGCTTCGCCCGGGGGTCCGGCAGCAGCGCTGCGGCCGCCCCGCCCCCCGCCAGCACCAGCACCGCCAGAAAAACCGCCAGGACAGTCAGCGCCTTTTCCGCCCGGCTCATGCCCCGCCCTCCTCTGCCAGCCGGTAGCCAAGGCCCCGCACGGTGTGGATGTATTCCGCGCCCAGCTTTGCCCGCAGGCGGCTCACATTCAGGGTCAGGGTGTGCTCGTCCACAAAATCCGCATCGCTGTCCCACAGGCGCTCCAAAAGCTGCTGCCGGGTCACCACCCGGCCCCGGTTTTCCGCCAGGGCCAGCAGCAGCCGGTACTCGGTGGGGGTGAGCTCCAGCGGCATGCCCGCAAACCCGGCCCTGCCCCGGGCCGGGTCCACCTCCAGCGCCCCTATCCGCAGCACCCCGGCCTCCGCACCCGCGCCCGCCCGCCGCAGCACCGCGCCGATGCGCCCCAGCGCCACCTGCAGATTAAAGGGCTTCGTGATGTAGTCGTCGGCGCCCAGCTCAAACGCCCTCACCATCTCCTCGTCCAGGTCGTGCGCCGTGATAAAGATCAACGGCGCCCCGCTTTTTTGGCGGATCTGCCCCGCCAGCGCAAACCCGTCCGTGTCCGGCAGGTTCACATCCAGCAGCACCAGCTCCGCCCCGGCCAGCGCCGCCAGCCCCTCTGCCCCGCTGGCCGCCTGGGCGGTGGTGTGGCCCTGCTTTTCCAGGTTGTAAGCAAGGCCCGCCGCCAAAAGCGGATCGTCCTCGATCAAAAGAATGTGCGCCATTTTTTGTTCCCCTACTCCAGGATCGCAGCGCCCTGCCGGGCCAGGCGTTCCTTTTTTATTTCAAACCGCTCCGGGTCCTGCGCGCCGATGCACCGGCATGCAAGGCCCGCCGCACAGCCGCGCTTAAGCGCGTGCAAGGCGGCAGCGCAGCGGCTCCCGTCGCTTCCCATGATCTCTGCCTTTGAAGCGCCGTTTTTCCCCTTCCGGCCGCCGCGCTCGCTTTTTCATTGTAACCTGTGCCGTGCAAAAAAGGAAGCCCCGTCTTTGGCAGGGCCAAAGGCGGGGCTTTGTGTACAGCCTTATTCTGCAGGCGGGCAGGGGCAAGCGCCGCGTGCGGCCCGGCTGCCGCTTTAGGCCCCGGTCACGCAAATATTTTCTCCAGCAGCTCCCGCGCATCCTCCCGGCTCATTTTGCGGGGGTTGAACGCCTGGAACAGCTCCGTTTCGATCTCCGCTGCCAGCGCGTCCAGCCCGGCCGGCCGTGGGGTAAAGTCGGTAATGGGGCGCAGCCGCAGCGCCTCGTCCCGGAAACGGATGAGCGCCCGGCGCACCTGTGCGCCGATCTGCTGCGGCGTCTCGCCGCCGGTGAACGCACAGCCCAGCAGCAGCCCCAGCTTTTTTGTTTTTTCGGGGATCGCCGGCGCATTGAATTCCAGCACCCAGGGCAGCGCATAGGCGCAGGCGTAGCCGTGTGGGATGCCGCACCTGGCTCCCAGCACATGGGCCGCCGAGTGGCCCGCGTGGGTGTGGCCGTACCGCAGCATCCAGCCGCCCAGCATGCTGGCCACCGCCATATGGGCCCGCGGCTCCACCTCCCCGGGGTGTTCCACCGCCCGGGGCAGCCACTGCACCACGCAGCGGATGTTCGCCTCGCTGATCTGGTCGGTCAGCAGGTTTGCCAGCGTGGAGGTGTACGATTCCACCGAGTGGGCCAGCGCGTCCATGCCGGTAGAGGCGGTAAGCCCGGCGGGCAGCCCCACCGTGAGCAGCGGGTCCAGAATAATGTAGTTTGCCATGGCGTTCACCGCCAGGATCGGGCATTTCACATGCTCCGGGCTGGTGATCACCAGCCCGTCCGACAGTTCGCTCCCGGTGCCCGAGGTCGTGGGGATCACCACCAGATTCTCCGCCCGGTTCATGGGCCGGGCCGGGTCGGCATATTCCATAATGCCCCCCTCGTTGCAGCGCAGCAGGTTGATGCCCTTGGCCGTGTCGATGCTGCTCCCTCCGCCCACCGCCACCACGGCGCCGTATCCCCCGCGCCTGCAAAAGGCCGCGCCCTCGTTCACCAGGGCGCTGGGCGGGTCGGCCTGCACCCGGTCAAACACCGCAAATTCCACCCCGGCCGTTTGCAGGCTTGCGGTCACCTGGTCCGCAATGCCCGCGCGCTTTATCCCCTCGTCGCACACCACCAGCGCTTTGTGAACGCCCAGCTGCCGCAGCAGCGCGCCCACCTCGCCCGTCCTGCCCTCGCCGTATAAAATCCGGGCGTCCTGCATCAGGGTAAAATCCATTTTTTATTCCTCCTTTGCCGCCTTTCTCACAAATGCAGCAGCCCTGCCGCATTCCGGTAAAACACCTTGTCCGCCAGAACGGGGTCGTCTGCAAAGGCCTCCTCGCAGGCCGCCACAGACTGGGTGATCCCGTCAAAGGGGTAATCGGTGGCGAACAGCAGCTTGTCCTCGCCGAACAGCTCCGCCAGCTCCCGCATCACGGCCGCGTTTTTGAAGGAGGTGTCGGTATACACGTTTTTCCAGCCGTGCCGGTGCACCTCCTGCGCCAGCTCCTCATACTCCCAGCCGCAGTCGCCCCCCGCGTGGGCGGGCACCAGGATATAGTCCGGGTAGCGCTCGATCAGCGCCAGCATGTAGTGCAGCTCTCCGTACTCCTTGGGCGCCAAAGGCTGGTATTTGCTGCCCGGCTTGTAGTAATCGTTGATGCCGCAGTGCGAGGTCACCGGCAGCCCCAGCTCGCCGAACACCTCCACCGCCGCGTAGGTGCGCTCGTCGGTCAGGGGCACGTTCTGCAAAATCGGGTGCAGCTTCAGGCCCTTTGCCCCCCGGGCAATGTCCCGCCGCAGCTTGGCCGTCATCTCGGGGATGGGCAGGCGAAAATCCGCGCTGGTGAACGGAAGGAGCCGCGGCTCCAGCTTGGAGGCCGCAAGCGCTTCCTCAAAGCTGGAATTGGGCATCACCGGCAGCGACACCGCGTAGTCGATCCGGTTTTCGTCCAGCGCGGCCTGGGTCGCCTCCAGGCTGCCGTACTCCCAGGTGCGCAGCTGCCCCGCGTCGATCAGCACATTCTGCTCCTCCTGGTTTTCCGTCACCAGCGCCCGGCCGTAGTGCTCCTGCGCCAGCTGCTCGAACGGGTCCGGGTAGGGCGCAAAGTGCAGCGGCGGGTGGAACACGATGTTCCTGCTGTCGTGAAAAATATCCCCCAAATGGGTATGAAAATCAATGATCCTTCGTTTCATCGCGCCTTGCGCCTCTCTTTCCTGTCTGCCCGCTTTTTCCGGCGGGCGGTCCTGCTCAAAAAAGCGCCCCGGCCGCAAAGCGCATATCCGCCCTGGGGCCGGGGTGCCCTGCAATTCCTGTTTCCTACTGTCCGCCGGCGGCCAGCCGGGCCGCCGCCATGCGGCAGGCGCCCATGGCCGCGTCCTCCGTGGCAATGCGCACCTCCACATTGCCGTACTTCGCCTCGAACTGTTCCTTAAAAAAGCCAAAGTGCAGCGGGCTTTTCACAATCGCGCTGCCCCAGGCCCCCACCCGGAACACCGGCATTTCGGCCAGCTTCAGCCGCCGCACAATGGTGTCGGCCAGCGCAAAGGTGTGCTGCGCGGCCTCCCGCAGAATGCCCACCGCGTAGGCGTCGCCCTGCGCGGCCGCGCGGTCCACCAGCGCGGTCAGGCCGGGGTTCTTCCAGCACATGTGCTCAATGTCGATGCACACGCCGATCAGGTCCTCCCTCTTTTCCAGATGCAGCGCCTCGCTCAGCATCCCGCTCAGCAGCGAGGGCTCCACCCGCCCGTCCATCAGCAGGCTCAAATGGTTCAGCGCCCGGGTGCTCACCCAGCTGCCGGAGCCCTCGTCCCCAAAAATGCAGGGCGGCCAGCCGCCGCAGCGGGCGGTCTCTCCCTTTTCGTTGCAGCCGAACGCGATCGAGCCCGTGCCCGCGATCACCACGGCCCCCACCCCGCCGGTCACGGCAAACTGGGCCACCTGCGCGTCGTTTACGCAGAGCACCGGGCATCGGAACCCGCTGAGCCCCTCGTAGATCTCCTGCACCACCCGGCTGTCCCGGTCGGAATCAATGCCGGTGGTGCCGCACACCAGGAACGCGCAGTCCCGGCGGTGGCCGCCGAACCTTGCCAGGCAGGCGTCGATATTCCCGTTCACCCGCCGCAGCACCTCGTCCCGCTCAAACCGGTAATGCCCGGCCGGCGGCCCCACATATTCCGCCAGGGGCTCCCCCGCGGGCGTGCAGGCGCGCACCAGGTACTTTGTGCCCCCGCTGTCTATTCCCAGGACGTATTTCATCCCCTCATCCCCCCGGTGTTTTATCTGCCGTTGTTGTACTTTGTAGGGCAGCTTTTTGTGTACAGGTCATACATGGGCGAGCCCTCGCTCAGCCCCAGCAGCTCCGGCACCCTTGCCGCCAGCAGCTGCGGGGGCAGCACGGCCTCAAAAACCTGCGTGTGGTCGCGGCCCGTGCGCAGCAGGTGCAGCACCCTGCCGCCCTGAATGGCCTCGTCCGTGGTCACAGTATAGGCATAGGGCGAAAACTGCGCGTGGCAGCGGGCCAGCTCCAGCATGCGCTCCCGCTCGCCGGGCGCGTCGCAGATGTAAAAAATGCCGCCCAGCTCCCTGTCGGTCAAAATGATGGGCCCGTGCAGGTATTCCTCAAATTCAAAGCTCATGGAGGGCACCTTGATGGTTTCCAGGATCTTCAGGCACCCCTCGGTGGCCGCGGCAAAGGCGCTGCCGCAGCCCACCAGCACGTATTTGTGGATCTTTACCAGGTCCTCCCGGTTGCGCTCAAACCAGCTCTCGGTGCGCCGGATGTTCTCTTCCATCTGCTGTGCGGCCAGATACAGCAGCCCGATCTCCGCCTCATACTTTTCCTGCCCAATCGCCCCGCAGGCCAGCGCGGCCTCCAGCGCGCACACATACATGCACAGCACCGACGCGGTATACCCCACGGTCTTGGGGCCGGCCAGCTCCTCCCCGCAGCCGATCAGCATGTGGTGGCGGCTGCGGCGCTGGATCTCGCACTGCGCCTCGCCTGTAATGCTGATGGCGGGGTGCTCCTTCAGCGCTTCCATCGCCTCCAGCGTGTTGGTGGACGAGCCCCCCTGCGAGATAAACACCACCATGGGCCGCTTACCCCGCAGCGGCGGAAGGTTCGACGACGGCACCGCCCGCACGTCCGTGTCCAAAATCTCTTCCATATAGGCCATAGCCGCGTTCTCCGCATTCAGCGAGGTTCCGCTGCCCACCAGGTAAAGCTTATCGGGCCTCACCTCACAAAACAGCTTTACAAACTCGGCCGTCTGCGTTTTGCGCCCGTCCAGAATGCGGCGAAGCACCTCGGGCTGCCGCTTCCAGTAGTCATACATTGTGTTTCCCATGAACCCTTTCTCCTTTTTCGATTCCGATTTTCAGCCTGCCGCCCGCTCAGCCCTTCAGGCCGGAGGTGGCAATGCCCTCCACGATATGCTTTTGGAACAAAAGATACACCACCACCGGCGGGATGCCGCTCAGCAGCATCGCCGCGATCTTCACGCGGCCCTCGATCCACGAACCGTCGCCCAACAGGCCCGCCACCAGCACGCTCACCGGCTTCCATTTGGTGCCGGCCACCAGGGTGGGCCACAAAAACGAGCCCCACACCTGCATGAACTGGATCACGGTCACCGTGAGCAGCGGCGTGGCCATCAGGGGCAGCACCACCCGCAGGAACACGGTCAGGTGCCCGGCCCCGTCGATCTCGCCCGCCTCGATCAGCTCGTGGGGCATGCTCTCCAAAAACTGCTTGATGATGAACACGGCAAAGGCCGACGGGATCGAGGGGATCGCCAGCCCGATCAGCGTGTCGCTCCACCCAAGGTTATACACAAACCGGTACAGCGGGATGATGTAGGTGATCATGGGCAGCATCATGCTGGACAGGATCAGCATAAAAATCACGTCGCGGCCCGGAAATTTAAAGCACGCCAGCTCATATGCCGCCAGCGACGAAACCAGCAGCATGCCCACAATGGTCGCGCTCACATAAAGCAGGGTCTGAACGGTGGAGGGAATCATGTTGGTCTGGATCAGCGCCTGCTTGATGTTTTCAATGCCGCTGGCCAGGGAGTTCGGGTAAAAGGTGGAAACGATGCCCCGGTCGGCGGTGGAAAAGGTCACGCTGATCAGCTGGGTAAAGGGCAGCAGGCACACCACCAGCCAGAGCAGGGCGAACCCCCAGCTGAACACCTTTGCAAAGGTGGAAGTCTGTTTCATCATAACGCCGCGCCTCCTTCAGTTGTCCTTGTTTTTGCGGCCGCGGTACACGATCTGCACCAGGGTGATGGCAAAGATAATGAGCATCAGCACAAAGCCTTCCGCGCAGGCGCGGCCCAGGTTTCCCGCCTTGCCCGAGTACACGTTGCCCACGATCTCCATCACCGGGTAGCTTGCAAACGCGCCCTTGCCGCCGATCACGCCCACCGCGCTCGAGTTCGAAAGCACCCACGGGATATCGTAGGTCTGGATCGCGCCGATGAAGCAGTTCACGATCACAAAAAACAGCACCGGCTCCAGCATGGGGATGGTGATGTGCACCCATTGCTGGAACGTGCTCGCCCCGTCGATGGTTGACGCCTCATACAGATCCCCCGGGATGTTTTTCATGCCCGCGGTCAGGATGATCATGTTGAACCCAATGGCGCGCCACAGGTCGATGATGATCAAAAAGGCGGTAAAATACCCCGGCGTCAGGCGCCAGGTCACCCCCTCGCCAATGCCGATCTTCGCCAGCAGCACGGCCACAAGGCCGGTGTCGGCGCTCATCAGCCACAGCCACACGCCCGTGGCCAAAAAGAAGGGGGCCACATAGGGCATAAAAAACGCGCCCCGCAAAAAGTTGTGCATGCGCCCCCGGAACTGGTTGATCACCAGCGAGATCAGGGTGGCGAAAAGCAGGTTCAGGGGCACCACCAGCGCCACAAAGACCGAAAGGTTTTTCAGCGAGGTCAAAAAGCGCTTTCCCTGCTGCGTGCCCTCGCTGAGCACCGTTTTAAAATTTTCCAGCCCCACAAACGTCAGGGCGTCGCCCGTGCGGGTGGACCAGTCAAAAAAACTCATCACCAGCCCATAGAGCATGGGCCACAAAATAAACACCGCAAAAAAGATCACGAACGGCGCAAGCCCGAGATAGTGCTTTCCGTATCTGCGCCAAAAGGACCGGATTTTGCTTCTCTTTTTCGCTGGCTGCGCCCCCCGCCGGGGTGCGCGGGCTGTGGCTGTGTTCGCCATGGCGCTCTCTCCTTTTCATCCGTTCTGTTGTTCCCGCCCCGCCCTGCCGGTGCGCGGGGCTATGGCCAGGCCGCCAGGCGCGCCTGGCGGCCTGGCCATAAAAGGCGGGGGTGCGGCCCAAAACGCGGGCCGCGCCCCCGCATACCGCCGTTAAGCGTTCTCGTTGATCATCGCAATGGAATCCTCGGCGGCGGCCTTCACGTCGGTAATGCTGCCGTCCCACAGGCCGAACATCGAATCGGCGCAGCCGGTCTCCCACATCATGTCACAGCGGAACGGCACCGCCTGGTTCACGCAGTTGTTCACGATCTCGTTGCACACGCCCAGCATCCAGGGGGATTCCGGGTCGCCCGCGATCTCGTCCATGGCCTCGTTGTTCATCACGGGGCGCCCCATCTCGCGGCAGAAGGTCTTCATCTGCTCGGTGCCGGTGATGTACATCAAAAATCCCGCGGCCGCTTCGTTGCGGCCCGCGTCGCCGCTGTCCACCACGCCCAGCCATTCGTTTCCGTAGGAGGAGCTGTAGGGCCCGCCCGCCACCTGCGAGGGCACGGGGATCGCGTCATATTTGAAGGCGCTGTTCTCTGCGGCCGCCGCCTCCAGGTTCGGGTTCAGGAAGGGGCCGTGAATGGTAAACGCCAGCTTATCCTGCGTAAAAGCGTCGGTGGCGGCCTGGTCCAGGAAGGTGTACGCGGCCGAATACTGGCCCACCTTTTTCAAAATCTCGTAGCCGGGCTCCAGCGCCGCGGCGGTAATGGTGGTTGCGCCGTTCTCCCAGCCCACCTTAAGGTCCGGGTTCCCGCACACGAACGCGCTGGTCACCCAGTCGTTCGCGGTCAGGTTCGGCAGCACGTCGTAGCCGTTCTCCTTCACCTTGGCAAACTGTTCCAGCAGCTCGTCCATGGTGGCGGGCCGCTTCGAGGTATCCACGCCGCAGGCCTCCAGCACGGTCAGGTTGCGGTACAAAAGCTCGCAGTTCGCGGTGAAGGGCAGGCCCCAGCAGGTGCCCTCGGGGTTGGTCATCAGGTCCTTCATGGCGTCCGCGTTCAGCGCGTTTTTATAGCTCTCGTCCGCCGCGTCGTAATAGGGCTGCAGGTTCAGGATATTGGCGCTCTCCACAATGCGCTTGCCGTTCAAAAACTGAATGGCAAACATATCGGGCAGCGAGCCGCCCGCCATAAAGCCGGAAACGATCTCGGTGTCGGGCTTGCCCACAAAGGTGATGCTCTTCACCTCCGGGTGCTGGGCAATGTACTCGTCGGCCCAGCTGTTAAAAATCTCCGCCGCCGTGCCCACGGTCCAGTCCTGGAACAGCCACATCGTGAGCTCATAGCCCCCGCTGCTGCCGCCCCCGCTTCCGGCGGGCGCCGCGCCTTGGCTGCTGCCCCCCTTGCCGCCGCAGGCCGCAAGGCCCAGCGCCATTGCCACTGCAAGGATCAGACTCAAAAAACGTTTCATCCTTTTCACCTCATTTTTTATTTTCTATTGCTTGTGCAATAAAATTACGGTTTTCCGCGTCTTTGGCCCCGCGCCCTTTCCCAGGGGCCGTTTTCAGGGCATTGTGCACGTTTTTTTGCCGTCCGCGTGCACAAAAACTGCACGTTTTGCTTTACACCCCCATTATAGCCAAGGGCAAAAAACTTCGGCACTATCATTTTTAATAGTATTTTTCGGTGCCGCCCCTCATTATTTTTCAGCGCCGCCCCTCAATCAGGGGGCCCTTCCCCGCGGGCAAAAAACAGGGGGCGCTGTGAAAGGCCTTCACAGCGCCCCCGCGCGGGGTTCGGAACACAAGCGGCGGCCGCCCCCTCAAAAGCGGCGGGGCGGTCACAGCAAATTCAGCTCCCTCGCTTTTTTGATGGCAAGCATCTTGTTGTTCACTTCCAGTTTTTGATAAATGTTTTTAATGTGGTAGCGCACCGTCGTCACCGAGATAAACAGCCGCTCCCCGATCTCCTCGTGCTTGCAGCCGCGTTCCAGCAGATCCAATATCTCCTTCTCCCGGGCCGTGAGCACGATCTTGCTGAAATTCAGGCTCTCCACCCGCCTGCGGTAGGCTCTTGCGCAGTCCAGCAGGCGCTCCATATAGGCGGGGTCAAACCTGCCCTGGCCGGCGATCTGCTCCAGCAGGTCCAAAATATACCGCCCGTTTTCGGCAAAGGGCAGCACAATGCCGTCCGCCTGGCCGATCTCCAGCGCCCCGGCCAGCGCGCTGCAGCCCGCCTCCGGCCCCTGCAGCTGTTTTTGCGCCGCCGCCATGTAGATCGCGTTGTGCAAAAGCCCCAGCTGGTTGCGGTAGGGCGCAAACCCCCGCAGCGCCATCTCGCACACCGCCTCCAGCCGGATGGCGTCGCCGCCCAGCATCACCGCCTTCGCGTGCACCGTGTGGTAGAAGGGCTTGCCCTGGCGCAGAAAGCTCGCCGTGCTTGTCTCTCCGCTGCGCACCCATTCCGGGATCTCCGCGCCCCGTTCCAGGCAGGCGTTCAGGTAGGCGTCGCACAGCGCAAAGGTCGTGTTCAGCACAGGGTTGTTTTCCCGCAGTACCTCCTGGCGCAGCGGTTCCATCAGCTGCGGGCTCCGCTCGCCGGCCCCGCGCAGGATCTCCAGGCGGGCCAGCGCAAACTTTGCGCAGATCATCAGGCAGGTCTGCCCCGCCGCCTTCGCCTTGTACATCGCCTTGTAGGCATACAGCTCCACACTGTCAAAATCGCCGGTCTCCAGCGCATATTCCGCCAACGCCACCGAATCGCAGCCCGTGCCGCAGCCGTCGATGGACGCGGTCAGGCTTTCGCTGTGCCCGGCCAGATACTCCGCGGTGCGGCGCAGCGCCCCCTTTTCCCTGTAATAGCTGTACAGCAGGTGGGGCGAGCCAAAGGTGAATTCCTTGCGCCTGGTCACAATGCAGGAGCAGCCGCCGGAAAAATGCTCCACCGCCCTTTCGTTGTAGCGCACCATCTCCTCCAGGTCGTTGTAGGCGGTGAAGGTGCGCACCACGTTGATCTCGCCCAGCAAAAAGTTTTTATAGCCCTCGTTCAGCCGCGAGCTCTGCACATACTGCTCCATCCGGTCCAGCTCGTCCCGGCAGCGGCCCGGCGCGCCCGGCTCGGCCCCCATGGCTCGGATGCGCAGGTACTGCAAATACGCGATGGGGTATTTCAGGCATTGCTCCTGGGTGAGCCCGTCAAAAATGCGGTGGATCTGCCGGAACTGGGTAAACTGGATGTCCGGCGTATTCTCCCGGTTGAATTCCGCCAGAATGGCCTCCGCCTCGCCCGCCTGATACAGGTACTCAAACGCGCTGCCGTACTGGCGCTCGCGCAGCAGCCACTCGCCGGCGCGCTTATAAAGCCGCTTGAATTCAATGTTCAAAAACTTGGCCCGCAGGGTAAAGAACTCCTGCAGCAGGTTGCGGATCTTATAGCTTTTATCAAATTCATTGTACACCACAAAGGTGTTCTGCCGTATCAGCTCCTGCAGCACATGGGCCGCCTCCGGGTCGTCCAGCACATACAGCGCCATGGAAACGGTAAAGGTCTCCAAAAACGAAAGCCTGCACAGGATCTCCCGGGCTTTTTCGCTCAGCGTGTTGTAAAGGTTCTGCTCAATGATATCGTTGATGGTGTCGCTTTTGCCGGGGGGCAGCCCGCGCTGCATCCCCTTCAGCAGCACATACACCATCGACACCCATCCTTCCGTGTAGCCGTATATCTTCTCCACGTCGTCGTCGGCCAGCTCGCAGCCCGCCGCGCTGAAATAGCGCTGTATCTCGTCGCGGCTGAATTTCAGCGATTTTTCGGTCAGGGTAAAGCAGAGCTGCTTTTGGTACAGGCCCGCCGCGTCCAGCTTGGACAAATCGCGCGTGATCAGCAGGATATGCAGGTTCCGGATGTGCTCCTGCACCACCAGCTTCACCAGCGCGAACACGCTGGGGTCGTTGATGGCGTGAAAGTCGTCCAGCACCAGCACGGTGGGGCGCTTGTATTCGTAATCGATCAAAAGGTCCACCAGCTCGGCGCGCTTGAGCCCGTCGTAGGGGTAGCCTGCCTTTTTCAGGGTGTGGCGCAGCTCGCCGCTCCTGATGTTTTCCAGCAGATGGCCCCACAAATAATCCACCGAGCCGCCGCTGCCCGCCAGCGAAACCCACACCAGGTCGATCTGCTGCCGGTACTGGCTCAAAAATTGGCTCACGGCCGTTGTTTTTCCATAACCGATGGGCGCGTGCACGATGGAAAGCGGGTAGGAAAAAACGTTTTCCAGCTTTTGATTGATCCGTTTTCGGCTGAGCAGTTTCATTTTCGCCGGCAAAAAGCGCCCCTCCTTTGCAGCAATTTCGCTATTTTCGTGCTGTAAACGCGGTTTTTTTCATGTTAATTCATTATACCGCTCCACAAATCATTATTCAAGTTTTCACCTTTTGGCAATCTTTGCCCCTTCGCGCAAACAGGCCGCCGGGGCGGGGCACCTGCCCCATCCCGGCGGCCTGTAAAAAGCGCACCGTCCTGTGGTGTTTCCAATCCGGCCCGCAGGCCCCTTTGCGCCTGCCCGGCCCGCGGCGCCGCGGCTACTTCTGCAGCGCCGCGCTGCGCCCCGCAATGCGCCCAAAGGTCAGCGCAATGGAATGGCTCAGCCCGGGCACGGTCAGCGGGTAGTCCACCGAAAAGCGGTTGCCCTGCACGTTGCCCGCCACGTACAGGCCGGGGATCGCCCTGCCCTCCGTGTCGTAGCAGCGGGCCTCCTCGTCGCTCTCCAGCCCTCCCATCACCGCGATCATGGTGGCGGGCACAAATTTTGCCGCGTAAAACGGGCCCTGCTCCACCGGGAACAGGCGCAGCGCCCGCTTGCCGTAGTCCAGGTCGCGCCCGGCGCGGCACAGCGCGTTGTAGCGCGCAAGGCTGGCCAGCGCCTGCTCCCTGGGCAGCCCGGTGCGCTCCACCAGCTCCTCCAGCGTGTCGGCGCGCAGCAGCTTGCCCGCCGCCACGGCCTTTTCCACCAGCCCCGGCGAGATATAATTGTCAATGGTGGAAAGCTTGCTGAACAGCGTGCCGTCCTCCAGTTCCTCGTCGGTCACCGAAAAACAGACGGAACCGTGGTTGGGGTGCACCCGCTTCACCTGGCGGGGCCAGCCGCTGTCCACGAACTGCCAGGCCGTTTTGTCCGGCAGGCTCTCGATCTGGCTGCCGATCTGCTGGCCGGGGGCGTCCTCGTTCACAAAGCGCAGGCCGCGGGTGTTCAGCAGCACAAAGCCCGAAGCGCCGAACACGCTTCCCATGTGATGGGCGCAGGGGGCGTGCGGGCTGTCCTGCAATTTTGCGCCCACCCACATGCCCATGCGGTGGCCGTCGCCGGTGTTGCAGGGCACACGGTTTTTATCCCGCCCCAGCCACAGCTGGGGGGTATCCGCCATTCCGGGGCAAAACCGCCGCAGCATCGCGGCGTTGCTCATGTAATCGCCGGTGCTCAGCACCACGCCTTTCTTCGCGGCCGCCCGCAGGTAGCGCCCCGGCCCGGTCTCGGCCACAGCGCCCTGCACGCGGCCATCCGCGCCGCGCAGCAGCTTTACCACCGGCGCGTCGCACAGGCACTGCACCCGCCCCGTCTCCATTGCCAGGCGCAGGTTCCCCCGGAACACCGGGATATGGGTGGGGCGCACCCAGGCGGTGGTCTGGTAGCACCGGAACCGCTCGGTGCTGTTTTCAAAGGTTTCGGGGCTCGGGCAGCGGCGGGGCTGCAGCCAGCACTCCGCGCCCTGGGGCGGCGCCGAGGCCGTGGTCCTCATCACCGGAATGCCGGGGTACCCCTCCAAATACCAGTCAAAGGCCTCTCCCGCCTCGTCCGCCCAGCGCCGCAGAATGCTCTGGCTCGCCTTGTACGCCATGTCCCGCATCAGATCGTTCACGATCTGCACCTTGTCCACCTCGCGCCGGCCCCACACCTCGGCCACGCGGCTGTCCATCACCGCAAAATCGCCCGAGCGGGCCTGGGGCGTCCCGCATTTTTCCAGCAGGATCACCGTGCTGCCCAGCTCGGCCGCGGCCCGCGCCGCGGCCACGCCCGCAAGGCCCGCGCCCACCACCACCACGTCGGCTTCCAGCGTTTTCTCAATTTGGCTCTCGCCGATTTCGGGCGGCGCGCCCAGCCATGCCTCTCCCTCGTAGATCGTTTTGTTCATCATAAACCTCCCTGCGGCCGCCGCGGGGGCCGGGCCGCCTTTTTCTGCTCTGCCGCAGCAATCCGGTCTCAACTCTTATGCTCCATTATAAAACGGCGCGCACGCAATGCAACCTATCATTGCTGATAGTCTTTTCCGGCGCGCCTCCCCCCTCACCCCGTCTGCTCCGGGCGGCTCCCGCCAGGCCGCCCATAACAAAGGGGCCGCGCCTTCCGGCGCGGCCCCTTTGTTATGGGTTAATTTCAGGATACCTGCGGCAGGCCGCCCTCTTCCTGGGGGAACAGCTCTTCCTTGGGCACAAAATATACGAACTCGCGCCCGCTGAAGGTCAGCACACCGCGCTGTCCGGGCCGCAGCTGCCGCGCGATCTCACGGGGCACGGCAAAGCTCAGCTCCTGCCCGCGGGAAACAAAACACACCGCCGGGCCGGCCTCGCCCGTCAGGCTCACCCGCTTCACGGCGGCCATCAGGCTCACCTCTCCCTTGGAGGTGCGGCGAACCTTCCGGCTCCACGCCCCCAGCAGAGTGAGCGCAGCGGCGCCCGCCAACAACCCCATCATGATCCACATCCACCGCATTTGTTTCCCCTCCTCTTTTGAATCGGCGTTTGTACTTATTAGACGATTGCCGCCATAGAATTATTTCACAAACCTGCAAAAAAAGTAAAAAAACTTTTTTGGTTTTCCGCCCCGTTTTGCCAAAACATGCTACAATGAAAGCACAAAGCATAAAAAGCGCCCGCCTTCCGCGGGCCAAAAGGAGGTTTTCCCCATGAGCATCCACAACGAACCCCGGCACAAGGCCGCGCTGCTCGCCTCCATCCGCGAGCTGCTGGAGCACCGGGCGCTCTGGCTGTATCTTCTGTGCGACGAAGCCGAAAAGGCGGGCCTTCCCGCCGAGCAGTTCGCCCCGGCCGCCATCAAGCGCTGCGGGCTCTCCCAGGGTGCCGGCCTGGTAAAAAAGGGCGGCACCCCCAGCCTCATCGGGCTGCGTAAGACCCTGTTCAGCAAGGCGGCCCAGCTGGTGTTCGAAATGGATATCAAGCGCTGCGACGACGACCATCTCGACATCGACTTCCACTACTGCCCGCTGGTCAAGGCCTGGCAGAAGGCCGGCTGTACCGACGAGCAGATCGCAAAGCTGTGCGACATTGCCATGTGCGGCGACCGCGGCATCGGCGAGAGCTATGGCTGCACCCTCGACCTGCCCAAGGCCATCGCCCGGGGCGACGAGATCTGCGCGCTGCGCTACCACCGGTAAGCGGCGCCCGGTTTTGCGGCTGCAAACAGCAAGCGCCCGGCGGGGATCCTTTCCCTGCCGGGCGCTTTTATGTGCCCTGTGCGCTCAATCGCTGAACAGCTTTTTCTTGTTGTGCATAAACACGCTGGTCACAATGCCCACGCTCAAATACATCATCAGCGCGCTGGTCCCGCCCGCCGAGAAAAAGGGCAGGGTCACGCCGATCACCGGCAGCACCGAGAGGTTCATGCCCAGGTTGATGATAATCTGCCAGCTGATGGCCGCAAACACGCCCACGCAGATGTAGGTCCCAATGTGGTCCTCGCTGCGCAGCCCGGTGGTCAGGGTGCGTATCGCAATCGTGAACAGGATCGCCAGCACGATCACACATCCCACAAAGCCCACGCACTCGGCCAGGTAGCTGAAAATAAAATCGTCCTGGGCGTTGATCACGGTGTAATGGTCGCCGGTAAAAAATCCCCGGCCAAAGATCTGCCCCGACCCAATGGCCGTTTTTCCCCCCAGCTGCTGGCGTGCAAGGTCCAGATCGTAGCTGGGGTCGAACAACACCATGATGCGGTCGAATTGGTAGCCCTTGAACACCTTGTCCGGGAAAAACGTCAGGATCACCGAAAGGCCCGTCACCCCCAGCGCAATGGCCGACAAAATATACTTCCACGCAAGCCCCGCCGCAAACAGCATCATGCAGCCGATGGTGGCGAACACAATGGCGGTGCCGTCGTCGCCCTGCACATGCACCACCGCCACCGCCGCCAGAATGTGCAGCAGCAGCTTTGCCAGCGTTTTGGGCTCGTTGATGCGCTCCCGCACATTGTCAAGGTGCATGGCAAAGGTCAAAATAAAACTGATCTTTGCAAGCTCGGTGGGCTGCAAACTCAACGGGCCCATCCGGATCCAGCTGAAGTTGTCGGTGTTGCTGGGGGCATACCCCAGGGTCACCGGCCCCAGCTTCAAATGGGTCAGGGTCACAAGCACCATCCCCCACGAGAGGATCACGTGCACCGGCCAGATCTTTACCAGGGCGCGGTAGTCGATGCAGGAAAGAACAATGGCGCACACCAGCCCCAGCAGGCTGGCCGCGGCCTGCACGAACGCGTTCCGGTAAGCGCCCAGGCCGGTAACGCTTCCGTCAAAGGCGTCCACCGCAAACCCGCCGTTCTCCATGCCCAGCGAAACGAGAGTCACAACGCTCAGCACCGAGCAGCACACACACAGGCACAGATACAGCTTGTCGGTTGCCTTGATGTACTGCCGGATGATCTTGAACACAGCGCGCCCCCCTTTCCCGTTCAGATTTTACTTATTATATCCCAGTTGCCTCCCGCTGGCAACTTTTTTGCGCAAATCCCCTCTGTTTTCTCCGCTTCCCGTTTTGCGCGCCTGGCCCCGGTGCGGTTGAACTTTTGTCGCAGCGGGGGTATAATTGTAATAATTGCGCAGGCGGTCCGCCCGCTCGGCGCGCCGGGGCCCGGCCCCAGCCTTTTTCCCTTGCATTTCACATAAAAAAGGAGGTGCCGTGTCCATGGCGGTTTTCATCACCCACAGCCGGGCCGAAACGGTGGCCCTGGGCCGCAGGCTCGCGGCCGCGCTGCCGCCCGGCACGCTGGTGTGCTTCACCGGGGGCCTCGGCGCGGGCAAAACCGCTTTCACCGAGGGCCTGGCCGCGGGCCTTGGCTGCGCCGACCCGGTGTCCAGCCCCACTTTTGCCATTGTAAACTACTACAGGGGCCCCCGCCCCCTGGCCCATTTCGATCTGTACCGCCTCTCCAGCGAGGAGGACCTTCTGGCCGCCGGCCTTTACGACTATCTGGACGAGGGCGCGGTGGTCGCCGCCGAGTGGAGCGAAAATTTTGCCGCCCTTTTGGCGGCGGAGCACCCGGTCACCGTGGATCTCCGGCCCTTGTCCGGGCAAACGCGCCAAATCACCATCGAGGGGGTGCAGCTATGACGTTCTTCGGTCTCGACACCGCGGGCCGCACCGTGTCGGCCGCCCTCCTGCAGGATGGGCAGCTCGTCTGCGAATCCTTTCTCAACACCGGCCTCACCCACAGCGAAACCCTCATGGGCCTGGTGGACGGCGCCTTCCGCTCGGCAGGTCTCGGCCCGGCTGATGTGGACGTGTGGGGGGTGTGCAGCGGCCCCGGCAGCTTTACCGGGCTGCGCATCGGCCTGGCGGCGGTAAAGGGCATGGCGTTCCCCACCGGCGCCCTGTGCGCGCCGGTCTCCACCCTGGAGGCGCTGGCCCAGGGCTGCCCGGGCGGCGAGGGCACGGTCCTCACGGCCCTGGACGCGCGCCGCGGCCAGGTCTACTGGGCGGCGTTTGATCTGGCCCCCGGCCACGCGCGCCTTGCGCCGGATGCCGCGGCCCCCGTAACAAGCCTTGCGGCGTTTATCAAAAATTGCAAAAAGCCTCTGTTTTTTGTTGGTGACGGGGCCAAGCTATGCTATAATGAATACGGTCAAATTCCCGGCGTGCAGGCCCCGCCCCCGGCGCTGGGCCATGTGCGGGGGCTCGGCGTGTGCCTTGCCGCCGCGCGCATGCACGCCGCCGGCCAGTGCGTTTTGCCCGCGGCCCTTGTGCCCAGCTACCACCGGCTCAGCCAGGCCGAGCGCGAGCGCGCCGAGCGTGAAAAATCAAAAGGAGGCCCTCTATGACAACCCCCGTTGCCCTGGCCGCCGACCACGGCGGTTTTGAACTCAAAGAAGCGGTGCGCCTGCACCTGGAAGAAACCGGCGTCCCCTACCGGGACTTCGGCAGCTACACCAGCGAGCCCTGCGATTACCCGGACATGGCCCAGGCCGCCTGCCGCGCCGTGGTGGCCGGCGAATGCGGCAGGGCGCTGCTGTTCTGCGGCACCGGCGTGGGCATCTCCATGAGCGCCAACAAGATCCGGGGCATCCGTGCCTGCTGCTGCTCCGACGCCTTCAGCGCCGAATACACCCGCCGCCACAACGACGCAAACGCCCTGTGCATGGGCGGGCGCGTGGTGGGCCCCGGCCTCGGCATCTACCTGGCCGACCTGTTTCTGAACACCCCCTTCGAGGGCGGGCGGCACCAGCGCCGGGTGGATAAACTCATGGCCCTGGAGGGCACCTGAATTCCTGCCGACGGACGCACCCCCGTGCGTTTTTTAGGACCCCTGCAAAAAAGTTGAAGAGTTAGGAGCGGTTAGAATGAGCAAGAATCCCATGATCCTGGATCACCCACTGGTACAGCACAAGGTCAGCCACCTGCGCGACAAAAATACCGGCACCAAGGAATTCAAAGAGCTGGTAAGCGAGATCGCAATGCTGCTTTGCTACGAGGCCACCCGTGACCTGCCCACCGAGGAAGTGGAAGTGGAAACCCCCATCGCCGTTGCCAAAACCCGCATGCTGGCGGGCCGCAAGCTGGCCCTGGTGCCCATCCTGCGCGCTGGCCTTGGCATGGTGGACGGCATGCTCACCCTGCTTCCCGCCGCCAAGGTGGGCCACATCGGCCTTTACCGGGACGAAACCACTCTTGACCCTGTGGAATATTACTGCAAGCTCCCCGCCGACGTCGCCGAGCGCGACGTGCTGGTGCTGGACCCCATGCTGGCCACCGGCGGCAGCGCCTGCGACGCCATCACCCAGATCAAAAAGCGCGGCGCCCGCAGCATCAAATTCCTGGGCATCATCGCCGCGCCGGAAGGCCTGGCAAAGCTGCACGAGATGCATCCCGACGTGGACATCTATGTGGCCGCGCTGGACGATCACCTGAACGAGAACGGCTATATCGTGCCGGGCCTCGGCGACGCGGGCGACCGCATCTTCGGCACCAAGTAAAAATCCGCCTCACTGGCAGCGAAAGGGGGCACGACCCGTGCGGCATCTCGCCAAAAGCCTGTTCATCAGCCTGGTGCTCACAGCGGGCGCCGGTTTTGCGCTGATGGTCTTCCAGCGCTACTCCTTCTTTGACGACAAAATCAATCAGATCACCTTCTGGTGCATCGTCGCTCTGTTCGCGGCCATCTGGCTCGCTTTTCTGGCCGAGGCGTTTGAAACCCTGCGCCCGGCCGCAAGGCCGCCCCAAAAACCCCGGCCCCGTCAGCAGCGGCCGGCAAAGCCCAAAAAGAAAAGCGGCGAGCCCTCCGGCGCGGCGCTCGAGGCCCTGGCAGGGGCCGCCGCGCTGGACCAGGAAACCGGGCCGCTCCCCGAGCAGCAGGCAGCCTTTGCCGAGCCCGCCGCACAGCCCGCCCCGGCCCCGGCCTCTGCCCCCGCAGGCTGGACCTGCAGCTGCGGCCAGACCGGCAACACCGGAAAATTCTGCGCAAACTGCGGTAGCCCCAAGCCTGCCCCG
>OFOK01000915.1_pt1 | contig 25970 bp, 28 predicted proteins | sample 1542001 | NCBI WGS metagenome assembly OFOK01 (sample SAMN04209242, study PRJEB22552) | human gut metagenome | biome: gut; material: feces | host: Homo sapiens | place: USA: Oklahoma
CTGTTCCTCCTGCCCCAAACCCTGACCCTTTTCCACGCCTCAAACGCCGCTTTAAGCCCACCCCGGTGCCCTCCGGGGGCTTCTGTTCCGGGCAGCAAAACGCCCCCTGCGCAAGCGTTCCTTGCGCAGGGGGCGTTTTTTAGTTATTCCCGTTCGTACACCGCTTCAATCTCCCCCACATACAGGGTGTGATAGTCCTTTTCCGGGTAGCAGGCCTCGTCGCAGTCGGTGCCCGGCATAAAGCAGCCGGGGTCCAGCGGCTGGGCATACAGCTTTCTGCACACCAGCACCCGCTGGGCCTGCTTAAAGGCGGGCGCGCCGTCGAACCGCTCCTCCTCAAAGCCCACCGCGGCGATCTTGTCGCCGTCCCGGCCGCTTGCCTTGCCCAGATACGCCAGGGCCTTGCGGTGCTCCTCGCCGTAAAAGCTCAGGGTAAAGCGCTCGCCCGCGTCAATGAACTCCTTGGTGTAGCGCTGGGGCCGGATAAAGATGTAGGCCACGTTTTTGCGCCATAAAACGCCCAGGCCGCCCCAGCTGGCGGTCATGGTGTTCACGGCCCCGCCCTTTTCAGCGGTCACCAGCATCCACTGCTTTCCGATCATCTCAAAGGGGTTGCCCTGCATCTGCTCCGGGCTGATCCTGCGATATGCCATCTTTTACAACACTTGCCTTTCCATCTGAGTTTTCTTGTTCAGCATGGGCGCCACCGCCCGGTACCGGTCGTAGCAATATTGAATGATCGCGTTGCGCTTTACCAGGCCGATAAAGCTCTTTTTGTCGTCCAGCACCGGCACAAAATTCTGGGTCATGGCCGCCGCCACCAGTTCGTCCATCTGCGTGTTCACCGACACCGGCTTATAATCCCGTTTGCGCGGGATGCTTCGGATGGGGATATCCTCGGCGTTTTCCAGCTTCAGGTTCTGGTTTTTGATGCCCCACAGCAGGTCGCCCTCGGTCATGGTGCCCACATATTCGCCCTTTCGGTTCAGTACCGGGATGGAGGAATAGCGGTGGTGCTCCATCTTTTCCAGGGCCTGCCGCAGGGTGAAATCGTCGTAGATATACGCCACGTCCTGCTTTGGGGTAAGGAAAAACAGGATGTTCACTCGTTTTACCTCTTTTCGAAGCGCCGGGGTTCCAGCGCTTTAGTAATACTTTTGTCATTTTTATTATATCACACCCTCTGTGAAAGGGATATGAAAAACTTATGAATAATAATGCCTGGCCACAAAATTTTATCTGCCCCTTTAAATCGCCATATTTTTATGCTACAATATAGCATACTTATTTTGATGTTCAAAGGATGTGGATGCAATGGCCCGTCCCCTCACCCGCCTGGCGGCCGCCCTGTGCTGCTGCGCGCTGGCGTTCACCGGCTGCACGGCGCCCACCTCCACGGGGTCCGGCAGCGCAGAGCCCGGCGCCACCCCCGCGCCCAGCTCCGCGCCCGCAGCCACGGGGCTGGTGCTGGGGTATGTCCCGGCCGACGGCTTCAACCCCTATCTCACCCCCTCCACCCTGGTGGCCCAGAACGCGGGCCTTTTGTTTGAAAAGCTGGTGGAGATCGGGCCCGACATGGCCCTCTCCTACCGGCTGGCCTCCGGCGTCGACTGTGTGGAAAATCAGGTCATCCTTCACATCCGCAGCGGCTGCACCTTTGCCGACGGCGCCCCCATCACCGCCGAAGACGCGGCCGCCAGCCTGCGCGCAGCCCAGGCCAGCGGCCTGTACGGCAGCCGCTTTGCCGGCGTGACCGGGCTGGAAGTGCAGGACGGCGCGGTGGTGCTCACCCTGGCCCAGCCCGATTCCCTGTTCGCCTATCTGTGCGATATCCCGGTGTTCAAGGCTTCCGAAACCGCGCTCGCCAGCCCCACGGCAAGCGGCCGCTACACTTACGGCGCCGCGGGCGAACTGGTGCGCAACAGCCGCTGTGCCTTTCCGGAAGCCGGGCCCGAAACCGTCCGCCTGGCCGAGGTGGGCAGCTACGACGAGATGGTCAGCGGCCTTGCGGTGGGCACCCTGAACCTGTACGCCGCCAGCGAAACGCTGGAGTCCTCGGCCAGCGTGGCCAGCAAGCAGACCTACTACCGCACCAACAACCTGGTGTTCCTGGGGGTCAACGCCGCCGGGCAGCAGGGCGCTGCCGCCCCCAACCCCCTGCTGGCCTCCCCGGGCGGCCGGGCGCTTTTGAGCCGGCTCATCGACCGGCGGCAGCTGGCCGAAAAAAGCTATTATTCCCGCGCCTACCCCGCCACCGGCGCCATCAACAGCTTTTACCCCTGTGTGATGGCCCAGCAGAGCATTCTGGCCGAGGCGGAGCTGGACGCCGCGGGCGCCGAGGCCGCTTTCACGGCGCTGGGCTTCCAAAAGGATCCCCTGACCGGCTATTACCAGAATGCGGACGGCGAGCGGCTTACCCTGCGGCTTCTGGTCTACAGCGGCAGCACCTACAAAAAATACGCGGCCACGCTTCTGCAGCAGCAGCTGGGGGCCAGGGGCCTGTATTTGCAGGTGGAAGAAACCGACAATTTTGACGCATGGTCCGAAAAAGTTGCCCTGGGGGATTTTGATCTGTACATCGGCGAGGTCAAGTTGTATAATAATATGGATATGAGCCCCTTTTTTGAGGGGGGCGGGGCCAGCGCGGGCATCCTTCCCAGCGAGGCTCTCGCCGCGGCCTACGCCGCGTTCAAGCACAACCAGAGCGCGGCGGGCGCGTTCGAGGCCGCCTTTGCAGCCGAAATGCCCTTTGTGCCGCTGCTCTGGCGCAACGGCGTCGTGGTTCACAGCCGCGATATAGGCGGCCTGTCGCCCTCTTTGAGCAATGTTTTCTATTCGTTGGCGGACCTGCGCTTCGGCGCGGCCCAAAATTCCTGATACGAGGAGGTACCCTTTTTATGATCACACTCAAAAACCCCCTGGGCGCCGTGAGCATGACCGAGGACTACTTCGCCGAGCTGGTCAGCCAGGCGGCCCGCAGCTGCTATGGCGTGGCCGGCATGGCCACGGCGGGCACCGCCGAAGACCTGAAAAGCCTGGTGTTCGGCAGCGATTTTCCCGAAAAGGGCGTGCGGGTCACCCAGGCGGGCGGCCGCCTCACCATCGAGCTGCACATCAAGGTAGGCTACGGGCTGAACATTGCCACCATTGTGCAAAGCATCACCCACAAGGTAAAGCACGAGGTCGAAAACGCCACCGGCCTGAAGGTCCAGCGCATCGAGGTTTCGGTGGACGATATCGTGGCGGACGACTAAACGCCCCCGCCCCCAATCCTATCTTTGATGTTGAGGTGTAATTTTTATGATAAACGGTAAAACCCTGCGCGACGCCATCATCTCCGGCGCCAACAACATTTCCAACCAGCGCTCCCGCGTGGACGAGCTGAACGTCTTCCCCGTGCCGGACGGCGACACCGGCACCAACATGAGCATGACCGTGGGCGCGGCCTGCCGCGAGCTGGAAGCCCTGGCCGACGACTGCACCGTGGCCGAGGCCGCCAAGGTGGCCGCCAGCGCCATGCTGCGGGGCGCGCGCGGCAACTCGGGCGTGATCACCAGCCTGCTGTTCCGCGGCTTCGCCAAAGCCCTGGAGGGCAAGCGCGAGGCGGGCGCCGACGATCTGGTCGCCGCGCTGGAAAAGGGCGTCGAGGGCGCGTACAAGGCCGTCATGAAGCCCACCGAGGGCACCATGCTCACCGTGGCCCGCGTTGCCAGCGAGGATGCGGGCGCCTCCGGCATTGCCGATGTGAACGAATTGTGGGATCTGGTTCTGGCTGCCGCCCAGCGCGCGCTGGAGCACACCCCCGAGCAGCTTCCCGTGCTCAAAAAGGCCGGCGTGGTAGACGCGGGCGGCCAGGGCCTGGTGGTTATTTTCGAGGGCATGCAGGCCGTGTTCCGCGGGGGCCAGCCCATCAGGAGCGAGGAGCTCACCCAGAACAAGGCCAAGCTCTCCACCTCCGGCGCGGGCAAGGGCGTTTTTACCGACGACCTCATGAAAGTGGAAGACATCACCAACGGTTACTGCACCCAGTTCCTGGTAAACAAAGAGCCCGGCGCTTCCATCACCAAGCTCCGCGCCTTTCTGGAATCCAACGGCGACAGCGTAGTGGTCATCGAGGACGACGACGTGGCCAACTGCCACGTGCACACCGCCGACCCGGGCAAGATCCTGAGCCACGCCATCCAATACGGCTACCTCACCTCTTTCAAAATCGAGAACATGCACGAGCAGTTCCTGGCCCGCCAAAAGCAGGGCAAGGGCCTGGAAAAGCAGAAAGAAGCCGAGCAGAAGGCTCCCTCCGGCCAGTTCGTATACGCCGCCGTGGACCCCGAGCGGGAATACGGCTTTGTTTCGGTGGCCGCGGGCGAGGGCCTGGCCGCCGTATTCGCGGACCTGGGGGTGGACGCGGTGGTAAGCGGCGGCCAGACCATGAACCCCGCCACCGAGGACATCGTGGCCGCGGTGCAAAGCGTGCCCGCCAAAACCGTGTTCGTGCTGCCCAACAACAAAAACATCATCATGGCCGCCGAGATGGCCCAAAAGATCGCCGACCGGCGCATCGTGGTGCTGCCCACCCGCACCATCCCCCAGGGCATCACCGCCATGCTGAACTTTGACCCGGACGCCGCGGTGGACGCCAACACCATCAACATGATGGCCGCGGCCGACAAGGTCAGCACCGGCCTTGTCACCTTTGCCGCCCGCAACAGCGAGTTCGACGGCCACAAGATCAAAAAGGGCGAGATCATGGCGCTGGAAAACGGCAAGATCGTGAACATCGGCGTCGACGTGGCCAAAACCACCTACCGCCTGGCCCGCAGCATGGTCAAAAAAGACACCAGCTTTATTACCCTGATCTCCGGCTGCGACGTGAGCGAAGAGGAAGCCCAGCGCACCACCGAGCTGGTGCAGGCCAAGGTGGGCGACTCCATCGAGGTCACCCTCATCAACGGCGGCCAGCCCGTATACTACTATATGATCAGCGTGGAGTGACCGCCCCGCCCGGGGCGGCCTCCACAGGCGGGGAACGGAGCGGTCCGTTCCCCGCCTTTTTGCTTTGTTCGGGGCATTTTATGCTATAATAAAAGCAGCCGAACCCACACTGAAAAAGGAGGCCCTCCCCATGAAACCGGATACCCCCGTGCAATATGTAAAGGGCGTGGGCCCCAAAACCGCCGAAAAATTTCTGCGCCTGGGGGTCGAAACCCTGGCCGACCTTTTGCAGCTCTACCCCCGCCGCTACATCGACTACACGCGCCCCTTCCCCGTGGCCCAGGCCCCCTTCGACGCCGACGCCGTGGTAAAGGCCGCGGTCTACTCCAAAAAGGCCGCGGTGCGGCTGCCGGGCGGCCGCACCATGGTGCAGGTGCTGGCGGGCGACGACAGCGCCTCCCTCTCGCTCACCTGGTTCAACACCCACTTCATGGCCGACAAGCTGGCGGTGGGCGAGGAATATTACTTCGAGGGCCGGGTGCGGGGCACCCTGACCCGGCGCGAGATCGCAAACCCCACCGTGCGCACCGCCGCCCAGGTGGCCCGCACCCCCCTGGTGGCGGTGTATCCCCAAACCGAAGGCCTGGGCAGCGGCCAGATCGCCCGCTGTGTTGCAAGCGCCCTGGAGGGGGCCGACCCGCTGCCCGAGCCCCTGCCCCCCGCCCTGCTGGTAAAATACAAGCTGCCCGGCAAGTGGGAGGCCGTCCGGGCCATCCACTGCCCCGAAGCCCCCGAGGCCGCAGCCGCGGCCCGCAGGCGGCTCACCTTTGAGGAGCTGCTCACCCTGCAGCTGGGCCTCATCCTGCTGCGCAGCCGGGGGGCCGCCCAGGCGGGCGCGCCCATGCGCGGGGTGGACCTGGCCCCCTTCTGGGCCGGCCTGCCCTTCGCCCCCACCGCCGCCCAGCGCCGGGCCGCCGCCGAGATCTGTGCCGACATGGCCGGTGCCGCCCCCCTGAACCGCCTTTTGCAGGGCGACGTGGGCAGCGGCAAAACCCTGGTGGCCGCCGCCGGGGTGTATATGGCCCACCAAAACGGCTACCAGAGCGCCCTGATGGCCCCCACCGAAATCCTGGCCGCCCAGCACGCCGACACCCTGGAAAAGCTGCTCGGCCCCTTTGGGGTGCGGGTGGCGCTGCTCACCGGCGGCATGAAGGCCGCCGCAAAGCGCGCCGCCCTGGCCGCCGTTGCGGCGGGCGAGGCGGACCTTGTGGTGGGCACCCACGCGGTGCTCAGCACCGGGGTGGAGTTTGCCCGCCTGGGCTTTGCCGTGGTCGACGAGCAGCACCGGTTCGGGGTACGCCAGCGGGGCCTGCTGGCGGGCAAGGCCCAAAGCCCCCACGTGCTGGTCATGAGCGCCACCCCCATCCCCCGCACCCTGGGCCTTTTGCTTTACGGCGACCTGGATATCTCCATCCTGGACGAACTGCCCCCCGGCCGCAAGCCGGTCAAGACCCGGGCGGTGCGGGGCGAAAAGCGCCGCGCCATGTACGGCTTTTTGAACGCCCAGATCGAGGCCGGCCGCCAGGTCTACATCGTGTGCCCCCGGGTGGAGGAGGGCGAGGCCGACGGCCCGGACGCGCTGAACGCGGTCAAGACCTATTATAAAGAGGTGGCACAGGCGCTGCTGCCCGGCCGCCGGGTGGGCCTGATGCACGGCAAGCTCAAGCCCAGGGAAAAGGCCGCCGTGATGGAGGCCTTCAAGGCGGGCGAGCTGGACGCGCTGGTGTCCACCACCGTGATCGAGGTGGGGGTGGACGTGCCCAACGCCGCCGTCATGGTCATCGAAAACGCCGAGCGGTACGGCCTTTCTGCGCTGCACCAGCTGCGGGGCCGCGTGGGCCGCGGCGCGCAGGAATCCTGGTGCTTTCTGGTGAGCGACCACGGCGGCGAAAGCGTGCGGGAGCGGCTGCAGTTCCTCTGCCATACCCAGGATGGGTTCGAGATCGCCAAATACGACCTGGAGCACCGGGGCCCCGGCGACTTTTTCGGCGACCGGCAGCACGGCCTGCCCACCCTGCAGCTGGCGGACCTCACGGCCGACACCCGCGCCCTGGAGGCCGCGCAAAAAAGCGCCCGCGAATTGCTCGGGCAGGACCCCAAGCTGGCTGCGCCCGGGCACCAGGTCCTCGCCGCCCAGGTCGAGCGCCTGTTCCGGCGCACCACCTTCAACTGATTTTTGTATATTTCTACAATAAAATACAAAAGGTAAAGGAGCGGCCCCAGGGGCTGCTCCTTTACCTTTTGCTTTTGCTTTTTCGCGCCGTTTCTGATCCCATTGGGCGAAAGGGCTCTTTATTCGGTAATCCCGCTTATGATTGCCTTGCCGTACAGTGCGGCCTGCGCCTTCCTGTATACATCGCTCAGGATCTGGGCTTCATAGGGCAGGCGGCCCTTCCAATCGCTGCGCACGTTCCTGCCGCCTATCCTGTTGAGCATGTCTTTCTGCAAAAGCCCCAGCCCCTCCATAACGAGCTCCAATTCCCCATAAGTAAGGGGAAGTTCTACAGGGCGGTCGTTGCTTTTTTGCTTGTCGTGGTAGAGCTGGTATTCCCGGAACCTGCGCTCCGCGGCCTTCACGTGCGCCGTGGCCGCATTGGTGGAAATGCCCATCGCCTCGCCGATCTTTTTGTAGGTCATTCTCTTTTGCCGCAAAGAATACGCGCGCTTTTGCTTTTCCGTAAGGATGGACAGTTCTTCAACCATTGCCGCTTTCCCTCCACTTCTCCTTTTTATCCTTCACGCCGCTCTTTAAACCCCCACTTTGAAGCAGTCGTAGGTGGCGTTCAATAGATCGCCCGGCTGCACACTCAAAGCGTCTGCCAGATTGTAAAGCACCTCCACCGAAAACGACCTCACGATATTGGGCGCTTCAATGGAGCTCAGGTGTGAGCGGCTGATGTTTGCCCGCCGTGCCAGTTCTTCCTGCGACATTCCCCTCATTTTCCGCAAAGCGGCGATGGTAAGGCCCAGCTCAATAAAGCGGTCTCTGTTGCAGAATTCCACCTCCTTGCTCATGCCCCACCATCCCCTTTCCTGCCTTGTCCCTCATAATTATAGGATTTTCGGGGGATTCTTTCTGCCTGCCCTGTTGAGCGTTTGCCCAATATTTTGAGCAACCGCTTTTCAATTCGGCAAAAAATGCAATAATATGTAGTGCATTTGCAAGAACAGGCCGCGGGGCAAAAAGAAGAAAAAGCAACCGAGAGGAAGAATGTAATATGGAGCTGACGGAAAGGCATTTAAAAGCGGCCGAGCTGCGCGAGTACCAGGGGCTCACCTTCCAAAAAATCGGCGGTATTCTGGGCGTATCCCAGCCAGAGGCGGCACTTTTGTACCGGGAAGTGCTGCGCAGCCGCCGGGAAGAGCGCAAAAAAGAATTTTTCCGCCAGGAAAACAGTCGCGTCGTTTCGGTGGAATTTTCTTTGGGCGAGCTGGCCGTGCTGCAGCGGATGCTGGCCCACTACCAGACCTGGATGCGAAAAACGACCTCTCCCACCCTGGATTGGCTCGGGGAATTGTTGGAGGATATCGACTACATCGCGGCAGAAAAAATGATCCTGCGCCTTTTGGCTGCAGAGTGCAAAAACCGGAACATCTTCCCGGAGGATACCCCTTTATCGACCGAAGCCCGCGGAAAGGGCAGGCCCCGCTCGGGTCCGGCAGATAAATAAGTTTTGAGGCTGGGGCAACAAATGAGCATTTACAGAAGAGTGTACCAATCTTCTGTAAATGTTTACTGCTAATTTGCGCTGACTGCTACTACCCAGATGAACCATTTTCCTGACTTCGGGAAAATGGTCTGTAATCCCAAAACTATTATTTTTACATGCCAGCCTGGCCTTGCTAAGTACATAAAAAACAGCCGCATCTTCCCACCCCTCTTTTCCCCCTTGCAAACCGGGCAAAACCTGCTATAATAGGGCTGGAAACGTTTCCAACAGAAAGGGGCGGCGCAGATGCAGCGGCAATGGTGGCAGGCAAGTGTGGGCTATCAGATCTGGCCCAAAAGCTTTAACGACTCAAACGGCGACGGCATGGGGGACATCCCCGGCATCCTGGAAAAACTCGATTATTTGCAGCAGCTTGGGGTGGACCTGTTGTGGCTCTCCCCCATCTATCCCAGCCCTTTGGCCGACGAAGGCTACGATATTTCCGATTATTGCGGCGTGGACCCGCGCTTCGGCACCATGGCCGACCTGGAACGGCTCATTTCCGAAACAAAGCGCCGGGGCATGCGCCTGCTGCTGGATCTGGTGGTGAACCACTGTTCCGACGAACACCCCTGGTTCCAAAAAGCCCTGGCCGACCCCGAGGGGCCGTATGGGCAGTATTTCTATTTCCGCCGGGGGAAAAACGGCGCGCCGCCCTGCAACTGGCGGGGGTATTTCGGCGCCGGCGTTTGGAGCCCGGTGCCCGGCCGTGCCGATCTCTATTACCTGCACCTATTTCACGAAAAGCAGCCGGACCTGAATTGGTCCAACCCCGCCCTGCGCCGCGAAATCTACCAGATGGTGAACTGGTGGCTGGACAAGGGCATTGCGGGCTTCCGGGTCGACGCCATCGTGAACATCGGCAAGCCGGACTCCTTCCGCGACTATCCCGCCGACCGGCCGGACGGCCTGGCCGATTGCTGCAATATGCTGGCCGAGCCCAGCGCCAAAGCCCACCTGGCCGAATACCTGACCGAGCTGCGGGATAACACCTTCCGCCCCCACGGCGCGTTCACCGTGGGCGAGGTGTTCGACACCGATCCCGCCGAGCTGGCGGCCTTTATCGGCCCGGACGGCTACTTTTCCAGCATGTTCGACTTTGCGGCCACCTGCTGCGGCAAAAGCCCCAAGGGCTGGTGGGCCGCCCGCCGCCCCAGCCCCACCGACTACCGGGACTGCTGCTTTTCCAGCCAAAAAGCAGCGCAGGGCGTGGGCTTTTTGTCCAACGTGATCGAAAATCACGACGAACCCCGGGGCGCCAGCCATTACCTGCCCCTGGGCTTTGAGGAGCAGCCCCGGGCGCAAAAAGCCCTGGCCGCCGTCACCCTGCTGCTGCGCGGGCTGCCCTTTCTCTACCAGGGGCAGGAGCTGGGCATGACCAACAAGCCCTTCGCCAGCATTCACGAGGTCGACGATGTGAACACCAAGGGCGAATACGCCGCCTGCCTGGCCGCGGGCCTGCGGGCCGACGACGCGCTGGAGGTAATCGCCCACTACAGCCGCGACAACGCCCGCACCCCCGTGCAGTGGTCCGCCCAGGCGAACGCGGGCTTTACCGCCGGCACCCCCTGGATGCCGGTCAACCTGCGGTACCGGTCGGTCAACGCCGAAGCCCAGCAGGCCGACCCCGCCTCGGTGCTGAATTTCTACAAAAAGTTGATCTCTTTGCGAAAAGACCCTGCGTATAAAGAAACCCTGGTTTGGGGCGATTTTGAGCCCCTGTACACCGAGCGCGAAGGGTTGGCCGCCTTCTGGCGCAGGGCAGATAAAAAGCTGCTGGTGCTGTCCAATTTGTCAGACGAGGCAATGCTTTTGCCGCTGCCCGGCCCCGTGCGCGCGGTGGTGCTGAACAGCCGCCAGCTCCCCCCCGAGCTGGAGCAGCAAGCCCTGATCCTGGCCCCCTGGCAGGCGCTGGTGCTGGAAATGGAATAAGTAAGGCGGCGGGCTGCCTGCCCGCTCTGCCGTTTTGGGCGCTCACAGCCCGCCTGTGCCCGCAAGCCAGCGGCCTGCCAGGCTGAAGCACCCCAAAATCGGGATGCACAGCAAAAACCACAGGAAGGTGTAAAGCGGGCACACCTGCCCCAACAGGTTGCCCCACTGGTCCGAATAGTCCCATACCCCCCAGTGCAGGGCCCGGTTGCACACCAGGCCAAAGGCCAGCTCCACGCCGGTAATGGTGAGCGCGCCGATGCCGCAGCGCACCAAAAGAGGCCATGCGGCAAGGTGCAGGTTCACCTGCTCAAGCAGCAGCAGGCACAGCCCGCCCGCAACCAGCATGGTCCAGTGCGTGTGGCCGCGAAAGGTCACCTCAATGGCGCCGTAGCCCAGCGCGCCAAAGCAGAACAGCGCTATTTTCCCAATCATAAAAAAATCACCCGGGGAACATTGTTCCCCGGGTGGTCGTGTTTATGTGGCGGGTCAGGCGTTGCCCAGCTTTGAAATTGTTTCCAGCAGCTCCTGCCGGCAGTCCCACAGGCGCTGCGAAAGATCCACATAGTACCTGTGCGGGTATTCAAAGCGCAGGCTCTCCTCCCACAGGCCGTCGATCTGGGCCTTGCAGTATTCCCGAATGGCCTGCACACCCGGCCGTTCATACACCAGCCTGCCCTCCTGATAAATGGGGGTGGTCAGGCAGCGGGCGGTGCAGTTCTCATAGGTGCGCTGCTTCCAGGTCTGCAGGGGGTCAAACAGGGTCAGGCCGCGGCTGGCGTCCACCTCCTCGTCAAAAATGGTCACATAGTCCGCCATGGCCTTGCCGGTGTAATTGTCGCAGATGCGCCAGACCTTTTTCAAATGGGGGGTGGTGAGCTTTTCAATGCTCTCGCTCACCTTGATCTTGGGGATATAGCGCCCGTCCTCCTTGATCGCGGCCAGCTTGTACACGCCGCCGAATACCGGGTCGCTCTTGGCGGTAATCAGGTTTTCGCCGATGCCAAAGCTGTCCACCTGGGCGCCCTGCAGGATCAGGTCCCGCACAATGTATTCGTCCAGGCTGTTGGAAGCGCAGATGGGGCAGTCCCCGTAGCCGGCCTCGTCCAGCTGCCTGCGGGCCTTTTTCGAAAGATAGGCGATATCCCCCGAGTCGATGCGGATGCCCTTTGGGCGCTTGCCCAGGGGCGCCAGCACCTCGTCGAACACCCGGATGGCATTGGGCACGCCGCTCTTGGTCACATTGTAAGTATCCACCAGCAGCACACACCCGTCCGGGTACAGCTCGGCATACTTTTTAAAGGCGTCGTATTCCGTGGGGAACATCTGCACCCAGCTGTGGGCCATGGTGCCGCTGGCGGGAATGCCGAAATCCCGCGCAGCCATCACGCAGCTGGTGGAGCTGCACCCGGCAATGTAAGCCGCCCGGGCGCCGTACACCGCGGCATCGTACCCCTGGGCGCGGCGGGCGCCGAACTCCATCACCGGGCGGCCCTGGGCGCTGCGCACAATGCGGTTTGCCTTGGTGGCCACCAGGCACTGGTGGTTAAAGGTGACCAGCAGCAGGGTTTCCAGCAGCTGGCACTCCATCGAGGGGCCCTCCACCGTCACGATGGGCTCCCGCGGGAAAATGGGCGTGCCCTCCGGGATGGCCCAGATGTTGCAGTGCAGCTTGAAGTTTTTCAGGTATTCCAGGAACTTTTCGTTGAACACCCCAGTGCCGCGCAGGTAGTCGATGTCGGCCCCGGTAAACGAAAGGTGCTCCACCGCGTCGATAAAGGTATCCAGCCCGGCCATAATGGCAAAGCCGCCCCCGTCCGGGATTTTGCGGAAGAACATGTCGAACACGCTGACCTTGTCCTCATAGCCCTCTTCCAGGTAGCCGGCCGCCATGGTGAGCTCGTAAAAGTCCATGATGGTGGTCAAATTCCGTGTACCGTCCAACATACGGTTTTCCCCACTTTCTCTTTTTGGCCGGCGCCGCCGGTCTTTTGTCAGAACTGGCGGCGGCGCACCTTCTTTTTGCTGCCGCGCCGCTTGGTCAGCCAATAAACATACAAAATCAGGTAGATCACCACGGCCAGGGCCGAGAGCGCCAGCACTACCTTGAAGTACAGGCTGCCGAAAAACTCACCCACCTTGGAAAGGGTGTACAGCAGCGGGTTGCGGGCCATATCCCGCCCGGCCACCAGCTCCACCACACCGATCACCTCGCCCGAAAGCGACACCGAAACGGTGCCCACCACGTCGCCCCGCTTCACCGGCGCGGCCACAAATTCCGGCAGTTCAAAGGTCTTTTGGGTCACGGTCTCGTCGGTGCCCAGGGGCAAAATGCTGTAAAGGTCCTCTTTGGGCCACAGCATCAGGGTGTCGCCGTCGGTGGAGTATTTCACCGCCACCTCGGTGATCGCCTCGTCCGCCTTCAGCGCGGGCTGTATGGCAAAATTCTCGAACACCCAGTCCATCAAAACACCGGTTTCGTACAGGGCGGGGCGCTTGGTGGCGTACTCGTAGGGGTCGCAGCTGTTGGGGCTGTTCAGCACCACGCAGATATACGTTTCGCCCCCGTCGCCCCCGGTGTGCCACGAGGCAAAGTTCTGCCAGTCGCCCAGGCTGCCGGTCTTGCCGCCCTGGTTGTAGCTGCGGTAGTAGCTGCCTCCCAGGGCCGAATCCACCATTTTGTTGGTGGTGATCACGTTGTAAGCGCCCGAGGCGTAGCGGGGGTTTTCGCCCATGTTGTAGCGGGTGGCTTTGCAGGCCTCCTTAAAGGCGTCAAAGCTCATGGCGTAGCGCAGCAAAAGATACATATCCCGCGCAGTGCTCAGGTTGCCCTCGTCCAGGCCGCAGGCGTCGGTAAAGGTGGTGGCGGTGCAGCCGATCTCCTTGGCGCGGGCGTTCATCATATAAACAAAATTATCCAGGCTGCCGCCGGCGATCTTTTTGCCCACCGCCAGGGCCGCCTCGTTGGCGCTGGGCAGCAGCATGGCATAGAGCAGCTGGCGCATGGTGTGCTCCTCGCCTGGGCGGATGTCCGCGTGGGAGCCCCCGTGGATGTACACGTAGTCCTGAATGGACTGATCCGGCGCGGCGGTCACCGTGTCCAGCTGGTCCTGGTAATTTTCCAGCAGCAGGATGGCCGTCATCAGCTTGGTCAGGCTGGCGGCGGGCAGCTGCTGCTCGCTGTTTTTTTCGTATACAATGATGTTGCTGTCGGTATTCACAATGTAGGCGGCGGGGGCCGCGATCTCAAACGGCGGCGCAAACCCCACCGCCCCGGCGGGCAGGGCCAGCACGCCGCAGGCGAGCGCCAGGCCCAACACAAGTGCAGCGAATTTTTTCATGTGGACATTTCCCTTTAAACGCGATAAAATGATAAAGGCAGTGTTGGCTGCCGGGGTGGTTCCCAATCACCTGCCGGGCGCTGTGCCCGGCGGCTGGTGTAGCTTTTATTATATCAGCTTTTTTTGCGTTTATAAAGACTTTTGGGCGAAAGAGGTGTGAGGCTTTGATCTATGTAACGGGTGATATCCACGGCGACCTTGCGCGCTTTGAAGAAAAGGCCCTGAAAAAACTGAAAAAGCGCGACACCCTGATCGTTCTGGGGGATTTCGGTTTCCTGTGGAACGGCGATAAGGCCGAACAAAAAAATCTGAAATGGCTCGAAAAGCGCCGTTACCGCATCCTCTTCATCGACGGCTGCCACGAAAACTTCGACCTCCTGCGGGAATACCCGGTGCAAGAGTTCGAGGGCGGCCGGGCCCGGCACATCGGCGGCGGCGTGTATTACATCCTGCGGGGCAGCATTCTGGAGCTGGAGGGCAAAAAGCTGCTGTGCTTCGGCGGCGCCGAAAGCTGGGACAAGGAAGACCGGGACGAGGGCGTGAACTGGTGGCGGGCCGAAATGCCCACTACCGACGAATTGGAATGGTGCGCCGAAAACCTGAACCGGGCGGGCCGCCGGGTGGATTACATCCTCACCCACGACGCGCCGCTGCAAATTTTAGAGTTCACGCAGTACATGCGCGGGCAGCCCAACTGGCTGCACACCTTTTTCGACAACGTGATGAAGAACACCGAATACAAAAAGTGGCTGTTCGGCCGCTACCACCGGGACATGGCCCTTTCCAGCAAGGCGCAGGCCGTGTTCCGCCAGGTGGTGCCTCTGGAGGAATAAACGGGGGCAGGCCCAAAAAGCTCAAATAGCACAGGCGGCGCGGCAGGGGGCCTTTCCCCCGCCGCGCCGCCTTTTGTTTCCCACCGGCCCCGGGGCCGGATCTTTTTGAAAAGCGAACAAATATTTTTTGGCGCGTGTAACGTTTTCCCGGCGCGCGCGTCTTGTAAGGTGAACGGTGGAAAGGGGGCGGGGCCGCATATGCCGGGGCTGGACGAGATCTACGAGCAATACAGGGGCGAGCTGTTCCGCTATCTTCTGCGCCTCACCGGCAGCGCCGCGCAGGCCGAGGACCTGGTGAGCGAGACCTTTTTAAAAGCCCTGCAAAACCTTCACACCCTGAAAAAGGAAGAAGCGCTCAAAGCCTGGCTTTTCTCTGTGGCGCGCCATGCCTGGCTGGACTGGCTGCGCGCCAGGCGCGAGACCGTGGAGCTGAGCGATCTTTTGGGCCTGTATCTGGCCGACGAAGCCCCCACAAGGGCCGAAAGCCGGGCGCTGCTGGCCCGGGTGGAGCAGCTTTTGCAGCAAAAAACGCCCCGGGACCAGGCCGTGTTCCGGCTGCGGCTTCAGGGCTATGCGTTCAGCGAGATCGGGCGGGCGCTGGGCTTCAGCGAAAGCGCGGCCCGGGTGGTGGACCACCGGCTGCGCCGGTGGCTGAACGAACAGATCAAGGAGGGAGAACTATGAACGGCATTCCCTGCGACGTATGCCTGGACCTGATGCCCCTGGTGCAGGACGGCGTGGCCAGCGCGGCCAGCGAAGCCCTGGTAAAGCAGCACCTGGAGCATTGCCCCCGGTGCCGCGCCATCTTCGGCGGCGCCGGGCAGGCGCCGCCCCCCGCTCCCAACGAGCAGCGCATGGCGCGCCGGCTCCGCCAGGGGGTGCACGGCTGGGCCGCGGGCCTGGTGCTGGCGGCCGCCGTGCTGTGCCTGGCGCTGCTCAACGGGGGCGAATCCAGCGCGCTCATTTTTTGGCTGCTCCCCCTTTTGGGCGGCCTGCTGTTCACTTATTGGAACAGCCGCTGGAAACAAGACCTTCTGGCGCTGGATCTTGCGCTGGCCGGCATCGGCGGGGCGTGGGGCTATTTCAGCGCGGCCGCCGGGTGGCGGCTGCACCGGGCCCTCCGCGAGTTTTGCACCCAATTTTTATTCTGCGGGCTGCTGCTGCTGCTGGGCGCCGCCATTGCCGCCCTGCTCCGGTTCGCATTTGCCAGAAAGGAAGAAAAATGAAACGATTCAAACGTACCCGTGCCGCCCGTACCCTGGCGGGCGCCCTGGCTCTTCTTTTGATCCTGGGCCTCGCGCTCTTGGTGGATTGCTTCAGCGGCGACCCCGTCAGCCGCGCCTTTGCGAACCGCCGCATGCTGGCCTGGGCCAACGGGCAATGGCCGGGCCACGATTTTTACATTGCGGAGGAGTTCGGCGGCGCGGCGTTCACCTACGATGTGCGGCTGCAGTCCTCGGTCAGCGCCGACACCTGGTTCAACGTGGGCTCAGTGCTGGGCCTGTGGCGCTATACCACCGACTATGAGTTCCAGGTAGAGCAGGGCTATAACACCTGTGCCCGGCTGGAACAGGCCCTGGCAAGCGCCGCGGCGTCCTGCCTCGAACAGGCAGCCTTCTCTGCAACATACCAGCCCCAGGTGTATGTGTCGCTGCGTGCGCCCGGCGGCCAAAGCGCTCTGCCGCAGGGCATGGAATTGGATATGCCCTACGACCCGGTGCTGGCGCAGCAGGCGGCGCTTTCGCTGCAGCTCGCCACAAGCGGCCCGCCCCACACAGCCCAGGCCCGCGCGGCCGCCCAGGACGCAAAAGCCGCCCTGGAAGCGGCGGGGCTTTCCTTCGCCCGCTACGAAATCACCCTGCGGGACAAAACGGTGGAGTATCAGCACGCCCTGGAAACCTTGGTGGAGGCTTCCTTTACCGCGCAGGAGCTGGGCTAGCAAACAAACCAAAAACGCGCCCCCAAAGCAGCCCTTCCGGGCTGTGGGGGCGCGTTTTCTGCGTCTTGTTTTTGGAACCGGCAGATCTGCCGCGGCCTCTTTTTCAGCCAAAAATCTCCGCGGCAGCGGCCATGTTCTTCATCACCGGCACCCCGAACGGGCAGCGCTTTTCGCAGCTTCCGCAGCCGATGCACTCGCCGCCGCTGTGGGCAAGCCCCGCGTAGTGCGAGCGGATCGAGGGCGGCACCTGCGCGGCGTCCAGCCGGGCGATGTCCAGGTACTTGTTCACCGCCGCAATGTCAATGCCCACCGGGCAGGGCTGGCAGTGGCTGCAATACACGCAGTTGCCCGCAAAATCGCTGCGCAGCGTGCCCATCACCGGGGTGTAGTCCCGCTCTGCGTCGCTCAGGTCCAGGTAACGCACCGCGTCCAGCACCTGGGCGCGGCTCTGGCAGCCCAGCATCACGCTGGCCACCGCGGGCCGGGTCAGCGCGTAATGGATGCACTGGCCCACCGTCAGCGGCCGGTCAAAGGGGGTGTGCTCCGCCGAGATCAGCTTGCCCGCCCCCAGCGTTTTCATCACGGTAATGCCCACGCCCTTTTGTTCGCACAGCGCATAAAGCGCCGCCCGCTCCGGGTCAAAGCCCCGGAAGGCCGCCCGGTCCAGCCCCTCATCCAGCGCGTTCAGGGCGTTCGTCTCGGCCGGGTACAGGTCAAACGCCGGGTTGATGCTGAACATCATCATCTCCGGCAGCCCCGTCCCGATCACCCGCGCCGCCGTGCGGGGGTTGTGCGAGCTGAAGCCGATGTGCCGGATGTAGCCTTGCTGTTTCAGGCTGCTCACATAATCCGCAAAGCCGGTCTCAAAAACGCCCTTATAATCCTCCTCGGAATCAATAAAAAACATCATGCCAAAGTCAATGTAGCCAAAAATCTGCAGCAGCCTTTCAAAGTACCGCTTTGCCGTGGGCAGGTCCCGGCTGATGTCGTACTGCTCGTTCACGTCGGTGGAGCCGATGTGCCCCTGGATCATCACCTGGCTGCGGCGGCCGCCCAGCGCCCTGGCAATATTTTGCCGCACCTCGTCGCCCGGCATAAAAACATCCAGCAGGTTGACCCCGTTTTCCAGGGCGGCGTCCACCGTTTCCTGTACCTGCTCAAAGGGCTTTCCGTCCAGGTGTTCGCACCCCAGCCCTATAATGCTGCTTTTTTCACCCGTTTTGCCGATCTGCCTGTATTCCATCGTGTCGCCCGCTTTCTTTTCGCTGTTTTGTCCCCATTTTTCTCCGGCGGTTTGTTCCGGCCCGGCCGTTCCCCGCCTTTGGCCCCGGGGCGCCCTGCTTTCTAAATTCTAGCCCCGAACGCCGTGAATGTCAAACCTCCGCCCCCTCTGCTCCCGCCTCTTGTGCTGCGCAAAAAGGCCGCCGCCCAAAATGGGCGGCGGCCTTGCAGATGCTCAAGGGTGCGAAAAAACTTATTTCAGCTCGATCTTGGCGCCGGCTTCTTCCAGCTTCTTCTTCATCTCTTCGGCGTCGGCCTTGGAGGCAGCCTCCTTCAGGGTCTTGGGGGCGTTGTCCACCAGGTCCTTCGCTTCCTTCAGGCCCAGGCCGGTCACTTCCTTCACGGTCTTGATCACAGCCATCTTGTTGGCGCCAACCTCGGCCAGCACCACGTCGAACTCGGTCTTCTCTTCCGCAGCGGGAGCGGCAGCGCCGCCGGCAGCGGGAGCGGCAGCGGCCACGGCGGACACGCCGAACTCCTCGCAGTAGGTATCGATCAGCTCTTTCAGCTCCAGAACGCTCAGCTCTTTCACAGCGTCAATGATCTTGGTGATTTTCTCAGAAGCCATTGTATTTACCTCCAATAGTATTGTTTTTTGTGGGGGCCGTGCGCTTTAAGCGCACCGGCCGTGGATAACGGTTTTGTTACGCAGCGGGCTCCTCGGTCTTGTCCACATAGGCCTGCATGGCCACGGCCAGGCCGCTGAGGGTGCTGGTAAGGGCGCCGGCAAACATGGAGAGCATGCCTTCCAGGCCGGGCAGCTTGGCGATCGACTCCACTTCCGTCTTGTCCATCACAGCGCCGTCCATGTAACCGGTCTTCACGCTGAACTTGCCCTTGGAGGCGTCAGCGTATTTGCACAGGATGCGGGCCGCGGCAATGCGGTCCTCGGTGGAAATGGCAATGGCGGTGGTGCCTTCCAGCACTTCCTGCATGCCTTCCAGCTCGGTGCCGCCAATGGCCAGCCGCAGCATGGTGTTCTTCACAACGAAGTACTCCACCCCGGCTTCGCGCAGCTCCTTGCGCAGCTTGGTGTCGTCGGCCACATTGATGCCTTTGTAATCGACCACCACGCCCGCCACGGAGTTCGCAATCTTTTCTTTCAGCTCGGCCACATAGGCCTGCTTTGCGGTCAGAATCTTTGCACTGGGCATTTTGGTTTCACCTCGTTTCGACTGATGTTTGTTCTCTCGCGTTTTAAGAGCGCATAAAAAGCCCCTTTCCCGGCGAGCCGGGAAAGGGGCATAAAGCTACAAAAGGTTCGTAGTCTATGCGTTTCTCGGCAGGCGGGCAAAGCCCTTTACGCTGGTATGAGCACCTGCTGTCTTAAAAACAGCAATTCATAGTATACCGTTCCAAAACGGATTTGTCAAGCGCTCCGCGCGCGGCGCACAGCGCTTTTTTCAAAAGCGCCGTGCTCAGCCGCCGAACTTGGCGCCGTTCAGCTTAATGCCGGGGCCCATGGTGGTGGCAACGGTCGCGCTCTTGATATACTGGCCCTTGGCAGCCGCGGGCTTGGCCTTTACAATGGCCTCCATCACGGTACGCAGGTTGTCGCTCAGCTTCTCGGTGCCGAAGCTGGCCTTGCCCACGGGCACATGAATGATGTTCTGCTTGTCCAGGCGGTACTCGATCTTACCGGCCTTGGCCTCGGTCACGGCCTTGCCGATGTCCGGGGTCACGGTGCCCGCCTTGGGGTTGGGCATCAGGCCGCGGGGGCCCAGCACCTTGCCCAAACGGCCAACCTGGCCCATCATGTCGGGGGTGGTGACCAGCACGTCAAAGTCCACAAAGCCTTCGTTCTGGATCTTGGCGATCAGGTCGGCGTCGCCCACCATCATCGCGCCCGCCTCTTCGGCGGCCTTGGCGGCGTCGCCCTTGCAGATAGCGATCACGCGCACATTTTTGCCGGTGCCGTGCGGCAGCACAACAGCGCCGCGCACCTGCTGGTCGGCATGGCGGCTGTCAACGCCCAGGCGGACGTGCAGCTCCACGGTTTCGTCAAATTTGGCCTTCGCGGTCTGGCAGCACAGGGCCAGAGCCTCGTCGGTATCGTAAAGCTTGCTGCGGTCGACCAGCTTGGCGCTGTCGACATAGTGTTTCCCGTGTTTCATTACTCTTTTCCTCCTGTGTGGTATATCGGATTATTTCCTCCCACGTCTTGCGGCAAGGGGTTCACTCGGTAACGGTGACGCCCATGCTGCGGCAGGTGCCGGCGATCATGCGGACGGCGCTGTCCAGGTCGGCAGCGTTCAGGTCGGGCATCTTGGTCTTGGCGATCTCTTCCAGCTGGGCCTTGGTGATGCTTGCCACCTTGGTCTTGTTGGGCACGCCGGAACCGCTCTCGATGCCGCAGGCCTTTTTAATCAGCACAGGGGCCGGAGGAGTTTTGGTGATGAAGCTGAAGGAACGGTCTGCATACACGGTAATAACCACCGGGATGATGTAGCCCATATCCTTCTGGGTACGCTCGTTGAACTCTTTGGTGAACGCCATGATGTTCACGCCGTGCTGGCCAAGCGCCGGGCCAACAGGGGGGGCCGGGGTCGCTTTGCCGGCCGGGATCTGCAGCTTGATGTAACCAGTTACTTTCTGCGCCATTTCAATTGCACCTCCAAAATTTGTGGTAAGCTAGCGGGCCGCAAAAGCGGCCCTCCCACGGGCACCGGCGCGCCGGAGCCCTATAAAAACCGCGCAGCGCGCGGCTCTTACCAGTGTTTCGCCCGCCGTGCGGGCACGTCCAGGGGTCTTGTTACAGGGGTTTGGCCTGGTTCAGGTCCAATTCGGCGCTGGTCTCGCGCCCGAACATGGAAACCTTGACCCTGACCTTCTGCTTTTGCAGGTCGATGCTCTCCACCAGGCCCACAAAGCCCTCCAGGGGTCCGCCGGTGATCTCCACATTGTCGCCCTCGGCATAGTCCACCGTGAGCTCGTGCTCGGCCTCCACCCCAAGCTTTGCCACCTCTTCTTCCGAAAGGGGGATGGGCTTGGAAGTGGACCCCACAAAGCCGGTCACGCCGCGGCAGTTGCGCACCACGTACCAGCTCTCGTCGGTCATGACCATCTTCACCAGCACGTAGCCGGGGAAGAGCTTGCGCTCCACAATGCGCTCCTTGCCGTCCTTCAGCTCGGGCACCATCTCCACCGGAACCTTCACCTCGTGGATCAGTTCCTGCAGGCGGCGGTTCTCCACAATGGTTTCAAGATTGGTGGCCACCTTGTTCTCGTAACCGGAATAGGTATGCACCACATACCACATTGCCTGATCTTCCATACTGTGCTCCCTCCCGCTTTCAGGATATCGGCGCCGCGGATCGCGGGCCTTACAGCTTGGCGGCCAGATCCAAGATCAGGCTCATGCCGCTGCCGAACAGCATGTCCAGCAACAGAATGAACACGGATGCGATCAGCACAACCACGATCACCACGATGGTGTTGTTGATGACCTGCTTTTTGCTGGGCCACACCACCTTTTTGAGCTCGCTCCTGGTATCGCGGAAATACTTGCCGATGCCCTTGAACCAATTCTTGACCTTGGTGAAGAAGCCGGGCTTTTTGCTGCTTGTTTCAGCCATATTCTCCCGCCTTTCTTACTTGGTCTCGCGATGCACAGTATGCTTTTTGCAGAAGCGGCAATACTTTTTCATCTCGAGCCGGTCAGGGCTGTTCTTCTTGTTCTTCTTGGTGTTGTAGTTGCGCTGTTTGCACTCCGTGCAGGCCAGGGTGATCTTCACTCTCATTTGTCTTCGGCACCTCCATTTAACGGTTTGTTCAGCCTCCCTCGAAAGTTGCAGGCCGTGCCCGAAAATGGGCACAAAAAAATAAACCTGCAAAAGAGGTGATACAATCATATCACACGCCCCCCGCCCCGTCAAGAGCAAATCCACAGAATTTTCGCGCCTGCGCCCCGCTTCCTTATGCCATTGTTCCACTAGTCACCTGCGTATTTTTATGGTATATTAAGAATACTTATGGGCTGTGGGCCCATGGAAGGGCATTTTGCGGGGCGCGGCCCCTGTGGAGAGAAGGGTTTCAAAGCGTATGAACAAACTGAACGTGGCGCTGCTGTTCGGCGGCGTTTCCAGCGAGCACGACGTGAGCCGGGTGTCGGCCAAGACCTTTGCCGACGCGCTGTGTGAAGAAAAGTACCATGTATATAAGATCGGCATCACCAAAGACGGCCGCTGGCTCTACTACCCCGGCCCCGCCGACCGCATGCCGGACGGCAGCTGGGAGCTGTGCGGCGACTGCCAGCCCTGCGTGGTCAGCCCCGACCGCGCCGACCACGGCCTTTTGCTGCGCGGGCTCAGCGGCCAGGCCATCGTGCTGCCGGTGGACGTGGTCATTCCGGTGCTCCACGGCAAAAACGGCGAGGACGGCACCGTCCAGGGCCTTCTGGAGCTGGCGGGCATCCCTTACGTGGGCTGCGGCGTGCTGGCAAGCGCCGTCTGCATGGACAAGGCGGTGGCCAACACCCTGCTGGACGCCGCGGGCGTGCCCCGCTGCGCCTGGACCTGGGCCGGCCGCGCCGAGTGCGCGGACCTTGACGCGCTGGAAGCGCGGGTCAGCCAAACGCTGGGCTACCCCATCTTTGTAAAGCCCGCCAACGCGGGCAGCAGCGTGGGCATCAGCAAAGCGGCCGATCAAGCGGGCTTTCAAAAGGCGGTGGCCACCGCCCTGGCCGAGGACGATAAGGTGGTCTTCGAGCGCTTTGTAAAGGGGCAGGAGGTCGAGTGTGCGGTGCTGGGCAACGGCCCCGCGGAATCCACCCTCCCGGGCGAGATCCTCGCCAGCGAGGAATTCTATACCTACAGCGACAAATACCTGCTGGGCACCAGCCGCACCCTGATCCCGGCAGATCTCACCCCGGAAAAACTGCTGGAAGTAAAGGACCTTGCCGAAAAGGCCTATGCCGCCCTGGGCTGCCAGGGCCTTGCCCGGTGCGACTTTTTTGTCGAAACGGACGGCACGGTGCTGGTGAACGAGATCAACACCATGCCCGGCTTCACCGCCATCAGCATGTATCCAAAGCTCATGGAGGCGGCGGGCCTGCCCCTGCCCAAGCTCGCAGACCGGCTGGTGCAGCTGGCGCTGCAGCGCGCGGGGGTGCGCCATGGATGAGCGGCCCATCGGGGTATTCGACTCGGGCGTGGGGGGGCTCACCGCCGTGCGGGAGCTCCAGGCACTTCTTCCCCGCGAGCGCCTGGTCTATTTCGGCGACACAGGCCGCGTGCCCTACGGCAGCCGCAGCCCCGAAACCATTTTGCAGTACGCCCGGCAGGACATCCGCTTTCTGCTCTCCAAAAACGTAAAGTTTTTGCTGGCCGCCTGCGGCACCATCAGCAGCGTGCTGCCTCCCGCTTATGCCGCCACCCTGCCCGTGCCCTATGCCGGCGTGCTGGACGCTGCGGCCCGGGCCGCAGCCCAGGCCACCCGCACCGGCCGCATCGGGGTCATCGGCACGGCGGCCACCATCCGCAGCGGCAGCTACGCCCAGCGCCTGCGCGCGCTGTTGCCCGGCGTGCAGGTGGTGGCCCGCAGCTGCCCCATGTTCGTGCCCCTGGTGGAAAACGGCTATGTGGAGCCGGGCGACGCGGTCACCACCACCATTGCGCGGGAGTATCTGGCCCCGGTCAGGGCCGCCCATGTGGACACCCTCATCCTGGGCTGCACCCACTACCCCCTCATCGCCCACATCATCGGGCAGGTCATGGGGCCGGACGTCACCCTGATCGACCCGGGGCGCGAGACCGCCCTGGTGGCCAGCCGCAGCCTGGCGCAGGCCGGGCTGCTGGCGCCCCCCGGCGCCGCGGGCGGCACCGATTATTACGTCAGCGACCTTCCCGAGGGGTTCGAGGCCTCGCTGAGGCTCTTCATCGGCCCGCAGGGCGCGGGCCCTGTGGAGCGGGTCGCCATTGAAAGTTTTTAAAGCGAAGGGACGTGCCATGAACGAGGATTATCTCATCCGGATCGACGGCCGCATGGAACAGGACGGCGGCGACGACCAGGTCCAGCTGATGACCCGGGGCAGCTTTTTAAAAAAGAACGGCAGCTTTTTTATCAGCTATCAGGAAAGCGAAACCACCGGCTACGCAGGCTGCACCACCACCGTAAAGGTCGCGCAGGACGGCCGGCGGGTTGCCATGCTGCGCTTCGGCCCCGCCGCAAGCCAGCTCATCATTGAAAAGGGCGTGCGCCACCTGTGCCATTACGACACCGGCGAGGGCGCGCTCACCCTGGGCGTCGCGGCCGACGCCATTTCAAACCGCCTCACCGACGAGGGGGGCGAGGTCGAGTTCAGCTACACCCTGGACGCCGACCAGAATTCCATTCTCAGCAAAAACCTCGTAAAAATCACGGTGCGCCGGGCCGGGCCCCCGGCCTGACGGCGCGCCTCCCGCCCCCAAATCGCCCGGCTCCGGGCGGCAGACGTAAAAAAGGAAGGAACAAGGAGAATTGAACATGGACGCAAACGAGTACGGCGCCCTGACCGAAGAAATGCGGCAGGCTTATCAGAACTATAACCCCCGCCGGGACGCTTTGGCCGAGGCCCGCGCCCTGCTGACCCTGGCCGCCGAAAAAGCCATGGCCGCCGGCGCGCTGCCCGCCGCCGAGCTGCCCGCCTTCATCGTGGAGATCCCGGCGGACGTAAAGAACGGCGATGTGGCCTCGAACCTCGCCATGGCCGGGGCCCGCGCCTTTAAAAAGGCCCCCCGCCAGATCGCCGAGGCCCTTCTGGCCCATCTGCCGGCCCTGGAAAACAGCATTTTCTCAAAGGCCGAGATCGCCGGCCCCGGCTTCATCAACCTGTTTTTGTCCCCCGCCTGGTTCTCCAGCGTGGTGTACGGCGCCACCCTGAACGGGCAGTACGGCCGCACCGGCTACGGCGGCGGCGAAGCGGTCAACGTGGAATTCGTTTCCGCCAACCCCACCGGCCCCATGCACCTGGGCAACGCCCGGGGCGGGGCTTTGGGCGATTGCCTGGCCGCCGTGCTGGACTGGGCCGGCTACAATGTGACCCGCGAATTCTATGTGAACGACGCGGGCAACCAGATCCAGAAGTTCGGCAAGAGCCTCTCGGCCCGCTACCTCCAGCTCTACCAGGGCGAGCAGGCCGTGCCCTTCCCCGAAGACGGCTACCAGGGCGAGGACATCAAGGCGCTCGCCAAAGAATTTGCCGCCCTGCACGGCGACGCCCTGGTGGAGGCCGCCGAGGAAGCCCGCCGCGCCGCGCTGATCGGCTACGCGCTGCCCAAAAACATCGCGGGGCTTGAGCGGGACCTGGCCAAATACCGCATCCATTACGACGTGTGGTTCCGCGAGAGCGCCCTGCACGACTCGGGCGCGGTGCAGGCCGTGGTGGACAGGCTGCTGGCCAGCGGCGCCTGCTACAAAGCCGAGGACGGCGCCGTGATGTACAAAAGCGCCCAGTTCACCGAAAAGTACGGCGCGGCCAACAAAAAGCGCGACGAGGACGAGGTCAAGGACGAGGTTCTGGTGCGGGCCAACGGCATCCCCACCTACTTCGCGGCCGACATTGCCTACCATTATAATAAACTGGCGGTGCGGGGCTTCTCCCGCGCAATCGACATCTGGGGCGCCGACCACCACGGCCACGTGGCCCGCATGAAGGGCGCCATGGACGCGGTGGGCCTGGACGGCGAAAAGCTGGACATCGTGCTCATGCAGCTGGTCAACCTGATGAAGGACGGCAAGCCCGTGCGCATGAGCAAGCGCACCGGCAAGGCCATCACCCTCAGCGACCTGCTGGACGAGGCCCCCATCGATTCCACCCGCTTTTTCTTCAACATGCGCGAGGCGGGCAGCGCCATGGATTTCGATTTGGACCTGGCCGTCCGGGAGGATAGTGAGAACCCGGTGTATTATGTGCAGTACGCCCACGCCCGCATCTGCTCCATCCTCAAAAAGCTGGCCGCCGAGGGCG
>OFOK01000928.1_pt1 | contig 25664 bp, 20 predicted proteins | sample 1542001 | NCBI WGS metagenome assembly OFOK01 (sample SAMN04209242, study PRJEB22552) | human gut metagenome | biome: gut; material: feces | host: Homo sapiens | place: USA: Oklahoma
GAGAAAATGATTGGACTTTCTTTCGCCGCTGCGGCGGCGAAACTCTGCGAGGCTTCTGACAAATCGTGCTTCGCTGTTTTTGATACTGTCAAATACTTTTTGACAGTCTTAAAAGTGCAGGACCTCGATGAGCAGCAGCCACGCCAGTCCGTAGTACGCGGTCACGGCGACAAGGTCGTTGACCGTCGTGATCAGCGGACCGGAGGCCACGGCGGGGTCGACGCCGAGGCGCTTGAAGAGGATGGGCACGGTCGTGCCAATGATGCTCGAGAGCAGCATGGACACCAGCAGCGCCGTGCCGGTGCAAAACGACACCGAGAAGGCAAAGGCCGCGGCCGCGCCCTTCGCCGCCATCAGATACAGCCCGATCGCACCGAAGGACAGCAGCCCAAGCAGCAGACCGTTCATCAGACCGACGCGCGCCTCCTTGCCCACCAGCGCGAGCTTCTGCCGGGGGCTGACGTCCTCGTCCATCAGCACGCGGATGGTCACGGCCAGCGACTGCGTGCCGACGTTTCCGGCCATGTCCAGCACGAGCGACTGGAAGCAGATGATGACGGTCAGGTGCGTGACGACACGCTCGAACAGCCCCACCACGCTCGAGACCACGAGCCCCAGCCCCAGCAGGATCACCAGCCACGGCAGACGCTTGGCCACGCTGCGGCGCAGCGGTTCCTCGAGATCTTCTCCGGCGGTCAGACCGCCGAGCTTTGCATAGTCCTCGCCGAGCTCGTCGGCCACGAGCTCCGCCACGACCTGCGCCGTCAGCGCGCCGCACAGGCGGTTGTCGGCGTTGAGCACGGGGATGGAGTCCTCGGAATAGGCGCGGATGCGCTCGACGCAGTCCTCGATCAGCTCGTCCGCGTAGACATAGGGGTAGGACGTCATGAGAATGTCGTCGAGTGCGGTGGTTTCGCGCGCGATGATCAGCTCCTTGAGGTCGATCGCGCCCACGAGCACGCCGTTTGCGTCGACGGCGTAGAGCGTGGAGATGTTGTCGGTGTCGGCGGCCTGCCGGATCAGCTCCTTCATCGCCTGACGCACGGTCATGTCGGCACGGATGCTGACAAAGTCGGTGGTCATGCGGCTGCCGATCTCGTCCTCGTCGAACGAGCTCAGAAACGACAGGTCGCGCTTGACATCGTCGTCCATGAGGTCGACGAGCGCGCTGCGCTGCGCGCGTTCGAGCCCCTTGAGGTAGTCCGCCGCGGTCGACGGATCGAGCAGCGGCAGGATCTCGAGCTTTTTGCGGATGCCCAGCTCCTCGAGATAGGTGGGCATATCGTCCTCGGTGTATTCGAGCACACCGGCCAGCGTCGGCGCGTCGAGCAGGGCATAGAGCCGGCAGCGCTCGTCCCGGCGCAGCAGCTCGAGCGCCTCGGCGATGTCGCGCTCGTGGTAATCCTCGAGCTTTTTTCTCAGCTGCCCGGGCGCAAGGTTGCCGCGCAGCAGCGCCGCGATCTCGCCCTTGTAGTCCGGGTGGCGGTCGCCGGGGATGATCTCCGGCGGGGTGTTGTTCATTTCGGACATATCGTCTTCCTCCTTTGTGCAAAAGCTTCCGGGGTCAGAGGAAAACGGGCATGAAAAAACCGCCGTCTCATTCCCTCTTTACCCCTTGGGTATGCAGCTCGGGAAGGACAGCGGGTCCGGTCGCGCAGCGAGACCTGTCAGAACACGAACAGCGCCTGACAATCCCCTGTGCACCGGAGCTCTCTGCCCCTACTGTGACCCTGACTGCAGCTGTCCATGTTCTCACCTCACTTGCGGTGTATTCGGTCTGAAACCGAGGCCATTATAGCATCGTGCCCCGGAAAGTCAAGCCGCTTTTTGCAGGGGGCTGGACATTTGTCCCGCGCCGTGCTATCATGGCGCATCCGGACGGAAAAGAACGAATGTTTTGATGATAAAAGTGCTTTTTATCTGCCACGGCAACATCTGCCGCAGCCCGATGGCGGAGTATATTTTCCGCGACATGGTGCAGCGGCAGGGACTGGCGCAGCGGTTTCACATTGCCTCGGCGGCGACGAGCCGCGAGGAGATCGGCAGCGACTTGCTGCGCAGGCCCATGCGGATGAGCGCCCGGGCGCACAGCTCATTGACCGTGATGTCGTCAAACGTCTCCTCGGCTATCAGCGCCTCGAACGCTGCCATGAGCGCACTGTAGGTTTTCTGCACGCGCAGATCTTTCTTTTTTCCCATGATGCCGCACTCCTTTACGCCCATCGTATCATATCGAACAAACGATAAATATCTTACACTTTCACGATAACTGACATTTGTAATTTATCATGTTTCAGCTTATCTTTCTGTTATCAAAAAGTCAAACCCCGCGTTTTTGTCGGGGTAAGGAGTGGTGATCCCATTATGAATCAGAAACCGTCCCCGCTGCACCGTGCATCGGAATGGATCGTCGACCATTACCGGCTGTTTTTCGTCGTCTTTGCCGCGCTGCTGGTCTTTTCCGCGGTCGCGTCCGGCTGGGTGAAGGTCGAAAACGACGTCGCGGCCTATCTGCCGGCCGATTCCGAGACGCGGCAGGGGCTGGACATCATGGAGCAGGAGTTCCAGACCTACGGGTCGGCGAAGATCCTCCTGCGCGACACGGACGCGGACGCCGCCGCGGCCACGGCGGAGCAGATCCGCGCGGTCGACGGGGTGGACAGCTGCACGTACACGATGAACGATACGGGCAGCGCGCTGCTGAGCGTCAGCCTGTCGGATCTGGAGGGGTCGGACACGTGCGCGCAGACCGTGCAGGCCCTGCGCGACCTGCTCGACGGCAGCGGTGCGTACATTTATTCCGCCGAGGGCTACAGCATCTCCGATCAGATCAACGGCGAGGTGCGCGGCCTGCTCGTCATCGTGGTGATCATCCTCGTCACGGTGCTCACGTTCACGTCCTCGACGTATGCCGAGGTGCCCATCCTGCTCATCACGTTCCTCGCGGCGGCGCTCATCAACAAGGGCACGAACTTCGTTTTCGGCACGATCTCGTTCGTGTCCAACGCTGTGGCCATCCTGCTGCAGCTGGCCATGTCGGTGGACTACGCCATCATTTTCTGCAACCGCTACAAGCAGGCGCATGAGACGCTGCCGGTGCGCGAGGCAGTCATCGAGTCGCTGGAAAAATCCATTGCCGTCATCAGCTCCTCGAGCCTGACGACTATTGCAGGCCTCGTCGCTATGACGTTCATGAAGTTTGGCCTCGGGCGCGACCTCGGCATCGTGCTCATCAAGGCGATCTTGATCAGCATGCTGACGGTGTTCCTGCTCATGCCGGGGCTGCTGCTCAAGCTCGGCCCGGCCATGGATAAGACGAAGCACCGCAACTTCGTGCCGAAGATCTCGGGCGTCGGCCGTCTCGCGTGGTGGACGCGCCGCGTGGTGCCGCTGGTGTTCGCGACCGTGCTCGTCGTGGCGTGCATCGGCGCCAACCGCGTGAGCTATGTTTACAGCGAAGCGCCGCTCAAAACGCACAACGCGGACGCCAACCGCACCGCGTCGCAGGCGATCACGGATGATTTCGGCGACGAGACGGTGCTGGCCGTCGTCGTTCCGGCCGGGGATTATACCCGGGAGGCCGCGCTGCTCGACGCCCTCTCGGCTCTGCCGGAGGTCAAGAGCGCCGTCGGCATTGCGGGCACGGAGGCGGCCGGCGGCTACCGGCTGGCGGACGCGGTCGATTACCGGACGTTCGCGCAGCTCAGCGACGTGGACAGCACGAGCGCGCAGGCGCTCTTCGCGCTCTACGCGGCCGAAAACGGCGCCGCACAGACGGCCGCGCAGGATCTGAGCGGCTATCAGGTGCCGCTGCTGAAGCTGTTCGAATTCCTGAATGACAAGATCGCCGACGGCACCGTCACGCTCAGCGCCGCGCAGGCGGCGCTGGTCACGGCGCTCAGTGATCAGCTCGCGCGCGCCAGCGCGCAGCTCGAGGGCACGTCGTACCACCGTCTCGTGCTCACGCTTGCCGCGGCCTCGGACGGGGACGAGACGTTTGCCCTGCTCGACCGCATCCACGCCGTCGTGCACCAGTACTACCCCACCGACAGCTATCTCGTCGGCGACGCCATGTCCGCCTACGGGTCCGAGCAAACGTTCACGCAGGACAACGTCATGGTCAGCGCCATGTCCATCCTCATGGTCATGCTCGTGCTGCTGTTCACGTTCCGCTCGCTCGGCATGCCCATTTTGCTCACGCTCGTCATTCAGGGCAGCATCTGGATCAACTTCGGCATCACGGTGCTCACGGGCGAGTATGTGCTCTTCATGGTCTATCTCGTGGCCAGCGCCATTCAGATGGGCTGCAACGTGGACTATGCGATCGTCGTCGCCTCGCACTATACTGAGGCGCGCGCCGATCAGGGCCCGCGCGAGGCCATGATCACGGCGCTGAACCTCGCCTTCCCGACCATCATCACATCCGGCACGATGCTCATCTCCGCTGGCCTGCTCATCGGCGCGCGTGTCTCGTCCGGCGCGGTGGCCGGCATGGGCCGGTTCGTCGGCGTCGGGTCGCTCATCACGGTGTTTCTCGTGCTGTTCGTGCTGCCGCAGCTTCTGCTGCTGGGCGACACCTTCGTGCGCCGGACCGCGCTGCCCGCGCAGCGCCGCCTGCCGCCGCCCTCGGCGAGCCGCGCGGCCCGCTGGGTGCTGCTTGCGGCGGCCGTGTTCGTCATGGCCGTGTCGCCGTGGAGCGCTGTGCGCACGCAGCAGGAGCGGGCCGACCGCGTGGAGGCTGACACCCAGCTGTGCGACAGCGCCCGCTCGCTTGGCGAGCTGGCGGCCTCGCTCGGTGCGCAGCAGGAGACGTATGACGCGCTCAAGCTCTCGTTTGCCACGGGCGTCGTGACGAACAACGTCGGCCAGAGCCGGCTCCAGAGCGGGCAGGCGGAGTATGACGCCGGCAGCGAGAAGCTCGCCGCGGCCAAGGCACAGTATGCCGCCGGGCAGGCGCAGCTCGAGCAGGGCAAGGCCGACTATGCCGCCGGGCAGGAGAAACTTGCCGCGGCGAAGGAGGAATACGCCGCCGGGCAGGCGCAGCTCGCCAAGATCCAGCCGGTGTACGATGCGGTGCACCCGGCCTACCAGCGCTATCTCGACCGGCAGGCGGAGTATGACGCGGCGGTCGCAAGCGGCGACCTGGCCAAGGCCGCGCTGCTCTGGCCGGGTGTGACGGCGCAAAAGCAGCTCTATGAGACGCAGCTGCTCGGCACTGGGTACTCCATCGAGTCGCTCGTGCAGGCGTATGAGGCCGGGCAGGCAAAGCTCTCTGAGGGCGCGGCGCAGATCGCCGCGGCGGAGCAGCAGCTGCAGGATGCACAGGCGCAGCTCGTCGCCGGGCAGCAGGCGCTCGACGCTGCGGCGGCCGAGATCGCAGCCGGGCAGAGCAAGCTCGACACGGCGGCCGGCGCTCTGGCCTCCGGCCGTCAGACACTGGTGGCGAACCGGCAGCAGCTGGCGCAGGATCTTGCAGAGCTCGCCCCGTATGAGGACGACACCGAGCGGCTGGAGCGGGGCATCGCCGTGCTCATGCAGGGCGAGGCGCTGCGCACACGCGCCGGTTCGTCCGCGAGCTATGGTGACATCTGCGCGCTCGCGCAGGACCTCTACGCGGCGGATATGGACACCGCGCGCACGGAAGCGGCGGTCTGGACGGGCATCTGCATCGTGCTGTTCGCGGCCGGTGCGCTCGCGTTCGCGGGCGTGTGCCTCGGCCACAGGAGAGGAAAGGCCATGGCGTGGTGCACGGCGCTGGCGGCGATTCTGTCCGTCGGCTGCCTGATCGCCATGCTGGCCGCCGGTCACGGCGCGCTGCGCACGCTGTGCCTGTGCGCGGTGCTGGCGCTGCTCGCGCTGGCGTTCGTAGCTGCGGGGCTCACGCTCCGGCAGCGCGCGGCCAAGGCACAGTAAGGGCGTAAGGGAAAGAAAGGATCGGGGCGCAGGCAGCTGCCTGCACTCCGAGTTTGCTTTTGCGCTGCGGTGTGCTATAATGGGCCATCCCGGTCGAAAGGAATTGCGATCCCAATGGTCAAAGTGCTCTTTATCTGCCACGGCAACATCTGCCGCAGCCCGATGGCGGAGTATATTTTCCGCGACATGGTGCAGCGGCAGGGGCTGGCGCAGCGGTTTCACATTGCCTCGGCGGCGACCAGCCGCGAGGAGATCGGCAACGACGTCTACCCGCCCGCACGCGCCGAGCTGCGCGCGCACGGCGTCCCCGTCGGTCACCGCGCCGCCGTGCAGGTCACGCCGCGCGACTACGACGCCTATGACTGGCTGCTGACGATGGACGAAAACAACGCGCGCAACCTCCGCCGCATCCTCCCGCACGACCCGGACGGCAAGATCCGTCCGCTGCTGTCGTTCGCGGGGGAGCAGCGCGGCATCGCCGACCCGTGGTACACCGATGATTTCGGCGCAGCATATGCCGACATCGTGCGCGGCTGCACGGCGTTTCTGGAGCATCTGCGCCGCAGCGGAGCGGTTTAGCGCTCGCCGCCGGCGGTGATGAAAATGCGCGCCGCGTGCGCGCAAAAATTTGTGGAGAAATCCCTTTGAAATTTGCAGTCACCTCTGCTATAATCAGCATACAGCGTGTGGCGTATCTGCGTAAATCCAGTTGCAGAGCGGCCACGCGCTTTTTTGCGCACAGAAAAGCGCGGCAAACTTCATAGGCAGATCGTGTAGCAGAAATGCGTAAGTCCGGATGAATGGGACTTGCGCATTTTTTATTTTTCGGAAAGAAGGAGATATTTTGGACACAGGAAATCAGTTTTTGGGGACGGAGCGTATCGGTAAGCTCATGCGGCAGTACGCCATCCCCTGCGTCATCTCGCTGCTGGTGGGTGCGCTCTATAACATCGTCGACCAGATCTTCATCGCCAACGCCAGTTACCTCGGCTCTTACGGCAACGCGGCCAATACGGTCGTGTTCCCGCTGACCGTCGTGGCGCTGGCTATCGCCGTCATGATCGGCGACGGCTGCTGCGCCTTTGTCAGCATGGCGCTGGGCAGAAACGAGGTGGACAAGGCCAGGCGCAGTGTCGGCAACGCGGTGGTGTTAAGTATCGCCGGCAGTCTTGTCCTGACGGCGATATATCTCGTTTTTGCAGACGGGATCATCGCCATGTTCGGCGGCACGGTGAATGAGGAGACCTTCCACCACGCACAGGAGTACTTCTTCTATATCACGCTGGGCATCCCGTTTTATATGTTCGGGCAGGCCATGAACCCCGTCATCCGCGCCGACGGCAGTCCGCGTTTTGCCATGGTCTCGACGCTTGCGGGCGCGGTTATCAACATCATCCTCGACCCTATTTTTATCTTCGTATTCAAATGGGGCATGATGGGCGCAGCCGTTGCCACGGTCATCGGGCAGGTGGCGACGGCGCTGCTCGCCGTGTGGTATCTGCTGCACATGAAGGTCATCCGCCCGGCCAAGACCGACTTTGCCCTGAGCGGCAGCGTCTGCGGCAGGATGCTGACGCTGGGTATCACGAGCTTCCTGTCCCAGATCAGCTTGGTGGCGGCGATGGCGGCCATCAACAATATGCTGCGCAAATACGGCGCGCTCGACGCCGTGTTCGGGCAGGCACAGTACGCGCAGATCCCCATGGCGGTGGTCGGCATCGTGATGAAGTTCTTCCAGATCGTCATCTCCATCGTGGTCGGCATGGCGGCGGGCTGCATCCCCATCGTGGGCTACAACATGGGCGCGGGCAAGACGCTGCGCGTGCGCGATCTGTTCACCAGACTGCTGGTGGCCGAGGCGCTGGTGGGCGCGGTGGCGCTTGTGCTGGCAGAGGGCTTTCCCCGGCAGCTCATCACCATTTTCGGCGCGGCCAACGAGAGCAGCTACTACACCGCGTTTGCCGTCAAGGCCTTCCGCACGTATCTGTGCATGATGATCCTCGCCTGCGTCAACAAGGCGTGCTTCATCTTTCTGCAGGCGGTGGGCAAGGCACTGGCCTCCACGCTGCTGTCCATGTTCCGTGAGGTGGTGTTCGGTGTGGGCTTTGCCCTGCTGCTGCCGGTGTTCTTCGGTCTGGACGGCGTGCTGTATTCCATGCCGGTGTCGGACATCCTGACTTTTGTCATCTCGGCGATCATCATCATGAAAACCTATCGGGAATTGAATGTGGAAGGAGTGCAGAACGCATGAAAAACAGAGTGATTACCATCAGCCGCGAATTCGGCAGCGGCGGGCGCACCATCGGCAAAAAGACGGCGGAAAAGCTGGGCATTCCCTGCTATGACGCCGAGATCATTCAGGCGATGGCGCAGGAGACCGGCTTCGCGCCGGACTATGTGCAGGAGGCGGGGGAGTACGCCCCCGGCGGCTTCCTGTCCTCCGCCTTTTCCAACCGGATGTTCGGACCGACCAACGAGGACATCCTCTGGGAGCGCCAGTACAAGGTCATTACGAACCTTGCCGCAAAAGGCCCCTGCGTCATCGTGGGCCGCTGCGCAGACTACATCCTGCAGGACACGGCCGACTGTCTGAAGGTCTTTATCCATGCGGACATGGCATTCCGTGCCAAGCGCATCGTGGAGGTCTATGGCGAGCGGGAGCAGTCCCCGGAGGAGCGTTTGCGGGATAAGGACAAGCGCCGGGCGGCGTATCACCGCTTCTACACGGATATGAAGTGGGGCTATGCGCAAAATTATCACCTGACGCTCGACAGCGGCGTCATCGGCATCGACAGATGCGCGGACATCATTGCGCAGCTATATTGAGACAAGAAAAAGTGGCCGGCTGCTCATGGCAGCCGACCACTTTTTGTATTCACAGGGCTTTTCGATATGTCTTTCTCGTCAGCAAAACCGCCGCGGCGCACGCCCCGGACGGGGCGGTCATTCCTGTTTATGGCGAAATATCCGGGAGCGAAAGGCCAAGTCTTTCGGCTAGCCCGGCCAGATAGCGGACGTGGCCGTCATCCGCGCCGCGGATGGTGAGATATCCGGATTTGTCGGCCGTGATGTTCTGCCCGCGGCAGACCACCCGCTCCCCTTTTTGCAAATAAACCTGCTTGCCATGGACTTTGTCGTGCTGGTATGCACGCACAGCGTTCACATAGTATTTGGCGAACAGTGCCTGTGCTTTTTCCAAGTCGCCCAGATGGCCGCAGATCATTACTTCGTCGAGCAGGATCAGCTGTCGGCCCATCACATCGAAGTGCGGATAGTCACGCCGGTGTGCGAGGATCGCCTCCCGGGAGGACAGCACGTCATAGACAGGCAGCACCTTTGTCAGCACATCGGGCAGGATCTGCTTCAAGAGCTGGGACGGCTGCTCTCGCAGGTCAAAGCACAGCTCCTGCCTGCCGTCAATGCTCCCGAGGCGGGAGCGCAGGGTGCAATTGTATTCGTGGTAATACCGCTTCAGCGGCGACGGGGAAAAGGTGCGCTCGTCGCATTCCGGTATGCGGATGCCGAGATTGACCCACATTTGCTGTGCGGGGCCCACGGACGGCAAACCGCACTGGAAGTGGATGATCTGCGACAGGTCGCCGGAAACAAAGCGGTGCAGTGTCCGCCCGTATTTCCGGAAGCCGAGCGGCCTGAGCTGCGTGTAGACGGCGGCCTCGATCTCGTCAATACACATGGCCGCTTCTGTTTTTTCGTTCATGTTCGTTCTCTCTGGCGAAATTGCACTTTCATTCAAAACCGCCCGAAAGGCTGTGCCCTCCGGGCGGCTTTGCGCACATGTTGCGGCAGTTATACCGCCCAGCGGCGGCGGTCAAAGAGCGCGAGCGTCATGGCGATGGCGGCGGCGAAAAACACCAGCGCCGGCCACGGCAGACCCAGCACCCGCGGCAGCGGGGCGAGGCACGTGATGGCTGCGCAAAACAGCAGCGAGCAGTCCAGCAGCGCGAAGATGAGCCGGTTCAGCAGCTTCGAGCGCGCGGCGCGCGCCGCATCCGACCACGACTTTTTCACGTTCACGGTCAGCTGTCCGGCGTTGGCCTTGCCGAAAAACTCCGACAGCTGCGCCGGCAGCACCGTGAGCTTCTCACCGGAGCGGGCGAGCTGCTGCGCGAGCGTTTTGACCTTCTTTTCAATGTGCTCGCGGCTCAGGGCGGTGTTTTTGACATACTCCGCCACGATCTCGATGACGTTTGCGTCCGGCGACACGCTCGTGAGCATACCCTGAATGACGAGCAGGCTGCGCCCGAGCATCGTCAGCGAGCCGGGCACGGACACGCCGTATTCGTTGAGGATCTGCACGAACTCATCCACCAGCACGCCCATGTCCATGTCGGCCATCGGCATGGCCTCGTACTTGTGCAGGAAGATGCCGATGCGCTCGGCGAGCGCCTGCCGGTCGGGCATACGCGTATATTGGCCGAGCGAGAGCAGCGTGTCCGTGAGCGCGGGCACGTCCTGCTCATAGATCGTGCGGATGATGCCCATGTACAGCTCTGCCTCGCGCGGGCTGATGCGCCCCATCATGCCGAGGTCGAGCCAGACGATCTTCCCGTCCTGCACGCGGATGTTGCCGGGGTGGGGATCGGCGTGGAAGAAGCGGTAGACCGTGATCTGGCGGATATAGTTGTGCACGAGCTTGACGGCGATCTCGTTGAGGTCGTAGCCGTCGGCGCGCAGACCGGCGGCGTCGTCGATCTGGTGACCGCCGATGTACTCCATGACGAGCACGTTTTTCGTGCACCACTCTGGGTATGTGGCCGGGCAGTCGGCATAGACGATGCCGTCGTTGAGACGCTTGAATTCGGCGATGTTGTCCGCCTCGATCGTGAAGTCGAGCTCCTCCTGCACGGTGCGCCAGATCTCATCAAGTACGGCGTGAAAGTCCAGCGCGCTCGCAAGCGGCGTGTACTTGAGCAGCGCGGCGGCGCGCTTGAGCAGGCGCACGTCGCGGCTCATGATCTCATACAGGTCGGGGCGCTGCACCTTCACGACCACGCGCTGACCGTTGGTCAGGGTCGCTGCGTGCACCTGCGCGATCGAGGCCGAGCCGAGCGGCCGGATGCCGATGTCCGAAAAGACCTCCTGCCACGGGCGGGCGTAGGCCTGCGTGAGGATGCGCTCCACCTCGGTCAGCGGCATGGGCGTCACGTCCGTGCGCAGCGTCTCGAGCGCGAGACAGTATTCTTTGGGCAGAATGTCCGAACGCATGGACAAAATTTGTCCGAATTTGACAAACGTCGGTCCGAGGTCCACGAAAATATCGCGCACCTTCTCCGGCGTCAGCCCCTGAACAAGGTGATGCTTTTGCAGTATGGCGACGATCTCGGCGAAGCGCTTGGCCTCGTCGAGCTGCGCGGCGGGGCCGGCCATCAGTCTGCTTCCTTCTTGGCCAGCAGCTTTTGCAGCAGCGCCTCGCGCTCGTCGGCGCTCATGGCGTCCACGTCCACGGCGGGCTTTTCGTCCGCGTCCTTGGCGGCGGCCTGCTTGCAGGTGCGCTTGAGCTCCTCGTTGAGCACGCGCCCCTTCTCCACGGTCACTTCGCCGCGTGCGACGCACTCGTCGAGCAGCTTGCCGAGCTTTTCGCAGCCGAGGTCGGCCGCGCCCACGGAGGCGACGATCAGCTTGCGCAGATAGCTTTCAATAGAATCCATAATCCATACACTCCTTATCTTATCTTGTGCACTTTGCGGTATCGTATGCCCGGTCCCGGGCGGGGATCAAGAGTTGGCGTCGGCCGCGGCGGCCGCGTCGAGCAGCGCCATGACCCGGCGGTAAAACATCCGTGTGCGCACGACGCCGGTGTTCATCACGCCGCCGATCGCGGCCAGATGGTCCAGCTCCTCGACCGGCAGCACCTGCCACACGCCGCGCTGCGGCGTCTGACCGGGCGCGAAGTCCGTGTGCGGTGCGCCGCCGGGACAGCGGGCGGAGACGGTGTTGACGAGCCCGTCGTTCGGCAGCCAGTCGGACGGCACGGCGCCGCCCGCGCGCCCCATCGCGGTCGAAAACGGCCAGAGCAGCGGCGTCATGGCCGTGTCGGGCTTCTGATCGTGCGTGAGCAGACGCGGCAGCGTCCGGCAGCAGGGGATGGAAAAATACCACGCGTCCGGCAGTGTGTCGATGCGCGCATTGAGCGCGCGCGCACCGGCGCAGCGCAGGTCGTCAAAGGCGCTGTCGCCTGCCGGGAGCGGGTTTTGCGCCAGCATCCGCAGCGCGGCCGTCGTGATCGGCTCGTCCGGGTCGCGGCGGATGCCGAACTGGTCGAGCCGAAAGTCATATACGTCCTTGAACGCCGAGATGCCGAGCGCGCGCGCCGCGCCGAGAAACAGCGTCGAGAGCGCATTCGCAGCATCCGGCTGCACGTCGAGAAACGTCGACCCATCGTGCGGTGCGGCGATGGTCACCAGCGCGTGCACCCAGCCGGTCTTGCCGCCGGTGAACAGCGGCGAGGGCGTCTCGCCCGCGGCCTCGGCCGCCTGCACCTCCTCGGGGCAGCCGTGCGCGAGCAGCTGCATGAGCAGCCGCGCCGTTGCGCCGCCGAAGCTGTGCCCGACGAGATCGACGGGCTTGTCCGCGCCCCAGCCGGGCACAAGCGGCGCGGGGTATGCCGTGCCGAAGCGCGCGTGACCGAAGCGCCGCGCGTGCGCGATGCCGTAGTCGGCCCTGCCGCCGGTGAGTGCGGCGTAGAGCTCACACGCGCGGTCCCACGCGCTCGAGATGATGCCGACAGAGGCCGCGCGGCAGTCATATCCGCAGCGGTTGAGATAGCCGAGCACGTCGCCCGCCGCGAGTCCCCAGTAGGGCACGGCGCGGTAGAGCGCATCCTGCGCGCCCCAGCCCAGCAGCCCGTGCACGAACACGGTCGGGTGCGCGCTGCGTCCGCCGGGCGGTGCGTCCGGCAGCAGGCATTCGCCCACCTCCAGCGCCTGATGCAGCAGCTCCTGCGGTGTTTTCATGGCGCGCCTCCTTCCGGGCAAAAATTCTGTTCTTAATATAGCACACCGGCCGGAGAGCGTCAATGCTGCGCCCGGGAGAAACAAAACGCCGAAAACGGAGCGGCGGCACGGTATGAAATTATGCAAAGCGCTAAAAGTGAAGTTTTTTGCCAAATGCGCTTGACTTCAGCAGCTAAAAGCGCTAAAGTAGGCACATCTTCACTACAGGAGGCCGCAATCATGCGTCTGGTCCGATTTGCAAGCGCATATTCCTACTATTACTTTATCGAGGGTAATAGTCGTTTGTGCTGCGATCATACCAGAACCATCTGAGACTTCCCGGTCCGGTTTTGACAAGGCTGCACAGACGACTGTGTGGCTTTTTTCTTTGCCGGAACTTACATTCAGGAGGAGAAAACACATGAACATCAAGAAACTTACTGCTCTGCTCTGCGCCGTGGTCATGGTGCTGTCGCTGGCCGCCTGCGGCGGCAGCGGCGACAAGGCCGAGAATAAGCACTACACCGTCGGCATCTGCCAGCTTGTGCAGCACGACGCGCTCGACGCGGCCACCAAGGGCTTCCGCGATGCGATCACCGACGCGCTCGGCGCCGACAACGTCACCTTCGATGAGCAGAACGCCGCCGGTGACAGCGCCACCTGCGCCACCATCTGCAACGGCTTCGTGTCCAGCGGCGTGGATCTGATCCTTGCCAACGCGACCGGCGCGCTGCAGGCTGCGGCCGCGGCCACGAAGGACATCCCGATCCTCGGCACGGCCGTCACGGAGTACGGCGTCGCGCTCGGCATCGACAACTTCTCCGGCACGGTCGGCGGCAACATCTCCGGCACGTCCGACCTCGCGCCGCTCGATCAGCAGGCGGCCATGATCACGGAGCTGTTCCCGGATGCCAAGAACGTCGGCATCATCTACTGCTCCGGCGAGCCGAACTCCGTCTACCAGGCGGACGTCGTCAAGGCCGCGCTTGAAAAGGCCGGCTGCACCGTCACCATCTACACCTTCGCGGATACGAACGACGTCGTCTCCGTCACCGGCACGGCGAGCGACGCCAACGACGTCCTCTACGTCCCGACCGACAACACCGCCGCCTCCTGCGCCGAGGCCATCAAGGGCGCCGCCACGAAGCCCATCGTCGCCGGCGAGGAGGGCATCTGCAAGGGCTGCGGCGTTGCGACGCTGTCCATCGACTACTACGAGCTCGGCCGCACCACCGGTGAGATGGCCGTGAAGATCCTCAAGGGCGAGGCCGACATCTCCACCATGGCCATCGAGTACTACCCGAACCCGGTCAAGAAGTACAACCCCGAGATGGCCAGCCTCTACAACGTCACCATCCCGAGCGACTACGAGGCCATCGGCTGATTTTCAACACGATTCCCGGCTCCCTGCCGCAGTTTCTGCGGCAGGGATACTCCACACTATGAGGTAATGATATGAATTCACTGGTTCTTGCGTCCCTGAGCCTGCCGAATCTGGTTTCGCGCCTGCCCGGCGGCGTTGCGCAGGGCATCATCTGGGGCATCATGGCGCTGGGCGTGTACATCACGTTCCGCCTGCTCGACGTCGCCGATCTGACGGTCGACGGGTCATTCACCACGGGCGGCGCCGTGACGGTCGTGCTCATCGTCGCGGGCTGGCCGGCGTGGGCTGCGCTGCTGGTTGCCGTGGTCGCGGGCCTGCTTGCGGGCTTTGTGACCGGCCTGCTGCACACGAAGCTCGGCATCCCGGCCATCCTCGCCGGCATCCTGACGCAGTTTGCGCTCTACTCGATCAACCTGCGCATCATGAGCATGAAGGCCAACACCCCCGTCAACCCGGATAAGTACGACCTGTTTCTGACGCTGCGCAGCGTGCCCGGCGCGATCTGGAAGGGACTGCTGCTCGCGGCGGTGCTCATCGCGCTGCTGTACTGGTACTTCGGCACCGAGCAGGGCAGTGCCATCCGCGCCACCGGCGCCAACCCCGCCATGAGCCGCGCGCAGGGCATCAACATCGACGCCATGAAGGTGCTCGGCCTGTCGCTCTCCAACGGCATGGTCGCGCTCTCCGGCGGCCTGATGGCGCAGTATCAGGGCTTTGCCGACATCAACATGGGCCGCGGCGCGATCGTCATCGGCCTCGCCGCCGTCATCATCGGCGAGGTGCTGTGCGACGCCTTCTTCCGCAAGGGCTGCAATTTCTCGGTGCGTCTGGGCTTCGTCGTGCTCGGCGGCATCGTGTATTACCTCGTCATGGTGCTCATCCTCTGGCTCAAGCTCGACCCGAACGATCTCAAGCTCTTCACGGCCGTGATCGTGGCGGCGTTTCTGGCCGTGCCATATCTCAAGGGGCAGGCCAAGAGCTCGTTCCACCGTCTGAAGAAGGGAGGCAAGTGATATGCTGACACTGGACCATATCTCCAAGACCTTCAACCCCGGCACGATCAACGAAAAGCGGGCGCTCGACGGGCTGTCGCTGCACCTGAAGCCGGGCGATTTCGTGACTGTCATCGGCGGCAACGGCGCCGGAAAATCCACCATGCTCAACGCCGTCGCGGGCGTCTGGCCGGTGGACGACGGGCGCATCATCCTCGACGGCGTGGACGTGACCGCCATGCCGGAGTTTCACCGCGCGCAGTACATCGGCCGCGTGTTCCAGGACCCCATGATGGGCACGGCCGCGAACATGCAGATCGAGGAAAACCTCGCCCTCGCCGCGCGCCGCGGCAAAAAGCGCACCCTGCGCTGGGGCGTCACGAAGGCCGAGCGCGAGGAATATCATGAGCGGCTCAAGACCCTCGGCCTCGGGCTTGAGGATCGCATGACGGCGAAGGTCGGTCTGCTCTCCGGCGGCCAGCGTCAGGCGCTGACGCTGCTGATGGCCTCCCTGCAAAAGCCGAAGCTGCTGCTGCTCGACGAGCACACCGCGGCGCTCGACCCCGCGACGGCGGCCAAGGTGCTCGAGCTCTCGGACCGCATCGTGCGCGAAAACGAGCTGACCGCCATGATGATTACCCACAACATGAAAGACGCCATCGTGCATGGCAACCGCCTCATCATGATGAACGAGGGGCGCATCATCCTCGACATCGAGGGCGAGGAAAAGCAGCACCTGACCAAGCGCGACCTGCTCGACAAGTTCGCCGAGGTCGCGGGCATGCAGGTCGAATCCGACGAGGTGCTGCTGAGCTGATGCGTGCGCCTGCACGCAAAAACATCCGAATATTCTGCCGCTCCGGCGCCGGTCGCGTACCGGCGCCGGAGATTTTTTCTTCCGCCGGACAGAATTTCCGTCCGCGCGGCAACTACCACGAAAACCACCAAAATTCGACCGGAAAGTTTGTGCAGTTTTTTTGCCCGAAAACGCACACAAATCCCAAAAAGTATGATACCCTTTCCATGCGAATTTGTTATGTAAATTTGATGCTCTGTTTTGTGGTTCAGGAGGAAAAGGTCCGTGGTTTTCAGCAGCCTGTCGTTTTTGTTTTGCTTCTTCCCGGCGTTTTTGCTGGTGTACTATCTGACACCGTCGCGGCCGGCCGGCGCACGCAATGCCGTGCTGCTGGCGGGGAGCAGTGTGTTTTATATCATCGGGCTGGACGGTCAGTGGGCGTATTTTGCGCTGCTGGCCGCATCGGTGCTGGTCAACTACGGGCTGGGTCTGGCCATCGTGCGCGACAAGCCGCGCGCGAAGCTGTGGCTCATCCTCGGCATCTGCTACAATTTCCTGTGGCTGTTCCTATTTAAATATCTCAACTTCGTGCTCACCGGCGTCAACGGTGCGCTCGGGCTCGTGTCCGGCGGCAAGGCGGCGATCCCGCTGCTGCGCTGGGCGCTGCCGGTCGGCATCAGCTTCTACACGTTCTCGGCGGTGGGCTATCTCATGGATGTCTACCGCGGCACGGTCGCACCGGAGCGCTCACTGCTCACGTTCGGCACGTACCTGACCATGTTCCCGAAGCTGGTCTCCGGCCCGATCGCGAGCTATACGGAGCTGCAGCCGGAGTTCGGCGCGCGCAATGTGTCGCTGCGTCAGGCGGTCGACGGGCTCAAGCTGTTCGTGTTCGGCATGGCGCTCAAGGTTTTGCTTGCCAACCAGCTCGGCGGCCTCTGGAGAGATGTGACCACCATCGGCTTCGAGAGCCTCTCGACGCCGCTTGCGTGGATGGCCGCGTTCGCGTATTCGTTCCAGCTCTATTTTGACTTCTGGGGCTATTCGCTCATGGCCATCGGCATCGGCCGGATGCTGGGCTTCCACATCCCGGAGAACTTCCGCTGCCCGTATCTGGCGCTGAGCATGACGGAGTTCTGGCGGCGCTGGCACATCACGCTCGGCACGTGGTTCCGCGAGTATCTGTATATCCCGCTCGGCGGCAGCCGCTGCAGCCGCAGGCGCATGATCTTCAACCTCCTCGTCGTCTGGCTGGCGACCGGTCTCTGGCACGGCGCGCACCTGAACTTCCTGCTCTGGGGTCTGGGTCTGTTCGCGGTGCTGGTCGTGGAAAAGCTCTGGCTCAAGAAATATCTTGACCGCTGGCCGGTGCTCGGTCATCTGTATATGCTCGTGCTTATCCCGGTGTCGTGGGCGGTGTTCTCCGTGTCGGACTTCGGGCAGCTCGGTGCGTATTTCGGCCGCCTGTTCCCGCTGTTTTCGCGCACCGCGGCGGCCTACCCGCTCGATTTTCTCAAGTACGGCAAGACCTACGGCGTGTTTCTCATCCTCGGTCTGCTGTGCTCGACGTCGCTGCCGGCGTATCTGTACCGGCGGTTCAAGAGCACGTGGGTCGGCGCGGTCATTCTGGCCGTGCTGTTCTGGCTGTGCCTGTACTGCCTGAGCAAGGGCATGAACGACCCCTTTATGTACTTCCGATTCTAAGGAGCGTAGACACATGAAACGCATCAAACCGCAACATTTCCTCATCCTGCTGCTGGTGGCCGCGCTCGCGGCGGCGCCGTTTCTCATCCGCGGCCTGATCGACCGCAGCGACTCCGGCAAGGAGCCGACCGCCGCCGTCACCCCCACGCCGGAGACCACGGCCGAGCCCACGCCCACGCCCGAGCCGACCCCGCTGCAGTTTACGACCGTGGACGCGTCGTATTTTGACGACGCGCTCTTCATCGGCGACTCGCGCACCGTCGGCATCGCCGAATACGGCAACCTGAAAAACGCGACCTATTTCGCCGACGTCGGCCTCAATGTCTATGTCGCGCAGACGAAGGCCGTCGCCGTGAAAAATGTCGGCACGGTCACGCTGCCGCAGCTTTTGAGCCAGAAGACCTTCGGCAAGGTCTACATCATGCTCGGCATCAACGAGCTCGGCAACGATCTGGATGACATCGCGGCGAAGTTCTCCGCCCTGATCGACGCCGTGCGCGCCGCGCAGCCGAACGCCATCGTCTATGTCGAGGCGAACCTGCACGTCGGCCCGTCGCGCTCGAGCACGGACGCGACGTTCAATAACCCCCGCATCAACCGCCTCAATGAGAAGCTTGCCGCGCTGGCCGACGGGAAGGACATCTTCTACATCGACATCAACGAGGTGTTCGACGACGAAAACGGCAACCTGCGCGCCGATGCCAGCGGCGACAGCACCCATGTCTACGCAAAGTACGACCTGGACTGGTGCGACTGGCTGTGCACGAAGGCGATCGTCCGCTGAAAACGAAAAAAAGCCAGCCGGAAACCGTTCCGGCTGGCTTTTTTGTGACCGTGCGGTCACTGTGCTCTCTCATGGTCCTCTCTCGACGCGATGTGTGTCAGCGCTTGAGGATGTACCACACAAATCCACCGCAGGCAAGGATCATACCACCGCCGACTGCTGCAAAGATCATGTGTCTGCCTCCTTTCCCCCGAAAGCTCCGGCCGGTGTCCGGCCGGGGCAACAAAGTGACTTACCTTGAAGTTACTTCATTATAAGATGAACCCGCGCTAAGTTTCCGGAAAGGCGCGGCAAAAACGGCACGCAGTCGTTAAGAAGGCGGAAAGAAATCGGCGCTGCGCTGCAAAGACAGTCGCGCGCAGGCGCACATTGTGCTATGCTGAACGTGGGAGCGGAGACCAGACAACGAGAGGGACAAAGAGGGGTGCTTATGCAAAGAGTGAGCAAACGCGCGCCGCAGTGGCTGCGCGATCTGGGTGTTTTCATTCTTGTCATGGGCGGCGCGGTCGGCATCTGTATGCTGCTGTCGGCGTGCTATGACGACAACAATCCGTTTGCCACGTCGGTGTTCATTCTGGCGGTGGTGCTCATCTCGCGCTTTACCAACGGCTATCTGCCCGGCGTGCTGGCGGCGGCGGTCGGCGTGGTGGGCGTGAACTATCTGTTCACCTACCCGTTTCATGAGTTCAATCTCTCCATCGACGGCTACCCGCTGACGTTTGCGGTCATGCTGGTCGTGAGCGTGCTCGTGAGCACCCTCACCACGCAGATCAAGCGCCAGGAGCAGCTGCGCTACGAGGCGGAAAAGGACCGCATGCGCGCCAATCTTCTGCGCAGCGTCTCGCACGATATCCGCACGCCGCTCGCGGCGATCATGGGCCTGAGTGCAACGGTCGAGGAGGGCGAAACGCTCTCGGACGAGGGGCGCGGCATGGTCGAGGAGATCCGCCAGAACGCGCAGTGGCTGCTGCACCTGTCGGAGAACATCCTGTCCGTCACGCGCTTCAGCGAGGAGGGCGTCGTCATCGAGAAGTCGGACGAGGTCGTCGAGGAGATCGTCGGCAGCGCCATCCGGCGCTTTCGCAAAAACTGCGCCACGGACATCCCCATCGCGGTCACGAAGCCGGAGGAGATTCTGCTCGTGCCGATGGACGCCACGCTCATTGAGCAGGTGCTGCTGAATCTGCTGGAAAACGTCGCCCGGCACAGCCCGTCGGCGACGGAGATCTTCATCGAGATCCGCGACGAGGGCAGCCGCGTCTGGCTGACTGTGGCGGACAACGGCGACGGCATCCCGCCGCAGCTGCTCGGCGTGCTCTTTGACGGCTATCTGCCGCTCGGCGCGGTGGAAGCGTCCGACCGCAGCCGGCACATGGGCATCGGCCTGAGCGTCTGCCGCGCGATCGTGCGCGCGCACGGCGGGGAGATCTATGCAAGAAATCGAGTCGGCGGCGGCGCGGAATTCCGTTTCTGGCTGCCGGCGGAGGAGGAACACACATGATCCGCAACAAAATCATCATCGTCGAGGACGATCCCGGCATCAGCAAATATCTGCAGGCGGCGCTGCGCGGCCGCGATTACGAGCCCATGCTCGCGACCGACGGCAAGACGGCGCTGGAGATGATCGCCTCGCACTGTCCGGATCTGCTGCTGCTGGATCTCGGCCTGCCGGATATGGACGGCAGCGAGATCATCCGCTCCGTCCGTTCGTGGAGCCGCATGCCGATCATCGTCATCTCGGCGCGCAACGCGGAGCTCGATAAGGCCGCCGCGCTCGACATGGGGGCGGACGACTACCTCACCAAGCCCTTCGGCACGGTGGAGCTGCTGGCGCGCATCCGCACGGCGCTGCGCCACACGCGCACCGACGGCACGAGCGACGCGCTGGCCATGACGGGGGAGTACCGCGTGGGCGACCTGTGCGTGGACTACAACAAGCACCGCGTCTTTCTCGCCGGGAAGGACACGCGCCTGACGCCGAACGAGTATAAGATCGTCGCCTTGCTCGGCCGCCATGCCGGGCAGGTGCTCACCTATAAATCCATGATGAAAGAGCTCTGGGGTCCCGGCGTCGGCGGGGACAACAAGCTCCTGCGCGTGCACATGGCCAACATCCGCCGCAAGATCGAGCCGAACCCGGTCGAGCCGCAGTATATCTTCACCGAGGTCGGTGTCGGCTACCGCATGGCCGACAGCCACTGAGCCCATAGCGAGAAAAAACGCCCGGAGCACTGCTCCGGGCGATTCTTTCGTGTTGCTGCGGCTCAGTCCGCCGTGATCGTGATGCTGCGGGAGATGGACCTTGCCATGTCGTTGCCGCCGAGGATGTAAGCGGTCTGGCGGTACGTGCCGGGCGCGGTGGGTGCCTTGCTGCTGATGTACAGCCTGTGCGTGTCCGTCGTGCCGACATAGCGGTAGTGCACGCCGTCCTGATTGTGGGCGGGGGTGTCACCGCGCATGAGCGTGGCGCCGAGCGGGCTGTTCGCCAGCTCACCGGTGGTGAAGGTCGTCTTGTCATTGTTCCAGGTCAGGCTTGCACCGGTGGCGCGCATCTTCACGACGAGCGTGCCCGTGCCGACGCCGGTCTTGTAGTTCGGGTTGGACGTGATCGCCGTCACGAGGTACATGCCCGCGCGGTTCGGCGAGCCGATGGCCACGCGCGTGCTGTCAAACACGCCGGGGATCTTGTTGATCACCTTGAGCAGCTCCGTGAACGAGGAGATGTCGATGTTGAAGAGCTTCAGGAGCTTGGCGAGGTCATCCGTCGGCTTCTCGAGCTTCTGCAGCAGCGCGCGCAGCTCGCCGAGGGTCATGCCGTCGTTGAGGATGTCCGTGAGCGTCTTGCCGTAGAGGAGCTTGACGACCGGGTCGATCTTTTCCAGTGCCTCCGGGGAGAGGATGCTCTCCGGCAGCTGCAGGTAGATCGCGCCCTTGACGTTGCTGGTCACGCCGCTGTAGACCTTGAAGATGGTGAAGTCGTCCTCCGGCTTCGTGGTGACGTACTGCTGCGTGGTCGGCTTCTCGTCATAGAAGATCGCGGCGGACTTGACGTGCACGCGCACGAACGCCTTGTTCACCGTGAGCGTACCCTCGACCGCGTCGCAGCCGAGATAGTCGGCCGTGGTCGGGAAGCTCGCGCGGATCTTCTGGTTTTCGCCGGCGCCGATGCTCGGCGCGGTGTAGTCGATGCCGAAGCTCACCGTGCCGCCCTCGACCGGATACCAGTCATCGTGCGTCAGGAGCTTGCTTCTGCCGGTGCCGTAGTACTCGATGACCATGCTCTGGGCAGCGGCTTCCTTGCTCACGGTGGTCTGCGACCAGTCGATGAGCTTGTTGAGGATCTGCGTGCGCATGGCGGCGGCGTCCTTCGTGTAGCTGAGGGAGACGCCCTCCTTGAGCACGATCTTCGCCTGCGTGCGCGCGTCTTTCAGCGTCACGGTGACGACGGTGTCCTCGCCGTTCACGGTGAGCTTGACGTTGTACGTGCCGGCGGTGATGGCATCGTGCCAATAAGCTCTGGCCCAGCCGCCTTCGAGCGGCGTGTAGTCTTCGAGGTACGGCCAGAGCTTTGCCTTCGACTCATAGGTCACGGTCACATCATTGACATCCGTGCCGGGCAGGACGGCGGCGACGATGGCGGCGCGCAGCGCGTCAAAGTCGATCTCGCCGTCGGCGGTATAGGTCATGTTGAGCGTGCAGGTGCCGGGCGCGTCCTCAGCCGTGCCGGCCGCGGTGCTCAGCGCGGCATCCGGCGCGGTGTCGGTGCCGGTGTCCGGCGTCACGGCGGGATCAGCACCCGGCGCGGCGTCCGGTGTCACGGACGGGGCTGCGGCGTCCACCGCAGGAGAAGCCAGCTTCGTGAACGTGTAGACCGTGCTCGTCCCCTCAATGCGCACGGCGTAGCTCTGTGCGGCCGATTCGCTGTTGAGCGCGGGATAGCTCGCGTTGAGGCGGTCGCGGAAGAAGCTGCCGGTGGTGTCAAAGCCGTTGACCGGCGTCCATTTGACGGCGCGGTCCGACAGGATGCTGGTCGCGCGGTACTCCCATTGCTGGCTGCCGACCTCGTCATAATTGCTCAGCAGGGTCTGGCTGAGCAGGTCGTTGACGTCTGCTCCGGCGGGGATGTAGGCCGCGCCGTTGTGCCCGGCCGGGACCGCGTTCGCGGCGGAGACCGGCAGCTGGAATGCGGCAAGCTGACCAAACAGCAGCACAGCCAGCAGCAGGGCAAGGATCCTGGTTGCGTGTTTGCGGGATATCATTGCAAATGAACCTCCTATTCCGGTATTTCTGTGGGGTCGTGCCCGGGGTGGGAGCCCGGACACGGCTGCATTATACGGCGCATTTCCGGCATTTTCAAGGCCTTTGGCAAAAATGTATCAAAAAGCTTAACATGTATAAAAATTTCATGCGCATTCATTTCATTGTGCACCCAATGAAATGAAAAAACACCCGCCCGCATTTCGCGGACGAGTGTTCGGTGCGACGTTTTTTATTTTCCCAGTGCGGCGCGCATTTTGCCGCAGATGTCCTCCGTGAGCGCGCTGGTCGTGGTGGCCTTGACGGTCTCGGCGGGGATGACCTCGCGGATGCGCACATACACGTGCGAGCGCCGCCAGGGGACGTTGCGCGCGATGCGCTCCGTGCCCTCGACCGTGCCGACCACGATGGGGACGCCGGCCTTCTGCGCGATCTTGAGCGAGCCTGCGTGCCACGGCAGCAGCTTGCCGCTTTTGCTGCGCGTGCCCTCGGGGTAGATGGCGAACGAGCACACGTGCGCGCGGATGAGATTGGCGGCGGCGTTGATGGTGGTCAGGGCGTTGCGCGCGTTTTCACGGTCGATCGGCAGAAAGCAGCACCGGCGCACGAACGGGCCGATGACGAACTTGCGCATGTTCGACGGCTTGGACACGAACGCCAGCGGCCAGCGCCGCAGCACCCACCACTGCACCATGGGGTCAAAGTTCGAGCGGTGGTTGCTCACGAAGAGGAATTCCGAATCTGTCGGGACCTTTTCGAGCCCCTCGACGTGGATCTTGATGCGGCAGAGCGCGAGGATCCAGCCGTCGAGCGCCAGCGTCAGCGCAAGGTAAAACGGGCTGATGCGGTCATACATCCTGTTCGGCCCGGCAAAGAGCGAGCACACGAACATCAGCAGCACGTACACAAGGTTCGCTGCCACGAAGCAGCCGAGCAGCACGGGCAGCAGCCACCAGTAGCTGAGCGCGGGAGACAAAAAATAAATCACCGCAGTGCTGAGCACGGCGGGAACAAGCATCAGATAATAGAGCATGGCCGGACACCTTTCCACACGGGATGTGACGAAATCCTGTCAATAGTCATTGACGGCTGGGTATCACATCCATTATAATTACTGTACGGGACCGTGTCAATGAACGGGGTGTAAACTTGCGCGGATCTCGAAATTTTTCGATCAGAGATAGGAAGGATAATGAGATGATCGTATTGAAATGGTTATTCCCGGTGTTTTTGGCGGCGCTCGCCGTCGTGCACCTCATCAGCTGCTGGCGCGGCGATGACGATCTGCGCAAGCCGACGAAGATCGCGCTGATGCCGGTCGTCGCGCTGACGTACCTCGCCTTTGCCAACACGCCGTCGCTTTGGGTGGTCGCCGGCCTGCTGTTCGGCTGTCTGGGCGATCTGTTTCTGCTGCGGCCGCTGCAGAAGCATTTCTTCGCCCTCGGCACGGCGTCATTCTTCCTCGGCCACGTGTGCTACCTTGTGCACATCTACACGACCTATGCCGTGCATGTGCGCTGGTTCTGGATCGTGCTCGTGTGCGCGGCTTATGCCGCGGGCATCGTGGTCGTCTATAAGGGCAGCCGCAGGAGCATCCCGCGCGCCCTGCGTCCGCTGGCGCTGGCGTACATGGTCATGCTCAGCGCGCTGAGCATCAGCGTGTTCCTGCCGCTGGTGACGGCGTTCACGTGGGGCAAGCTCGCGTCGTTTCTCGGCGCATCGTTCTTCCTCGCGTCCGACGGCGTGCTGTGCGACATGCTCTTCATCAAGAAGGCCGAGCCGACCAGGCAGAACTTCGCCGTCATGGGCACGTACATCCTTGCGCAGGTGCTGCTGACCATGGGCTTTGCATTCTGAGCCGGCGCAAATCATCGGAAAAACGGGGCGCTCCGGTCGTGAGTGTCCCGTTTTTTGTACAGTCGTGGAAAATAATTTAAAAAACTGTTAGAACCGCTTTACATTTGTCGGAAAAAGCAATACAATCTGTAACATTACCAATGGTCTCAAGGGGGAAGAGAGCATTATGAAAGCAAATGAAAGGGACAGCAGGACAGAGCAGGAGCGGTTCATCGACCGCATGCTCAAGGAGATCCTCGGCGGGCAGCGCAATCCGGGCGACCGGCTGCCCACGGAGAGCGAACTGGCCGCGCAGTACGACCTGCGCAAGACGAACGTACACCTTGCCCTGAAAGAGCTGGAGCGGCTCGGCTTTCTGGAGATCGTGCCGCGCCACGCGACGTATGTCGCACCCTATTGGGAGCGGGCGAATCTGGAGACGCTGGCGGTCATCATGACGCACGGCGGCACGCCGCATCCGGAGCTGGTGGACGCGTTTCTGGAGCTGCGCGAAATGGTCGCGCTCGGCTGGTTCTGCTGGGTAGGGCGCCGCCCGGACGCGGTGCAGATGCAAAAGCTGTACGGTCTGCTCACGCAGATGGACGCCATCGCCTACGTGCCCGACGGCGACAAGGCGGCGTTTCTGGAACTGCTCAATGCGTTTCTGGTGTGCATGTTCCGCGAGTCGGACAACATGATCTTTCGCGTCATGCTGCGCTCGACGCGCGAGCTTGCACACGTGGCGTACTACATGGTGGCCTACACGCTCGATATGCAGGAGCTGTGCAGGGTCTACCGCGCGGTGCTTGACGGACTGACGGACGGATGCGTGCCCGAGGCGATCGCCTGCTGGAGCGCGTGGAGCGACCGGGTCACGCTGCGCTACCGCGAGGTGCTCGAGCAGCTGCAGAGCGCATGACCGGCCGCTGCCCCGGCGGGACAAAAAGGCTGTCAAAAAGTAATACTTTTTGGCAAGGGGGTTGCGGCCTGACTGCAGCGCACGCGCCGTCCGCCTTGGGCGGACGGCGCGCACGTTTGCAGGCCG
>OFOK01000929.1_pt1 | contig 25646 bp, 23 predicted proteins | sample 1542001 | NCBI WGS metagenome assembly OFOK01 (sample SAMN04209242, study PRJEB22552) | human gut metagenome | biome: gut; material: feces | host: Homo sapiens | place: USA: Oklahoma
CAGTACGCCCACGCCCGCATCTGCTCCATCCTCAAAAAGCTGGCCGCCGAGGGCGTGCAGTACGAGGGGCCTGTGGCCTGGGCCGGGGTGCAGTTCGCCGAGCCCGCCGAGCTGGATCTCATCCGCGCCGTGAGCGCCTTCCCCGCCGAGATCGTGCTGGCCGCCCAAAAATACGACCCCGCCCGCATCACCCGGTATGTCATCGACCTGGCGGGCGCGTTCCACAAGTTCTACAACACCTGCCGCATCAAGGAGGCCGAGCCCGCGGTGCGCCAGGCCCGCATGGCCCTGTGCCTGGCGGTCAAGCAGGTCATTGCCAACGTGCTCACCATGTTCAAGATCACCGTTCCCGAGAGCATGTAACACCCAAGCGCCCTTTCGCCCGCGCGGCAAATGCCGCGCGGGCGCTTTTATTGCACCGCCGCGGGCTTCCCGCCGCAAAAAAGCGGTTGACGGGCACGGCCGCGGGGCAGTATAATAAAGCCGACCAAACAGCAACGGGGCTGGGTGCGGTGCATCCTGCCCCGTTTTTGGTTTTCCGGCCGCCGCCGGAGGGGGCGCGGCCGGTCTTCGGGAACGTTACTTGGATCTGATAAGGAGGAGCTTTTTATGCAGCCAAAAGACGGCAAGCTGGTGCTCATCGGCGCGGGCATGGTGGGCAGCGCCACCCTGAACGCGCTCATCGCGCTGAACCTTCTCAGCGAGGTGGTGGTGATCGACCAAAACACCGACAAGGCAAAGGGCGAGGTGATGGACGCGCTTCACACCACCGCCTTTGCCTATTCCACCAACGTGACCATCCGCGCCGGCAGCTATGCCGACTGCGCGGACGCTGCCATCATCGTGATGACCGCCGGCCCCAGCATCCAGCCGGGCGACACCGACCGGCGCAGCCTGGCCGAAAAGAACCTGGCCGTCATGGACGGCGTCATGCGCCAGGTGACCCGCTACACCCGCAGCGCGGTCATCATCGTGGTCACCAACCCTGTGGACCTGGTCACCTACTACGGCCAGACCCATTTTTCCTACCCGGCCGAAAAGATCTTCGGCACCGGCACCCTGCTGGACACCGCCCGCATGCGCCAGATCATCGCCTCCCAGTGCGGGGTCGATTCCAAAAATGTGCACGGCTACCTGTTCGGCGAACACGGCGCCAGCGCCTTTATCCCCTGGAGCATGGTCAGCGTGGCCGGCGTTCCGCTGGACGAAGCGCCCCGTGTCTTCGGCCTGCCCGCCGCCATCGACAAGGCCGAGGTGCTGGATGAAACCAAAAACGCCGGCCTGCGGGTCCTGAAGCTCAAGGGTTATACCTCCAGCGGCATCTCCCAAAGCGTGGCCCGCCTGGTCAAGGCCCTCGTGCTCAACGAGCGGTGCATCCTGCCCGTGTCCACGGTGCTGGCGGGCGAATACGGCCTCACCCAGGTCGCCATGAGCGTGCCCTGCATCATCGGCAAAAACGGCCGCGAGCGGATCATCGAGGTGGGCCTCGCCCCCGCCGAGCACGCCCAGCTGGAAGCCTGCTGCGCCAGCCTGCAGGACATGCTGCGCCAGGTGGGGCTTGCGGGCCCGGAGCAATGATAAAGCGGGGGCCCTTCCGTGCAGGAAGGGCCCCCGCTTTATGCACTCCAACATTTTTAGTATATCACTTGAAGCGCCGCCTTTCAAGGCAACAAATATACAAATCGCTCACCATAAATCTATTTAGTTTGCCAATATACAAATCCGTTTTTCCCGGGTATAATAAAAGCACACCAAGGGAAGAAAACCAAGGTCTAGAAACCAGCGAGAGGGAAACGAAGAAACGCGGCTCGCCTGGGCAGGAAAGGAGCGCAGGAACCATCATGGTAAAAGAAGAACCCAAGCACTTTCGGCAGGGTGGGTCCTGCCGCTGACCACGGGAACCGCTTAAACACCAAAAGATGACTTCTTTTTATGACCAAACTGTGAGCATCGAGTTCCCGGCGGTACAAATAGCGAACAGGGCCCACTGCCTGCCTCAATGGATTTTTTAGATAGATCAGAAGGAGAACCAAAAAAACAAATAATTCCCCAGCGTTTTAAAAAAAGCGAAAAAAGGGAGTTCGAGGTTTCAACTTTTTGTCCATTTAAAAAGTGCATGAAACAGGCCCGCAGGATGAATGGCCTGAACAAAAAACAAAATGCTTTTCTTTTGTAAGAGCAAACATCCGTTTTAATCCAGGGCCCCGTTGTTACGGCCCTGTAAAAACCGAAAGGGCCCTGTTGTGAGGGCCCGCCAAAAACCCAGGGCCCCGGTTGCCAGGGGCCCGCATTTAAAAGAGGCTTTGGGTCCGATGTACTGATTTGCGCTTGGCACATGCTTCTTTCACTGTTTTGAATTTTTTGATCAAAGCAAAAAGGGGTTAATACCAATGTGCTGAAAGGGTTGCCCTTCAAACCACCAGGTTGGCGGGCAATGTGAAGCTACAACGTCCGCCGGTTGCTTGGAAAGGCGTGAAAGACCGATGAATCAATGATCGTCCGGTTTCCGCAAATCCACTTAATGCGAGGGCAGACCAATGTACTAAATAAGCAGCCGGGGCGCCTTGTTCGGCGCCCCGGCTTTTTGCCGTGCGGGCCCTGCCGCGCAAAGCCCGCCCCTCCTTCCGCTCTCTCCCCCGGCCCGCTTTCGGCGGTCTTCGGGGGCTTTTTCTTGACTTTGCGCCCGCCGCCTTTATAATAAAGTATGTATCATTCCAACAATTCAAGGGAGGCGGTTTTGCGTGGCATTTTCGCAGACCGGGCCGGGCGGCGCGCCCCACCCCGTGCTGGGCGTATTGGGGGGCATCGGCCCCATGAGCACCGTCTATTTTTACGAGATGATCACCGCCCACACCCAGGCCGAAAAAGACCAGGACCATCTGGATATCGTAATTTCCAGCCGCGCCACCACGCCGGACCGCAGCGCCTATGTGCTGGGGCAAAGCAAGGAAGACCCCTTTTCGGTCATGGAGCGGGACGCCGAAATGCTGGTGGAATACGGCGCCACCGTGCTGGCAATCCCCTGCAACACCGCCCACTATTTTTACGACCGGCTGCAGCGCAGCCTGCCGGTGCCGGTGCTCAACATGATCCAGCTCACGGTGCGGGCCGCCAAGGCGCAGGGCTGCACAAAACTGGGGATCCTCGCCACCAGCGGCACGGTGGCAAGCTGTTCCTACCAGCGCATGTGCGCGGCCGAGGGCCTTGGCTGGGCCGTGCCCTGCGAGGCGGACCAGGCCGTGCTGATGCAGCACATCATCTACGACGAGATCAAGGGCGGCAAGCCGGTGGACCTGCCGGAATTTCTGCGCATTGCCGATGCCTTAAAGGCCGCCGGCTGCCAGCGGGCGGTGCTGGGCTGCACCGAGCTCAGCCTCATCAAGCGCAACTGCGGCCTCGACGATTTCTTCATCGACAGCACCGAGGTGCTGGCCAGGGAGACCATCCTCGCCTGCGGCAAAACGCCGGTGGGCTTCAATCTGTAAACACCGGGTCCGTTTCATTTGCGGCCCCGAGGAAAGGAATAAAAAACACGATGAGCGAAAAAAAGACCTACTACATCACCACCCCCATCTACTACCCCAGCGACAAGCTGCACATCGGCCACAGCTACACCACCGTGGCCTGCGACGCGCTGGCCCGCTTCAAGCGGATGCAGGGCTATGAGGTGATGTACCTCACCGGCACCGACGAGCACGGCCAGAAGATCGAGGACAAAGCCGCCGCCAAGGGCGTGACCCCCAAGGCGTATGTGGACGAGATCGTGGCGGGCATCAAGGAGCTGTGGAAGCTGCTGGATATCTCCCACGACCGGTTCATCCGCACCACCGACGATTATCACGTGGAGAGCTGCCAAAAAATCTTTACCCAGCTCTACGAGCAGGGCGACATCTACAAGGGCGTGTACAAGGGCCACTACTGCAAGCCCTGCGAGAGCTTCTGGACCGACAGCCAGCTCAAGGACGGCAAATGCCCGGACTGCGGCCGCGAGGTGTACGAGGCCGAGGAGGAAGCCTACTTCTTCCGCACCGGCAAATACGCCGCCCGCCTGCTGGATTACTACCAGCAGAACCCCCAGTTCATCCAGCCCGAGACCCGCAAGAACGAGATGATCGCCTTCATCAACCAGGGCCTGCAGGACACCTGCGTTTCCCGCACCTCGGTCAAGTGGGGCATCCCCGTTCCCTTCGACCCGGCCCACACCATGTACGTGTGGGTGGACGCGCTTTCCAACTACATCAGCGCCCTGGGCTACGGCAACTCCGCCTACCAGGACTACGAAACCTTCTGGCCGGCCGACATCCACATCGTGGGCAAGGAAATCCTGCGCTTCCACACCATTTTGTGGCCCGCCATGCTCATGGCGCTGGGCCTGCCCCTGCCAAAGCGGGTGTTCGGCCACGGCTGGGTGCTGCTGGACGGGGGCAAAATGTCCAAATCCAAGGGCAACGTGGTGGACCCCGTGATCCTGTGCGGCCGTTACGGGGTCGACGCCATCCGCTATTTCCTCCTGCGCGACATCCCCTTCGGCAACGACGGCATCTTCTCCAACGAGGCGCTCATCAACCGCATCAACTCGGATCTTGCCAACGACCTGGGCAATCTGCTTAGCCGCACGGTGGCCATGGTGGAAAAGTACTTCGGCGGCGCCCTGCCCGCCGCGCGGCAGGCAGGCGAATTCGACGCCGATCTTATCAGCACCGTAGCCGCCATGCCCGCCAAGGTGGCCGCCTGCATGGACGACCTGCTCATTCCCCAGGCCACGCAGGAGATCTTCAAGGCCATCCAGCGCGCCAACAAATACATCGACGAAACCGCCCCCTGGGCCCTGGCGAAGGACGAGGCGAACAAGCCCCGCCTTGCCATGGTGCTGTATAACCTGTGCGAGGCCCTGCGCTATGCCTGCGTGATGCTGGCGCCCTTCCTCCCCTCCACCGCCGATAAAATGGCCGCGCAGCTGGGCCTTACCGCTGCCGACCGGCAATATACTTCCCTGGGCTTCGGCGGCAAGGCCGATTACACCGTGCACAAGGGCGAGGCCCTCTTCCCCCGCATCGACGCCGCCAGGGAGCTGGCCGAACTGGCCGCCGGGGCCGAGGCCCGCAGCCAGGCCGCAGCGCCTGCTGCCCCCGCCCCCAAACCCCAGCCCGCCGAGGCCCCAGCCATCGAGCACCTGCCCGAAATTACCATCGACGATTTCTGCAAATGCGAGCTTCGGGTGGCCCGGGTGCTCACCTGCGAAACCCTGCCCGAGAGCAAAAAGCTGCTCAAAATGACCCTGTTCGACGGCGAGCGCGAGCGCACCATCCTCTCCGGCATCGCCAGGTGGTACGCCCCCACCGACCTGATCGGCCGCAACGTGGGCATTGTGGCAAACCTGGCCCCCCGCCCCATGATGAAGGGCAAGTATGTGAGCGAGGGCATGGTCATGGCCGCCGATCTGCCGGACGGCGGCGCCTCGGTTGCCTTCTTCCCGGATGATGTGCTGCCCGGCAGCGCCATCCACTGAAATGAGCGGCCTTATTTTCGACTCCCACGCCCATTACCAGAGCGGCCAGTTCGATCCCGACCGGGCCGGGGTCCTGGCCGCCCTGCCCGGCGCGGGCGTGGCGGGCGTGGTCGAGTGCGCCACCGATCATGCCACCAGCCAGGGTGCGCTGGCCCTGGCCGATCAATATGAATTTGTGTGGGCGGCGCTGGGTGTTCACCCGGAAAGCCTGATCCAGGAAAACGCCTCCACCCGCACCCGCTTTGGGGGCGACTGGGCGGCCGAACTGGCCGCCATCCGCCCCCTATACGAGCACCCAAAGGCTGTGGCCGTGGGCGAGGCGGGGCTCGATTATCACTGGCCCGTACCCAAAGACGCCCAGCTCGCCCTGTTCGAGGCGCAGCTCAAAACCGCCCTCGAGCTGGAAAAGCCCATCATCGTGCACGACCGCGAGGCCCACGCCGACACCTACGCCCTGCTCAAAAAGTACCGGCCAAAGGGCGTGGTGCACTGCTTTTCCGGCAGCGCCGAGGACGCGCTGGCCCTCGCCCGCCAGGGCCTTTTCATCGGCCTTGGGGGTGCGGTGACCTTTCCGGGCGCAAAGCGCGCCTTAAAGGTCATCGACGCGCTGCCCCCCGAATGCCTGCTGCTGGAAACCGACTGCCCCTACATGGCCCCCGTGCCCTGCCGGGGCCGCCGGTGCCACTCGGGCATGATCGCCCACACCGCCGCCTTCATCGCCGCCCGCAAGGGCATTCCGGAACAAACCCTGCTCGAAACCGCCGCGCAGAACGCGCGCCGCCTGTTCGGGCTGTAAGGAGGAACATTTTATGAAAGCACGCATCCCCAAACACCGCGAATTCATCATCACCTTCCCCGAAGGCACCGACGAAGCCCGCAACCAGCAGGCGTGGGACAAGCTGAACGAGCTGCTGGAAGCCTACAAAAAGGCCCACAACGGCAACAGCGTGTTCGAGCCCACCTTCATCGAAGACGTCGAGCCGCAGGTCAAGGCCCTCCAGGCCGAGTACGGCTTCAACTATACCATCGAGGAGCGCTGAGCTCCCCCAAAAACAGGCCGCGCATTTTTTGCGCGGCTTTTTTCTTTGCGCCGCGCTGCGGCTGTTTTTTGCGCGCGGCGCTGTAAACCTATTTTAATTTTCAGGTTGACGGCCCGGGCGCGGCACTTGTATACTGGCATGCAGGAGGCCTTTTATGAGCACGAAACAGGAACTTTTGCGCCGGCTGGCACAGGCCGGGGATACCTCGCTGTCCGGCCAGGAGCTGGCGGGGTCGCTGGGGGTCAGCCGCGCCGCGGTGCACAAAGCGGCGGCGGCCCTGCGCGCCGAGGGCTGGCCCATCTGCGCCCAGGCGGGCCTGGGCTACCGGCTTGCCGCCGGGGCCGACCTGCTCAGCGAGCAGGCGGTGCGCGCCGCCTGCCCGGCCCTTGCCGCGGTGGAGCTGCACCAGAGCCTTTGCAGCACCAACCTGCGCGCCAAGGAGCTGGCGCTGGCAGGCTGCCCCTCGGGCACCCTGGTTCTGGCCCACCGGCAGACCGGGGGCCGGGGGCGGCTGGGCCGCAGCTTTGTGAGCCCCGCCGGCAAAGGGGTCTACATGACCCTTGTTCTGCGGGGCCCGCTGCCGGGCGCCGGCGCGCTGGCGCTCACCTGCGCGGCGGCCGTGGCCGTGTGCCGGGCGGTGCAGGCGCTTTGCGGCCGCCGGCTCTCCATCAAATGGGTGAACGATCTGTTCTGCGGCGGGCGCAAGGTGTGCGGCATCCTCACCGAGGCGGGCATGGGCCTGGAAAGCGGCGCGCTGGACTGGGCGGCCGTGGGCGTGGGGCTCAACCTCACCGCCACCCCCGAAGACCTGGGGCCGGAGCTTGCCGGCGCCGCCGCTTCGCTTTTTCCCGGCGGGCCCTCCCCCTGCGGCCGGGCTGCGCTGGCGGGCGCCATCTGCGCCGAGCTGCTGGCCCTCGCCCCGGCCTTCGACTGCCTGGAGGAATACCGGGCCCGCAGCCTGGTGCTGGGGCACTGGCTCACCGTGCTGGAACCGGGCCGCGACCCCTATACCGCCCGCGCCCTTGCCATCGACGGCGAGGGCAGGCTGCTGGTGGAGCTTGCGGGCGGCGGGCGGCGCACATTGCGCAGCGGCGAGGTGAGCGTCCGCCCCGCCCCTGTGCGCCGGTAGCTTCCTTTCGCGCTCAGCGCGGGCCAAAACAAATTTGTCACATCAAAGGAGATTTGCAGTATGCAGCAGACCAAAACCCGGAGCATGGCCTTGGCCGGCCTGTGCGCCGCCCTCACCGCGGTGATCGCCCCCTGGAGCATCGTCATCGGCCCGGTCAGCCTCACCCTGGGCGTTTTCGGGGTGTTCTTTGCGGGCGCGATGCTCACCCCCGGCTGGGCCGCCGCCAGCATGGGGGTATACCTGGCGCTGGGCGCGGTGGGCCTGCCCATCTTTTCCAATGCCAACGGGGGCCTGCAGGCGCTGGTGGGCATGACCGGCGGTTACCTCTGGGCCTACCCGCTCATGGCGGCCCTGCTGGCGCTGGCCTGCGCCAGAACCTCCCGGCTGCCCCTGCGCGTCTTGGGGGTGCTGGGCGGGCAGCTGGTCTGCTATACCCTCGGCACCGCCTGGTTCATGTACGTGCGGGGCGCCGGGCTTTGGGCAAGCCTTGCCGCCTGCGTGTTCCCCTTTATCCTGCCGGACTTTTTAAAGGGCCTTGCCGCCCTCCTTTTGGCCCGCGCCGTGCAAAAGCGGATGCGCTGAGCGCCCGGCCCCGCTGCCGCAGCTTTTTGGGGGGCGGCAGGTTTTCCACCGAAAAGGGCCCCACCTGTTTAAAACAGGCGGGGCCCTTTTTGCGTTCCGCTTTTTCAGCGCAGCATGGCGTTCAGCCGGGCGATCAGCCCGTCCAGCTGCTCCTGGGTGTAGCCCTTGAAGCTGCGCAGGCTCCGCAGCGGCGCCTCCCGGTCCATTCGCTGCTGCATCTCGGGGGTAATGGCCGCCCGCGCAGCGCCGCTTTCGGCCGGCGGCGCGGGCGGGTACTCCTTTTCCAGCAGCCGCAGCATAAATTCGCGCAGTGCGGGCTGGGCCAGCAGGTCGTCGTACCGGCTGTTGGCGTCCACCACATAAGGCTTTGGGTCGGTGCAGGTCAGCTCGATCTCCACGCGTTGGCGGATATCCCGCGACGAAGCCCCCGCCAGCAGCCCATACCGGCCCGAAGCGCAGGTCCAGCTGCCCCGCTGCGGGTCGTACCAGGCAAAGCTGCGCCGGTCCAGCACAAATTCCGCGGTCTTTGTCTCGCCGGGCTCCAGTTCCAGCTTAACAAACCCCTTTAATTCCTTTTCCGGCCGCACCTCGGCGCCGGTGCAGTCCGCCACATAAAGCTGCACGATCTCCTTGCCCGCCCGGGCGCCGGTGTTGGTTACCTCCAGCCGCACGGTAACAGGCTCGTCGTCCCGCACGGCGGTTTTGTCGGCCCGCAGGCCGCTGTAGGCAAAGCTGGTATAAGAGAGGCCGTGCCCAAAGGCAAAGCGCACCGGCGCCTCTTTTTTGTCGTAATACCGGTAGCCCACAAACACCCCTTCGCGGTATTCCACCGTGTCCCCGTTGCCGGGGAAGTTCAGGTACGAGGGGTTGTCCTGCACCCGCAGCGGAAAGGTCTCGGCCAGCTTGCCGCAGGGGTTCGCCTCGCCGAACAGCAGCTCCACCGCGGCCCGCCCCGCCCCCTGCCCCGCCAGATACAGCTCCAGAATGGCCGGCACTTCGTCCGCCCAGGGCAGTTCCACCGGGCTGCCGTTATGCAGCACCACCACCGTGTTGGGCTGCACGGCCGCCACGCGCCGGATCAATTCGTTCTGGCACCCGGGCAGGCGCATGTGGCTGCGGTCGTAGCCCTCGCACTCAAAGCTGTCGGGCAGGCCGGCAAACACCACCGCCGCCCAGCAGCCAGCGGCAAGCTCCACCGCCTCGCGCATCAGCGCCTCGTCCGCCTCGTCGCCCCCGGCCGAAAAGCCTCTGGCGTATTGCACCTCGTACCGCCCCCGGGCCGCCTCCCAGGCGCTCTCGGCCCGGAATGCGTTGATGTGCGAGGACCCGCCCCCCTGAAAGCGCGGTTTTTGCGCAAATTCCCCCACGAACGCCACCCGGGTCCTTTGGCCCAGCGGCAGCACGCCGCCCTCGTTTTTCAGCAGTACCGCGCACTCCCGCGCCATGCGCACCGCCAGCTCGTGGTGGGCCTGCAGGTCAAATTCCGCCGCCCCCTGCCCGTCCGCATAGCGGAAGATCACGTCCAGAATGCGCCCCACCGCCCGGTCCAGCACGGCCTCGGGCAGCCGGCCCTCCCGCACGGCGGCGGCGATCTGCCGGTCGGTGCTGCCGCCGCTGGCGGGCATCTCCAAGTCCAGCCCCGCGCAGAGCCCCTTCACCCGGTCGTTCACCGCGCCCCAATCGCTCATCACGTATCCGTCAAAGCCCCACTCCCCGCGCAGAATGTCGGTGAGCAGGGCCTTGCTCTCGCTCACCTGTTCGCCGTTAATCTTGTTATAGCTGCACATCACCGTCCAGGGGCGGGCGGCCTTTACCGCCGCCTCAAAGGGCGCCAGATAGATCTCCCGCAGGGTCCGGGGGTCAATCTGGGCGCTGCAGGTCAGGCGGTGGTATTCCTGGTTGTTGGCCGCAAAATGCTTGGGCGAAGCGCCTACCCCCTGGCTCTGTATCCCCTTGATCTGGGCTGCCGCCAACTGGCCGGCAAGGTACGGGTCCTCGGAAAAATACTCAAAGTTGCGCCCGCACAGCGGGCTGCGTTTGATGTTCAGGGCGGGCCCCAGCAGCACCCCCACCCCCTGTGCCCGGCACTCCGCGCCCAGCACCCGGCCCAGCGTTTCCAGCAGCCCGGTGTCAAACGAGGCCGCCGTGGCGCAGGCCGTGGGGAAGCACACCGCCCGGATGCTGTCGTTGACGCCCAGGTGGTCCCCCTCCTGTTCCTGCTTGCGTAGGCCGTGCGGCCCGTCCGAGACCATGACCGCCGGGATGCCCAGCCGCTCAACCCCTTTCAGGTGCCAAAAGTCCCCGCCCGAGCACATGCCCGCCTTTTCTTCCAGGGTCATCTGTGCCACAAGCTGCTCAATGCTGCGTTTCATCCTCTTTTGCCTCCTCGTATAAAATGGGGGCGCGCGGCAGCCGCGCCGCGCCGTACAACAGGGTCGCCAGCGAAAGCGCGCCGCTCACCCCGAACAGCAGCGCCATGCTGCGCCCGCCCAGGGCGGGGGCCAGGCGCTGCTGCAGCCCGCTGCCCAGCAGCACCGCCCCATAGCCCACAAGGCTGGCCAGGGCCGCCGTGACCCCCAGATAGGTGGTCTTGCCGGCGGGCGGGCAGCTGGCATACTGCAGGTTGACCCCGGCCATGCCGGCCGCGCTGCCGCCCGCGGCGGTCAGCGCCATAATCACCGGTGCAAGCACCGGCGCCGCCCCCACCGGCAGCAGCCACCAGCCAAAAAAGCACAGCGCGTTGATGCCCCGGGTGCACAGGATCACGCTGGTCCAGTAGGTCCGGTCGGCCACCTTGCCCCACAGCCAGATGCTTGCCATGCCCACCACCGCGCTCACCATGCCCACCGAGGTGATAAAGGTGTGGCTCAGGTGCAGCACCTCCAGCTGATAGACCGACGAAAACCCGGAGGAAAACATCGAGGCGCTGTACCCCAGCAGGTCGAACACCAAAAGGGGCCGAAAGCGCCTGTCCTGCACCGGGGCCAGCAGGTCGGCCGGGCGGATATTGGGCATGGCCGGGCTTTTGGGCTCGCGCATCAGGCTCATCAGCAAAAGGTCCACCAGCGCCGCCGCAATGCAGAAGCCGTAGATCACCAGGTAGCCGGTCAGCGGGGTGCCCTTTGCGGTCTGGGCGTCCAGCTGGCGGCCCATCAAAAACGCCACCAGGGCATTGGCCGTGACCGACAGGATGTCCTTCAGGGCAAAGTACCGGCCCCGGCCCTTTTGGGGGGCGATCTGCATGACCCATTGGTTCAGCGCGGGGGTCACAAAGCCCGCCACCAAAAACGACACAAAATACAGTGCGAACACAAACCGCAGCCGGCTGTTCCGGGCCGTGAACAAAAAGGGCGCGAACACCGTGAACCCCACCGAAAACCGAAAGATAAAGCACATGCTTACAATCGAGAGCTTGCGGTAGGCCCTGCGCTCAAAAAACAGCGGCGCGGCCAGCTGCAGCACGCACCCCAGCTGGGGGATCGCCGTGATCTGTGCGATCTGGGCCGGCGTCGCCCCCAGGGTGGTCAGGTACCCCGCCAAAAAATTGCCCGTGCCAAGCGCAAACAAAACACTGGCAAGCGCGCCTTGCACGAGCAATATCCTTTGGCTGGCCCGCTGCTGCCGCCCGGTGGGCGGCGCCGCGGGGTAAAACAGTTCAGCCAATTTTTTCATTCTTCCACCGGTCCGTCCAATTCCTGAATGAATTCAATCTCCTCGCCGTCATAGCCGGTCAGGTAGGCAAAATACATATACACCGGCCGGGGCTGCGCCTCCATGATGTTGGCATAGGTGGGCGGCAGCTTGGGCTTTGCGCCCGCGTCCAGCGCCCTTTGCCAGCTGGCGGCAATGTCGCCCGTGCGCAGGGCAAGGTGCATCCACTCCCCGCTTTGCCTGGGCGCGCCGGGCGCGTCCAGCTCCCCGGTGTATCCCTCGAACAGCTCCACGCAGGCCCCGCCGCCCACATCCAGCATATACACCTTTTGCTCATGGCCCCAGATATGCTTCACCTCAAACCCCAGCCCCTGCCGGTACAGCCGCAGCGTATCCTGCAAATGGGCCGTGGTGATGGCCACGTGATGGATGCCCTGTGCGCTCATTGTGCTCCCTCCGCAAATTTTCGCCAGTCCAGGATCATGCTGGTGGGGCGCATCCTGGGCACGGTGATCTCGGTGTACACCGCGTTGCATTCCCGCGGGTCGCGCAGTTCAAACATCGCCTCGGGGATCACGATCCTCCCGTCCGCGATCAGCTGCATGGCCGTGCGGATGTGCTCAAACGAGCTGTGGGCGTGGAACTCGTCGGATTTCAGCGGGATCGACCACTCCCAGCCGCCCTGGATGCTCACATAGGCGTAAAACATTTCATACAGCAGCGAGTGCGCGTCCCAATCGCTGTTTTTGTGCCAGGGCACCCCGATCTGAAAGATCTCGCCGCCGCGGCGCAGGTAGGGCAGCGCGGCGCGCAGTGCATTCTCGTTGCCGCTGCACTCCATGTGCGCGCCGCAGCTCTTTTCGGCCGCGCCCAGCGCCGCCAGGCTCTCGCCCACCCGCCGGATGCCCGCCTCGCGGGCGGCCGCGCGCCGCTCGGGCGAGGGGTCCACCGCGTACACCTCAAAGCCAAAGGCCTGCAGCACCGCGGCGCACATCACGCCCACCATGCCCTGGCCGGTCACAATGATATTGTCCACCGCCCGGGCCTTCATGTGGTAGATCGAGGTCATCGACACCGCGGCATAGCGCCCAAACAGGACCTTTTCCGGCTCTGCGCCGCCGGGCACGGCGATGGCGTCGCCCTGCGGCAGCCGAACGTACCGGGTGTGGTGCCCGTTGTGGTAAAACAGATCGCCGGGGGCAAACCCGGTCACCCCCTCGCCCACCTCCAGCACCTGCGCGATCGAGGACGAGCCGGTTTCCATGGGGTAGCTGTCCGCCGGAAAATCCTGCGTAAAGCCGCCCCGCTCCGACCCTGTGGAGATAAGCGACAAAAGGTTTTTCCCCACGATCTCCCCCGCCGCGGCCCCGCCGTCAAAGGGGTGGCGCACCAGCGCGGCGCGGCCCTTTTCCATAAACGTAACTCTGTAATCCGTCATCGGTTTCTCCTTGTTTTTAAAGCAATACGGCCGCGCCGTCAAACCCCAGGGTGCGCTCCACACCGCCGGTGGCCGCCCACTCGCAGCCCCGCACGAACATCTGCCGGAACGGGCGCGGCGCAAAGCTGGCCATGGTGTTTTCGCCCAGGCCGTGGCCGGTGTAATAGGGCCACACATGCCCCAGCACCTGGTTGTAGGTGCGGCCCTTACCGTAGCTGCCCACCAGCGCCACCGGCTCCCGGCAGCCGGTGCCGGGCAGCCCATGCCGCGAGACCACCGCCGGGTCGGAATAGGCGCTGGCCAGCACGGTAAAGGGCACGCCGTGGATGTTCTGCATGGTGCAGAACACCTCGTCGCGGGTGTCAAAGTCGGCAAGGCCCCGGGTGATGGGGTGGTCCGGCAGCTCAATGGAAACGTGATGGTCGCCGTAATCGCCGTGGGTGGTGGGCTCGCGCCACATCAGCATGGCCATCTTTTCCAGCTCCGGCCAGGGCTGCATGCCCGCCTCCACCCAGTAGCAGGGATGGTCGCCGTGCAAAAACACAAAGCCCGCGCCGCCCGCCACCGCCTCTTCCAACAGGCGCTGCTCGCCGGGCGTGTTGAACCGGTAGTTGCCGCAGTTGAACACGATCACGTCGCACCCGTTCAGCAGCCCCCGGTCAAAATATTCGTCAAAGCCCATATCCCCCAGGCCCGGCCCGTCGCACACCACCGTCACCTCAAAAGCGCCGGCGGCCTCCAGCAGCCGCATGTTGTTTTTTGCCACCCGGTGCACATCGTGCCCGCCCATGTGCACGTCGCCCACCAGGTAGTGCAGCCTGATCTTTTCCATTGCGCCCTCCCTATCCCTTCACATCGAACCACTCGTCCGGGTGCCGCCGGGCGGTCAGCGCGGTCTCGATCACCGCCACGATCTCCAGTGTTTCCCGCTCGGGCACCGGGGGCTTTCCGGTGAACAAAAAGTCCAGGATCACCCGCGCCAGGTTGTGGTAAAAATTCCGGTCGTCGCTCAAAAGGCGCTGCCCCGTTTCCCCGTCCGACACCATGAAATTAAACTCGGCGTAGGGCTGGGGCGACTGCATGAAGCTCGCCAGCCGGCCGTCGCCGTAATCCAGGATAAGCTGGGTCACGGCGCTGCCCACCGCAAAGGCCTTGAGCCGCCGGATGCCCGGCCCCATCAGCGCCACAATGGGTTCCAGCTGATGCACCGCATAGCTTTCCAGCGTGTGCGGCCCCACGGTCGAAACAAATTTCGGCCGCTCCGGGTGGGCGGCCTGGTAGTCCAGGATGCTCTGGCAGTACCGCTGTGCCGAGGATGAAAACACCGGCGTGCCGTGGGCGTGCGCCAGCGCGAACATCCGCTTTGCCGCCGCCAGGTCCGGCGCAAAGGTTTTATCCACAAACACCGGCTTGCCGCTTTCAAGCGGCAGCCGGCACACCTGCTCGTGCCAGGCCGAATTGTCGGCCGCGATCACCAGAATGGCGTCCACACTGTCCACCAGCTGCCGCATGCTCCCGGCGGGGGCGATCTCCCGCTGGCGGCACCATTCCTGTGTGGTCAGGCCGCCGGGCGCGTCGCAGATGCCGTAGGCGTGGGTGATCCGGGCGTCCAGCCCATTCTGGGCGATCACATCCCGCAAAAACTGCGGGTAGTTGTTGGCGTGCCAGTTGTCCAGGTAATAATCCGCAAATCCTATTTTCAGCACGGGGCTTTCCTCCTTTGAACGCTTATTGCGCCAGGTCGGTCACATACTTCGCCGCGTCGGCGTCCAGCAGGAATTCACAGTTGGGGTGCAGCTGCAGCACCGAGGCGGGGATCGCCTCGGTCACCGGGCCCTTCAGCATCTCCCGCACCATCCCGGCCTTGTGCGCCCCCTTGGCGATCAGCACAATGCGCTTTGCGTGCATGATGGTGCGGATGCCCAGGGTCAGCCCGCCCAGCGCGTGCTCCGGCGGCACCCCGGTCTCGCGGCGCACCCGGGCTTCAAAGATGGGGTCCATGGGCGAGACCCAGGTCTCGCTGCCAAAGGGGGTGCCGGGCTGGTTGATGCCCACATGGCCGTTCATGCCAAGGCCCAGCATCTGCAGATCAATGCCGCCCCGCGCCTCCAGCGCCTTTTGGAAGCTGCGGCACTCGGCCTCAAAATCCTCCGCCATGGTGGGGGGCATGATAAAGTTCTCTTCCGGGATCTGCAGCGGCCGGGCGATCTGCTCTGCGATCATGGTATAGCAGCAGCCCGCATAGCTGCGGGGCAGGTTGGTGAGCTCATCCACATTGAACAGGGTCACTTTGCTGGTGTCAAAAGGGTAGCGGGTGTAGATATCGCTCACAATGGCGTGCATGTTTTTGGTGGTCGCCCCGGTCGACAGGCCGATCACCGAGCGGGGGTCGGCCAGCATCTGCCCAATGATCCGCCAGGCGGCGGCCACGTCGAATTCCCGCTCGTTTTTGGCAATGGTCAGTTTCATGTCGTCTCCTCCATTCCTTTGATGGCGTTGCTGCACGCGCCCATCAGCCCCACAAAGGCCGGGTCCAGCCCGGTCAGCACCACGCCCCCCGTCACAAAGCGGATGGTATAGGGGTTCAGCCGTTCCAGCACCTTGCGGTACAAAAACCCGTCGGTCATGACCCCCCCGCCCAGCACAATGGTGTCCGGGTCGCTCATGCGCACCAGGTTCATAATCAGGTTTGCAAGCCCCTCGGCGGCGTTGTCGGCAAGGGTTTTGCACAGCGGGTCGGCGTCGTACCGCTCAAAAATCTCGGCTGCGCTCACCCGGGCGCCGTTTTGCGGGATGTGCAGCGCCGTGCCGGGAAAGCGCGGCGCCAGCAGGCGGGCGCATTTGTCCAGCCCCAGGCCGGAGGCCACGCTCTCCACACAGTCCGGCCGGCCGCACACGCAGTCGGCCCGCAGGTCGATGCCCGAGGCGGTATGCCCCACCTCGCCCGCGTTGAAATGGCTGCCGAAGATAAGCCTGCCGTCGCTCACGGTGCCCGCCGCAATGCCGGTGCCCACGTTGATATACACCATGTGCCGGGTGCCGCGCCCGCGGCCGAACAGCATTTCCGCCTTGGTGGCGCTGCGCACGTCGTTGTCCGCAAAGCAGGGCAGCCCGTAGCGCCCGCCCAGCAGCCGGGCCACGGGGATCTCCTCGTTCCGGGCGGGGTCAATGCCCAGCCACACGCCCTGCCGCGCGTCAATCCGGCCCACCAGCCCCAGGCCCAGGGCCGCCGGGGCCCCGGCGCCGGCCGGCCGGGCCGTGGCCAGGTAATCGTCCACGCAGGCGGTGATCAGCTTCATCGCCTCGGTCTGCGAGAGCGGCCCGGACGGATATTTTTTATAGGCCAGCAGGCTGCCGCCCGCATCCATCTCCCCCACCAGCAGCTTTGTGCCGCCCAGGTCAACGCCAAGGAAAGAGGTCTTTCTGGTCTGCTTTTCCAAGCAATTCACCTCGTTTGTGTCGCTCCCGGGTCAAAAGTGTTCATCCTTTTCCCGCAGCTCGAATTCTTGTTTTGTGATCCGTGAATACAGCCGGTCGGCCGCCACCAGCGCCACCGCCGCCACATACCGGGCCTGCTCCAGCGCCTTGGGGTCGCCGCCGTACAGCGCTTCAAAGTTGCCCCCCGGCATGGCGAGCTCCTTTTCCACCTCTTCCAAAAGCAGCGCGTAATCCAGCCGGTTCATGCGTTCCCCTCCCCGGCCGGCGCAAACAGGTCCGGCAGCGGCTGGGGGGGCACGTCAAACACGTCCGGCTGCCTGCCGTCCTCGTACATCGAGAAAAACTCGATCACCTCGCCCGCCAGCCCCTCCGCAAAGGCGATGCGCAGGTTCGACCAGTCGTAAGCCTCGTGGGCCACCCGGCCCCCCAGCTCCACCACCCGCCGCAGCGCGGCGTCCACATCGTCGGTGAGCAGGCACATGTGGGTGTAGCCCTGGGCGTTTTCGGCCCGCCCGCCGCCGGTGAACAGCTCAAATTCCCGCCCGTCGGGCAGGGTCATGGAGCAGCCCCACTCCCAGTCGATCTTCAGCCTTGCGCCCAAACCCTCGTAAAATTTCACGCAGGCGTGCATGTCCGGCACGGTGAGCGCCACATGCACGAAATGCTTGATGTATTTGTGGTCCCGCACCGGCTCGCCAAAGCTGCCGTCCGGCCGCATGACCGACCAGAATTCGATCTCCTCGCCGCTGGGCGCGCGCACAAAAGCCATGCGCAGGTCCTTGTAGGTATAGGGCTCCGGGTCGCTCCCGCGGGAGGGCACGGCGCCGTACTCCAGCGCGCGGGCAAAGGCTTTGTCCACATCCCAGGTGTTGTAGCAAACATGGGTGATGCCGCTCGAATCGCCCTGGTCGCTTCCCTCCGGCGAAAGCTCCAGGATCACCCCGTCCGGCGTCACGGCAATGCCGTTGTAATCGTCCCTGCGCTTCAGCGCAAGGCCCAGGCCCTCGCAGTAAAAGCGCACGGCCGCGTCCACGTCCGGCACCCGCAGATCCACATGGTCGATCCCATTGATATATCCCATAAAAGCCTCCTTTGCCTCAGCCCTTCACGCCGCCGATTGTGTTGTTCACATACTCTTTCTGGAAACACAGGAACAGAATGATGACCGGCAGCACCGACAGCACGGTACCCGCCGCCACATTTGTGAACTTGTAATTGAACGAGTTGCTGATGTGCTTCATGCCGGTGGCCACCGGATACTGATCCACATCCAAAATCAGCAGCGGCCACAGGAACATGTTCCACTTGTTGATAAAGTCCATAATGACCACGGTCACCACCGACGGCACGATCTGCGGCACAAGGATGCTCCACCAGGTGCGCAGCTCGCCCGCGCCGTCGATCCGGGCGGCCTCCAGCAGCTCTTTGGGCACCGCCAGGTAAGCTTGGCGCAGCAGGATGATGCTGAACACGTTCACCGAGTTCGGCAGGATCACACCCCAGAAATTGCCGTTCAGGTGCAGGTTCTGAATGGTGATATAGTTCACCACCAGCCCCACCGTGGCCGGAATGATCATAGTGGCCATCAGCGCGCCGTTCACAATTTTTTTGCCGTAAAAATCAATTTTGGCCAGCGGGTAGGCGCACAGCGCCGCCATAAGTACGTTCAGCAGCACGCCGCCCCCGGCAATAATGCAGGAGTTGACCAGCATGCGGCCCACATCCAGCAGCTGGAACACGCCGATGTAGCTTTCCAGCGAAAAATTCTGGGGCCAGAAGTTCAGGGCGTAAACGTTCTCGTTCGATTTGAACGAGGTCGACAGCAGCCACAAAAAAGGCCCGGCGCAGATCAGCGCGGTCACGGTCAGCAAAATGTAGGTGGACGCGGTGCTGGTGCCCTTTTTCAGCAGGCGCTTACAGCGCATTTGGCTGTTAATCATAAACGTCTCCCCCTTTCTTCTGGTACACATTCAGCGCCAGGTTGAACACCAGGGTGATCAGGGCCAGCACAATGCCGATGGCGGCGGAATAGCCGAAGTCGAATTTGTTAAAGGCCTGGAAATACGAATAGAAATTGATCACATAGGTCGATTTATCCGGCCCGCCTGTGCCGTTTGTGATGGTGAACACCACGTCGAAGATCCCCAGCGCCGCAATGGTCGAAACCATCGAGCAGAACCAGATCTGGGGCTGCAAAAGCGGGATGCGCACCTTCCAGAAGGTCTGCCAGCCGGAGGCCCCGTCCAGCACCGAGGCCTCGATCAATTCCTCCGGGAAGTGCTGCAGCGCCGAGAGATAGATCATCATGTAATAGCCCAGCCCCTGCCAGATGGTGATCGCCATCATGGTGGGCAGCGCCAGCGCCCGGCTGGACAAAAAGCGGATGGGCGCCTCAATCCAGCCCCACTCCATCAGCAGGCCGTTCACAAGGCCGTTCGGGTCAAAGATGAATTTCCAGATGATGGCCACGGCCACCATCGAGGTAACCACCGGCAGGTAGATCAGCACCCGGAAGACCGCGGTGCCCCGCAGCTTGCGGTTCACCAGCAGTGCCAGCGCGATCGACAGCACCTGCAAAATGGGTACCATCAGCACGAACACGCAGGAGTTTTTCACCGCAAGCCAGAAATCCGGGTCCGCGATCAGGCGCTTGAAGTTGGTCAGGCCGGTAAAGGCGGTCTCGCCGAACACCGAGTAGTCGGTAAAGGCCAGGGGGATGGAATACACGATGGGGTAAAAAACGAACACCAGCAAAATCGCCATGGCCGGCGCCATAAAGCACCAGGCGATCAGGGTGTTGCGCAGCTTCACGTTGTGAATATGTTTCATCGGTGCACCTCTTTTTTGTACGCCGCGGCCCCAGCAGGCCGCCGTATGCGGTTCCGGCATGCGCGGGAAGCAGCCGGTTTCCCGGCCGCTTCCCGCACCGATGTGATCCGAACGCCAAATGGCGCGTGTCAGCTGGCCAGCAGGGTGTTGACCTCCTGTTCGGCGGCGTCAAGGGCCTCCTGCGGGGTCATGCCGCTGGCAAAGATCTTGTCCATGATGTTATCCACGATGCGCTTCACGTCGTCGTCCTTTTCAATGCCCAGGGTCATATCCACGGCGTTCTGGGCGGACTGGGAAGCATAGTAGTTGGCCTGGCCCTCCAGGCTCTCCATGTCGCTCTGGAAGAAGGGGTCGGCCGAGGCCACCTTGGTGGTGGGGAAGATCGAAACCTCATGGCAGAAGGCCAGCTGGTTCTCATCGTTGGTGATAAAGTTGGCAAAGTCAATGGCCTCCTGGGGGTGCTTGGAAGCCTTGGAAACCACCAGGTTCATAATGGCCTCGCCGCACACGTTTGCGGGGCCCAGGATCATGGAGGCCACGCCGGATTTGTCCAGGATGGCGGGGGATTCATCCCGCAGGCGGGACACGGTCTGCGGGCCGCCCAGCACCATGGCCAGCATCTCGTTGGCGTACAGCTGGCGGTCGCCGTCCCAGTTGTCCCAGTCGCCGGGGGCGGTGTTGATGGCGCCGGCGTCGCCCAGTTCCTTCAGCCGGGTGACCAGGGCCAGGGCCTCTGGGGTGTTGAAGGTGGCCTTGGTGGCGTCCTCGTTCACCATCTCGATGCCGTAGGCGTAGAACATGTGGAACATGGTGGCCGGGGTGAACAGGTTCGCGCCGGTGGCCTTTTTAAAGGGGATGGCGGCGTCAAACAGCTCGTCAAAAGTGCCGGGCACCTGGGTAATGCCGCCCGCGGCCAGCAGGTCCTTGTTGTAAACGCAGATGTTGGGGGTGGCGTACCAGGGGAAGGCGTAAACGCTGTCGCCCAGGCGCGCGGAGTCATAGGCGGCCTCCAGGTAGATGCTCTTCTGCTCCTCGGTGGCGTTGGCCTCCAGGTCCAGCAGCGCGCCCTTGCCGGCGTAGGTCAGCGCCAGCTGCGACCAGATGTTCACCACGTCGGGCGGGTTGCCGCCGGCGGTCTGGGTCAGGAATTTGTCCTGGATGCCGTCCCAGGGCAGGTCCTGCCAGTCGATCTTCACGTTGGGGTTCTCGGCCTCATATTTGTCGATCAGGCCCTGGATGAAGTCGGTAAAGGTGGGGGTCAGGGCCAGCGTCCAGAAAGACAGTGTCACCTGTTCGCCCGAGGCTCCTCCGGCGGAATTGGGTCCGGCGGTGCTGGGGGTCCCGGCGCCGCCCTTGCCGCCGCAGGCGGCCATGGACAGTGCCAGTGCCAGGACCAGAACGATTGCAAGTACTTTTTTCATGGTTTTCAATCCTCCAAAAATTTTGTCAGCCGCACACGCGGCAGAGCGATTTGTTCAGGCGGGCCTATTCGCCCAGGTAATCGGCGCAGAGCCACAGCCACCGGCAGGCGGCCCCCACCCACACCTCGCGGAAGGTGGCGTTGTTGTTTTGGGGCCAGTAGGGCACATCCTCGTTGCCCAGCGTTTCCACCCCCACGGGCACCTCGCCCGCGCACTCGCCGCACAGCACCGCGTACTGGCGGCAGTAGTTGCTGCCCGCGCCGTAGATCAGCGACTGGCCGAAGGGGTTTTTGCCCCACATCCAGTACAGCTGTTCCCGCCCCAGCTGCAGCAGCTCCTCGTCGCCGAAGTAGCGCCCCAGCAGCGAGGCCGCTTTGCCCATGGCCAGCATCACCGCGGTGTTGCCCCGGAACGAGAACCACACCGGGAAATTGCGCAGTACGTAGCCCGGCGCCACCGGGCTGCCCTGTGCCAGCTGCTCTTCGTAGTTCCGCCTCTCGGCCTCGTAATCCGCTGCCACGTGCAGCCAGCGGAAGGTTTCCGCGTCCTGCGCTTCGTCGGTCCTGTGCACCCCGGCGGGCAGCATGCCGTAGGGCGCGGTGCCGGGGGCGATGGCCTTCAGGTATCCGCCGTACAGCCGCATGGCCCGCTCCCACGCCGGCCGCTCCGCTGCCTCCGGCTGGGTGCGGCACAGCGCCTCCAGCGCCTGCATGAACTGCTGTTCGCGGGATTGATGGTTAAAGTGCACGATCACCCTGTGGCTCTCGTCCCGGTAAAAAAAGCCGGTCAGCCCCATGCCCGCCGCCCCCTGCTCCTGGCAATCCAGCAGCTTTCGGGCATATTTGCGGGCCGCGGCGGCGTGCTCTGCGGCCCCGCCGGCCTGGTAAAGGCAGCTGGCCGCCCACACGATCACCGCGTAATACTGCGACAGGCCGCTGTTATAGGTGTGCTCGAACATGTGCGCCGGGTCCACGCCGGTCCTTTTGAACTTTTCCATCGCGAACCCAAAATCCTGCCGGGCGGCCTCCAGGCTGCCCTCCGCCAGGCCCGGATCGTATTCCGCCAGGCAGAAGGCGGCGTAGGCCTCCACCCCGGCAAACAAAAAGTTTTCAAACGAGTGGTCGTGCACCCGGGCCTCAATGTCGTCAAAATCGCCCGCGAGGCCGTTGGTAAAACGGGTGGCGCCGGCGCTGGTGGCCCGGAAGCCATCCCCAAAACGGGTGCGCAGGATAAAGTCCAGCCCCCACTGGGCCTCCTCCATCAGCCGCAGATACAAAAGCCGGTCGTTCTTACAGCGCTGGGCGTTTTCAAACAGGGCGTGCACCACCTCGCCGGTCTGCGCCGCCTGCTGCGACACATCGCCCGCGTCGTGCCAGCCGCCCGCAAAGGGCAGGCTCACCCCGCCGTGCCGGGCCGTCACGTCCAGGTGGCAGGTGCCGTGCCTGCCCTGCACCGGGGTGCCGCAGCGCTCGCAGTAAAAGAAGTTCAGCACCTTCCACAGGCTCTCTTTGCACAGCTGCTCCTCAATGGCAAATTCTGCGCTGCGCGCCCCGCCCGCCCGCAGGTAATAGCGGCCCGGGGTCTCGCAGGCCGAAAAATCAAGCACTGCAAAGCTGCCCCGCGGGTTTTGCTCCTGCCGCACCGGCCCGCAGAACACCGCGCGCCCGGTGGCGGCGTCCACCAGCTCAAAGCGGTCGGCGGCAAGGCTGGCCACCGCCGTTTTTCTGCCCCGGGGCCAGTAGCCCACGGTGGAAAGGGTGATGTCGCCGGTCCGCGGCTGCCAGCCGTGCTCGTGCTCCGGGCTTTCAATGGCCTCCAGCGCAATGTCCCGGTAATCGTAGACCAGCTGCGGCCCCGCAGCCAGGTCCTGCCCGCTCAGGAACACATAAAAGGTCACTTCGCACACCGCGTCCCGGGGCATGGCGGCAAACTCCCAGATGCACTCGTTCCACTGGTTGTTCTTTAAGTCAAACACAGTGGCCCCCTCGCGGAAATAGGGGTCCGGCAGCGGGATCTTCCCCACGTTCTTCACCGATACGTTCAGGTGCGCAATGCGCCCGCCCTGCATGCGCGGCCGCGCCCAAAAGCGCAGGCGGTGGAACGCCTGCCAGCTCTGCGGCTCAAAGCGCAGCCGCACGCTGGCCGTGCCGAAGTTCGAGTAATCCCCGTCGGCGGGCGCGCCCTCGGGCCAGTGGTCGCTGCGCAGGGGCGCGGTGATGGTGATCACACCCTCCCGCTCGCTCACCTCTCCCTCATTCGCCGCCGCAGGCGCGGCCACCGCCGTGCCCGGGCCGTACAGTACCCTCCGGTCCGTCACCGCCTTTGCGGCAAAGCCCGCTTCCAGCGAGCGCTCCGTGTGCAGCGGCAGCGGGCGGTGAATGTAAAGGCTGTTTTCAAGCTCCTGCAAAAAACTCCGGTCCATTCCCTCAGCTCCTGTATGAAATGTATCATTTTGCGGTCATTTGCTCTCTCGTTTTGTCTGATTTGAGTATATTATGAAAACCTTTTCATTGCAATGGTGGATTTTACACAAGATTCCTTTCAGCATTTCAGGTAAAAACACGGTTTTTCCGGCTTATAAGCACCTATTGTTGAAAACGTTTACTTTTTATGGTATATTGAGCTCAAACAAGCGGAGCATTGTTCCGCTTCCGGGAGGCAACACCATGGAGCAGCCTGTCACGATCGTGCAGATCGCCAAAGAGAGCGGCGTTTCCATCGCCACCGTTTCGCGGGTCATGAACGGCACCGCGCCGGTGTCGGAACAGACCCGCCGGCGGGTAAACGAGGTCATCCAGCGGCACCGCTACACCCCAAACGCCTTTGCCCGCAGCCTGATCAACCGGCAAAGCATGACCATCGGCATCATCATGCCAGACATTTCCAACCCCTATTTCTCGGCCATGTTCAGCGAGTTCGAGGCCGCCGCCCACGAGGCCAACTATTCGGTCTTTCTGTGCAACACCTCCTTCAGCGCCGCCCGCATGGCCGACAAGACCCCCCGGGAATTGGAATATTTCCAAATGATGCTGGACAAAAAGGTCGACGGGGTGCTGATCGTGGGCGGCCAGGCGGACCTTTTGGAGGTAAGCGAGGCCTATCGGTCGGCGCTGCAGCACCTGTCGGCCGCGGTGCCCGTGGTGGTGCTGGGCAGCCGCATCCCCGGGGTGGAGTGCCTGTTCATCCAGCGCGAAACCGGCCGGGGCGTGTTTTCGGCGGTGAGCTACCTGGCCTCGCTGGGGCACCGGCGCATCGCCTTTGTGGGCGGCGAGGACGGCGTTGGCATCACCGAGGCGCGCCTGAACGCCTATATGGACGCGCTCCATGCGCTGGGCCTCCCCCGCGAGCGTGCGCTGGTGGCGCTCTCCAATTACTACACGCCGGACGGCTACAAGGCCATGAACGATCTGCTGAAAAGCGGCGCGCCCTTCACCGCGCTGCTGGCCATGAACGACAACATCGCCCTGGGCGCGTTCCGCGCCCTGGCCGACGCGGGCCTTCGGGTGCCGCAGGATGTCTCGGTGATCAGCTGCGACCAGTTCTATTCGGCCGAGTATCTGGTGCCCCGCCTCACCAGCGTGGACCAGCACAACGAGCAGTTTGGGCGCTTTATCATCAACGCCCTGCTGGGGGCCATGCGCGGCGTGCAGGAAAACGTGGTGCTCACCTTTACCCCCGAGCTTGTGATTCGCGAGAGCTGCGCCCCCGCGCCGGCCTCCCGCTGACGCCGCCCCGCAGGGCGGCCTTTGCATAAAAGAGGGCCCCGCCTGTTAAAACAGGCGGGGCCCTCTGTTGCAAAACAACCCGCGGCTCACAGCAGCAGCTGACCGTTCACCTCCAGCCGGAAGGTCAGGCCAAAAAACTCGGCGGCCTTGCGGCACAGCAGCATGCGGGTCAAAAAGATCTCGAAGTAATCCATCACCGGGCACACGGCGGTATCCAACTCGATCTGCAGGGTCACGGTGCGGGCGGCCTTGTCCAGCCGCACCTCGCTTTTCTCCGCCGCCCAGTTCACCCGGTCGTGGATGTCAAAGGTGATGGTGGCCTGGTTGCGCACCCGGCTGCGGCGCACATCGGTCTTGTCGGCCAGGATCAGCGCGGCGGCCACCCCGTTCACCGGGTAGGCGGTGCCCTCGTCGTGGTTGCCGATGGCGGTCACCACCAAGGCCGTGTCCTCGGGGGGCATCCCCATCTTGTCCAGAATGCGAAAGGCCATCACCGCCCCGCTCTGGGCGTGGTCCACCCGGTTCACCAGGTTGCCGATGTCGTGCATATAGGCGGCGATGCGGGCCAGTTCCACCTCCCGCTCGCTGGCGCCCAGCTCGCTCAGCAGCCGGCTTGCTGTTTCGGCGCAGCGCACCACGTGGGCAAAGGAATGCTCGGTATATCCCAGCGCGATCAGCGAGGCGTCGGCCTGGCGGATGTAGGTGTTGATCTCTTCGCTCTTGCGAACCATCTCATAGGTCACGGGCAGCATGGGGCAAGGCCTCCTTTTGGCTTGAACTGTTTTATATTGTACCACGCTTTCCCGCCTTGCGGCGTGGCTTTTGCAAACTTTTTACACAGCCGCTCTCCGGCCGCCTTCTGCGGGCCGCAAAAAAGCGGCGGG
>OFOK01000963.1_pt1 | contig 24976 bp, 22 predicted proteins | sample 1542001 | NCBI WGS metagenome assembly OFOK01 (sample SAMN04209242, study PRJEB22552) | human gut metagenome | biome: gut; material: feces | host: Homo sapiens | place: USA: Oklahoma
TGCCTGGAATAGCAGCGCTTGTCGGACAAATCATACTTGCATTTTTGTGGGCTTGTTTGGCACATCATGGTTACTATGCAACATTTCCCGCAAAAAAAACAGCTATTATTTATGATGTACGGCGTGGATTTGAAAAGCTGATTGGCAAATATGGCCTTGATGGTAAATATGATGTTGTTCTGACGCTCTGTGCTGAAGATTGCCTAAAAGATCTTTCTGTGGTGGACGGCATTGAAACGGTATTTGCAAGCGGTATACATAGCCATGATCGCAACATTATCTTGAAGTATTGTATTGAACACAGTATCAATATGTTTGTGATTCCGCGTATCGGTGACGTTATCATGAGTGGTGCACGCCATATGCACATGTTTCATTTGCCGATGCTTACAGTTAGTCGGTATATGGCAAGTCCTGAATATTTGCTTGCAAAGAGAATTATTGATATTATTGTGTCTGCATTGGGACTTATTGTGCTTAGCCCGATTCTTCTTGTTACGGCTATCGCAATTAAAGCAACGGATCATGGCCCTGTATTTTATAAGCAGGTTCGCTTAACAAAAAATGGGCGTGAGTTTAACATTTTCAAATTCCGCAGTATGTGTGTAGACGCAGAAAAAGATGGCGTTGCGCGACTCTCGACGGGTGATAAAGATGATCGTATCACGCCAGTTGGTAGAATTATCCGGGCTTGCCGCATTGACGAACTGCCACAGCTCATCAATATTTTGAAGGGTGACCTCAGCATTGTTGGCCCGCGTCCCGAACGTCCGGAGATTGCAGCACAGTATTGCGAAGAAATGCCGGAGTTTAATCTGCGATTACAAGCAAAGGCCGGTCTTACCGGTTACGCACAGGTCTACGGAAAGTATAACACGACGCCATACGATAAGCTCGTGATGGATCTCATGTATATAGCCCATCCGAGTATTATCGTTGACTTTAAGATCATGTTCGCGACTGTCAAAATTTTGTTCCTACCGGAATCAACGGAAGGCGTTGCAGAAGGTCAAGCGACTACTATGACGGAAAACGAAGTCACTGTCGCGGCTGAAAAGAAATCCGAAAATGATGATGACGTAGCAGTTTGATTCAAACTCGTCCGGTTGCCATTAAAAGCTTGGATGAGAGTTGAAAAAGTAAATTTGAAATTGAATAGCAGCTATCTTATATAGTTTCGTAGTTAAGGAATCCTGTTTATGCCGGAGAGCACTAAAAATTGAAAAGTAAGCTAAAACATTGAGCTATGGATAGAGATAGGAAAGAATAACGGTTCAGACTCTTGGAGATGAGTCTGGGCTGTTGCTGTGGGGAAAGGAATTCCGTTTTATGAGTGCTTTTGAATACAAAGAATACTCGGTTCTCATGTCGGTATATCACAAAGAAAGACCGGAATATTTAAAGCAGGCAATCGAAAGCATTCAGGTGCAATCCCTTTCTACGAATGACTTTGTGCTTGTGTGTGATGGTCCGCTAAATGATGAACTTGATGCTGTGATACAGACGAAGCAACTGGAAATGGGCGAAAATCTGAATGTTGTTCGACTTGCGAAAAACGGGGGACTTGGCAATGCGCTGAATGAAGGAATCAAGCATTGCAAAAATGAGTTGGTTGCCCGGATGGACAGCGATGACATCGCTTATCCGGATCGATGTGAAAAACAGATCGCTGTGTTTAACACACATTCGGAGGTGAGCATTTGCTCCGGCATCGTGGAGGAGTTTACCACTGATCCGAATACTGTTGATACGAAGCGTGTGCCGCCGGAGACGAATGCGGAAATTGTAGAGTTTGCAAAGAAGCGGAATCCGTTCAATCACCCCTGTGTGATGTATAAGAAGTCCGCAGTCGAAGCAGTTGGCTCCTATCAAGATTTCTACTTACTGGAGGACTATTACCTTTGGCTAAGGATGCTGATGGCAGGATATCATGGGTACAACATTCAAGAGCCGTTGCTCCATATGAGAGCTGGCTCGGATATGTATTTAAGAAGAGCCGGTTGGAAATACGCCAAGACGCAGGCCAAGTTGTTCAAATTTATGAAACAGCAAGGCTTTATTGGAAATGGTCAGTACATTAAGAGTTGCGTAATCCGCAGCGGGTCGGCGCTGGCTCCCAACTGGCTGCGGAAGTTTATGTTTGAGAGGGTATTAAGGGATGCAGGCTAAGACAGAAAACAGAAATCAGTTTGTGGATATCATGCGGGGTATAGCAATGCTTCTGGTTGTTCTGCAACATACAATGAGTGGATGTACGGTCGGAGCAGAAAACACATTTGTGTTTAATATTGCATGGTCCTTGCAGATGCCGTTGTTTATCTTGATTAGCGGATATGTAACGAAATATAGCCGCCCCATCTCTAACAGCAAGGGACTGTGGAAATATGTGAAACGCAGAACGGTTGCTTATATGCTACCGTGGGCTGTATGGAGTTTTTTAGTTAGAGGTATCATTTTTGAAGAGGATGGTTTCCTAAACGTTAAGCATCTCCTGTGGAATATGGATTCAGGTTATTGGTTCCTTGCAACGATTTGGACGATTAGCATGATTTTTGGCATTGCCTCTTTCATTGCAGAGCGGGTGAGCAAAGAAAACCTGCTGAAGAAGCAGACCGTACTTTTGGGGTGCTACTTAGTGGGAATGGTTCTACTGGTGGGAATTGGCGCGATTTTAGGGCTTTCGTTCTTTGCAATCAAATTGACGCTCTATTATATGCCTTTCTACTATGCAGGGTTCTTGTATGGTCAGTTTGATGACAGGATGAAGGAATCTGAGATTGGCAAAAAGATTATTGATAGTGTAGTTGCAATCTGCTTTGTAGTGTGGTTGTTCGTTATTCTTAGATTTCCACTTTATGAGATGTCGGATGGCGGCTTTGCGATTATCTTGCGTGCGGCAACATCGTTGGCTGGGTGTATTGCAGTATGTGGTCTCTGTAGGGGAATCTTCTCCAGTAAAATCGGGGGGGGTACTCTTGCATGGGTCGGAGAGCACTCGTTGGAAGTGTATCTCACGCACTATCTGCTTCTCAACTTGATCAAGTCGGACAAAGTGCCGATTCTGTACAGTCCGGTGGGGCTGAGCCTGGTTCTGGTCAACTATGTGGTTACGGTAGCACTTACTGTGATGGCAATAGTGATGATGAACCCAAATGCCGTGCTGAGCTTTGTATTAACCGGAAAGAAAAAGTAAGTGAGTTTTTACTTTGGGCAGGAAAACAAAGCTTAGAAATTTACATGATGCACGGTCTGCTTCTTAATATCTTCAAAAGCAGTGTTGCGATCCAATTTAGCAGTATTGAAGGGTATTTACTGACTGCCGGAAACTTCGCCCTGACAGTAGGGCTGTGTGCAGTAGTTATCCGTCTGCTCGGTCAAAATGCCGTACTCAAGAAAGTATTAAATATTCGATAAAAGTTCAAAGGAGAAACGATATGCATCCGAGAGTGCTGATCGTAGGAACGGTTCCATATAACACAAAATCAACGTCACGCGCTTTTGATGCGTACTTTCACTATTGGGAGAAAGAGAATATTGCACAGATATTCTCCAATACAAAGAAGCCGTGCAAGGGGCATTGTGAGACGCTTTTCCAGATTACGGATCATCGTGTGTTGCAGCGGTGGATGGGGAAGAAAGTCGATACCGGCGTGATTTATCACTATGATGAGCTTGACACCGAGTGGAAAGACAATAATTTGGAACTCGGAAATGCAAAAGCAGAAGCTGCCTACAAGTTCGGTGGAAAGCATACGCCTCTTACGCATTTGCTCAGGGGAATCCTCTGGCGTAAGAGATTCTGGTGCACGGAGAAGCTAAATAATTGGCTAGATGACTTCAAACCAAAATGTGTGTTTCTGGCTTTTTCGGATGACTATTTTATCCCGCAGATTGCAATGTATGTCGCCAAGAGATATAACGTGCCAATTGTCTCCTGCATTGGCGATGACTACTATTTCAATGTGGAAAAGACGCTGAATCCGATCTATCACCTTTATAAATCGACCTACAAGAAATTGATTGACAAGGTTCTGGCTTGGCCGGGTAGTGCGATTTACATCAGCGACAAGATTCGAGATAAGTATAATTCGGAATTTGGCTTGGACGGCGAAACGGTTTATTTGACTTCTACGGTTCAGCGTAAACCGTTCAGCGTGATTAACAAAGATTGCCCGGTTATTACTTACTTCGGAAATATCGGTATGGGACGCAACAACTCCCTGAACGATATTGGCTACGCCCTTGGAAAAATCAATCCAGAATATATGCTGGAGGTTTATTCCAACGAAAAGGATGAGCAGGTCTATTCTGTATTCAAGGACAATCAAAATGTCAAATATATGGGCTCTGTGCCGTACACGCAGGTTCAAAAGCGCATGGCAGAAAGCGACATAACTGTTATTGTAGAGGGATTTGAGGAAAAGGACATCAACCTTTCACGGTATTCACTCTCTACGAAGGCAGCGGACGCATTGGCGAGTGGCGCATCCATTCTAACATATGGCTCGTTAGAAAGCGGCATCATTGAGTATATGCAGTCAACGGATGCGGCAATGGTTTGTACGGATAAAGCTAAATTGGTGGATTCGATTACACAGCTGATTTCGAATCAGGAAATTCAAAAGAAATACTACGAACAAGCGATTGTGATGACAAGAGAGCATCATAATCTGCAGGCTAGCTGCAAGACCTCAGAAAATGTGGTTGCAAAGGCAATCCGACATATGAAATAAGTGGCAGAGGATACATGGTGATGGAGAACAACTTTTCAATTATTATTTCGACGTGCGACAAGTTTTCGGATTTGTGGGATGCACATATTTTGCTTTTGAATCAGAATTGGGCAGACCGAAATGTGGAGACGTTTTTGGTAACAGATAAACCCACTGATCGTACTTTTGAAAATGTAACAGTGGTGGCAGCAGGCGAAGGCACGGAAATAACGGAACGTCTGAGAGCAGTGATGCCGCTGATTAAGACAGAGTATGTTCTCTTTACCTTGGATGACTATTTCCTGACGGAAAGGATTTCGACTCAGGCGGTCAACGAAGATATTCAGATCATGGAAAAGCATCAGATTGATTATCTGCGTCTGTTTGTTATGACCATGAAGAGTCTGAGAAACAGAAAAGCTGAGGAATTGGAACCGGGTATTTTTCTGCTGGACAATCATGCAGGCGATTACATTGTCAGTCTGTATGCGGGCATTTGGCGTAAGGATTTCATGGAAAAGACACTGATAAAAACGCTGAATGCCTGGCAGTATGAGGTTGCGTTGACGAATATGGCACGACAGCTGAATGCCCGTTGCGCAGATAGCCGACGCGGAGAATTCCCTATTCTTGACGTGATTCGTAAGGGAAAGGTGCTGACGAAAGCTCGTAAGTATTTCGATGAGAATCCTATTTATAAAGGTAACCGAGAGGATATGCGAGCCAAAGACGAATGGATGCTTGAATTCCGGACATGGCTTCGTGAGTGGCTTCCGAAGCCGCTGTTCAATCTCTCAAAGGCAATCATGAGGCGCAGAGGATATACATTTTTTAGCGATAATCAGTGAGGAGTACGAGTGATGCGTATTGTGCAGATTAACGGTGGGGCAAAAGGAAGCACCGGAAAAATCATGATGGGGATTGCCGAGGTAGCAAGAGCGCAGGGTCACGAGGTAATGTGTGCGTCGCCTATTACCACAACGAACCGTGATGCAGGTGAGGACTGCGGCTATTATCGAATCGGAACATTTAATAGTCGTCGGTTAAATGTTGCGCTTGCCAGAATCACAGGATTCAATGGGTGCTTCGCATGGTTTGAGACATATAAACTTTTGAAGAAGATCGATGAATTCAAACCCGATATTATTCATCTGCACAATTTACATGATTCGTATATCAATCTCCCTATGCTTTTTTCGTACATAAAGAAGCATGAAATTCCGGTTGTATGGACTCTGCATGATTGCTGGGCGTTTACCGGGCAATGTCCACATTTTACAATGGCAAAATGTGATAAATGGAGAACAGGTTGTTTTAATTGCCCTCAGTATAAAGAATATCCAGAAGCATTGTATGATAATACAAAGAGAATGTGGAAGTTAAAGAAAAAATGGTTTACAGGGGTAAAAAATTTGACTGTTGTTACTCCGTCTAAATGGCTGGCGAATCTTGTGAATGAATCTTATTTAAATGAATATCCAGTAAAAGTTATTAACAATGGCATCGATTTGCATGTATTTAAGCCAACAGAAAACGAATATAGGAATAAGTGGGGCGTTAAAGAGGGACAGAAAGTTATTTTGGGAGTTTCATTTGGCTGGGGAGTAAAAAAAGGTCTAGATTGCTTTATAAGATTAGCATCTGAACTCGATGGAAATCTGTTCAAAATTGTTTTAGTTGGAACGGATGAAAAAATTGATAAGAAGTTGCCCGCTAGTATAATAACAATTCATAGAACGCAGAATCAAAATGAACTTGCAGGCATTTATACCGCAGCAGATGTTTTTGTGAATCCGACCAGAGAAGAAGTTTTAGGATTGGTGAATGTTGAAGCACAAGCATGCGGGATACCTGTAATTACATTTCGCACTGGTGGAAGCCCTGAGTGCATTGATGAGAATTCGGGTGTAGTGGTTGATTCTTATGAAGAAATGTTAGAAGCAATCATAAATAATAACTGTGCGGACGTTAGCCGAATTACGTGCATTAATTCTGCTTGCAGATTTAGTGAAAAGGTAAAATATGGTGATTATATAAAATTATATAGTGATATGGTAGGAGGTTTTTAAAGTATAAATGGTTGAAAAACATGCGCTTCGAGAATTTAAGGTGTCTTTCCATGACATCCAACTGTTTGCGGCGTTCTTATTCTTTCTGCTTATTCCATTAAAAAACACTGGAATTATCCACTATGTGATTTGGCTTGGTGTTATTGCAACAACAGCAAATATTGCTTTGACGATTTACAATAACGGCGCAAAAAGAAAATATATAGTATTGTTTTTTGTACTTCTCATTGATATTGTTGTGAGTCTATTTACAACGGATGAACCGTTTGAAAGCGGATTGCTTTATGCCATAGTTTGTTATTTTTCATTATTTTGGGTTATAGCATTAAATAATACGTTTTTGCAGAATAAAAAAACGATTGATACAGTATATAGATTTGGAATACTAAGTGGATTGCTGTTCTCTGCTTATTCACTAATGCCGTTTGCATATTATAGAGATAATAATACAGTTTCACCGACGCTTACATTGTATTTTGGAAACAGCAATCTTGCAGGAATTTATATTTTTGCGGTAATTTGCATTGTCATGATTTATCTAAAAAATGCAAGGAAAAAAGCTTTCGTTGTTATACTTGTTACGTATTTGTTGTATTTACTATGGATGACAGGCGCAAGAACATGTATGATTGCGGCTATATTTGTAGTTGCAAGTGCAATACTGCCTGTAAGAATTAGAATTCCCAAAATGATTGTAGCTCTATGTTTTGCATTTCCAATATTGTTCGTTCCAATGTATCTGATGCTATTTAGAAGTGGATATGCTGACCTAATGATAATGGGCAAGTCACTATTTTCAGGTCGTCAAGGAACATTTACTGACTACCTTTCTTTGTTACGTACTAATTTTCAATGGATAGTTGGAAATTTAGGCGAGGCGAGCTTTGCTAATGCCCATAATGCACCGTTGGCACATCTTTGCTCTACAGGTTTATTGGGAACAATACTCTTTTATGGGATGATGCTAAAAAAAACCTTGGCGTGTTGTGAAAATGATAATCCAGTTGCACGGACTGCTTTGATTTGTATTTTGGGGTTGTTTATTCAATCCAGTGGAGAAGCAAGTATTTTTCTGGGAGGATTTCCGGGAATAGAGTTTGTTTATGTGCTTTTCTATCTGGCGGGAAGGAAGGAGCCTTTATGAAAACTGTAATGGTTTCTAATTTTATGAATCATCATCAGCTTCCTTTTTCACAGGGGATTTTAAGTCAAGATGGTGTGGAGTATACATTTGTTGCCTTAGAAGCGATTCCGCAAGAGAGACTTGACATGGGGTATGAGGATATGAATCACAAATACCCGTTTGTGCTTTGTGCCTACGATTCTGAGGAGAAAATGCATCAGGCCGAAAAACTAATTGATGATGCAGATGTAGCGATATACGGCTCATGCCCGGATAGTCTGATTGTGCGCCGCACGAGCAAAGGAAAACTGTGCTTTAAGTTTAGTGAGCGCTACTTTAAGGAGGGAACGGGGTTGTTGCAGATCCCGCACAATTTTGCGAGTGCGTGGAAGCATTTGAAACCGTTTGAAAAGGGACCGTTGTATTTCTGCTGTAGCAGTGCCTATACGGCTGCGGATTTGAATCGCTACACAAATTTTAAGGGAAGAACCTTTAAGTGGGGGTATTTCCCGGAGACCAAGAAATATGATGTCGCTGAATTGATGAAGCGAAAGCTATCGGTTACGTCAGCAGGATGGAAGCATCCTCAGGCTTCAATCCTATGGGCCGGCAGGCTGATAGGATGGAAGCATCCGGATGCTTCCATCGAGTTGGCAGCATCGCTTAAAGAAAAGGGATACTCCTTCAAAATGAGTATTATCGGCAATGGAGAGATGGAAGCGCAGCTCCACGAAATGATTCGGAGCAAAGGCGTAGAAGATTGCGTAGAAATGCTTGGCGCAATGTCTCCGGATGAAGTACGTGTTCATATGGAAAGTGCTGATGTGTTTCTTTTTACCAGTGATTTTAATGAGGGTTGGGGAGCTGTCTTAAATGAATCGATGAACAGCGGATGTGCGGTTGTTGCAAGCCATGCAATTGGCTCAGTGCCTTTCTTGATCAAGGATGGAGTAAATGGTCTGATTTACGAAAACGGAAATCAAAAGCACCTTGAAAAACAGGTCTGTAGATTGTTAGACGATGACGCCTATAGAAGAAAGACGGGCGAGAATGCGTATGCCACGATTTCAGATACGTGGAACGCACAGGTGGCATCCGGTCGATTTGTTGAATTGGCGAGGGAAATCATCAAAGGCAACTCGGTGCAGAATTTGTTTAAAGATGGTCCCTGTGGCAGCGCAGAAATATTGGAGGATGGATGGTATCATGCAAATGAATCTTAAAAGAATGCTGCATTTAAATGGTATCAAGAGAACGCTAAACCTGTTTTTGATTAACCATGTATTTGTCGGAACGAAACCGCTTGCTTGCAATATGAAACGAAAATTGCTCCGTGGAATCGGGTGTCCAGTCGGAGATGGAACGACAATTGTTGGCCCTATTGAATGCAAGGGTTCAATTGCGATTGGAAAAAATTGCTGGATTGGTAAAACTGTAGGATCAATGGAAATGGTACCGTCGAAATTGGCGACAACTGCGATCTTGGACCAGAGGTTACGTTTCAAACGGGCGGACACGCAATTGGAGATAGAACCCGAAGAGCCGGTCAGGGCGAGATTTATCACCAGGTGATTGGAAACGGAACATGGATTGGAGGCAGAAGTACGATCTGCAACAATTCAACTGTAGGCAGTGGCTGTGTTGTAGCTGCTTGTGCGTGTGTGGTACATGATGTACCGGATAATACTTTGGTTGGTGGTGTTCCAGCAAGAGTCATTAGGAGTCTAGAGGCATGAAAATACGAGATTTACTGAGCAGTAAGGTGACAAGAAATGCAAGCTGGATTATTGCTGGGCGGGTATATCATATGCTACTTGCGTTCTTTGTTGGATTGCTTACGGCACGATACTTGGGTCCAAGCAATTTTGGACTGATTAATTACGCCGCAACATACACATCCTTCTTTGCATCATTCTGTACGCTTGGAATCAATTCGGTTATCGTAAAGAATTTTGTGGATCATCCCGATGAGGAAGGCGAAACCGTTGGATCGGCGATTGTCCTTAGAACGGTTTCCAGCGTCTTATCAGTACTTATGATGGTGTGTATCACGCTGATCGCTGATAAGGGAGAGACTACGACGCACATTGTGGTGTTCCTCTGCGGTATAGGTGTGATTTTCCAAGTGATGGACACCCTGGACTATTGGTTTCAATCAAAGCTTGAATCGAAATACTCTGCTTTTGCGACGGTAATATCATATACGGTTGTTTCCGCTTATAAAGTGTGGCTGTTGGCAACAGGAAAAAGCGTAGAATGGTTTGCCATTTCGACTTCTATCGACTACATGGTGGTGGCTGTTGTCCTCCTTGTCATGTATAAAAAGCACAATGGCCCACAATTTAAGTGTTCAGTACGTAAGGCAAAAGAATTATTCTTTAGTAGCTATCACTTCATTTTAGCTGGCTTGATGGTCTCGATTTACGGCAGTACGGATAAGTTCATGCTGAAACAAATGTTGAATGAGTCGGAAGTGGGATTTTATTCAACGGCAGTTTCACTGTGCAATACATGGGTGTTTTTGCTGACGGCGATAATTGATTCTCTGTACCCAGTTATTTTGCAGTCTTTCGATAATAAGAAGCTGTTTGAACGCAAGAATAAGCAGCTTTATGCAATTGTGTTCTATGTGTCTGTGGGCGTTTCACTTCTCTTTTCGCTCTTAGCATCTCCAATTATGAGTATTTTGTATGGGGACGCATATGCCCCGGCTATAGCTCCGTTGAGAATCATTACATGGTATACCGCATTTTCTTATCTTGGAGTAGCCAGAAATGCATGGATCGTTTCTTACAGTAAGCAGAACTATCTCAAATATTTATATGTTGGAGCAGCAATAACAAATGTATTGCTGAATGCGCTCATGATTCCCTTGTGGGGAGCATCTGGTGCTGCGTTGGCATCGTTGCTAACACAAATAAGCACAATTCTTTTGTTTCCGGCCCTCATAAAAGACTTGCAGCCAAATGTCAAACTGATGATTGATGCAATTCTTTTAAAGAATGTTTTTTGATAAAAGATTAGGAGGAAAATAAAAATGTCTGCATTTGATAACGCAACCCTTATGATCACTGGTGGTACTGGTTCTTTCGGTTCTACTGTTTTGAAGCACTTCCTGGATTCCGACCTGAAGGAGATCCGTATCTTCTCCCGTGACGAAAAGAAGCAGGACGATATGCGTCATGAGCTTCAGGCCAAGCACCCTGACACTGCCAAGAAGGTCAAGTTCTACATTGGTGATGTCCGCAACCCGCAGTCCATCCGTGACGCAATGCCCGGTGTTGACTACATCTTCCACGCTGCTGCCCTGAAGCAGGTTCCGTCCTGCGAGTTCTTCCCCATGCAGGCCGTTCAGACCAACATCATCGGTACTGACAACGTTCTGCACGCTGCCATTGATGCCGGTGTAAAGCGAGTGGTTTGCCTGTCCACTGACAAGGCTGCCTATCCTATCAATGCCATGGGCATCTCCAAGGCCATGATGGAGCACGTCATCTATGCTAACGCCCGTGTGGCTGCGGAGCGTGGTGGCACCACCATCTGCTGCACCCGTTACGGCAACGTCATGTGCAGCCGTGGCTCTGTCATCCCGCTGTTCATTGACCAGATCAAGGCTGGCAATCCCATCACCATCACCGACCCCAACATGACCCGCTTCCTGATGAATCTGGACGAGGCTGTGGATCTGGTTATGTTCGCATTCCAGCACGCTAACCCCGGCGACCTATTCATCCAAAAGGCTGATGCCTCTACCATCGGCGATCTGGCTAAGGCTGTCCAGCAGCTGTTCGGCGATACCGGTACGAACATCATTGGCACCCGTCACGGTGAGAAGCTGTTCGAGACCCTGATGACCCGTGAGGAGCGTCTGCGCAGCCAGGATATGGGTCATTACTTCCGTGTTGCTGCTGACAACCGTGACCTGAACTATGACAAGTTTGTGGTCAAGGGCGAGGTACATACCATGGCGAACGAGTCCTACACCAGCCACAACACCGAGCGACTTGATGTGGAAGGCACTGTCAAGAAGATTCTGACCACCGAGTATGTCCAGAATGCACTGAATGGCATCCCGAATGTCTAAAGAAAAGTTGCTGCTGATTGGTGCCGGTGGCTTTGGTCGCGTGGCGTCCGAATTGGCTATACAGAAATACGACTGCGCTTTCGTCGATGACGGCGTGGAAATTGGTACAGAAATATGCGGTGTGAAGGTTATCGGGCGAGTTTCCGACCTACCGAAGCTTTTTGACACATACAAGTTGCTGGTCGTCACAATCGGCAATAATGCTGTACGTGAACGCATTTATGATACGGCGGAGAAGATAGGATATGCTTTCCCGAATTTGATCCATTCGAGTGCGTATGTCAGTCCGTATGCAAAAATGGGCTGTGGCTGTGTCCTTTTGAATAACTCTGTTGTTCAAAACGGATCCACGGTCGGAAATGGCGTTCTGTTGAACCCGGGTGTTGAGGTTCACCACGATTGCTCGGTCGATGACTTTGCTTTGATCTATACGAATTCCGTCGTGCGCACATATGCGAAAGTCGGCAAACGTGTGCGCATTGGCAGTAACTGTACTATTTGCAATAACGCAACCGTGTCAGATGGTGCAGACATCCCAGACTGCACGGCTGTGCATTAAAGAGGTGAAAGGATGAACATTCTAGTCACAGGTGCCAAGGGCATGGTGGGAACCGCCCTGTGTAACAACCTGAAAAACATCCGAGATGGGAAAAATAAGACCCGCCCGGCATTGAATATTGAAGAAATCTTCGAGTACGATTTGGATTCCACCCCGGAGGAGTTGGACGAATACTGCCAGAAAGCAGACTTCGTGTTCAATCTGGCTGGCGTGAATCGCCCGGAGAATCCGGAAGACTTCATGAAGGGCAACTTCGGCTTTGCTTCTGATCTGCTGAACTGTCTGAAAAAGCACAACAATAAGGCAACCATCATGCTGTCTTCTTCCATTCAAGCCACGCTGGCTGGTCGCTTCGGCAATAGTGAGTACGGTCGGAGCAAAAAGGCTGGCGAGGAGCTGTTCTTCCAGTATGCTCGGGAGACCGGGGCAAAGGTGGCGGTCTATCGCTTCGTCAACCTAATGGGACACAGCCGCCCTAAATACAACAGTGCCGTCAGTACCTTCTGCTGGGCGGTTGCCAACGATGAGCCCTTCACGGTTAATGACAGCAGTACCGAGTTGGAACTGCTGTACATCGACGACCTTGTAGAAGGAATGTTCGACCTGCTGGAAGGCAAGGAGAAACACTGCGAATTTGACGGGGTAGAGACTATCCTGAAAGGAGATGGTCGTTACTGCTGCGTCCCTGTGACACACAAGGTAACACTGGGCGAGATCGTAGATCTGCTGCAGGAGTTCAAGGCGCAGCCGAGTACGCTTATGATGCCCAAGATGCCAGACGGTTCCTTTGCTAAGAAGTTGTATTCCCTGTACCTGACCTATCTGCCGACGGACAAGTTCAAGTATGCCCTGAAGATGAACGTGGACAACCGTGGTTCTTTCACGGAATTGGTTCATACCGCTGACTGTGGGCAGGTGAGCATCAACATCAGCCGTCCCGGAATCACCAAGGGGCAGCACTGGCACAACTCCAAGTGGGAACTGTTTATCGTGGTCGCTGGCCACGGCCTGATCCAAGAACGGAACATCAATACCGGAGAAACGGTGGAGTTTGAGGTTTCCGGGGACAAGATTGAGGCTGTCCACATGATTCCCGGCTGGACCCACAACATCATCAATCTGTCGGAAACGGAGAATCTTGTGACGGTGATGACCTGTAACGAGATCTTTAACCCGAACCATCCGGACACCTTTTTCGAGCCGGTATAAGAGAAGATACTGGTTGACGTTAGGAGAATTTTATGGAACACAATTTTACATGGAAAAATGACGGGCGCACCAAAGTCATGATTGGCTGTGGCACCCGTCCGGAAATCATTCGGCTGGCTGCGGTTATCAAGCGCTGCCGTGAATACTTTGACTGTTGCGTGGTCTATTACAATCAAAACTGGGACAGAAACCTTTCCACCGTTTTCTGGGAGGATTTCGAGTTGAAAAACATCTTCGGGGAGTATGGCCCGGACATTTTGGTGCCGGTGGTTGGCGAAAATCTTGGTGTTACCTGCGGCAATATTATGGGCTGCAGCTATGAACTCCTCTCTGAATTGCAGCCGGAGGGCTATCTGGTGCTGGGCGATACCAACTCCTGCCTGTCCGCCATCTCTGCAAAGCGGCTGCACATCCCGCTGTTTCACATGGAGGCAGGCAACCGCTGCAAGGACGAGTGCCTGCCCGAGGAGACCAATCGCCGTATCGTGGATGTGATCTCCGACGTGAATATGTGCTATTCCGAATTCGCCCGGAAGTACCTGGCGGATACGGGTCTGCCCAAGGAGCGTACCTACCAGACCGGTTCTCCCATGGCAGAGGTGCTTCGCATGAATCTGGAGAAGATCCAGAAAAGCGATGTGCTGGAGCGTCTGGGATTGGAAAAGGACAAGTATATTCTGCTGTCCGCCCACCGGGAGGAGAACATCGACTCCGAAAAGAACTTCCTGAGCCTGTTTACTGCCATCAACGCGCTGGCGGAGAAGTACGATATGCCTATCCTGTACTCCTGCCATCCCAGAAGTAAGCACCGTCTGGAAAAGAGCGGTTTCCATCTGGATCCTCGTGTCCGGGTCAACGAGCCGCTGGGGTTCAACGACTATAACAAGCTGCAAATGAACGCTCTGGCAATCGTCTCCGACTCCGGCACTCTGCCCGAGGAAAGCAGCTTCTATCTGTCTATTGGTCATCCCATTGCCGCCGTGTGCATCCGCACCTCCACCGAGCGCCCCGAGGCGCTGGAGGCCGGTGACTTTATTCTGGCTGGCATTACCACCCGGGAGCTGCTCAATGCCACCGATATGGCGATTGAAATGAAGCAGAAGGGCGTTCTGGGCAAGCCCTGTCCTGACTATGTGGATGAGACCGTATCCATGAAGGTGGTTCGTATTATTCAGGGGTATGTAAACGTAGTTAATAAGATGGTGTGGAGGAAGTACTGATTCCGCACAACGGCCATGTGTTCAGCCACATGACTGTGCTGCTCAAGTGTGCTACCTCTCCGTGGTGAGCAGCAGGCAACGGATTATAATCCGGCTAAAGCATATATACGTAAATTCACTCTTTGGATGAGGGAAAAACTATAATGGGAAAGTATTTTGGAACCGATGGCTTCCGTGGTGAAGCTGGTATTATATTAACAGCAGACCATGCCTACAAAGTAGGTCGTTTTCTGGGCTGGTACTACAACGCACTGCGCGAGCGCAACGGCAATAACGAGCCTGCCCGTATCGTCATTGGCAAGGATACTCGCCGCAGCTCTTATATGTTCGAATACAGTCTGGTTGCCGGTTTGACCGCTTCCGGCGCAGATGCCTACCTGCTGCACGTCACTACCACTCCTTCCGTGGCCTACATCGCCCGTGTGGACGACTTCGACTGTGGCATCATGATTTCTGCCAGCCATAATCCCTACTACGATAACGGCATCAAGCTGATCGACTGTTACGGTGAGAAAATGCCCGAGGAAACTCTGCTGCTGGTAGAGGACTACATTGACGGCAAACTCCACGTCTTTGATAAGGACTGGCCTGAGCTGCCCTTTGCCCATCGTGAGCATATCGGCTGTACTGTGGACTACGTTGCAGGCCGCAACCGTTATATGGGCTACCTGATTTCTCTGGGCATCTACTCTTTCAAGGGCTTGAAGGTCGGTCTGGACTGTGCCAATGGCAGTTCCTGGAACATCGCAAAGTCTGTATTCGATGCTCTGGGAGCCGATACCTACGTCATCAATGCACAGCCCAACGGACTGAATATCAACAACAATGCAGGTTCTACCCATATCGAGGGCTTGCAGAAATTTGTGGTAGAGAAGGGGCTGGACATCGGTTTTGCCTATGACGGCGATGCTGACCGTTGCCTTTGCGTGGACGAGAAGGGTAATGTTATCACTGGCGACCACATTCTGTACATCTACGGTTGCTACATGAAGGAGCGTGGCAAACTGCTGACCAATACCGTCGTTACCACAGTCATGTCCAACTTTGGCCTGTATAAGGCTTTTGATGAGAAGGGCATCGGCTACGCCAAGACTGCAGTGGGTGACAAGTACGTCTATGAGTACATGGCTAAGAACGGCTGCCGTATCGGCGGTGAGCAGAGTGGTCATATTATCTTCAGCAAGTACGCCAGCACGGGTGATGGTATCCTGACCAGCTTGAAGATGATGGAAGTAATGCTGGCCAAAAAGCTGCCTATGAGCAAGCTGGCTGAGCCCCTGAAAATCTACCCGCAGGTACTGGAGAATGTCCGTGTGACCGATAAGAAAGCTGCACAGGATGATGAAGCAGTGCAGGCAGCAGTCAAGGCCGTAGCCGAGGCACTGGGTGACACTGGTCGTATCCTTGTCCGTGAATCTGGTACGGAGCCTGTTGTGCGTGTGATGGTGGAGGCACCCGACCACGACACCTGCCAGAAGTATGTGTCTCAGGTTGTAGAGACCATTAAGAGCAGGGGCTACGGAGTTTGAATGCGAAGCAGAAACGAGGATGTGGAATCCTGCTGATTGTATCTGTGGTTCTTCTTTCCATCTTGGCGTTACTGCCAGATGCTGACGTGGACCACGATGCAGGATACACGGCCTCAGAGTTGAGTATCCGAGAAACCGTAGATGGAAGCGTGACCAGCACAAGCTATGTGAATTCTGATGGGGTGATCACAGATGCCATTGATATGGGCTATGCGACCATGTGTAGAATGCAGGATGATAGCGGCCGGGTTGTAGAAGAATGTTATTTTGATGCAAACGGAGACCCTGTGGCACGATATGGCGATCATTATGGGGTATCGTATGAATACGATGAAACCGGTACTGTGATAACATATCATGATGCCGAAGGTAATCCAATAATGTGCAATGGTGGATATTCTACTATCGTCAGAACGCTGGTTGACGGCAGGGAATCCGATGATTTCTACTACGATTTGAACAGACAGCAGGTACAGTGCTCCGGTGGATACTATGGGACTCATCGTGAGTTTAATACTGAAGGCCAGAACACTAGTTTGACCTTTTTCGATAAAGATGGTCATGCGGTGAGCAGTTCATCTGGATATGCGATTAAGACATATCAGCGTGATATGGATGGTACCATTGTCAGTGAGCAGTATTTTGACACAGAAGGGAATCCTGTAAGGTCTTTGCTTGGTCAGTATGGCGAGTCATACAAGCGCAACGAGCAAGGATACATCGGCCAGATTACCTATCTTGACGCAGATGGCAACCCCGCCCCTACCAATGCAGGCTATACCATCCTCAAACGTACCTATCATAGAGATGGCACAGCAGATACGGATATGTATTTTGATGCGAATGGCAATCCAATGGTCCTGTCCAAAGGGCAGTACGGCACCAAACGCAGTGGCAAAGTGAATCTTCTGCTTGACAGAAACGGCAATGTTATGCTGTGTGTGGACAACCTTCTGAATGGCTTCCCATGCATGGTAGTTGTCTTCGGGTGTGTGGTCTGCTTACTGATGATTGTTCTTCCGAAGAGTTTAAGCGTAGTATTGACGATTGTTTATGTGGCTTTCATTCTTTATGAAACACTGATGTTTCGGGAGTCGGGGGATGCAAGAACGAACTTTGTTCTATTTTCCTACGCTGGGAAGTTTTTGAAAGAGCAATCTGTGAGAGTGGGGGTCATCAATAACATCTGGCTGTTCATTCCACTTGGAACGGGACTGTATAGGTGGTTTCAAAAGAAGTGGGTGTTGCTGATTCCTTTCGTGATGTCTGTGGCAATCGAAACGACCCAGTATATTACGGGACTTGGCATTGCAGAGTTCGATGATGTGTTCGGTAATACGATGGGCGGATGGATCGGTGTGCTGGTGGCTTGGACGTGGCTGAGCAGAAAAATGAGCTTGAAAAATAGAACATAAGGAAGTATACATGTCTAATTCTCTTCGTTATCCTTGAAAACAGATCCTATATAGTATATATTTGAGCTGTGAGAGTTATCCTCAACGGATGCTCACAGCTTTGCCGCTCGAAACTTTGCACACCTCTACGCGGTGGGCGGCAGGCAACACAGTGATGTGGCTGAGATGCAAAGGATATTTGGATTCTTGAGGAATTGAAAATGAATATAGATATGCTGAGTAATGGCATGGACTCATTGAAACGCGGATTTTCATGTTATCATGAGTTTTCTGCGGCTATTAAGGATAAGGAGCAACCTTCGTTAGAAGACTACTTTATTCTTAAGCAGGCAGTTCTTTCAACTCATCATGGAGTAGAAATACTTCTGAAACATATTCTCGATCAGAAAAGCGAGTTTCTGATTGTAGATGAAATGGATGCCATCTATAAGTCTGCGTATAAAGAAAAAACTGAAAACAATTACCAAAGCGTGTTTCAAACAAGTAAGGCTAACAAGATACACACTATTACATACGAAGAAGCATTAAGCCGAGTGATGTCAATTTGTAATGTTGACATATCTGTTGAGCTAGAAAAAAAGCTCCGCGATTTGAATACAATAAGAAACACTTTGACGCATGCTGAGGCAGTGATAGAAGACAAATTCATTAATAGTGTATTTGATGGTTTGTTGATTAATTTGGATGTTCTTTTCCGCAAAGCGATAGGGAGTGCATATTCTACTTTTTACGGGTTTAGCGAAATAAAAGCAAACTATGATAGTTATATGCAATATCTTGCGGAGAACAAGATGCTTATTAAGCAAAAAACATTTAAAGCATTGTGTGTTGCACAAGAAAAGACAGAACAGTATTCGGGGCAGAATGAGGTTATATACGTTGAAGATATTTCTGTTGTGAAGAAATTTATGGTTGCCCTTCAAAAAGATCTTGATTTTGGAATGGATACATACAACGGATGGTGTTCTGGAAAAACAAAAGTTAAAGTGCGGAGTGATGGACATGTTTCTTTTTGGGCCGACGATAATAGGGGCGAGTATATTATCAGGCTGAAGAGCATGACAGTTTGCGTCCCGCAGGCAAAATCGAATGAGTCGCCAGTAGTAATCTTTGAGTCCGATGATGATACGGTGGAGGCTGATAATCAGAACTATATTTCGGAGAGCAATCCTGACTATTTGGAAGGACTGGTTTTTCCGACACACTCAGAAGAACCTGATACCGTGGTCTATGATCATAGGAAGATTTATGAATATCAAATGCACTGGGACTATGATGAAGATATTATGGTTCCAGAACACTATGAAATTGTTAGATTCCTGAAGCGGAAAGTTTTCTGTTGCCTGAATATTCAAGGCTTGTCGTATTGGAATTTCAGAAATCTTCTTCTAAAATCGGAAGGTATGACCGGAAAAGAACTGGCAGATGAATTAAAAGAGATTCTTGCTAGACGTAATTGATAAGAAGGTTGCCATCCAACTTCCACAGTGCTATACTAACATCATATTTTACATATTCTTTCGGGAGGTATCATCTTATGCCCAGAACCAAAGGCAGCAAGAACCGTGTTACCGCATCTACCGACTTCGATGCACAGATTGCAAAGTTGCAGAAAGACAAGGCAATGCTCGAAGAAGGGCTTTCCAAGACTGTCGCCCATATCGAAGAGCTGAAGACCGACATCAAGTCTCTGCGTGAAAGTCTAAAGCCGCAGAAGGCGGAGATCAAGCAGACCGAAAAAGGAATCGCAAAGCTGGAGGCCAAGAAGGCTGCCGTCGAAGCGAAGGCCGCCGAAGCTGCTAAGAAGGTCGAGGCAGAAGCTGTGCTGAAAAAGCTGCTGGCATCCGGTATGACGGCAGATGAAATTCTCGAAAAGCTGAAATAAAGTAATATGCCGTGTGGACTGAACGCCAGAAGTATCACAGCTGGGGTCTACGAGTCGGACACGGCAAAATTTGTCCGGCAGACCTTCAATACCTTCAGAGAAACACAAAACTACTCCACTGCTGCCACCTCCACAATGGCCGCCTTGCAGTTGTCCTGTCCCTCCGTGACCTCTTATCTGCCGTATGAGAAAGGCGTGTACTTCCCGGAGGAAGCTGAAGCGGCGAATATCAGTGCCGGGGCAGAGAGGCAGTGACACTACCGAGCTGTGGTTGCGCTGAGGAAGAATCCCTGCGAGGAAAACCTCTGGAAGTGCGTGGTGGCTTTTCGGGGATACAAGTTCAAGACTCTGTCTGGCTTGCCCTTTACATATAAGCTGAAGAAGGGTAAGGGAGATGAGTTCACCAAGGAACTGTGGATCGACCGGAGAGAGGGCAGCAAGAGCCTTACTTGGAGTTCCGTGCTGCTGGCGTATCACAATATCGGTAAAATCGGAGAGGTAGTGGACAGACCCAAGGCGCTGGGGGATATCCGGGGTGTGTCCTACATTTATGGGATGTTCTACCGATTTGGCTTAATTGACGTGCCGGAAAAGGTCAATAAGATGAAGAAGTGATAAGGACACGGGAATATAGTTTATGACGGGAATAAAACTGCCCTCCGTGGATACTACAGAAGGCAGTCAGTTGGCTTATTCCCAATCCTCATCCCGGGCTCGGAGAAGATCCTGTACTTCTTTTTCGGTTGCCGGGCGGATGGCAGATCTGTTCTGATAGTCCGTTTTGCCGCAGTCTGGGCAACGGTCAGGCAGCGACTCTGCCTCAAAGCAGTAATGGCAGACATCGCAGAAATAGTAGTTCACCCTTCAGAACGGCGTTTTTTCCGAACTTCTTCTTGATACCGAGCATGGTCGCCTGTAGCGATTTCTCTCGTTCTAGTTTGCTGGTGTCGGTGAAAAGATCCACTTGCAAGATGCCCTGATCCTTGACCACACGGTTTGCTGCGATTGTTATTCTCCGCACAGTTAGATTTCTATTGGCAATGCGGTCGAACAGTTCTGTGGTAGCGGCCATCAGTTGTTCGGGGCAGCATGCTTGGCGGTGATGTCCATTGCCAGCTTTGCCAGATATAGATTCGTGCCGATCCCGGCGGTGGCGGTGATGCCGGTGGTGTACAATACCTCCCGGATCATGGTCATGGCGAGGTCGTGGGCAGACATTTTATAATGAGTAGGAGAAATAAATATGCGCATTTTAATGCTTGGAAACAGCTATATTTTCACAAATGATCTGCCGAGTATACTAGCGGAAATCACGGGTGCCGAAGTGGTACAGAACACACGCGGCGGTGCACGCTTACGTGAGCAGCTGAACCCTGAAACAAGGCTCGGCGCAAAAGCATTGGAGCTGCTGCAAAATGAAAAATGGGATTACGTCGTTTTGCAGGAGATGAGCAACGGCCCTATCACAGCAAAGGAAAGCTTTATGCAGAGCGTGAAAGATTTGTGCGGTAAAATTCGTGAAAACGGTGCCGTACCGGTTCTGTATGCGACATGGGCATACCAAAAAGACGGAAAACAGCTTCAAAAATTCGGCATAGATTACGATGAGATGTACCGCAAAATGCACGAAGCCTATGCAGAAGCGGCAGAGAAAAACCACACGCTGCTTGCCGATGTCGGCAGTGCATTTTATGAAAAAACCGAAACCGAAAATCTTTTCAACGACGACGGCAGCCATCCGAATGAAGCGGGCTCGAACCTTGCCGCCGAAACGATTGCCGAAGTCATTTTAAAGGATGCAAACGCATAATGTATCCCTACTGTGCATACGCTGTATCGGAAAAATACGGCGAAACGGGGGAGCGATATGTTAGAACGCATCGGAGAAATGCATGGGCGAGAGGTGATCAGTGTTTTGGATGGCTCGCGCATCGGGTATCTCGGTGATATTGAATTTGATACACAGCAGGCGGCACTGACAGCGATCGTGGTGTACGGCCGTCCGCGCTTTTTCGGATTGTTTGGCAGAGAGAATGACTGTGTGATCCCATGGAGCGCTGTGAAGACCATTGGGGAGGATGCTGTGCTGGTCGATCACATTCCCGTAAAGCGGACACCGAAGCGCAGCTTCTTACAAAATTTCTTTGAAAACGGATAGAAAACACTTGCTTTACCCGGCATGTTGTGCTATAATAGTTCAGCGATTTGCAGATTCTGCAAGCAAAAACGCACGCCGAGGCTCTCGGATTGGTGCTGCGAAAGCGGTTTTCCCCGAAAATATCAGCCCGGCGGAGGAAAAACCAAGGAGGTATTTTCAAATGGCAGTCGTATCAATGAAGCAGCTTCTGGAGGCCGGTGTTCACTTCGGTCACCAGACAAGAAGATGGAACCCGAAGATGGCACAGTACATCTTTACGGAGAGAAACGGTATCTACATCATCGACCTACAGAAGACCGTTAAAAAGCTCGAAGAGGCTTACAATTTCGTTCGTGACCTTTCCATGGAAGGCAAGAGCGTTCTCTTCGTAGGCACGAAGAAGCAGGCTCAGGAGTCCGTTAAGGAAGAGGCTCTCCGCGCAGGCGCTTACTATGTAAACGCTCGTTGGCTGGGCGGCATGCTCACCAACTTCACGACCATCCGCCGCAGAATCCAGAGACTTGCACAGCTGCGCAAGATGCAGGAAGACGGCACTTTCGAACTGCTCCCGAAGAAGGAAGTCAGCAAGCTCGAGCTCGAGATCGAAAAGCTCGAAAAGTATCTTGGCGGTATCAAGGACATAAAAGAGTTCCCGGGCGCACTGTTCATTGTTGACCCGAGAAAGGAAAGAATTGCTGTTTCCGAAGCTAAGAAGCTCGGTATTCCGATCGTTGCAATCGTAGATACCAACTGCGATCCGGACGAGATTGACTACGTTATCCCGGGCAACGACGACGCTATCCGCGCTGTTAAGCTCATCGCAGGTGCTATGGCTAACGCTATCATCGAAGGCCGTGAGGGCCGTATGGGCGCTGCTGCTGAGGAGACCGAAGAAGCTGCTGCAGAGACCGAGGAATAATTTAATTTCGGTTAAAAATTCCTTTCGTTTGATATAGAGTTTAAGATTCTACAAGGAATGGTGATTTGAAATGAATTTCACAGCTAAAGACGTTGCAGATCTGCGCGCTAAGACAGGCTGCGGCATGATGGATTGCAAAAAGGCTCTCACAGAGGCTGAGGGCGATGTAGAGAAGGCAACCGAGATTCTCCGCGAGAAGGGTCTTGCAGCTTCCGTTAAGAAGGCAAGCCGTATTGCAGCTGAGGGTGTTGCATACGCTATGGTCAGCGAGTGCGGTAAGGTTGGCGTTGTGATTGAAGTCAACGCTGAGACCGACTTCGTTGCAAAGAATGCTCAGTTCATCGATTTCGTTAAGACCTGTGCCGAGACTGTTATCTATGAGAACCCGGCAGACGTTGAAGCTCTCCTTGCAGCTAAGGCACACGGCTCCGATATGACTGTTGATGCTATGCTGAAGGATAAGATTCTCACCATCGGCGAGAACATCAAGATCCGTCGCTTCGTCCGTTACGAGGGTGACTGCGTTGCTTACGTACACGGCGGCGGCAGAATCGGCGTTCTCGTTCGTTTTGAGACCGAGAATGTTCCGGCAGAAGTTCTCAACGAGTGCGGCAAGGACGTCGCAATGCAGATTGCCGCTCTGAATCCGGCTTATCTCGATAAGTCCACGGTTCCGGCTGAAGCACTCGATAAGGAAAAAGAAATCCTCATGGCTCAGATCCAGAACGATCCGAAGAACTCCAAGAAGCCGCAGAACATCATCGAGAAGATGGTTACCGGCAGAATCGGCAAGTTCTATGAGAACAACTGCCTCCTGCAGCAGGCGTTCGTTAAGAACGGCGACCTCTCCGTTGAGCAGTACATTGCTGAGGAAGCAAAGAAGGCCGGCGGCACGATGAAGGTTACGGATTTCGTTCGCTTCGAGAAGGGCGAAGGCCTCGAGAAGAGAAACGACGATTTCGCAAGCGAAGTTGCCAACATGGTTAAATAATTGATTCTCTGAATCAGCACACCCCGAACGATTTTGCGTCGTTCGGGGTGTTTTTGTATCGTATAACTTTTGGAAAATATAAAATGTGCCCCGACAAGACATCAAAATCTTGCCGAGGCGCAGAACAACCGATTTTCAATTTGCGTAGCGCGTGTAATAGGTAAGGTCGCCTTCCATGTCGAGAAGCTCGCTGCGGGTGATTTGTCGACCCCAGGAGATCTGGCAGTTTTCGTAATCTGCATTTACTTCCGTCACGGTGATGGTATCGGTATCCCAGTCGATGTCCGTCACGATCATCGAGTGCTCATACCAACCCATGCGGATGTGATCGCCGATGCGCAATTCATCAAAGTCGTAAAACTCCGTGATCGGTGCATCGTAGCCGAACAGCAGGTCGCTGATGATGGAAGCGTAGCCGAGGCATTGCATTTCGTCTCCGTATTGCGGAAAGAAATCATCCATCAGTCCATTATAAATGTTGCAGTTTTCATAACCATAAACAGAATGGTTGCACGGCGTGTCTGTAACGCACATGGCAATTTCGTCTGCCGTCATTTCGCTTGTGTCCACACTGACATGGTTCCAGTACATGCCGTTTGGAAAATAATCTTCAAGCAGCTCAAGCCGTGTCTGCACGCCTTGCTCCGCAAGATTGCCGCTTGAAACAAATAATGGCACAGAGCTGTATGCATCTACAAGCTCTGCGGTGTCTTCTACTTCGCCAGCCGGCAAAATGCGCTCTTTCGCGGCATAGGAAGACGCGGCATTCATTTCCGAAGCTTCTTCTTCGGCTTCCTCAACTTCATCGTTGCCCGCATCGTAGACGTACATTTCCACCTGCTCGTCATCTGCGCCAATCGCTGCGGTGTATGTGACGGGTTCCTCCGCGCTCTCCACTAGATTCCCTTGCAGGAACAGCAAACTAAACGCGGCGGCGGATATCGTCACGGCTGCCACCGGTAAGACGATTGGTAGGGAAGAGAGAAGATGTTCACGTCGGTTTTTCGGTTCTCTAAAGTGATTTTGCGGCATAAATACACTCCTCAGAACAGTATCCGGCAGCAGAAACTTGCTGCCAAAAATTACTCTATTATATAAAATACTATGCATTTGTGACGTACGTA
>OFOK01001023.1_pt1 | contig 23717 bp, 25 predicted proteins | sample 1542001 | NCBI WGS metagenome assembly OFOK01 (sample SAMN04209242, study PRJEB22552) | human gut metagenome | biome: gut; material: feces | host: Homo sapiens | place: USA: Oklahoma
GAGGCACTTGTACAAGTGCCTCCCCGCTTTGCTTGTTATTCTGCCGTGCCTTCCCCTCTGGCCGCCGGCACAAACGCCAGCCGCCCCATGGCGGGCAGGCACAGGCGGTTGAACAGCGCCATCACCCGGCCCACCCCCAGCATGGCAAGCACCGTGCCCAGGCCGATGCCGCACAGCGGATGCCCCATCACCAGGCCGAACACCAGGGTAATGCCCACGTTCGCGGTATCGAACCAGTTTTTTGTAAAGCCAAGTTCCCGGCCGGTACGCTGTGCAATGGCCGCCACAATCCCGTCGCCGGGGTTCGGCACCAGCTTCATATCCACGCTCATGGCCGCTCCCACACCGGTGCACAGAATGGCTGCCCCCAGCAGGCACAGCCGGGCGGGCATCCCCTGCGGCGCTGCCGGCACTGCGCCGTCCAGCAGGTTCAGCACCCGGGTGAACACCAGGCTCAGGGGCAGCTGAAGCAGGTCGGCCCAGCGCACAGGTTTTCCCTTTAGTAAAAATTGTATTGCAACAAACAAACAGTACGCCGCCAAGGTGGCGTCCCCGAAATTAAACCCAAATACCTGCGCAATGCTGTAGGGCACCGAGATGATGGGCGTTACCCCCAGGCCCGTCTTGGTGTTCAAGGTCAGCCCCAGCGCCAGGATAAACAGGCCGGCCAGGTAAAAAAGCCAGCGGTAGAACTGCCGCATGCGCCGTTTCCTCCTTAAAACAAGCTGCGGCAGTACCGCAAGCCACTTTCTTTTTGTGCTTTTTATTCTTGGCTTTACCATAAAACCTTATTTAAAAGCATCCGGGTCTCGCCGCTAAAGCGGCAGCCGGGCCGCATGGCCAAAAAACAGCCGTCGCTTCGCTGTCGTTATTTTTCAGTATAGCGTATATTTTTATCGGACACAATAAATATCTTTACTTTTTTACTGTACAACATCAGACGGTTATAAAACTGTTTTTTAAAGTTTATCCACTAAAAGAATGAGATAGGCAATCCTTTTCGGGAAAGCCTACCTCATATTCAATAGGGATATCTTACAACAATTTCGTTCTATTTTTTCCGGTTTTATTGCCAAATCAGGAAGTCATGAGTTAATAAATACTTTCGTCCGAATCAATTCAGAATAGCGTTATCAGAATAGCGTTATAAGTTACACCCACATATCAACAATAAGGAAATCAATCGTTGCTCTCGAATTAGAATTATTATTGATACGAATTTCAACTAGTCCAGAATCCCAAGGCGTCCCAAGACTAATTTTTTCTCCCTCTGTAATCGCTCTAGAGGTCCAAAACACGCCGTTCCGGTATACCTCTACATCAACTTTACGGCAAGTAGCACTTGAAAAAGACATTTCAAGAACACGATTGGTCTTTCTGTTTTCAGAATACACCCATCCTGACCATTCGTAGGGATCCAAAGTGACAGTCTTTGAAATTATATCTGCCCGAGGAGATGGTTCTGTTGTCACGCTTTCAGGTAAACTTTCCGGTCGGAACTCGGAAGGATGCTCTACCCAAACAGGCCCACTACTCAAGTTTGGGTTATCAACATCAGCAAAAATAACGACTGACATATTAAATGCCAAACACAGACTGATTAAAAGCGCCATTAACTTTTTCATGTTTTTTTCCTTTCTTTTGTCTTTTTCCGCTATTCTTTGTATTTATTATACATTATACCCAGTAAATAGTAAATATGTTATTTTGCACAATTAAATTTTTCAAAAATGTTAATTGTGCTTTTTTTGCAAAAAGTATATTTTTTGGAAATAAATATATGATATAATTTTAAAAATTCTACTTTTTAAAGGGGTGTTGAATTTGTCTGGACTAAAACGCTTTTCGATTCTTATCCTTTTTTTAACAGCGACGATCGCCGCATTCTATTTCGTGGTGTTTAATGGATGGGCGCAAACGCAAATAGGATTTTGCTTGATCTTCGTCACCGGGTTAGGATTTCGCCTTATACTAAAACGTCTTTGCTGGCTCGCTATGTTTGCTCAAGCCATTTGTTTTGGAATTCTAAACTATTTTACTGTCATTACAGTGGGACATACATCGCTCTCCCTGCCGATCAAGGATTCGCTGTTTACATCACTCTTGTGCGGGCTGGTCTGTTGTGTGGGGATCGCCGGGGGCCGCCTGCTTATTGCTATAACCAGAAGAAAACCTTTAGAAATGTAACAATCGTTTCTTGATCAGTCCCGCCGGGATTCTCTCGCCAAACCGCCCACCAAGTTAGTTGGGCCAACATAAAAGCCTCAGGCTCCACGGCAGTTTCCGCCGCAGAGCCTGAGGCTTTTATGTGATTCCCGCATGTCTTCAGCCTGTTATCTTTTATCTTTCAGCCGGTACAAAGTATAGCCGGCGTACTCCTCAAAGCCGGCAAACTCGCTTGCCGGCGTGTACTTTTCTTCCAGTAATGCCGCCACGGCCGCATTTTCCACCGGGCCCGCCGCCACCCATTTGGGCGGGGCCTCGCGGAACAGGCGCGCGATCTCGGCCTGCATGGCGGGATCCGCAGCAGCCTGCCAGTCCTGGTGGATAAAATATTTCTGGCAGGGCGCAAGCTCCGCCGCAAGGTAAAACTGCGCGTCCACGTTGTAGGCCAGCACCGAATCCCACTCATTTTCGGGGATCAGCTGCGCCATCTGCCGGGCCACGGTGTTGTAGTGCTGCACCTCGGCCGGGTATTTTGCCATAAAACTGTCGGCGCCCCAGCGGGGCAGCCGCACCGCCAGGCTGCACACATATACACCGCACAGCGCGGCGCAGCACAGCGCAGAGGCCCGGCGCGCGCGCCCGCCCTTGCGGCCCCTCCAAAGCTCCGCCGCAAGGCATGCGGCCAGCGGCAGCAGCGGCGCCACGATCATGTAATAGTGCACGTAAGGCCGGTTGGAAAACAGCAGGTACATGCTGCCCGCCGCGCTCAGCAGCGCCCCCCAGGCCAGCGCGGAGCGGGGCTTTTGCGCCAGCGCCGCAAGGCAGAGCACCGCCAGCAGGAACAGGGGCGCGCCAAAATCCAAAAAGACCCGCCGCAGCGTGCTGGCCGCCCAGGGGTTGCCCGCGTAATAGTCCCGGATGGAAAAGCGGGTGGCATAAAACACATTGTACCAAAGCGTGCCGTACAGCGCCTCTCCCAGCGCCCCCTTTGCGGCAAAATAGATCGCAAAGGGCCCGGTGGCCGCTGCAAAGCCGCCCGCAAAGCCCAGGGCGTTCGCCCCCAGGTTCTTCCATTGGCGGGCCGCCAGCCGGATGCAGATCACCAGCACAAAACAGCACAGGCTCACCGCGCTGGTGACCCGCAGCATCAAAATCGCACCGAACGACAGGCCGTACACCGCCGCGTACCGCCACGGGTGCCGCACCGCGCCGCCCGCTTCCTGCGCGCGGCGGCAGTACCGCGCCGCCAGCCACAGGCTCACCGCCAAAAAGGGCAGGCTGTACTCCTCGGTCATGTTGCCCTCGTCAAAAGTGCGTGCCAGATACACCAGCGCCAGGCCCGCGGCCCCCAGCGCCCAGGGGCGGGGCAGATATTCCCGCCCCAGCCGGTACAGCCCCCAGGCGGTCACCGCAAGGCTCAGGGTCTGCACCACCAGGATGCCCGCCCTGCCATGGATCAGCCAGCCCAGCATGTCGATGAAAAAGATCAGCGGCCCCTTGTGGTCGAACAGCCCGGCATAGGGCACCGTTCCCCCGGCCCAGGCCCTGCCGATGAATTGAAAGATCGCGGAATCGTATCCGTAATAACCGGGCCACACAAAGCTGGTGGAATAGGAAAAACGCAGCACAAACGCGGCGCTGCCCGCCAGCACTGCGGCGCACTGCCAGATCCGGCGTTTCGCCCCTGCCTTCATCCTCCCTTTCCCCCTTTCGCACAGCATAAACGCACAAAATTCTTTTAAAAGAGTACCACAAACCGCTGTAAAAGTAAATCAGAGGGCATTTTACACAAAAACAAGCTCATCATTTTGTGAATCTCGTCGTTTTCCCATCTGTGAAACCCCAGCCGCCGGGTGTATAATTTCGGTGATTTCAGAGAACGCGCCCTTTGCGGGCGCCCCTGGGGAAAGGGACAACGCCTTATGCAAACCGAACGCCTGCAGCCGCAATTTTCTCTGCTGCGCATGACCTGGCCCATCTTTGTGGAGCTGCTGCTCCAAATGCTGGTGGGCAACATCGACCAGATTATGCTCAGCCGCTACAACGGCACCGCCGTGGCCGCGGTGGGCAACGCCAACCAGATCATGACCACCCTTATCCTGACCTTCAGCGTCATCAGCCTTGCCGCCACCATTCTGCTGAGCCAGTACCTGGGCGCCCGGGAGCAGGGCAAGGTGCAGCAGATCTACACCCTGGCCGTGGGGCTGAACCTGATCCTGAGCTTTGCCATCACCGCCGGGCTGCTGGCAGGGGCGGACGGGCTGTTCGCGCTGATGCGCCTGCCCGCAGAGGCCCTGCCGGAGGCCCGCAGCTACCTTAGGATCGCGGCCGTCAGCCTGCCCTGCCAGGCAATGATGCTTACCTTCAGCGCTTTTTTGCGGGCCCACGCCCGCATGCTGGTGATCATGTTCAGCACCGGCTGCATCAACCTTGTAAACATTCTGGGCAACACCGCGCTCATCTATGGCGCGGGGCCGCTGCCGCGCCTTGGGGCCGCGGGCGCCGCCCTTTCCACCAGCATCTGCCGCACCCTGGGCATGGTCCTTCTCATGGCCGCCTTTTTTCGCAGCGTCCAGGGCGCAAGGGTGGATGTGCGCCTGCTGCGCCCTTTCCCCAGGGATCTGTTCCGGCGCCTTTTGGGCATCGGCCTGCCCGCCGGGGGCGAGGGGCTCTCCTATAACCTGAGCCAGTCCACAAGCCTGGTGTTCGTGAACATGATCGGTACCTATGCGGTGACCGCCCGCATGTACATGAACATGTTCGCACAGATCTGCTACATGCTGGTAAGCGCGGTCAGCCAGGCGGCCGCCATCCTGATCGGCTACTGCATCGGCGCAAAGGATTACGAGGGGGCCGACCGGCAAAACTGGCGGGTGCTGCGGTTTTCGGCGCCGGTCACGGTGGGCACCGCCCTGCTGCTGGCCCTTTTTGCCGAGCCTCTGCTTGGGCTGTTCAGCAGCGACCCGCAGGTCATTGCCCTGGGCAGGCAGGTGATGTGGGTGGAGGTAGCTCTGGAAGTGGGCCGCAGCCTGAACATCGTGCTGGTGCGCAACCTTCAGGCGGTGGGCGACGTAAAATATCCGGTGCTGCTGGGCGTGTGCAGCCAATGGGCCGTGGGGGTCGGCCTCGCTTATCTTCTGGGCGTTCAGCTGGGCTGGGGGCTGGCAGGCATCTGGGCCGCCTTCGCCCTGGACGAAAACCTGCGGGGCATTCTGTTCGTGCTGCGCTGGAAGCGCGGCAAATGGCGCGGCATCAAAACCGTTTGAACAAGGTCACAGCCGCCCGGGTTTGCCAGCTGGCAGGCCCGGGCGGCTGTGTATCATCATTTTTCCCTTTTGTCAAGCCTTTTGCGCAAGTGCAGGGCGTTTCAGCGCAAATGCGGGGTCGCGCCGCCTTTTTTACTCCTGCGGCGGCTCCGGCGCAGGCGGGGTGTAGGGCCCGGTGGTGAAAAAGCCGTCCCTTGCCTCAATCTCAGCCCGGGAGTGGGCGTCGAATTCCTCCCGCAGCCAGGCAATGGCCTGGTCCACGCTTTCCTGCTGCTCCTGTTCCTGCTTGTCCGGGAAGGCAAAGCGCCGCTCCTTCACGTCCTTTGTTTTTTCCATGCACCAAACGCCCATCCAGCACCAGGCGGCCAGTTCGCCCCCCTGGCGCAGCACCTTGTAATTAAACTGCCCCGCATTGCCGGATACCGGGTTTGCATTCCGGTACCACTGCAAAGGGTAGTGGGGGTAATTGAAATGGATCATAGGGCGTCCGCCTCCCATTCGCTTTTTTTGCGGCTGCTGCCGGCCTTTCGGTGTTCCTTCATTATAATGGCTTACGCCGCAAAAGTCCACCCGAGCGGCCGGGGCCCGGCCTGCGGCACCCTGGCCTGCCGCAAAGTTTTGCGGCGCCGTCTTGCGCTGCCCTGCGCGCGTGCTATAATAAGGCGTGAACTGAAATGAAACAGTTTTTTTGACTGCGGAGGGGCGGTATATGGACGGGCCGGAAAAGGAAACCGTATTCGAAACGGCGGCGCTGGCGGGCGAGATCCTGCTTGCCAGCGGGGCCGAGATCTTTCGGGTGGATGAAACCATGTGCCGCATCGCCCGGGCCTACCAGTGCGGGGGGCTGGAGCCCTTTGTGCTGAGCAACGGCATTTTTTTGACCTCCGGCGGCGCGGGGGGCGAGCATTACCGCGCCAAGGTGCGGCATATCCCCCTGGGCGGCAGCCGGCTGGACCGCATCGACGCGGTGAACCAGCTCTCCCGCGAGATCGAGCAGGGGCTGCACACCCCCGCCCAGGCGCTGGAGGAACTGCGGCGCATCCGCACCTCGCCCCAAAAGCCCGCCTGGCTCCAGGTGCTGGCCAGCGGCTTGGGCAGCGGTGCTTTCTGCTTTTTGTTTGGGGGCAGCCTTGCCGACGCGGCGGCGGCATTTTTGGCGGGGCTTGCGCTTTACAGCTACTTTTTGTTCGTGGTGCGGGGGCGGCTGTCCAAGATCGCGCTGAACATCAGCGGGGGCGCCCTTGTAACCCTGCTCTCCATCCTGCTGGTAAAGCTGGGCCTCGGCGCCCGGCTGGACATGGTCACCGTGGGGGCCATCATCCCCCTGCTCCCCGGCGTGGCGTTCACCAACGCCATCCGCGACATTGCCGACGAGGACTATATCTCCGGCACCGTGCGGCTTTTGGACGTGATCCTGGTGGTGGTGTGCGCCGCCTTTGGGGTGGGCCTTGTAATGGCGGGCTACAACGCCTGTATGGGGGTGTAAATCATGCTGCGCTTTGCATGCGAAGTTCTGGCGGCCGGCCTTGGCACCCTGGCGTTTGCCGTGCTGTTCCACGTGCCGGGGCGGTATTACCTGCGCTGCGCCCTCACCGGTGCCGCCGGCTGGCTGGTATTTTTGGCGCTGCGGCCGGGCCTCACCGCCATTCCCGCCACCTTTTTCGCCACCCTGGCCGTGGTGGCGCTCAGCCGCTTTTCCTCGGTGCAGCGGCGCTGCCCTGTGACCATTTTTCTGATCTCCGGCATTTTTCCGCTGGTGCCGGGCCTCGGCATTTACCACACCGCCTATTACACTGTCACGGGCGATCTTGCCGCGGCGGGCAGCACCGGCTTTTTCACCATAAAAACAGCGGCCGCCATGGTGCTGGCCATTTTATTGGGCTTCGAACTGCCCGCCGGGCTGTTCCGGCGGCTGGCAGGCGCACCCGCCCCAAAGCCCCGCGTTTGAGCCCGCCCTTTCTTTGGGGGCTGCCGCAAGCCAGCTTTCAATCTCCGGCTTGCAAACACAGCCGCCGGCTGGTAAACTGAAAACAAATACACGGGCTGTGCCCGGGCTTGCGAGGAACGCAACATGGAACGTTTGAACATTGCCCTTTGCTGTGACTACATTGGAAAAGACGAGGCCTTCTGGCTGGTCTGCCAGCGCGCGCTGGATGCCGCGGCCGGTCTTGCGGGGCTCCCCGAGGGGCTGAGCGCGCTGCGCGCCGCCCTGCTGCAGGCGCACGACGCTCCCCGGGCCGGCCAGCTTTTAAAGCAGCTCACCCTGGCCGCGGCGGCCAAAGGGCAAACGACGGCCGACCTTTTCCCCTTGGGGGCTTTGGCCGCCTGCCTGCCCGGCGCGCTGGAGTATCAGCGGGGCATGGGCGCAGGCGAGGCCCAGCTTCGGGCCACCTTCGGCGACATGCTGCGCTGGGAGGCCTGGTTCGAGCGTGAAACCGGCCGCCCCGGCCTGGCCGAGCTGCACTGGGCGGTTCTGCCCTATGCGGGCGATCTGTTCGAGATCGGTAGCCTGCAATACCAACCCATTGAAAGCCGCTTTTGCATTTACGGCTGGGCGGCCCCCGGCGGCGGGCTGCTTTTGCTGGCGGGCGGCGGCCTTCCCGTGGATGCCCAGGGGCGCGTTTGCCCGCCGGAGCATGCGGTTTTCACCACCGCATACCGGCAGGAGGGGGAGCTTGCGGCCGGCCACCTGATCGATCCCCTTTCCGGCTCCATCTCGGCCCAGCTCACCGAGCTGCCCGTGGCAGGCCTTTCCCCTGTGCTGGCCCCAGGGCTGCGGGTGCTGAACCTTCACATTCCGGCGGGTGCCGACCTCTCCCCCACCGCGGTGGACGACAGCCTGCGGGCGGCAAAGCGCTTTTTCGCGGCCGCGGGCCGGCCCGCGGCGCTGGCGGTGTGTCATAGCTGGATGCTGGACCCCCAGCTGGCGCAGTTTTTGCCCCCCGCCAGCCGCATTCTGCATCTGGCAGGCCGTTTTGCCCGCTTTTCCCTGCCGGGCGAGGGCTCGGCCGCCCGCTTTGTTTTCCGCACCGATACCCCGGTGGACCGGCTGCCTGCCTCCGCCGCCCGCACCAGCCTGCAGCAGGCCGTGCTGGCCCATCTGACCTCCGGCGGCAAATTGTTCGATGTGGGCGGCGCCATGCTGCTGTAAGGCTGCCCGCAGCCCGGCAAACGCTGTTCCGGGCGCTGCCCGCCCCTGCGCCGCTTCGGGGGCAAGAACCATATTTCAAAGCAATCGAAAACGCGCCCCGGTGGAAGCCGCTTCCACCGGGGCGCGTTTTGTCCTTTTTCAGGCGAGTTTGCCCGCCTCGGCCTGCCGCAGCAGGTAAAGCTGCCGCTCTTTGCGCACCAGCTGCTCCACAAACGGGGTTGCCGGGGCCCGCAGGATCTCCGCCGGCTCTGCGCACTGCTGCACCCGGCCCGCGTCCATCACCAGCATACGGGTGCCCAGCTTTACCGCCTCGGCAATGTCGTGGGTCACAAACACCACCGTAATGCCCCGCTGCCGGTGGATGCGCAGCAATTCATCCTGAAGCTGGCCCCGGGTGATCTCGTCCACTGCGCCGAAGGGCTCGTCCATCAGCAAAAGCTCCGGCCCCGCGGCCAGCGCCCGGGCAATGCCCACCCGCTGGCGCTGCCCGCCCGAAAGCTCGCGCGGGTAGCGCTTTGCCAGCGCCGGGTCCAGCCCCACCTGCCCCAGCAGCTCCTCCACCCGGGCAGGGGTTTCCCCCTTCTGCCACAGGCCGCCCAGCGAGGGCACGTAGGCCACGTTTTTTTCCACCGTCATGTGGGGGAAAAGCCCCACCCCCTGGATGGCGTAGCCGATCTGCCGGCGCAGCGCGATCTGGTCGGCCGCGGCCACGTCCTGCCCCCTCACCAGCACCCGGCCCTCATCCGGCGCGATCAGCCCGTTAATGAGCTTCAGCGCCGTGGTCTTGCCGCAGCCCGAGCGGCCGATCAGGGTCAAAAATTCGCCCTGCTGTACCTCCAGCTCCAGCCTGTGCAGCACCGGCTGGCCGCCGTACAGCTTGCTTACCGTTTCAAACCGGATCACCGGCTGTGCCATCTGCTTACCCCTCCAAAAGGCCTTTTTCCACCAGGAAATCCCGGGCCGTCTGCTTTTCGTCGGCGCCTTCCACCTCGACCTTATAGTTGAGCTGCGCCATTTCGCCGTCGCTCAAAATACCGTCCATCTTCATCAGCGCCTCCTCCAGGCCGGGGTATTTTTCCAGCGTATCCCTGCGCACCACGGTGGAGCAGAAATAGTTCACCTGCAGGTGCAGGTCATCCTCCAGGGTTACCACGTCGGCGTTGGCCAGCTGGGCGTCGGTGGTAAAGGCGTTGGTCACGTCGATGTCGCCGGAGGCCAGCGCCTGGTATTTCAGGCCGATGTCAATGTCCGAAACGCTCTTGAAGCTCAGGCCGTAGGCCTCGCACAGCTTGCCGAAACCGTCCTCCCGCTCAATGTAATCCGGGTTGCCGCCAAAGTTCAGCTCGCCCGCCACGGCGGTCAGATCGCTGGTTTTTTCCAGGCCGTACTGCCGGGCCGCCTCGCCCCGCACCGCCACCGTAAAGGTGTTGTTAAAGCCGTACAGCCCCACCCAGGTCATGTTGTACTTTTCCTCGTACTGGGCTTTGAGCTGCGCGAACATCTCCTCGTCCGTCACGCCCTCGGGGCTGTTGCCCAGCACCATCACCCAGCCGCTGGAGGTGTACTCCGGATACAGGTCAAACTCGCCCTTCTCCATGGCAGGCTGGATGTTGCTGGTGCCGCCGCCCACGCCCTTGGTGATCTCCACCTTGTAATCCGTGCTGTTTTCGATCAAAAGCCCCAGCATTTCCCCCAGGATGTACTGCTCTGTCATGGGCTTTGTTGCAATCTTGATGGGGCCGGACGCATTGCCCTTGGCGCAGCCTGCGGCCAAAGCCAAAAGGGCGGCCGCCAGCAGGGCGGCGCTGATCTTTCGCAATGTTTTCATGGGTCAGGTTCCTCTCTTTTTAAAATATTTTTCCAAAAGGCCCAGCAAAAAATCACAGCTCAGGGCCAGCAGCGCGATCAAAATACTGCCCGCCGCGGTCATGGCGGGGTTATAAATGGTGATGCCCCGGTAGATGGCCACCCCCAGGCCCCCCGCGCCCACAAACGAGGCGATCCCCGCCACCGACACGGTCATCACCACCATGTTGCGCACCCCGGCCAGGATCACCCCCGCCGCAAGCGGCAGCTTGACCCGCGCCAGGATCTGCCATCGGGTGCTGCCCATGCCCCGGGCGGCCTCCAGAACATCCGGGTCGATGGAGGTAAGGCCCGCGTGGGTGTTGCGCACCATGGGCATGACCCCGTAAATGGTCAGAGCGATCACCGCGGTCTTGTTGCCAATGCCCGTGAACGGGATCAGGATGCCCAGCAGCGAGATGGCGGGGATGGTGTAAAACACGTTGCACACCCCGATCACAAAAGGGGCAGCCTTGGGGTGCTCAGCCACCCACACGCCCAGCGCCAGCCCAATGGCCCCCGCCATGGCAATGGCGGTCAGGGCCAATTTTATGTGGCTGCCCAGCAGTTCCGCAAACCAGCCCGCGCGCTCAGCGTACAGGCTGAAAATCTCATACACCAGCTCCATCGGCATTCACCTGTGCAGCCGGCGCACCGCGCCCGCCGGGCACACCTCGGCGCAAAGCCCGCACTGCAGGCAGTGCTGCGGCGCAATGGCATAGGGCTTGCCGGGCGCAATGCACTGCTGGGGGCACGCCTTGGCACAGGCGCCGCACCCAATGCAGCTTTCCCCAATTACAAAGCCGGCCGGTTCCGCCGCACCGCCGCCATAGGCAAAGCTCTCGCGGTTGATGGGGTAATTCAGCAGGTCGAACCACTCGCCCTGCCCCTCGTAAATATGAAACGCATCCAGCGCGTAACGGCTCTCACCGGGATAAACCTCGTTCATTCCGGGGTTTTCCTCGAACACCCGGTCCACCCAGCTCTTGTCCACCACCCGCAGCCTGCCCGTGAATTTGAGCGACTGGCAGTTTGGGCACATGGCGGCCAGGGCAATGCGGCCCGTTTCGGTCAGCTGCTTGTGGAAGGGTTTCCCCCGGGAGGTAACGATATACATCCCGTCGTCCCGCGCCAGCATCACGTTAATGATGCGCGCCTGGGGGCGGCCTGCCTCGTCCACCGTGGCCGCGGTGGCGATCTTCACCGTTCGGAACAGGTCCACATATTTTTTTGCCGTTGCGTCCATGCCATCGACTCCTTTTTAAACCGGGGATACAGGGGCTGCCTCTTGCTTTTTAAGCCCCATGCTCTTATAATAGGGTTGTAAAGACTTTTTGTAAAGTACGCACATTTACGGATCATAGTATCCAAAAGGTACCAAAGGAGGCGCTGCAATGAAAAAAAGCGATCTGCCGGCCTGCCCGGTAGAGGCTACCCTGACCCTGATCGGCAACAAGTGGAAGGTGCTGATCCTGCGGGACCTGATGGGTGGCACCCGCCGCTTCGGCGAGCTGCAGCGCTCGGTGGGGGGCGTGACCCAAAAGGTGCTCACCGCTCAGCTGCGCGCCATGGAGGCCAGCGGCCTTCTGACCCGCAAGGTATACGCCGAGGTCCCGCCCCGGGTGGAGTACACTCTCACCCAAACAGGCTACAGCTTAAAACCGGTGCTGGACGCCATGTGCGATTGGGGCCTGGAGTACCAGCACAGCGCCGATTAAGCGCATCGGGCTCTTGAAACGTTCAGCAGGGCGCGGCTTTTGCCGCGCCCTGCCTGTTTTTGGCAGATACGAAGTAAAGTTCGTTGCAACGTGGGAAATTTTGGCATAAAATTTCAAAGGAGGAGGGAGTGTCATGCATACCCTGCGCTGGCGCACAGCCGCACCGGGCACCTGCGCGCCTCCCGAACTTCTGCCAAAGATCCCGCCGCCTGGGAATTGCGGTTTTCCCGGCGTCCGGTTTGCAGAAGCAGAAGGGAGGGTTGTAGCAAAGTGAACTATCTGTATCTGCCTTTTGCGGAGGTCCTGCCCGGCGAGGGCGGGGTCTGCTATGAAACCTTTGGCCTCCACTGCTGGCAACTGCAAAACGGCCGGCTTTCCCTGTGCCAAAGCATCCCCGACATTTCGCCGGACGAGCGCTTTGTCCGCGCGCTGGCCGGGCGCTTTACCGGCGGCCAGCTGGAACCGGCGCATTTTATGGACGCCGTGCTGGACCAGCTGCCCTGAAACGTCCCCCGCACACTCAATCTCCCTTTCCGCGATTTGCCGCCCTCACAACAAGAAGGGTCCGCTTCACACGAATGCCCGTATTTGTGATATAATGATGTCGAAATCACACGAAACGCAGAAATCGCGCGGCGCGCGGCTGTTTCTGCGGCGGAAAAGGGGCGGCGTGCATGGCCGGAAGGCGGCAAAAACCAGGGTTTACCCTTGTAGAGATGATCGTGGTGCTGGTGATCCTGGCGGTTCTGGCTGCGGCGGCGATTCCTGTTATGACCGGCTATATCGGTAAGGCGCAGGAAACCGTGTGCGCCTCCCAGCGCGCGGGCCTGCTGCGGCAGCTCCAGGCCGACGAATTGGCCCAAAAACAGGGCGATGGGGTTTTCAGCGCCAGCGAACTGGCGGCGCTGGCAGCCGCGGCCCAGTGGCATTGCCCCCAGGGGGGCGCTTACCGCGCGGTTCGCCACAGCGGCTCCATCCAGGTGAATTGCCGGGTGCACGGCAACACCTATGGCTCCAACTTTGCAGGCGGCGTCGACGATATGCTGAACGGCAGCGGGTACGCCCCGGATGTGCAGGCCACCATCGACCGCATCAAAAACGGCACCCTTACTGTGGATTCAACCTGCACCGACCCGATCCATCTGAACAACGTCACCGCCGCGCTGGAAACGCTGGGGTTCGATCTGAGCGACAGCGATATGCAGAGCTGGTCCATCCAGGCGCAAGGCGTTCTGGGCGGCAAGGGCGCCTATTACCTTTATTGGTCCTCGGTGGATATTTCCGCCTGCACACTGGGCCAAAAAGTAAAGGTCATGCGCTACAACTCCCGGTACGGAACTTACACCGCAGGCTATATAACCATCACCTCCGCCACCCTGAACAGCAGCACCTATAACGTTTTCAGCCGCATCGAATCCGACTGGGCCGAATATACCGGGCAGCAGCAGACCGGCAGCACCAAAAAAGATTTTGACTATACCTATTCGGTCTACGACCAAATGCCCGACACGCCCGCCTAGCCCCCTGGCTCAAAGTTCTTTATAACATACTAACAGAAAAAGCGCCGGCCTGCAGGCCGGCGCTTTTTCTTGCTGCACGAAAACCCGGGCGTCAGCCGGGTGGTTCAGCCGGATCATTGCACCCTTCCGCGTGAACGCTCATCCCCGAAATTCATCTTTTCAGGCATTTTAAAAAAATTTTTAAAAAAACGAACTATAGTTCGTGGACTTTTCCATCAATTAACATACCATTCCCAGTGAAAGGAGGGAATAATATGTCAATTAATGAAAGTTTTTCTAAAATCATCAAAGAGCGCCGAAAACAGCTTCACCTGACTCAGGAACATGTTGCCGGGGAATGCAGTATCTCCACACGGGCTTACCAGGAGCTTGAAAACGGGAACAGCCTTCCGTCGCTGGATACCCTGATCTATCTTGCCCACGCGTTAAGCCTCGATCTGGACACGCTTGCAAAAGAGCTCCGCGCCGAAAAGCTGCGCCAGGCGCAGCAGGAAGAGGCCACCGTTTGATCCCATGAAAAAGGGTCTCCAGCACAGGATCGCTTTTTGGCGGATCCCCCAAAAAGAGTCGCTTGTAAAAGCGGCTCTTTTTTATTGATTGCACTGGTTATTTTTACGGCCAAAGTTCATCCAAGGTTTTGCCCAAGACGCCCGCAATGCGGCGCAGTGTATCCACGCGGGGGATAGTTTTTCCAGTTTCGATTGCACACAAGGTGTTTTTGTTGATTTTGGCAGCCGCTGCGAGTTCCCGCACGGTGAGCCCTGCAGCTTCACGCGCAGCCTTAATTGGGCTATTCATCGCTCCCCCTTATAACTCTATCGGTGGGATCGGATTCAACGAAAGGTTCCTCTCGATCGCCTGCTGCATGTGGTCATATCGGTATTGTAAAAACGCGACTGCTTTTTCTTTGTCCACGTCGCAGCGGATCGCGCCGGCCATCCTGCCAAGCTGACCCGGGGCAAGCGGCGGCAGCTGGATCGGCACATGATGGAAAAGCATCAGGTTCTGCCAGTCCTTTAAAAAGTCCGCGCCGGCCTGCTCATTGGGAATGTGCAGCGCCAAAAGCGACAGGTTATTGTCGTAATTGGGGGCCAGGCCCAGCACCTTTCCGGTATCCACATCCCGCAGCACGCCAAAGTTGCCTGCATGGCGGTCGGCGTTGTAGATCAGCGCATCCAGCGTCACCATCCTGGCATAGTCCAGCGCCAGCGCCGGCGCAAGGCCGTACAAGCTTTCGTAGTTCTGCAGGTGCTGGTCTGATTTCAGGCCCAGCGCACGGGCCGGCTCAAAGTTCACACTGGCCCGGCGCGTAAAGTCCCGCGTGCGCACCGTTTCGGCGTCCACCTGCTCATACTCGGCCATGTTGTACCCCAGCCACCGGCCCAGGCGGTAGGCCATCAGCTCGGAAAACACATTTTCGGGCTTGCCGTGTTTATACAGCCACCATTCCCCATCCGGCTCCAGCTTCCAGCACTTTTCAAAGCTGCCGGTGTTTGTAAGCTCCGGCGTGCGGCTGAAGGGCCGGCTGAAATCGTCCACACTGGGGCCGTTCAGGGCGAATTTCCAGTATGCGTTCTCCCGAAAGCATACATCCTGGTACTGCAAAGCGCTGCCCTGGGGTTTCAGCCAGTATGTGTCGGTGATGGTGGCGGCGTCCACCTGCAGGGGGATCAGCTCCGGGGCCTCGTCGCTGATCCGCAGCGCCTTGCGCAGCATCCGGGCGTTGGTGCGGGAATGGCAGTCCATCGCGCGGGAGCGCAGCCAGTCTTCCAGGCTGCCGCCATGAGCAAAGTGAAAGGGCAGCAGCGCCGGCTGCAGCACATGGATCCCGCCCTTCCCAAAGCGCGCCAGAGGAATATTTCGGCTCATCAGGTGGCCTTCAAAGCTTACACTCATGCTTTCACCTTCTTTTTGTATAGTTTAACACAAAACAAGAAAAAAAGGTACGGCCGTCGGTCGCACCCGGCTTTTGGCTTGTTCCTGCGATTTTTTAGGCATGACCATCGGTCGCACCTGGCTTTTGGTTTAATGCTATATGTTCGGTATATTCATAACTGCCGAAATAGAATTCACCAATTTCTTGCATTGAATAACTGGGCACTTTGCTGCGCACTTCCTGGTATAACTCCAGAAGCTGTTGGATAGTACCTTTATGCCGAATCGAAAAGCAACTTTCCAGATTTCGATTTATCCCGCTGTAAGTAAGATTTAAAGAACCTAAGAAAGCGACTTCATCGTCAATTATAAACATTTTCAGATGCAGAAAGTCATCTTTTTCTTTTCTTACCAAGTGGAAATCCACATCAGCAGAGAATTTCAACTGTATCGTGGGTAAGCGCCCTCTTTTTTTCGTAAGATTGCTGGAAACTGAAAAGAGTATGAGAATTGCGCAGAACGCTGCTGGAATCATTTGAATGAGGAGATACATAAAGCCTGGTTTCGTTACACTCAGCGAGGAAAGCCTTTGCAGCACAATCTCCAGGTTGAATAGCGCGAAGGCTCCTACAAGAAAAAGCAGGAGTGTCATAGCATATGCTATGCCGGCATAGATTTTCGCCTTGCGTTTTAATTTTTCTCGCTCTTTTATATTTTGCGGAAGGATAAGCCGTTGCACGTTGATAAGGGACGAAATGATGTTCCCAAAACCAAAGCGATCATACTCCGCTTGCTGCCTTCCCATTGAGCCGCCAGCAGAGTAATTGTATGAACGGGCAGAAGGATATTGGAGAGACGGCTGGGGCTGGGGATTTTTAATTTCATGAAACAGTGCATGTACCTCTACCCCTTCGGATTGCTTTTGAAGTAGCGTCTTTAAGTAGCTTTCGCCTACATAGGGGCAAATGACCCAAATACTTTTTTTGGCATTGGAAATTGCCTGCTCCAAATAATTTCCCGCATGAGTTCCTGCATACAAGTTCCCCTCTACCTGGTTCAAGGCTTTATAATATCCCATACCGGCAAATTCTCCTGATCACAAAATTTTAGCTTTGACACACATAAAAACGTTTTACTGTGATCAGCTCACACAGCCCGCTGATCCAAGAAAAGTATAGCCTTTTATTTTTAAAAATCGAGTCGGTTTTTGGCAAACAACCTCGAAACTAGTTCGTCTTAGATCTCGCTGCTTTCGAATGCAGACAAATGCTTTGTCATGTTAAAAGCCACCTTTGGGGGCTTTCTGTGATCGGGTATAGATTATAGCTTTACCTGCGGGAAATGCTTCGGAGGCAGTCAATGTTGTGCGCCTAACATTGTACAAAGTATTTCCACACTATTCGCTCCTTCCCCTTTTTGCTTCGGCAAAAACAATTCCCCCTTCTCTATTAATTCTTCTTTTATATCTCCTATAAAAATATCTTTTGGTCTTTCCTACAACAAGACATCTTGCAAACAGGAAAAGGGACAATCCCTTTTGGTTGGCTTGAGCTTATTTCCGTAATTTGTATTTTTCATCATGGCTCTCTCCTTTAAGTTTTTGCTTCAAACAGAAAAAAGCCCACATCGTTACGTGGGCTTTAAGCAAAAGAAAACTGCATTTTTAAGGACTTTATTGTGCTTTTTTACTGATATTCTTAAAATTTCCATTTTACGAAAAGTTTTTCATGGGATATTCTGGATAGTTCCATATCATTTCTTTTAGAGGAGGAATGATATGAAAGAAAAAGACACATTGGCAGAGGTCATGAAAAAAGAGTTTTCTGTCCGTTTGGGCCGGCGAAGGAATGAAATGGATCTGACCCAAGAAAAGGCTGCAGAATTATGCGGTGTGACTCTGCGAGAGTATCAAACCTGGGAGCAGGGAAAAAGCCTTCCCGGGCTGCCAAATGCTGCGCGCATCCGTGCCGCGATGGGGCTCAGCCTGGATGATCTGGCAGATGAGATGACTAGGGCCAAAGAGACTGCGATGGCCTGATCCGAAGAATGGCCGAAAGGCCGCATGGCGCAAAACGACCGCCCAAACGATATGAAACGTTGGGCGGTCATTATTACATACAGCTTCTTATTCAAGTTTGGTGGCCCTTTCAGCACAAAAAAATACCTGACAGCATGCATTTGAAACTACAAATACATACTGCCAAGTATTCCTGGTGGAGAATTAGGGACTCGAACCCCAGACTTCCTGCGTGTGATGCAGGCACTCTAACCAGCTGAGCTAATCCTCCAGAGCGTGTTTTATTATAGCATGGGCACCTGTAAAAATCAAGAGGCAAACCGAATTTTTTTTCGCCGCGTTTTTTCCTGTTTTTGGGGCCGGGCGGCTTGCATTGTGCTGTGCGGGCGTGGTATCCTTTATAAAGTGTATTATTTATAAAAGTGTGGGGGCTCATCCATGGAGATCGGATTCGACAACGACCTTTATATCCGCAAACAGACTGAAAACATCCTTGCTCGCATCGACCAGTTCCGCGGCAAGCTGTATCTGGAGTTCGGCGGCAAGCTGTTCGACGATTACCACGCCGCCCGGGTGCTGCCCGGCTTCGACGTAAACGGCAAGATCCGCCTGCTGCATGAACTGCGCGACAAGGCCGAGATCATCTTCTGCATCTCGGCGGGCGACATTGAAAAAACCAAAATGCGCGCGGACCTTGGCATCAGCTACGACATGGAGGTCCTGCGCCTCATCGACGACATCCACGCCATGGACATTGCGGTAAACAGCGTGGTGATCACCCAATATACCGGCCAGCCCGCGGCCGACGGCTTTGCAAAAAAGCTCACCGAGCGCGGGGTCGCAAACTACATCCATCGCCCCATTACGGGCTACCCCATGGCCGTGGACCACATTTGCAGCGACGAGGGCTACGGCTCGAACCCCTACATCGAAACCACAAAGCCCCTGGTGGTGCTCACCGCGCCGGGCCCTGGCAGCGGCAAGCTGGCCACCGCCCTTTCGCAGGTATACCACGAATATAAGCGCGGCATCATGGCGGGCTATGCCAAGTTCGAGACCTTTCCCATCTGGAACCTGCCTCTCAAGCACCCGGTGAACCTTGCCTACGAGGCCGCCACCGCCGACTTGAACGACGTGAACATGATCGACCCCTTCCACCTGGAAGCCTACGGCGAGACCACTGTGAACTACAACCGGGACGTGGAGGCCTTTCCCATTGTGCAGACCATCCTGGCCCGCATCACCGGCGACAAGGATTTTTACCGCAGCCCCACCGATATGGGGGTGAACATGGCCGGCTACGCCATCTCAGACGACGCCGTGGTCCGCCGCGCCGCCACCGAGGAGATCTTCCGCCGCTACTACAAGGCTGCCTGCGAGGCAAAGCAGGGCAAAGCCAGCGAGGATTCGCTGCACAAAATCGAAAGCATTATGCAGCAGCTGGGCGTTACCGCCGAGGGCCGGGCCGTGGTGGCCCCCGCGCTGGAAAAGCAGCGTGTCGCGGGCTGCCCCGCCGCCGCCGTGCAGCTGCCGGACGGCCGCATCATCACCGGCAAGGCCAGCGACCTGATGAGCGCCTGCAGCGCCACCGTGCTGAACAGCATCAAGGCCCTGTCCGGCATTCAGGACGATATCCTTCTCATCAGCGAGCAGGTGTTAAAGCCCCTGCTGCGCCTCAAGATCGACTACCTGGGCAGCCGTTCCAGCGTGCTCAAGGTCGACGACGTGCTGGCGGGCCTTGCCGTCAGCGCGGCAACCTCGCCGGTGGCCGCCCGCGCCCTGGCCGCCATCCCCCTTCTGCGCGACTGCGACATGCATTCCACCCAAATGCTGCACACCGGCGACGAGGGCACCCTGCGCAAGCTGGGTCTGCGCCTTACGATGGAGCCGGTCTACCCCAGCAAGGATCTGTTTTTCTAAACTCTGCGCCTTTTCGCGCCGCCCCGCAGCCGGGCGGCGCTCTTTTATGCCCTTTTCCCCCTGGGGGCGCCCTGTTCCGCGGCCCTGTGACCCAAAGCAAAACGTTTTTGCCTGTTTTTACGCCTCCCTGGCAAGCTTCGCCAGTATCCGACAGCGCCTGCGTGTATGATAGAGTGCACCGAGCCGCCCCCTTTTTTCGGCCCGGCCATCAATCGCACAAGGAAGTGAATCGATATGTCTGCCCCTCACTCTCACCGTCCCCCTCCCACCCAAAAGTGCCCGCGGCCCGCGCGGTCCATCGCGGCGCTTGCCGCCGATTATCCGGCCCTTGATTGGGCCGGTGCCCGGGCGTGTGCCGCCGCGCAGCTTCGGCAGCTGCGCCGTGCGCTCCCGCCGGGCGGGGCCGCGCTTTTGCTGGCCGCCCGCGGATTGGTGGCCGCCGCCACCCGCCTGGGGATGCGCCGGGCCGGGCAGCGCGGGCAGGCCCTGGCGCGGGGCGGCGCGCTGCCCTCCAGGGTGGACGATTTGCTGGAAGAGCAGCTGTTCCGGCTGGCCAGCCCCCGCTGCCCGGCCGCTTACCGCGCTTTGCTCTGCTGCGAGCAGCGGCTCGAGGACGCGCTGCTCCGCCGCTTCGCCTTCCCGCACAGGCAGCAGCTGGAGGCGCTGTTCTCCCAGTGGGAGGATCTGCACCGCCTGGCCTGCTTTCTTTCCCTGTACCTGGGCTTTGAGCGGCAGGCCGCCCGCATGGCCGCAGCCCAGCCCGCGCGCGGCCCCCGCCTTACCAAACAGGCGGCCGCCCTGCGCGCTTTGCTGTGCATGGGCCCCCGGCGCGGCAAGCTGGTGTTTTTCCCCGCCCCGGCCCGCGCCGAGGCAACATAAAAAGTGGCCAGGCAGCGCAAAAACGTATTTACATCCACCCCCCTTTCCTCTATAATGGTACTGTTGTAATTTTGCACACAGCTGCAAGTGAAGCGTTAAAGAGCAAAGGAGCAAAAAGAGTATGGAGCGTTTGGTGGGTACCGTTTCGCGGGGCGTCCGTGCCCCGATCATCCGGCAGGGCGACGATATGGCCCGCATCGTGGTAGACTCGGTTCTGGCCGCAGCCGAAAGCGAAGGCTTTTCCCTGCGCGACCGCGACGTGATCGGGATTACCGAGGCGGTGGTGGCCCGCAGCCAGGGCAACTACGCCACCATTCAAGATATTGCCGGCGACGTTCGGCAAAAGCTGGGCGGCGGCACGGTGGGCGTGGTTTGGCCCATCCTCAGCCGCAACCGTTTCGCCGTATGCCTGCGCGGCATTGCCGGGGGCTGCAAAAAGGTCGTGCTTATGCTCAGCTACCCCAGCGACGAGGTGGGCAACCACCTCATCACCGAGGACGAGCTGGACGCTGCGGGCGTCGACCCCTGGCGCGACGTGCTCAGCGAGGCCCGCTACCGCGAGCTGTTCGGCTATAAAAAGCACACCTTCACCGGCGTGGACTATGTGGACTATTACCGCAGCGTGATCGAGGGCGCGGGCGCCGAATGCGAGATCGTGTTCGCCAACGACCCCCGGGCCATCCTGGGCTACACCAAGTCCGTGCTCACCTGCGACATCCACACCCGCAAGCGCACCAAGCGCCTGCTCGCCGCCGCGGGCGCCGATGCCGTGTTCTGCCTGGACGAGATCATGACCGCCCCGGTGAACGGCAGCGGCTATAACGATCAGTACGGCCTGCTGGGTTCCAACAAGGCCACCGAAGAAACCGTGAAGCTGTTCCCCATCCACTGCCAGGAGCTGGTGGAAAAGGTGCAGGCCATGCTGCTGGAAGCCACCGGCAGGCACGTGGAGGTCATGGTTTACGGCGACGGCGCGTTCAAGGACCCCGTGGGCAAGATCTGGGAGCTGGCCGACCCCGTCGTCAGCCCCGCCTACACCCCGGGGCTCGAGGGCACGCCCAACGAGCTCAAGCTCAAATATCTGGCCGACAACGATTTTGCCGACCTGACCGGCGCCGACCTGAAAGCGGCCATCAGCAAGGCCATCGAGGAAAAGGACCAGAAAGCCGAAAACCTTACCGGGAACATGGCCAGCCAGGGCACCACCCCCCGCCGCCTCACCGACCTGATCGGCTCGCTGTGCGACCTCACCAGCGGCAGCGGCGACAAGGGCACCCCCATCATCCTGATCCAGGGCTATTTCGACAACTACACCAAATAATCCCCGCACCCGGTTCATCCTTTCGGCGGGGCCGCGCAGCAGCACTGCGCGGCCCCGCTTTTTTCGACTGTTTTCGCGGCGTTTTCCCCGCCGCCCGGTGATTTTTGAGTGCCGGTATGCTATACTGGTTACAAACGGGCGGCGGCAACGCGCCCATTTGCACAACGATCTGTTTAAAGCGAGGGGCCTTTTATGAAAAACAAAACTCTGTTGGGCGCCGCGGCGGGCGGCCTGGGCGGCGCCCTTTTTCTTGCCCTGTACCACGGCGGCGCGGGCCTGGGTCTGGCGCTGTTTTTGGCGGCGGCCCTCACGGCCGCCGCACTCTGCGCGCTTTTGTTCTGGTCGCCGGCCTCCGCCGCTGCCGGCCGGCCGGCGGATCCCGGTGCCCGCGAGCTGCTGCAGGGCGCCCAGGCCCGTGTGGACAATACCGCCCGCCTTACCGCTGCGCTGGCACAGCCGGGCGCCCGCAAGGAATCGCAGGAATGCGTGCAGCTGTGCCAGGATATTTTAACGCTCGCGGCGCAGAACGGGCAGGTCCAAAAGCAGCTCCCCAAATTTTTCAACCACTACCTGCCCATGTTCGAACAGATGCTGGCCAACTATGTAAAATGCGAGGGTGCCGGCGTTCTGCCCAGCGCCATGCAGCAGGAATTCCTTCACTTTCTGGACGTGATGGAAAACGCCCTGAAAAAATTGAAGGAGAAGCTTTACAGCCCCGACCTGCTGCGCCTTGCGGCAGATATGGACGTTCTGGAAAGCCTGTATCAGCTGGACGGTCTTGCGGGCAGCGAATTCCCGCTGCCCGCCGGTGAAGGGGGGCAGCCGAATGAAACGAACTGAACTTTTCCGGGCTGTTCTGGCCTGCGCCGGCTCTTTTGCTGTGGTGGCGGCCCTGGGCCTCGCGTTTCTGCCGCCCCCGGCTCCGGCCCGGCCCTCCACCTCTGTACGCCCTGCCTCCGCCTCCTCTCCGGCCGCCTCTGCCGCGCAAAGCGCGGCTTCCGGCGGGGCGTCCGAACCGGCCCCCACGCCCGCGCCCACTCCGGCCGGGAATACCTTCTCCTTTACCGGCGAAGAATTCTTTCAGCAGATCCAGACCGATCTGGGCCAGGAATTCCCCTACTCGGGCAGCTTTTGCGAGCAGGGCGTCTATGTGCGCTGGGCCGCTGTGGATGGGCTGGACCTTGCCGATCCCAATTCCTTTTATCTGAAGCTTGCCGTTTACAGCGCCAGCGAAAACGGGCCCGCGCAGGCGGTCACCGTGGATGGCCGGCTGGATTTCACCCAGGCTTTGGGCTCGGCCCTCCGGCAATGCGCTGCCGGGGTGAACGCCCAGGATGTATTAAAGACTCTGGTGGTCGCCGGTTCCTACAAAAGTCCCTCTCTCCAGGCCGCCTTCAGCAACTATTCGGCCACTCTGCTGCCCACCGGCGGCAGCCTGCAGCAGGCCGCGCTGGACCAGCTTTCCTGGGACCAGGTTTCTGTGATCAATCAAAACAGCAGCCTCTATGCCCAGCTGCAAAAGCTGAACATCGAATACCGCCACGAAGAACTGGTGGAACTGCTGGAAGCCGCCCTGCCCGAAGACCAGCGCGCGCAGGATCCCTTTTTGCCCGACGCCCTCAAGCTGGCGCGTCAGGCCGCCGCGCTGGAAGCCCTTTGCAGCATCGACCGCACCGTTCCTTCCCAGCCCATCCTCCGGTACACGGGGGTGGAAACGCTCACCCCGCAGGTCTGCGTTTCGCCCTATCTTTCCACCCGGGGGCTGGCGCTGCAGGCGGGCTTTTACTCCGCGGGCGACGCCGCTTTCACAAAGGTGGAGCTCCGTTCCAACAACCTGTCCGTCTCCGACACCTGCGATTCAAACGACATTCTTCCCGGCGAGGGGGGCCTTACGTTAAAAAGCAGCGGCGGCCTGTTTTCCAGTAATTACAGCCTGCAGAAGATCGCCGGAATGGAAGCGCCCGCGGCGCGTTTTTCCAGCCGGGCCCTCCCGCAGGGGGGCGATGACATGGCGCTTCACGGCGGTCTGGATGTCCAGG
>OFOK01001026.1_pt1 | contig 23693 bp, 17 predicted proteins | sample 1542001 | NCBI WGS metagenome assembly OFOK01 (sample SAMN04209242, study PRJEB22552) | human gut metagenome | biome: gut; material: feces | host: Homo sapiens | place: USA: Oklahoma
GCCGGTTGTCCTCTCCGGCAAGCAGGAGGGAGAAGTCCGGCCTCCACTCTTTCCCGTTCCCTTTTATGACCCGCATGATGGCGGTCACCAGCCCTTCCGCGGAGAAAGGCTTATGGATACATCCGGCGAAACCTGCGGAGAGGTATTCCTCTTCCCTGTCGGAATGTGCCGTGACGGCTATGGCCGGAATCTCCCTTGCCCGGGGGATGTTTGAGCCCCTCAGCAGTTCAAGGACCGAGAAGCCGTCCGCACCGGGCATCTGTATGTCGGTCAGCAGAAGGTCGTACTCCTGACTTTTCAGGCAGTCCATCAGTTCCCGGACATCCGTGCAGCAGTCACAGTGAATCCGGCTGCGGGAGAGCATCTCCCGGGTGATCCCCTGCTGGATACGGTCGTCATCCATGACCAGCACACGGGTGCCACCGAGCAATTCACAGGCCGGAAACACCTTCTCTTCCAGAGGGGCGGACTGTCCGGCCGGTGGTACGGGAAGGAAAACGGAGAAGCGGCTGCCTTCACCGGGAGCGCTCTTTACCTCTACACGGCCCCGCATTTCAGACACGAGCCGAGCCGTGATCGCCAGCCCCAGTCCGAACCCTGGAATATTACGCGCGTTGTCCAGCCTTTCAAACGCCCCGAATATCCGTTCTTTCTCCTCAGCGCTCATTCCCACGCCGGTATCCCGGACAGAGATGCTAAGTTCCCCATACAAGTATTCCGCCTCAAGGCGCACCTCCCCGTGGGGTGTGAACTTCAGGGCATTGGACAGCAGGTTGCCGGCTATCTGCCGGATATGCGAGCTGTCACAGCAGACGACGGCATCCAGGCCGGAGAAAGATACGGTGAACGCCAGGTCCTTCTGTCTGGCGATAAGTCGATGACTGTCCGCTATTTCCTCGAACAGGGCTTTTAGGCTAAAGAGCGTGTCATTGGAGCGAACTTCGCCTTCATCCATCCGGTGGTATTCCATCAGCGTGTTCACCAGGCCGAGCATGTAATCGGCCGAGTGCAGGATGTTGTCCAGATAGCCACTCCTGCGGCTGACGTCGCTTTCCGAGGGTAACAGTTCCGCGCAGCCTTTGACGGCCGCCAGCGGGGCGCGCAGGTCGTGAGCAACCGAGGCCATCAGCTCCTTGCGTGAGCGGAGCAGTTCCCTGTTCCGCCTGTCGGACTGTTCAAGCTCCCTCTCGTATTGGAGACGGCGGTTCAGGTCCCGGTGTATGACGGTATACAGCATGATCGCCAGAAGGGAGACGGACAGGGCAAGGCCGGCCACCATATGGTAGGAATTGTCCCGTTCAAGGACAAAGGCCCTGTAGCGTGCGGTAAAACGTTCGTTGTTTTTCCGCTCAAATTCGGAGATCATATTGTTCATCCTCCCGTTCAACTCCATACTGCCGGCATACAGGCTGTCCATCTGTGCCAGCAGCCTGGCCCGCCTTTCAGCCTGTTCCCGGGTGACCCTTTCATTCAGGGAGCGGAGCATGCGTGTTGTCGTCCCGGTTGAAGAGGGAACGGACAGGGATTGCCGTTTACGTTCAGCCTCTTCCCTCTGTTGCAGGTAAGCGGATTTGTTTTCTTTTCTACGGAAGATATCCCGGAAACTCCTTTTCTTTTTGGGTACATCTCCCGCACCGGCTTCCGGAGAAGCCGTATTTTCCTTTTGCCGTGCAGCCTGTTTCCGGGCTGTCAAGACAATGGCAGGAATGCTTTCTTGTACAATGTCACCTATGTCCTGCAGTTCCTTGAAGGTATGTACCGCCTTGGATAAAAGAAGTTCCTTGTTCCAAAGAAGAAGGCACAACGAGTCGATATGGCTTTTTTGTAACGGGGTATGGACACATTCTTTCAGAAGTTGCAGGCTGTCGCAGACCCCGTGGCGTTTGCGGCTGTATTCCCCGAGGTCGTCATCATCCCATGTGACGGCAATCTCGGCATGGGTGGAAAGGTCCAGCAGGTCGATGTAGATTCTTTCAGCCAGACGGTGTATCGCCACCAGCTCTTTCTCCTTCTTACGTAGCATGTGTCTTTGCATTTGTTCCTGACGGAACTGATAGACAATGAATGCGGACAACAGAACCAAGATGGCATAACCGAACGATATTTTTAACTTCAACCATATTATACCATTGTTCATGATTTTTATTTATAAATACATACTTCTATATAATATCCACAAATTACACAGATAAAATAACCAGCAAAAGCATAAAATATTTGATATTGGCGTTCCAACATTTTAAGTTAAGAAGAATAACGTTCGCAGCTTGTTTTTATATTTCGTCTGCATTTATAAGGTACGCATTTTCTACTTCATTGCATGCTGATATTCATTCAGCGAGGGACAGGCTTGCAGGATCATCCTGTCCTGTTCTCTCAGCTTCGCCCTGACACTCGGGATATGGTGTCTTGCCATCCGCGTGAGGATACCGGGCAGGTCACCGTCCACGATGGGCAGGCGGGCGGAGAGGCACGCCGCCAGCATGTCGGATATGAAGCCGTGCACGGGATCGCCCTTTTGGGCGCTTTCCCATCTGCGAGAGTCCACATACGTGCCGTCCTGCTTGGAAAGCAGGGTGTGACACAGGAACTCGGAGAGCATGTCGTCATCCACGCGGTCGAGCCGGCTGATGAGTTGACCGGGAAGGCACATGCGTCTCCGGAAATCTTCACGGGTGATCACGCGTACGGGGCGGTTGTCTATCTCCTTGCGTACTGACTTTAGGAGGGCATCGTCCTTTTCGGGTTCCTTGCCGGAAAGGAACACCCATACCGGCGAGCCTGCCGTGAGGCGGCCTGTCGGGCAGGGGCAGTCCTTGTACCACCTCACGATTTCAGAGAATTTGTGCAGCAAATAGTCACTCACTTCATTCTCATAAAATATGCGGCCCGTATCGGGGGAAAACGTTTTCATCATGATCCCCGCACTTACCGGGAAGCCACAACGCACGAGGGCGGCCAGCGCTCTACCCGGCAAAAGTATGAATTTGTTCAATTTTAATGTTGCCATATTATTCTTGTTTTTGAATTTACTCTGTTCCATATACAAAAAACGGAAGCTTCGGACTGTCACAGGTGGAAGCTTCCATACATTTTAATTTCATTCACTTGTACCGCATCCGCCGATGCGAAGTGAACTAACTTCGAAAAAATATCTCCATGGCATGCCTGCCGGGGTAAAGCTGGCAGGCTGCCATGCTAAAGTACAAGCTCCGGGCTTTCACAAGTGCGGGCCTTGTCTTCTCGTGTAAAAAAGTGGTTTCCCACTTAATAAATCCAATCCCTTTTGGGGATTGAACTTTCCTAAAAATTCAAAAAACTGTGTCCTACGGGCATTGCTGCCCTTCGGCGGACATCTGGCGACCTTTCACAAGGACGCATTCCGTTTTCTTCATCGTAACTCTTCGTATATATGTCTAAATTGCACTTTTTCCTTTTTTACTTCCACGCTTTCCTTTTCCGCCCAGAGGAATGTGATAAAAGGAAGCGGTGGGCTGCATCTCGTTTAATCATAAAGAAGGCCCCAGGATGCCCGAAAACAACTTAAACAGACAGCAGCCCACGCTTGTAGTAGCTGTATAGGAGTCAGCCCTGTTCCTTAGCAGAACCAGCTTCGGTCAATGGCCGGCAGCTTCTTTTTCCAATACCATTTGCTCCAAGCGAAATGTTTGCGCACCACGAAGTAGCTTACTTCCTCGCTCTCTTTTTCTGCCTCGTAGTCAAACGCTGAATGGCCGACAGCCAGGCGTTCAGCCCAGTAAAGGAGGTAGTAAGCGAACAGTGGCAGGAGGGCAAATCCCCAGCACACTTGCCAGCCCAGAAGCAGGGACGGCAGCAGTGACGCAAGGAAGCATTCGGCATACTGGCGGCGGTGGATACGCATCTCCATCTCCTCCCAAATGCCTATTTCACCGTAAGGGAGGGCGATCAGGGTGACAATCGGGAGGGTCACGTAATCGTAGGGATTCAGCCGGCCTTGCAGCAGACGGGCGATTTTGCTGTCATAGATGATCATAGCTCTTTAGTTATTGGTGTTTCATGCAGTTTTACCAGTCCCTTTCGGCACGGATGAACGTGCCTTGATAGTTGTAGTACAGTTCCCAGCCGGGGATGTCTATCTCGTAACCGCCCGGTTGTTTCTCCACCTTGTAAGGTACGGCATCGGGGTAACGGGCGGCGATGTCCGTCGCGATAGATTCCGGCAGGATGCCGTCCGGCAGCGCGGAGAACTTGCAGTCCACGCTCGTCCAGTCGCCCTGTCCGTCAAAGTCCAATTCCGTCCCATCCGAGAGCCATGCCTCGTATTCGGTTGTTCCGTCATCCTTGTCACGCACCGCACGGGTGCATTTCACACCGGGGAAGTACTGTGCGATGAACTGCCGCGCCTTTTGGGGCAGCGCGTCGTAGCCGATTTCCTTCTCGTCCTTGTCGCAGGATGCCGCTGCCAGTATCACGAGCAGCAGCAACAGAGGTTTGACAAATACCTGTTTCATTGTCCTTTTCTATTTAGGTTTCTGTTTGTTATTATTCAATTCTTATCCTTCTCAAAGCGTCTTTTTGTTCCGCCCTCCGGGGCAGTTGTTCAGCGGGCGGTTCATCCGCCTGAGCAGTGCGGCCTTCAGGCTGTCAAGGAAAGGCGTCTGCCGATTGCGGATGCGCAGGTCGCCGAATGTCCGGGACAGGTTCTTGTCCAACTCGATGTTGAATGCCCTCTGCACATACTCCGACAGCCTTGTCAACGGGACATCCCCGAATGCCTTGCGACTGTCCAATGCAAATAGTAGTTCGGTCAGTTCCGTCTTCGTCGCTTTCCACGTCAGGCGCACCTTCAGCAAAGATTCTTCGGCTTGCCGCAGCTCGAACACCTCCAATTCTTTCGTCAGGTAGCGGATCAGCCGCTCGTTGGCGAGAAGCCGTGCCGCCATGAAGTCACAGTTGGTCGAGAAAGACGGATCACGCTCGTGATGGAACGACTCCAAGTAGAGTGCCGTGTCAAGGTTGCCACGCAGGTAATAGAGCGCGTCCAAGTGGGTCAGCCCGGAGCGGTAGTAACGCACGAAGTCCGAACGTTTCTCGTTGTAGCGGTTGATGCCCCGTATCTCGTCTATCAGGTAGCTTCGCTGCGACTCGCTGCCTACCGGACGGTTCATCTCGATGTTGTATATCTTGCGGTAGTAGATGAGCCGGTGACAGATTCGGGGTTTGACCGTCTTGAAGAACTCGATTTCCTCTGCCTCGTCACGGAAAGTATAGTCCGCGATGAAGGCTTTCAGTTGCAGGAAAGCGTCCGCGAGCACCAACGAGGCTTCGAATGATTTCTTGATCATGTTCAGGTCTCCGGCCTCTATCTTCTCCACCTTCTTTTCCGCCTCTTCCTCAAGCCTTGCGGCGAAGTCCTTCATGTCCGTTCGTTCAGCCATGCACGGGTATCTTCAGTTTCAATCTCTCGTCGTCCACCGCCACGCAGTAGTCGGCAAGGCCGTACCGCTCGAACTGTTCGGTGGTCACTTTCAGGTGTGTCACCTGCATACCATCCAGATCCACCTTGTCCGTCAGCGCACGGAGTTCCGGGTTGATGCGTAGGGCATTCTCCACCGACGTGCCGTAGGCGTTCCAAGTCTCGTCCGCTTCGTTCCAATAGAGGTGGACGGCATCCTTGTTTTCTTTTTCTGTCTCCAATATCTTCGTTGTTTCCATATATATATATTCTGTTTATTGGAATAAAGGGTAACTTGCCGGTCTTTCACAAGGGCGGCAAGTTGTTAGGGTTATTATACATAATCCCTCCCGCTGTGCTGGGGAGAGTCTTGATGTAATTAAAGTGTATATATAATCTTGTTGGTTATTAAAGCGATTTGCCACTATTCGTTAACCGATGTTCCGGGAATGGGAGTGCCGTCTGTAGGGCGTGCGTTCAATCCGCAATGGGAGTCAGTGTATACTACCGGAATCCATACTGTAAGAGGTCCCGGATAGTTTTGCCAAGATGACCATCTCCAGTTACGACCATTTACGCCAATGGTGATGAATCGGCCGCCATTATAGACATCATTGTAATTGGGATTTTCAGGATCAGTAATGCAGTTTGCCTGATTGCATGCAATGTATGACCATCCCCCAGACGTACTATTGCGGTAGATGCTTCCATTATTCCATCCGTTCCACTGTCTGGCACTACAGAATATCATATATAGGGCGTTCCCCATTATATTTGCATCACCGTTGTCCCTCATTATAGACCATCTGTGCAAGCCAAACATCGGGTGTTTCTGATGCACTTCATAATAATCCCGGACTATTGGAAGTGCACCATTATTCCAATTATTACCACGTCCGTGGTATTGGTTATATCCTATTGCAAAATTATTTCCCCACGTGAACCTATCACTCATCAATCCGTCAGGTCCGCAATCGTACCACTCGTCCATGCCGTCGTTCTTCACCTGCACGTTTACCTTGCGTGTGCCGTTATTGGCCGTATTGTTTTGCAGGTTGTCCCAACGCTTCTTCACGTAAGGAGTGGCGGACACAGCCATAGATATAGTTTTGTTTACGACAATAGACACCGGTTCGCCATAAGTAAGATCACGTCCCTGATCGTTGATCAGCTCATCAGATACATCGGAGGAGATTACCACTCTGGCTTTCATGTTTGTGACGTTGTCCTTGAAATGTCCGCCGTTCAGCACGATGTTCCATTTCTCCGATTCGCGGGAAATATTTCGTTCGCAGCCCTTGAAGCCGAAATCGGCGGTAAAGGCTTTCTGCTCCACGCAGTACATCACATTTTGGTCAAAGTCCTCTTTGGTGGCAAGCAACGAGGCGAAGCGGTTCGCCGACGGGATGCTCAACGTCTGCAGGTAAATGTCGCCCTTTGAGGAGTTGTCATAAATGACCTGCGAATAATTGTCCTTCGTGTACGTAGGAGACGAGGTCATGGCTATCCAGTCCGATTCCGATGCGTTCTGCAAGCCGATGATGTCATTTTCCAAGTGCTGGCTGGTCGTCTCGGGCAGGGAATAGAGCCAATAGGCATCCCCTTCGGTGGGTGTCTGGCGGGACATAAGAATCCGTTTTTTCTTGCCAGCGAAAGAAATCTCCATGCTTACATAATTCCCCATGTCCTTGAGCCAAGTGACCTTCACGGGGAGGTTGGACGCTCCGCTTGCAAAAGTGGTGGGTGTAACGGTTACTCCAGCCGGGGCTAAGATTTCACCCGTAGTCCCGACAGTAGTTGCGGACGCACTCAAGAAGAAAGCCACCTGATCCGTCAGGGTTTCATCCGTAAAGGCAACGAACTTGTCGTTGGTGGTAACCAGCGACACAAAATTGTTCGAGATGTGGTAGGTATAGGTCTTGCCCATTTCCCATTTCGTGCCTCCAATGGATGCGCCCACCGTAAAGTCGGCAGTTCCGTCATTCAGCACCACCTCGATCTTCGCGTCGTCGGACAATGTCTGCGGCATCATGAAGAGGGTCTCGCCTTTGCCATCCTCCGTAATGGCTCCACCGTTTCCTGCCACCACTTTGTTTAAACGCAGGGTAAAGGCTTGCGTGTCATCAGTCAATGTCCATGCGTCCGTTCCTAACGTGTAAGTACCTTTGTAGCGCACGCCATCCAGCTTGATGGACTTCACCACGCAGTTGGGCAGGTCATCCCCTGCCACGAACTTCACGGCCGTCAGGGCGTGGTTGAACGTCAGGTCGGTGGTGGCGAAACCGTCTGCCGTCGGATTATCCTTTCCGATGGCTGCGGCACTCATCACGTCCTGTTGCTTCTTCACGTCATCGGGCACGGTATAGGTTATCACAGGTGCGCCAACATCGGTATTGCCAGTGAGCGTCATGCCGTCCGCCGCACTGGGGAACCATGCGTAGAAGCTCAACTGCTTCTTGCCGGGCCAATAGTATGTCCCCGTGGGATACCAACGGCCTTCGTCCTTATTCAAGGTGACCGTCTCGTTGTACATGAAGTCGGGCGTGCCAGTGGCATCGGTATAGGCCGATAAGGCAAAGGTCTCCATATCCGTCTTGTTGGTCTCGGAGATTTGCGTGCCGCGCGTCATCGGACGGTTGTCGCCGGGAAATCCGTCCGTCACTTCTGCGGTAAGGTAGACGGTCTTCCCGTTCACCTTGCCTTCCATCTCAATGGTTTTCAGCTCGTACGTGCTCTCCCCTAAACCGGAAGCCGCACGGGTGCCGGCTGTCGGTTTCCATACGTTCGTGCCTCCCATGCTTACGGCGAAGCTCAAACGCTGGTCTCCCTTTCCCGGGTGAGTACCGTTCTCCACCTCGTCCGAACAGGCGGAGAATACTGCCAGCGCGATGAGAGAAAGGTTCATTAGTTTATTCCTGTAGTTCATATCTTGTCTTTTTTATTGTTCAAACTGTTATTGATCTTGCCTTGCCTGTTTCTCAATTTGAGACCTTTTCAATGGAGTAGTAGCCGAACTTGTTATTCTTGATGGTGTAGTAACCGGAATAGCGGAAAGTAGAACTACTATAGTCATACGCTTGGTCATATCCCCAGTTACCCATGGCAGTGCTTTGCCAAACAGACAAATCCGTACCTATGTCGTCCACGTGGGTCTTTACGTCATAGTTGTCTTTGGTCACCGTCCATGTGCTACCTACTGGATAGTAAGTTCCACCCCAAGTCATGAAGTTCTTCTCATCGAAAGTTGAACCGCCATAGTTCTCCAAGGTGATTCTGGAAAGGTTCACCACGATGGTCGAACCGTCGGGCGTTGCCCTGCGGATGCCGAAGTAGGTAAAACACTGCGTATTATCATCTGGATTGAGCATTCGGGTAGCCACCAGTTCGCGGCTGTATGTCACATTGGCACCTACCACTTTGGCTATGGCCGTGGCAAAGTCGGCATTATCGGGCAAGGTGGGCGTGTCGGTGGTCATCAAGTCGTGGCAACTCATAGACCCTTGGGACAGTTTGTACCAAATGTCGCTTCCTGTCGGATATTCCACCATCAGGCTGGACGTGAGCGTCACCTCTTTCTCCACCGTCTTTCCCGGCTTGGAGGGGAACGTGAACGTGAGCTTCACCTTGCCCTTGCGCGTCTCGGTGTCGGTCGGCTGGATGGTCTCGATGGTGAGCTTCGCGTTTTCATTGTCGAAACTGTCCGACTGCACTCCGCTGGTGCTACCTTTCAGCGTCGGCTTGCACAAGGCCGGTGCGGCGCTGCCGGTGATGCCGTTCGGGTCGCTCAGTGTACACTCCCAGTCACAGTTGCTCTTCACATAAATCACGGCGTCGGCACCCGAAGCCACGAAGACATCCTTGTTCAATTCCAACTCGACATTCTGGTCGAGCGAGATATTATATGTAACCGCTGTTCCTGCTACCCAATAGCTATAACCAGACCCATTAGCCATAATGTCCTTCAACTTTGCACTCAATGTCTGTTCTACCCCATTCATCACCAACGTCACTTCCAAACGGGCTTCGCTGTCATCTCCAAATGTCTGCGGCATCATGAAGAAAGTCTCGCCCTTTCCCGTGAGTTCGGTCTCGGTATTCTCGGCTACCTCCTTTCCATTGGGAAAGTCCAAGGTGAAGTCTCTGGTGTCAGCATCCGGATTCCAAGATAATATAATGCTGTTATGTGCTTGCCAGTTATGATAGCCTTTGTATTTCACTCCTTTCAGGGAGATGGACTTGACGGTGCAGGCAGGGATGTTGTTGCTCGTCTTGAACTTCACCGCCGTGAGCATATGTCTGAAAAAAATCGGCACGCTTGATGTCTCGCTCACTTCATAGCTGTTGGCCATCATAAAGTCCTCTTGGTCGGCTACCTGTTCGGGTATCTCGTAGAACAGCTTTGTATCCTTGACATTGTTGTCTTTCGGGATGGTCAGGTTCTTCGAGTTGTAAGGATACCAAGCGAAAAAAGTCAGTTTCTTGCCGGTAGGCCAGTAATACGGCGTTCCGGTAGTCCATGTGGAAGAGGCGTTGTCTTTCGCCACCTTCACGTTGTACATCACATCCAACGTCTCGGGTTCAAAAACGTTAGCATCTAAAATAGCAGCCGACACGCTAAATTCATCCACCTGTGCGCCCCCCGTCACCTGCGTACCTCGTGTCAAGGGTTGGTCGTCACCCGGGAGACCGTCAGAGACTTCGGCAGTGAGGTAGACGTTTTTTCCGTCCAGCTTGCCCTGCATCTCCACGGAATTGGTCTCGTATGATCCGGCGGCATCCGGAAGGCTGCCGTCCGCCCGTGTCCGGGCATCGGGGGATTCCGTGCCCACGGCAAAGGTGATGCGGTGGTCGTCCGTGCCCGAGTCACGTCCTCCGTTCTCCACATCGTCCGTACAGGCGGAGAACGCCGCCAATAGGATGAGCGACAAGCCCATCAGTTTGTTCTTGTAGTTCATATCTGTCATTCGTTTTTTATTCGTAATTCGTTTTCTGTCTTACTGATTCACGTCCTGATGGCGAATCACCCAGTTATTCACCGTAACCGTGAAGCGGATGGGCTGTCCCAGCACCGGTTCACCGGGATCGGGGCTGTCCGGGGGCATTACCCCTGCACCGTTACTCAAGTCGAGCGTGTAGACAAACTTGTCGCCCGGCTGCCAGAGGTTCTTCTTGCTCTCCGCGTGGCCTCCGATGGACACTGCCGCCCAGCCGTATTCACCCTCGGCGGAGGGATAGACCTGTCTACCCGCTTCAGTGGTTATCTTCAACAGCAGGGCGATATAGGAACCGTTCTTTTTGTTTTCCTTGTCGTCTTTCGTGTCCCATGCCGTAAGTTGTTGCGGAAGGAGCATCGCCGTGCCACTGTCGTCCATCAGTCCTTTCGCGTCAGACGTGAGGCGTATCGGATCTGTCAGCTCTGCGGTGGCATAGGAGGCGTAGCTTCCGTCCTTCAGTGTCCAGCTGCCGTTGGCATTTGTTTCCGAAGGGAACGTGTAGTCGCCCGTGGAATGGACGGAACCGATGCGTACCGCCTTCACGTCGTAGCGGTAGGTCGCATTGGTGTTCTTGGCACGTACCTCTACCTGCGTGAGCACATGGCGCAACTCTATCTCCGTCTTGGCGGCATTGTTCCTATCGCCCGAGGCATAACCTGCCAGCAGGTCTTTTTGTCCGGTGATGTCCGCTGCCGGACTGAAGCCGGTCACTTTCAGTTCACCGGGCTTGTCACCCTCATAGGTGCCTCCCCAGTCCGCGGCTGCGGGACAGGCGGCCACAAAGCGCAGCTCGCTGCCGTCGTCCGGCCAATACTTCAAGGGGTCGGACGTCCAGTCGTTCTCCGTGCCCGCCTCGTGCGTGAACAGCAGGTTCCGGAACCCGTACTTCTCCTCGTTGCCGGCCGTGGCGAACGCCGACACGCTGAAACCGGCAGCTTTCAGCCCGGCAAGGTCGGCAGGGAGGGCGCGGGTGTTCATGCCCACCGTCGTGCGGAAACGGATGCCTTTCCCCGAAGCTACCTGCACCGTGTCGTCGTTGGAGCACGAGGCAAGGATCAAGGCCGCTGCCGCCAATACATGAATCGCTTTATTTGCCATAGTTATTCTTTATTTTAAATTGTCTATTCAGTGTGACCGGAAAAGGACATTCAACCTCGCCCGGCCTAAGGGTGCGCTTCCTGCCTTGACCGTGTGTGCGGACGGTCGCCGGGCGGAAGCGCGGTTTGGTTATTGATTTTTGATTATACGGATGTCGGATTACATGCCGATGTTGTTCTCTTGGGGATTCCAAGGAGTAACCGTAACGGTGAACTTGATCGGGTCACCCAAGATCTTATCTCCCGGTTTTGGGTCTTTTCCGTCCGGTTGTGGCTTAACATCCGGTCCCGGAGTTACAGGGTCAACACGTCCTGCACCGTTGGTGAAGTCCAAAGTATAGACATACTTATTGCCCTTTTCCCAAGTGAATGAGGCGGGAACGGCAGCCCAACCGTAAGTGTCATCACCTTCAGCAGGGAAAACGTTACTGTTATCAGCCGTCTTAGTGATTCTCAACAGTACGGAGATGTATGTACCTTTTTGGGTATTTGTCTGGTCGTTTTCAACATCCCAAGCCGTAGTTGTGCCAGTACCGTCTACACCAGCCTGCGGAAGCAGCATGAGGTTGTTGCCTTCGGCTTTCATGATTGTTTGAGCGGTACCATTCAAGGTTATCGCATTGTCGTAAGTCACATTGTAAACTTGGTCGTTTGCACCGTTGTTGCTCCACTTATCGGTAACGACATCGAAGTCAGCCTCTCCGTCAACGTTTGAAATACGGATACCTTTCACTTGGTATGTGTAGACCGTATTGTCGCTCTTTGCAGAGATTTGGATCTGGGAAAGGGCGTGTCCCAATACCAATGGAACGCCGGCAGTTTCGTTGGCTACTTTGGTTCCTGTTGCACCTGTAACGTATACCATGTCCGCTTGCTGGTCCACATCTGTGTTAATCTCGACACTACCCACGCTGATGGTATTCTTGTCCGTGATAGTTTTATTTCCTGTCCAGTTATTGGAGAAAGCGGTGAAGCTCAACTTCTCATTTTCCTGGTCTTTTCCTGGCCAGTATACAGGAATGGCGGAATTAAAATCGCCATTGCCGTCCTTTTTATAAAGAACCTCACCATTAGTAAAACCGTCGTACTTGTTGTTGTTCGCATTCCAAAAGGCTGTTACCTGAATTTCACTCAGGTTTGCCGTTGTCACTTCAGAGGCACGTGTGTTTAGTCCTGTTACGGCACGAAAACTGATGCCTTTCTGCTGTGCCACTTCCACAGTCTCGTCGTTTGAACATGATGCCAGCGTCAAAGCAGCCGCTGCGCACAAATAAATCATTTTGTTCATAATTGAAAAAATAAAATTTAAAATGAATAATTAAAAAAATAATTGATTGATAACCTTTTGTATAACTTTTCAGATTCATTTCAGGGGAGCGTCCTTCGTATCGTCCGTCCAGCCGTCCACCGTGACATCGAACTTTTCCGGGTCTTTCAGATCCACGTTCTTGTCATCGGTGCCCCACTCACTGACCGTCACGCCGAAGCGTATCAGACCGCCCAAGACGGGTTGCGCCTTGGCAGGATCTTTGCTTGCATCCCAGTCTGTACCCGGGTCTACAGGGTCGACCCGTCCGGCACCATTGCTGAAGTCAAGCGTATAGGTGAACTTCTTGCCATGTTGCTGTGCCCATTGATAGTTCACCGGTATGGCAACCCACGCATAGCCTCCAACCTTGTCGGGATAAACAGTCGCTCCCAACTTCATCTGGATATTTACCAAGACCGAGAAGAATGCTCCCTCTATTGTACTGGCCTGTGGTTGAGCATCGGCAGAAAGCGGAACTTCAAAAGAGCCCCCGCCTACGATCCATTGCGACGAAGTACACGGTATCACCATGGCGTTGCCAGCCGTGCCCATGATAGATTTGGCATCCGCCGTCAAGTCTATGGGAGTGTCGTAGGTAACTTCAAGGGTCTTATGCTTTATATTGCCCTTGCCATTAGCATTCCATTCTTCGTTTTTGAAGTCAAAGTCGCCATTACTTACTACATTGTTGAGACGGAATCCTTTCACCTTGTACACATAGTTGGGATTGGTATTCTTTGCATTGAGCTGAACTTGTACAAGCGCGTGCTTCATTTCCAACGGTACGCCCACTTTTCCGTAGTCGGCTTTCGTGCCTCTCACTTTGCTGACATAGGTCATGTCTTCCTGCTTGGAAATATCATCGTCGATGGTGACATTTTTCATCCATTGCTCCGTAGAACTGGTGAAATCACGGGTACCGCTCCAGTTGCCTGAAAGCACCGTGAAAGTCAATTCGCCGGTTTCCGGCCAATAATAGGGCTTGGCAGAGTTGAAGAAGCCCGTACCGTCCTTTTGGAATATGACATTGTCAAAGTGCAGATTTGTTCCTTGATAGGCCGTCACGCAGAGGGTATTCAAATTACTAACGTCAGCCACCACGCCACGGGTATTCGCACCCATCATGCTGCGAAAGCTGATGGCGTTCTCCTGCGCCTGTTCCACGACCTCGTCGTTGGAACATGAAGCCAGCATCATCGCGGCAGCCGCACATATATAAATCGATTTGTTCATATACTTGTATTTTTACTTTTCTGTTCCACTTGTTCTCTGCTTAGCTCATCGGCAGGCTGATGTGCACTTCCTCCCAGTCCTTCACGGTAGGCTGCAATCCTCCGCCGCCGGTGATGGGTTTCGGAAGCGGCAGCTTGTCGACCACGATGACGATGTGCGTCGGGTCCTGTGCCGGATCATGCAACTGGTCGGTCACGTCCGCCTCGAAATAATAGGTGCTGCCGTCCGACATCAGCGCATAGATCATCAGCTTGTGCGTGCCGGTTTCTTTCGGACAATGGCCGAAGAAGGTCAGGTTGCCCGACAACTGCGTCTTCTCCTCATTGGCGTGTACCTCGAACGGGATGGTCACTTTCTCGGTTGTCAACTCGTCGATTCCTGCCAGCCAGCCGCCCGCCATACCCGTCAGCGATGCGCTGAGGGCACTCACGTGCCGCAGGTTCTCCACGTTGCGAACCTCCACCGTACAGGTGTTCACCCGTGGCTTCGGGGTCAGGACGATCCGCCTCACGCCGCTCGCCGGACCGATGTCCAACCTCTCGGCATGGTCGCTCCAGAGGGCCTCGGGTTCCATCACGCTGCGCTCCTCTTCCGCGCCCCGTGCCAGCGGGGCCGTCTCCGAACGGGTGGTCAGTGCGCCGCGAAGCGAACGGGTGTTGCCCGTTGTCACCTCGAAGGTCTCCATGCGCTCCTTGTTTTGGATGCGGTGCGTCTCCTTGTCGCTGTTCACGCAGAGGGCGTCATACATACCCTCCGGGACGATGATGGTGCCGCCCTCGCGCTTGGTGAACTCGTAGCGCATAGGTTCGGAACCGTCCTCCGGATAGAGGTAGAGGCTCATCGTGGCAGGGTGCGCGTCGGGAGCTTCCGTCCAGTCGAACACGACCTCCACGTTCGCCGAGTGCGGATGGTCGTAGCACAGGTCCTTGTGCTCGCAGGCCGTGAGCAGGGGAAGCAACATTGCCGCCAGACATCCAGCGATTGCCTTGCGCAATTCCTTGTATATCCGTATATGTGTCATTTCGTTCCTCCTTTCTTGTTCTCGTTGCCGTGTCCCAGCAGCCAGACGAGCGAGATTTCCGCCTTCGTCGGGCCGAACCAGCGGCGTTTTTTCGTTTCCTTATATACATAGCAGCCGTCCTCCGGATCGTATACTTTGTACTTGCCACCGCTGTAACCGACACCGATACCGAAGTCGATATTAAGCCTCTTGGCAACGGGCAGCGAATAGCCGTATTCCAATCCGAAACCGTAGTTAAAATCGCTCAGGTAGCCCTTGCCGCCCGTTTCGAAGTCGTAGGTCAGCCCCTGCGCGTACACGCCCACATGATGTCCTTGCAAAGGCTTCTCGGCCGCCTTACTTCCGAAGTACTTGCGCACTTCCAACTCACCGCCGTAGATGCGCCAATAGCGGTGCTTTGAATCCTTGCTCCACCATGCGTACATCCAGTCGCCGCCGACGCTCCAGCCACCACTGAGATAGACCTCCAGTCCCACGTTCGGAACAAGGGCTGCATCATAGAGCAGGTTCGTCTTGGCGGCCATGTAGAACGGTTTCTTTTCCGCAGCTTCCTTGTCCGTGTTGTCCTGCGGAATCGTCTCGTCCTCCTTGTTATAAAGCGTGGCGGTCGTTTCAAGCTCCTTCCCGGCGGTGTCCACCGTGTCATCGGGGTTCATCACATTGTCGACTGCCTGTTCGGGTGCCGGCTTCAATTCGGCCTGTGCCGATTCGGGTTTGGGCTTCACGCGCTCGATGCGTTCCATCTCGCACACCACGAGTGCACCGCTGCGTAAGCTATCGAAGAGGTTCTCTTTCATATATTGCCATGCGCGACCGCCGGCAAGGTTCATGAGCTGTCGTTTACGTCCGTCCACCACCTTGCCTTCGCGTACCACCCACTCGGGAGTGTCGCGGATGATGGTGATCGCCTTGTCGCGCCAAGGGGCATCGGTTCGTCCGAGCTTTTCAGCCAGTTCGCTCCAGCCCTCTCCCTGCGGTTGGAGCGCAAAGATGCTGTCGGGCAGCGAGAGGTTGTCTTTTAAATAATCCCGTAAATCCTCACCGCGTTTCCGGGCGAGTTCCTTGTTGTACTTCGTGTTGCCATCGGGAGAGGCGGACGCTTGGATAAGGATGCGCCTGAGCACCACCGCCGGGTCGCTCCCCAGAGAACGGATGCTGTCGCCCAGTGCCGCAAGGTGCCGGTCGTTGTCCATGTAGGGAAGCTCCAGCCGTGCGCTTGCCGTGCGGTAGTAGATCGTGGTGCGGAGGCTATCCGACACGATTTCCGCTTGGGCGTTCCCGGCAAGCAGGGCCGCCAGCAACAGGGACGGAATGAATCTTTTTTTCATATCGTTTCTTTTTAAATTTTAGTTCTCGTTTCTCATGCGTTACCGCCTGTTTTAAACCAAGTATTCTATCTTATTGGTTTGCAATGTTTTACCCCCCCCAGTAGGTTGGTAGAAATTCTTCAGTTGCGGCATGGTCTTCGAGCGAAACACCCGACAGCCGCGACCGAAGCTCGTCCAGTATGTCCCGGAACACTCCGCATACCCGGCAGTTGTCCGCTTCGCACTGACACTGGACGTTCGGGAGTACCGTGCGGCAGCAGTCCATGCGGAAGGTTCCTTCCAGTGCGCGTACCACTTCCAGCATCGGTATTTCAGCGGGGTCGCGTGAGAGCATGTATCCCGGCTTCGGCCCTCCGACCCGTGAGTACAGGATGCCCGCCTGTACCAGTCGCAGTAACGCCGGCGAGAGGGCACGCACGTTGATGCGGTAACGTTCCGCTATCTCCGGGGCGTTGAGCCATACGCCGTAGTGCCATCCCCATGCGAGATAGCGGCAGGCGATCAGCCCGTATCGTGTGGGGTTCGTCAGCATGACCCGCCCCTTTCCTTCGTCATTTGTTTCATTTTATCGTCTCCTTATGTTTTCTTGCCTATTTGCCGTACATTTGCGAATAGTACGGCAAATACAACGATTCACCGTATTTGGATGGGAAAAAGAAACAGGATTTGCTTTCCTGTCTATTTTTTCGCTTTTCCATACATCTTGGTGGCACTTTAATGAGCGTCCCTTTCTTAGCAAGAAAGAGACATTACGGGAAATAAACTTATATAATTCTGTGATACAGGCGGTTGAAAATGTGTTTCACATCGCATGGAAAGAATAGAGGGCGGAAAGGCAGGAAGAAATATCAGGTGAAACAGAGAAAAAAGCGGAAGAAAATTTGCTGCAAATGTATGAAATATATACCTTTGCAGCGAAAAATATTACGGTGTTCACGTGACACGAAACGAATGTCTCTTTCTTGCTAAGAAAGGGACATTTTTCGTTTTCGGGAGTTTGGGAAACATGGGGATGTGTGTTCCCGTTTTCCATCGGTTGCGGTGAGCCGGATTCGGATTTTCGATGGCAACCGGACGGGATGTCCCTTTCCTTTCTTTTATGTTTGGGCTTCCGTAGCATACGGTCGTACATGCCGTCCACAGCAGTATCAACCTTCCGGCTACTGATACGGGAAAGGTAGATCTGCGTGGTACGTATCGAGGTGTGCCCCATGCACTGGCTGATCAGTTCCACAGGCTGGCTGTCTTCCAACATTAATGTTGCCCACGTGTGGCGCAGCACGTAGGTTGTAAGAGGTACGGAGAGTCCCACTTTCCGCCCTATCATACGGGCTGTACGATTGATTCGCCGCAAAGCGGATTCCTCCGGCAGCTCCTTTCCGGGACATCCTTTCCTTGCCTCGTGCAGGAAAGGGAAGACAAAGGGTGAATCTTCCAGGTGGTAACGTTCCATGATTTCTTCCAGTTCCGGCACTATCTCCACGTCAATAGACACGTCCGTCTTGCTGCGTCTATAACGGATATGCCCGTCCGTTACCATCCGCCACGTCAGTCCGTACACATCCTTGAACACCATCCCCCGTGCATAGAGGATGAACAGCAATACATCCAATGCCTCGCGCTGGTTCTCCGGTAATGTCTGCCTTAAGTCGGGCGAGAGCAGACGTTGCACCTCCTCTTTTCGGAGCGCACGTTTAGCAGGAAAGTATCCGCCGGTACGATGTCCGCCGAAAGGCTTCCCATCCGTGCCCTCGGAAGAAAGAGCCAACGCATGACCGTACACCGCCCGGAACGTACGCAGATAGAAGTCCGCCGTCTGAGGCTTGTCGGCATGACGCTTTTCCAACCATGCGGCATACTTGTCCGTCCAGCATTTTGTGATGTTTTCCATTGTCAGGCTTTCCCAACCATCACCGGCAAATTCCTTTACCTTATTTATACTGCTGCGGTAATTCTCCAGTGTCCGCACGCTACGTTGTCCTTTCAATGCTTCCAGTGTCCGATCCAACAATGGAGAAAGTAATGTTTCCTTTTTCCTGTCCATCATTATTCCTTGTTTTTTAGTTTACTATTTTTCGTATGATAATGGAAAAGAAGAAAAAAGAATTTTGATAATTGGGATATTTAACATTTCATTGTACGGACATGGCGATAGCCGCATCCATGATTTTACAGTCATGCGGTACAACCGGGAGACTGCAAGGCAGTTAATGGAAATTAACGGTTCCCCTTCAGGAACGTAAAATCACGATCCTGACAGTAAAAGAACAAACTAATATATTTATTTGAATAACCAGTAATGATAAATCAGGCGACTTCGGAGCTTAGGAAGCGGACGGTTTAGCGGCTTAATTGCCGTTAAACCGTCCGGTTTTCGTTTAACGAAAACACAACTTGCTGTCCGCAGGAGCGGACCATGTTTCTCCAATAATTATTGTGTATCAGACCATTGTGTGGCTATTTTCCTGTGGTTTGTGGGGCTTTTCCATCAGATATTTGCCGGCTGTTCTCCCCATTAAAGGATAGATATATCTCCATGACCATGTGACTTACGCCCATAATTCGGGGATAAGGAGGCGAATATACGGAAAATCTGCCCTTTACATGCCCTATTGTCCATTAATGGATTGCTACTTCTACACTTCTACAAATGGAGAAATGGACATGTAACCGTATATGCCTGATTGTTTTTTCTTCATTATCTCCATTAATGGATTGCTACTTCTACACTTCTACAAATGGAGAAATGGATATGTAGCTGTATACGCCTGATTGTTTTTTTATCGTCTCCATTAATGGATTGCTACTTCTACACATCTACAAATGGAGAATGACAGATAACCGTATAAGACTGATTGTTTTTTCATCGTCTCCATTAACGGATTGCTACTTCTACACATCCGCAAATGGAGAATGACAGGTAGTCGTGTGTGACTTGTGTTTTTTCTTTATAGTCTCCATTAATGGATTGATATTTATACACTTCTGCAAATGGAGCTTTTGAGATATCTGTATCCGGAAGGGTTCGTGCTCCCTTCGCTCCCGGCTATCCTTATTTTGATATCCGGCTATATCGTAATTCTGTGATAGCATTATCCGGATAGCGTATCATACGGCTATATACAAATGCTACACTATAATTCATGGTTGTGGTGGAGATGGCTCTTCCCATCCGGTAACCATGATGCCACGAGGAAAAAAGCGACAGCCGCGGAGAAAAAACGGACGGCAGGAACGATTACGGAATCAGGTAAATAGAAAGTCCGGTACATGCGAATCCAGGCGATCATCCCGGATGGTAACCTGTCAAAAAGGCTTTTGAGACATTTGAAATACCGATAATAAAAAAACGAGATCAGGTATACGGACGCTCTCATATACCCACGGCCTGCCATACGGCTGTTCCGATAATCATATATGGTATCCGTGCATCCCGCCATATCCTTATTCCGATAGAAGGGCGTATCGTTATCGTCGTATCTCCATGTCCGGTCATATGGCTATACGCGTATCCGGTGGTATATCGCCTTTCCCATCCGGGTCTGTCACGGGTTGGATTCGGATATTCCGGATAAGCTTTTAACCTGAGGGTAACCGGCCTGATGGTATAGGGACAAGAAGAGGTCCGTAATCGTGGCATTTACCCGGGTAGAGAAGCCACGTCTTTTTATTGCCGGACTTCCGGCATTGCCTTATCCATGCGTGAAGAGGAGTTTTTTTCTTTCATCGCAACGTTCCTCTCACATACCCCAAGGGGGGAGTGGATCCAGACCCGCCTCGGCTTTCTTTTTCCTTCCCATATGACAAAAACCGACTATCCATGACTATTCCTGACAGCGGGAAGACTACGCTTGTCCCGCATGATTTCACCCCATATATTTGCACCTGAATTTGACTTGCTAAAAGAAATGAGATACGGGATTGAAGCCGGCGCATTTAATATGGTACCGGTAAATATGTTTTTTAAACAATTTGCGATTATAGTACAAAAGTACTACTTTTGAATAAAATATAAAATCATGGGAAAATATACCGCATTGATTCAGAACCGGCGTTTCGTAACCGGGAAGGAGATGTTCCGCGACGTCGGGAACAGGAAGACCGTCTCCTCCCTGCTGTACAAGTACAGCAGGCGTAATTCCATTGTACGGATACGCAGGAACGTGTACCTGCCGACAAACCCTGTGGACGGTTTTGTCGACGAGAACAAATACGAGATAGGCTGCAATTCCGTTCCCGGCTCCTATCTCTCCTACCATTCGGCCATGGAATTCTACGGATTGCAGAACCAGGTCTGGAACAGGATATACCTGTCCTCGGCCAAACGTTTCCGCCCTTTTGAGTTCGAGTTCGTCGAATATATGTATGCCCCGGACAGGCACCGGGAAGGGATCGTGCGGCCGGCGGAACACGTGAGTGTCCGCGTCACCGACGTGGAACGTACCATACTCGACTGCATCGACCGGCCGGATCTTGCCGGCGGCCTGGAGGAGCTGGTCTACAACCTTGAACTGATAGGCACCGTGGATGAGGACAGGCTTCTGCGTTACCTGCCGTTATACGGCAAGTCGGTCATATATCAGAAAACCGGGTTCATCCTCTCGCTCTTCAAGGAGCGGATGGGACTGGGCGGGGAATTTTTCCAGACATGCGGTGAAAAGACAGGCAGGAGTGTACGTTACCTTACCGACAAGCGGGAGTCAAGGATATATATTCCCCGGTGGAGACTGTATGTCCCGCAGTATATCCTATCCTTAACCGAAAACTATTAGTGCCATGGATACATCGGATATTACGCGGTCATATATCATCGAGACAGCCCGGAAATACGGTTTTCAACGTGATACTCTGGAAAAGGTGATACGGCTTTACCAAATACTCAAGGATATGTCCGGAATCCCCTTGTTCAGGGACTGTTTTGCCCTGAAAGGCGGGACTGCCATCAATCTTGTCTGTTTCAACCTTCCCAGGCTTTCTGTTGACATAGACCTGGATTTCACCAGGTTCGGACGGATGCCGGAGCTCCTGCCATTGCGCAAGGAAATAAAATCGGCCCTGTTCGACCTTCTGCAATCCCGGGGCTATACTGTCGGCAAGCTGGGAAAGGAACTTCATACTCTGGACCAGTGGACATTCAATTACCGGAGTATCGCCGGTAATAATGACCACATAAAGATGGAACTGAATTACGGTATCAGGAATCACTTCCTGCCGGTGGTAAGCAAGGAAATCAATCTGGATATAGTTCCTGACGCCGGTATCAGATTCCCGACCCTGCATCCCTGCGAGCTGTTCACCACAAAAATAAACGCGCTGATAGAAAGGAGGGCCGTCCGGGACCTGTTCGATGTCTACTCACTCTCACAATCGAATATGCTTTCGACTCTCCGGGAAAGAGAGATGCTTAAAAAAGGAATTGTCTTCTATCAGACCATCGGGGTGGAAGGAACCGCCAGAAAAGAGATAGACCTGTCCGGCATCTGGACATCGAGCCTTCCAGAATCAGAAGCCAGCTGACGCCCCTGCTCCCTTCAGGAAAGAAATTCTTCCCTATAGATATTGCCAAGAGGAGTACCATGCAATATCTGACGTCCATACTCACCCTCTCGCCGCGGGAACGGGAATATATGGAAAGTTTCAGCAAGGGGATCTATAAGCCGGAACTCCTGCTCTCCGATCCGGAGATCATCCGGCGGATCACCGACCATCCGATGGCATTATGGAAAATTTCCCGGATAACAGCAGCCCCGGGCCTATCTAGCAGGCATCGCCAGATAAAAAGACGTGGCAGGAAGCTGTAAGTACCGGCAGATAACGGTTCGAACCGCGGACGTCTTCCTCCGTACCATATGACAAAAACGGACTATCCATGACTATTCCTGCCAGTGTACCGGTCCTGCCTGCTTCATGGTTTCTTCCCTTGTCTCCATTAACGGATTGCTACTTCTACACATCTGCAAATGGAGAAACGGGCATGTAGCCGTATACGTCTTATATTCTTCCCTTTCATATTCCCTATCAACGGATTGTCGTACTTTTACACTACCACAGACGGATAATTTTAAAATCCGTATCAGGGTGGATACGTGCTCCCACACCTGCCCATAAGGATTTAAAAGGATTGGTGGACAAGGATACTGAATTCCGCCCGTTCTTCCACGCCGCTACAGGCGGCGGGCCCCTGACGTCACTTCCGCATAGGAAGAACCGTCCGAACGGAACGGCATGTGTATCATAGCGATAACCGGCTTTGGATGACTATAAGTGACAGGTGGTTTCATTCCGTCCGGTCCTCTTCTTCCCTTATTTTGTATTCCGAGACAATACCGGTTGTGTAATTTAATAATTTAAGATTTTAAGATACGAACTCAGAAAAGGAAAAGAACAGACCTTCCTGAATCGGTGGAGAAGATATGCCATCAATCTGGAGGAATCCGATATCGACCGGTAGCGGATGTTAGGATACAGACACCTTAAATAAGGACTTTTAGCCTAAGATAAAGTAAGCTAATGGCATGATAATAAAGCTCTTATAATTACGAATTCTCCTATAGAAGCATTACCTTAGTAGTAGAATCATAAAGGAGGTAACAAGTTATGAACGAGCAAGTTAGAAGTATTTTAGCACAAGAGACAACGAAGACAAGCAAGATCCGTCAGCTGTACCTTCTGGGGGTTCCCCGCGCGGAAATCGCCAGAATGGTGACCAATGGTAATTACGGTTTTGTAGTGAACGCCCTGCGCCGGATGAGGGAACGTGAGGACGGTCTGAGTATCCATCCGGTGACAACGATGTTGGACTATACTTTCAACCGCAAGTTCGGTATCGAGATCGAGGCCTACAACTGCTCCCGTGAACGGCTCGCGCGCGAGCTCAGGGAGGCGGGGATCGAGGTTATGGTGGAAGGCTATAACCATACCACCTGTCCGTATTGGAAGCTCGTGACGGACAGCAGTATAAGCGGTAACGACACCTTCGAGCTGGTCAGTCCGATCCTGGTCGGTGAAGCCGGCCTGCGGGAACTGGAGAAGGTCTGCTGGATGCTCGACCTGTGTGACGTGAAGGTGAACGGGAGCTGCGGGCTTCACGTACATATCGATGCCGCCGGTTTCAACATGGAAACCTGGCGTAACCTGGCCCTGAGCTACAAGCACCTGGAACCGGTCATCGACAGGTTCATGCCGGCATCCCGTAGGGACAACTACTATTGCCGTGGATTGGGCCATGTCTCTGACGGGATGATACGTTCCGCCCGGACGGTGGACGAGCTGAA
>OFOK01001037.1_pt1 | contig 23467 bp, 20 predicted proteins | sample 1542001 | NCBI WGS metagenome assembly OFOK01 (sample SAMN04209242, study PRJEB22552) | human gut metagenome | biome: gut; material: feces | host: Homo sapiens | place: USA: Oklahoma
GGCCATGCCCGCCGTTTCTGCCGTATTTTACATATATTTTACTTTATCATAGCACGAACTGCGCCCCGGCGCAAATCCCGCTGAGCGCGCGCGGCAAAAAACGCCGGGGGCGCAAAGCCGATCGCACCCCCGGCGCGCCCGGCCGGAAAAAAGTTTACAATTATTTAAAAGGGAGAACGGTTGTATTCGCAATTTAAAAGGAGTATACTTGGCACCGTGGGCCGACCGACCGGTCGGTCGGAAAAATATGGAAGGGCCGCCGCCGGCTGCGGCAGGGCGGCCCGCACAGGGGAGAAAGCCGTACTTATGTCGAAATATTGCGTGAAAAAGCCGTTCACCGTGTTGGTGGCGGTGGTGATGGTGATTGTGCTGGGCGTGATCAGCTTTATGAACATGACCACCGACCTTTTGCCCGCCATGGAGCTGCCCTATGTGGTGGTGGTGACCACCTACCCCGGCGCCAGCCCTGAAAAGGTGGAAACCGCAGTAACCGCCACCCTGGAAGCGGGCCTGGGCACCGTGAACGGGGTGAGCAGCGTGACCAGCACCTCCAGCGAAAATGTGAGCATGGTGGTGCTGGAATTTGAAAACGGAACGAATATGGACAGCGCCATGGTGAACCTTTCCACCGCGCTGGACCAGGTGAAGGGCTATTTGCCCGACACCGCCCAGAACCCCATGCTGCTGCAGCTCTCGCCGGATATGCTGCCGGTCATGATTGCCAGCGCCGACATGGAGGGCATGGACATTTACCAGCTCACCGAGTTTGCGAACGAAAACCTGATCCCCGCGTTTGAGCGGCAGGCGGGTGTGGCAAGCGTGAGCGGCACGGGCCTGGTGGAGCGCAGCGTGGAGATCCGCCTGGACGAGGAGAAGATCGAGGGCATCAACACCAAGGTGCTGGCCGGTGTGAACGACAAGCTGGCCGACGCCAAGGCCGAGCTGGACAAGGCGCAGAGGGAGCTTGCGGACGGCAAGGCCGAGCTGCAGAGCGGCAAGACCGAGCTGGAGGACAAACAGGCCGAAACCGCCGACAAGCTGGCCGACGCCAGCGCCCAGCTGGATTCCGCCATCGCCCAGGCGCAGGCCCTTGCCAGCCAGGAAACGGCGCTGAACGCCAGCAAGGCTGCGCTGGAGATGGAATTGAAAATGATGCAGGAAGCGGCAGGACAAAATGCTGTTTTGCTTCAATTGGCGAATGGAATTGTAATGGCTGCGACTACCGAAATCCCTGGTGTGCAGCCGCCACCAGTGCCAAAACCGGACAATCTGGATGATGCTGCATGGACTGCGGCAAAAAGTGACGCCCCCAAGTTTATCGAAGAATATATTTCAGATGAAGTATGGAGTGTAGTGTGGGCCAGTGTGGCACAGGGGGCAGGGACTGCTTTACCTGATTCCATGAAACAAATGACACGCGCTAACTTCTTGACTACGCTTAATGCCCCCGCCCGCGTTGCTGAGATCGAAACCGAGCTGGCGAACCTCTCCACCGAGCTGGCCGCCGCCAAAATGATGAAGGAAAAGGCCCAGGAGGGCATCGACAAAGCGCAGGCCGCATACAAGGAGCTGGAGGCGGGCAAGATCAACGCCGCCGCGGGCTTTGGCAGCGGCGCGGCGCAGATGGCGGCCGCCGAGGCCAGCATTAAGCAGGGCGAGGAAACGCTCAAGAACGCGCGCGAACAGTTTGAGGACGCCCGCGAGGAGGCGCTGAAAAATGCCGACATGAGCCAGCTGCTCACCAAGGATATGGTGGCAAAGCTGGTGATGGCGCAGAACTTCGCCATGCCCGCCGGTTACCTGTACCAGGGCGAGGATCAGTATCTGCTGAAGGTGGGCGACGCGTTCGCCAGCCTGGAAGAGCTGGAAAACGCCATGCTGCTGCACATGGAGGCCGGCGGCGTGGGCGACGTGCGGCTTTCGGACGTTGCCACCGTGACCATGATCGACAACAGCGGCGAGAGCTATGCCCGGGTGAACGGCAACGTGGCGGTGGCCCTGAGCATCCAGAAAAGCTCCACCGCCTCCACCAGTGCGGTGTCCAAGGCGGCGAACGCCGCCATTGAGGAGCTGGAGGCAAAGTACCCCGGCCTGCGCATTACCCCGCTGATGGACCAGGGCGATTACATTAAAATGACCGTGAACACGGTGATCTCGAACCTTGCCTGGGGCGCGCTGCTGGCCATTCTGGTGCTGGCGCTGTTCCTGAAGGACCTGCGCCCCACCGGCGTGGTGGCGTTCAGCATCCCCATCAGCCTGATGTTCGCGGTGGTGCTGATGTATTTTTCCGGAGTTACCCTGAACATGATCAGCCTGTCCGGCCTGGCGCTGGGCGTGGGCATGCTGGTGGATAACTCGATTGTGGTCATGGAGAACATCTACCGCCTGCGGGGCGAGGGCATGCCCGCGGCCAAAGCGGCGGTGAAGGGCGCAAAGCAGGTGGCCGGGGCCATTGCGGCCTCCACCCTGACCACGGTGTGCGTGTTCCTGCCCATTGTGTTCACCAGCGGCATCACCCGCCAGCTGTTTGTGGACATGGGCCTGACCATCGCCTATTCGCTGGCCGCCAGCCTGATGGTGGCCCTGACGGTGGTGCCCGCGCTCAGCTCCACCTTGCTGCGCACGACCAGCGAGAAAGGGCACCCCTTGTTCGACAAGGTGCTTGTTCTCTATGAAAAGGCGCTGAGCTTCTGCCTGCGCTTCAAGGCGGTGCCCCTGGGCCTTGCCGTGGCGCTGCTGGGCGTGTGTGTGTGGCACACCGCCCAGATGGGTATGGAGTTCATGCCCAGCATGGGCGGCAACCAGGTAAGCGCCACCCTTAAGCTGCCGGAGGACACCCCCCGCGCCGACGCTTACGCCATGGCCGATGAGGCGATGAACCTGATGCTCACGGTGGACGGCGTGGAGACCGTGGGCGCCATGGAGGGCGGCGGCGGAATGATGAGCATGATGGGCGGAGGCGGCAGCAGCGGCAATAAGGTGGAGAGCGTGAGCTTTTACCTGCTGCTGAGCGAAAAGGCCGCGCAGAACAGCGCAGAGGCGGCAAAGCAGCTGGAAGCGCTTTCGGCCCGGCTGCCGGGCTGTGAGATCGAGGTGTCCACCTCCAACATGGATCTGTCGGCACTGGGGGGCAGCGGGCTGGAACTGATCGTGCGCGGCCGCGACCTGCAGACCCTGAACAGCATCACCCAGGATCTGATGGAGATGCTCTCCGGCGTGGAGGGGCTGGAAAACCCCTCCAACGGGCAGGAGGAGGGCGCGCCCCAGCTGCGGGTGGTCATTGACAAGGACGCCGCCATGCGCTATGGCCTGACCGTGGCCCAGATCTACAGCGAGCTGTCGGGCGCGCTGACCACCGAGACCACCTCCACCACCCTTACGGTGGGCCAGAGCGACTACGAGGTGAACGTGGTAGACGAGCGCAACCCCGTGGACCGCGACAACCTGATGAATTATGAATTTGAAACCAACGTGCAGAACGAGGACGGCGAAACCGTGACCGAGACCCACATCCTGGCCGACTTTGCCAGTCTGAAGAGCGATTTGAGCGTGGCCTCGGTGAGCCGCGAAAACCAGCAGCGCTACATGACCGTGACCGCGGCCACCGCCGAGGGCTATAACACCACCCTGATCGGCCGCCAGGTGGAAAAGCTGCTGGCCGATTATGAGGTGCCGGACGGCTACACCGTGGAGATCGGCGGCGAAACCCAGACCATTGCCGACGCCATGGGCGATCTGGTGCTCATGATCCTGCTGGCCGTGGTGTTTATCTACCTGATCATGGTGGCCCAGTTCCAAAGCCTGCTGTCGCCCTTTATCGTGATGTTCACCCTGCCCCTGGCCTTTACCGGCGGCCTGCTTGCGCTGTGGCTGGCGGGGCAGCCGCTCTCGGTGATTTCCATGCTGGGCTTTTTGATCCTGGCGGGCATTGTGGTGAACAACGGTATCGTGTTTGTGGATTATACCAACCAGCTGCGGCTGGCGGGCATGGAAAAGAGGGCGGCGCTGCTGCTTACGGGCAAGGCCCGCATCCGGCCTATCCTGATGACCGCCCTCACCACCATTCTGGCCATGAGCACGATGGTTTTCTCCAAGGGCATGGGGGCCGAGATGGCGCAGCCTATGGCGCTGGTAACCATCGGCGGCCTTGCCTATGCCACGCTGCTCACCCTGTTCGTGGTGCCGGTGCTGTATGACCTGCTGTTCCGCCGCCAGCTGGAAAACGTGGATGTGGGGGAGGACGACTGATGTATACCGAAAAACAGCAAAAAATATTCGGCGCCGTGCTGGACCTGGCAAAGCAGGGGGAGAACCTGTACACCGTGAAGGTGCAGGACATCGCCACTGCGGCCGGGGTGGGCAAGGGCACCCTGTACGAATATTTTGATTCCAAGGAAGAAATTCTGGTGCACACCATGCTCTGGTGCCTGGAAAACGAGTTGGACGCCCTAAAGGCTTCCATCGCGCCCGGCGGCAGCTTTGAGGAGGATCTGACGGAGCTGCAGCAGTGCGTGGCCGAATGCATGCGCCAGCGGGGCAGCATCTACCGGCTCATCATGAGCGGTTTTTCGTTCAGCGAGCTGCCGGGCCTTGCCGAAACCTATAAAGCGGAGGTGGGGCAGCGGCTGGCCGAGGGCAGGGCCGTTAAGGCTGCGCTGATCGCCAAAGGCAGGGCGGAGGGATGTATTTCGCCCGGCTGTTCGGACGATTACTGCCACTATGTGATCGATACAGCCCTTTGCAGCATGGCCTCGCCCCTGGGCACCTGCACCTGTGCCCAAGGCGGCCGTTACAGCCTGACCATGGTGCGCAAGGCCCTGGCCTGAAAAACGTTAAAAACGAGAGGGCGGCCCTTGACAGGGGCCGCCCCCTCGTTTACAATAGGATACATCCAATAAAAGGGAGTAGTTCGCGCCCCGTTCCGGCAGGAACGCGGCGTTGTGCGGTCCGTCATCCCGTCACGGGGCTGCCAGCCCCGGTACCGGGCCGCGCACGGGTGCCTTGGCCTTTCGGAACGAGACTTTTGTTGTGCTTTTGGGCACAATAAAAGTCTCGTTTTTTGTGCCTGCGCCGCAAAATAAGGGAGGAATGGATCGAATGATCTGGAATTGTGTGGTACTTTTGTTCGGCTTTGCGCTGCTGCTCAAGGGGGCGGACGCATTTGTGGACGGCTCCTCCGGCATCGCCCGCCTTTTGCGGGTGCCCGGGGTGGTGATCGGCCTCACCATCGTGGCCATCGGCACCAGCCTGCCCGAGGCGTCGGTGTCCATCACCGCGGGGCTTGTGGGGGCAAACGGCCTTTCCCTGGGAAATGTGATCGGCTCGAACATCTTCAATCTCATGGTGGTGGCCTGCCTGTGTGCGCTTATCATGACCTTTTCGCTGGAAAAGCAGCTGCTCACCCGGGATTTCCCGGTGTGCGTGGGGGCCAGCGTCCTGCTGGTGGTGTTTTTGCTGGACGGTGTGCTGGCCCGCTGGGAGGGCCTTGTGCTGCTGGCGGGAATCATAGCCTATATTGCATGGACGGTGGCGGCTACCCTGAAAAACCGCGCCGGCACCGAGCCCTGCACGGAGACCATCTCCCCGGTCAAATGCGTGGTGTTTATTGTGCTGGGGGCCGCGGCCATTATTTGGGGGGGCGACCTGGTGGTGAACAGCGCCAGCGCCATTGCCCGCACGCTGGGCCTCACCGAAACGCTCATCGGCCTCACCATCGTGGCGGTGGGTACCAGCCTGCCCGAACTGGCCACCAGCATTGTGGCGGCAAAAAAAGGGGAGAGCGGCCTTGCGCTGGGCAACGCCATCGGCTCCAGCACCTTCAACATCCTGTTCATTTTGGGCGCGTCCAGCGCGCTGAACCCCATCGAGGCGCCCGCGGGCATTTTGGTGGACGCCCTGATCCTTCTGGCGCTCACAGGCGCGCTTTTTGTGTGGTGCCGCATTAAAGGCCGCATGACAAAGCCCATGGGGGCGGCAGGGCTGGCGGCCTATCTCGCTTATATGGTATACCTGATTGTAAACGCATAAGCGGCGCCCCGGCATGGTTTCAAACTTCCCCGGCCAAGGCCAGAAAGGCCTCCATGGCCGGGGTTTTCCATTTTGCGGCGTGGCGGAACAGGCGGCTGGGCACCACCGCCGCAAACCCCTCCACCTGCAGCGGCACAAGCTCGCCCCGGGCCTGGGGCCCCTCCAGCAAAAAGCCGGGCAGCAGGGCCACGCCCAGCCCGCTCAGAGCAAACTTCAAAATGGCGGTGGTACTGTCGGTTTCCAAAAAAATATGGGGCTGCAGGCCCTGGCGCGCGCAAAAATTTTCAAACACGGCCCGGTAGGGGCAGCCCTGTTCAGTAAAAAGAAAGGGCATGCCCGAAAGCCTGGCGGGCGGCACGGGGCCGGGGCTGGCCCAGGAGCTGCCCGGCGCCGCGGCAAGCTGCAGCGGGTGGGCCCCGGAACAGCTTTGGGCCCAGCTGCCGGGGACCGGCCCCTCGCCCAAAAGCCATACAAGGTCCAGCCCGCCCGCGTTCAGCTGGCGGGCAAGCTGATTCCAGCCGCCGGTCTGCACCTCCAAATCCACCTGGGGATACCGCTCATGATAGCGGCGCAGCAGCTGCGGCAGCGGCCCACCGCACAGCGAGGTAAAAACCCCCAGCCGCAGCTTGCCCCGGGGCGGCCCAGGCTGCTGAACGGCAAGCTTTGCGTTTTCCGCCCCCCGCACCAGGGCGCGGGCGTGTTCCAGCAGAATTTCGCCGGCCGGGGTAAGGGCAATGCGCTTGCCCAGCCGGTCGAATAGGGGAAGGCCGAGCTCTTGTTCCAGCAGCTGGATTTGGGTGGTCACGGTGGACTGGGTATACCCAAGCTCTGCCGCCGCACGGGAAAAGCTGTGCAGGTCGGCCACCCGGATAAAGGTGTTCAGGTTGCGGAGCTCCATCTTGCAGCCTCTTTCTTGTATCGAAATAATTGAATGTTATTATATTATAATTCAATTTTACAAATTTTAAAAGAGGAAGTATACTGAAACCAGGATCAAATTCAGGAGGTACTTTGTATGAACGTGACCGTGATCGGCAGCCATCTTTGCCCCGATACCCTTTATGCGCTGTGCGAGTTGCGCAGAGCGAACGCGACCATCGAGTTCAAAAATCTGTCCGCCTCGCTGGCAGACCTGAAGGCCTATTTGGCCCTGCGCGAGAGCGAACCCCTGTACGACGCTGTGCGCCAGGGGGGCGGCATTGGCATTCCCTGCTTTGTGCTGGAAAACGGGGAAAAAACGCTGGATCTGGGCAAGGTGCTGGCCGGCTGCTGAGCGGCCGGCAAAACCCGCGCAGGCCCGGAACACCATTTAAAAGGAAGAAGGGGCCCCGGCCGTTTTTGGCCGGGGCCCCTTCTCCCTTTTTCGCCCTGGTGGGGCGGAGGTGCTGAAAAAACCACAGAGATGCAAAACTGTGCGGCCCTGGCGGTGCCGCGGGCGATCTGGGCCCGCTACAGCTCCACCCGCACCGGCTGGTCCAGCGCCATGCTTTTGGGCGTGACGCGGCAATCGTATGCCAGCAGCTGCACCCCCGCTGCCACGGCCCGGCGAAGCGCCTGGCCGAACGCGGGGTGGGTGGCCCAGTTGGGGCCAAAGGTGTGGGGGCCTTTCATCTGGATCACGATGAGCACACAGCAGCGCCAGCCCTGGCCGGCCAGGGCGGCGAGCTCGTTCACGTGCTTCAGGCCGCGCAGGGTTGGCGCGTCGGGGAAGCGGGCGTACCCCTCCGTTTCCAGGGTGCAGCCCTTTACCTCCACCAGCATTTTTTGCCCTGCCTGTTCCGCGTAAAAATCAAAGCGGGAATCCCCCAGCTTATACTCGGCCCGAAGCGCGCCCAGCGGGCCAAGGCCGCCCGCGGCCAGCCACTCCTTTGCGGCGGCATTGGGGGCGGCGGAATCCATGTTCACCAGCAGGGAACCCTTTTCCACCGCCACCAGGTCACAGGGGGTCTTGCGGGCCGGGTTTTCGCTGCGCTCCAGATATACCCGCGCGCCGGGCACCAAAAGCTCGGCGCAGCGACCGGTGTTTTTTACATGCACGGCGAACGGTTCGCCTTTGCCGCGCACCGTTGCCACAAAGCGGTTGGGGCGCGCCAGAAATGTGGCCGGCTCGATGTGGGAATACTGCATTTTTGCGTCCTTTCAGGGGTCGAAAAGACCCGGAAATTGGCTTTTTCAGCGGTTTTGCTTGACGTATTCTACAGGAATGCTATAATTTTACCAAAGCATACCGAAACCGGCCGCACCGGCCGGCGCACCGGCGTATGCGGAGGGTTTTGCACACTGAAAAGGAGAGGTAAAAACAATGAAAAAGAGCAGCGAGCAAACTGTGATCAGTGCAGATAAATATTACACCATCACCGCCGCAAATGGCAAGGTGGTAGAGGTGGCCGATTTCAACCCCGAGAACGGCGCCGCCATCCAGCTGTGGGACTATGCGGGTGAGGACTGGCAGCAGTGGAGCTTTGTGCGCGCGGGCGACGGGGTGTACCGCATCTGCAACAAGTTCACCGGCAAGATGCTGGACCTGATCGCCGGCGGCGTGGTGGACGGCACCTGGGTGCACCAGTGGGAGGGCGCCAGCGGTTCCAGCCAGCTGTGGGTGCTGGAATCCACCGGCGACGGCCGCGTGAAAATCCGCTCGAACCTTTCGGGCAAATGCCTGGACGTGGTGGGCATGAACCAGGAGAACGGCGCGCGCCTGCAGATCTGGCAGGACGTGAACGGCGAGAACCAGATCTGGCTGGTGCAGGAGGCAAAGGCTGTGAAGAAAGCCGCCCGCGCCAAAAAAGCCGAAGCCGCGCCGAAAGCCGCCGCCAAAAAGGCTGCTGAGCCCGCAAAAGCCGAAGCAAAGCCTGCTGCCAAAAAGCCGGGCCGCAAGCCCGCCGCCAAGAAGGCCGCGCCCAAAGCCGAGCTGGTAAAGCCCGCCGAGACCACCAAGGCGCTGGCCGAGCAGCCCAAGACCACCAAGGCGCTGACTGAAAAGAAAGCCGCCCCCGCCAAGAAGGCCGCGCCTGCTAAAAAGGCGGAAACCGCCAAGAAAGCGGAGCCTGCCAAAAAAGCTGCGCCCGCCAAGAAGACCGACAAAGAATAACAAAAGCGGGGCCGGCCCGTTGCCGCCGGACCTTCTTTGGATAAAATTACGAACGGCCGCCATTCCTTTGAGGAATGGCGGCCGTTCTTCTGTTCCGCCCGCTTGACCGCGCTGAGCAGCGGCAGGACGGGCGGAACTTCCTTACGGTTTTTCTTGCTTTATGTATGCCCGGATGAATTTTTCCGAGGGGGAGTAGAGCTTTTGGGGCAGGGCATCCAGCGAAAACCATTCCCAGGCGTCCTGCTTGTCCGGCTCCATCACCCTGGCCTCTCCCGCGTGAGCCCTGGCGATTACCTGGAGGGTTACAAAATGTTTATGGGGCTGGATATCGTCGGCCGCGCTGAAGACCTGAAGGTCCCAAATTGTAAGGCCGGTTTCCTCCCGGACCTCCCGGGCCGCCCCTTCAAAGATCGTTTCGTGGTATTCCTGCTTGCCCCCCGGCAGGCACCAGCTGCCCGGCTCGTAAATGCCGCCGGTGTCGGGCCCGTTTACAACGCGATGCCCCAAAAGGATCTTGTTTTCTTTTAGGATCATTACCCCAATGCCCACTTTTATAAAAGGCTCCACAAAATCACCCCAAACTTTGATCAGATGTGCCTACCACAGAAAAACAGGCGGCTTTTCTACAGTCTAATTCCAGCGGGTGTAAATGTCAAACCAGATGTTTTGCACAGGGGGCTGTTAAGCAGCCGCTTTTGGCTTTTTGCACCCCTTATGTGACTTTGCCACAGTAAGTTGGCGCAAACCCGCATATAATAAAAACTATTCCCCCTTTTACAGGGGCATCCCAACAAAAAGGAGGCCTGTTTTATGGGCTTTACCGTTGAAACCGGGGTTTCGGCCCTTACTGTTTTTGTGCAGGGGCTGCTGAGCTTTTTTTCCCCGTGTGTGCTGCCGCTGGTGCCGCTGTACCTGGGGTATCTGGCCGGGGGAGCGGCCGCCGGAGATCTGACCGACCGGCAGCGCCGCCGGGTTACAATGCGCAATACGGTGTTCTTTGTGATCGGCGTGAGCTTTGCGTTTTTCCTTCTGGGGCTGGGTTTTACCAGCCTGGGGCGCTTTTTGAGCGGCAACCGCGCCATGGTGGCCCGCATTGGGGGCATCCTGATTATGCTGCTGGGCCTGGTGCAGCTGGGCTTTTTGAGCTCGAAATTCATGCAGCGCGAGTGGCGGCTGCCCTTTAACCTGCAAAAATGGGGCATGAACCCGCTCACCGCGCTGCTGCTGGGGTTCACCTTCAGCTTTGCCTGGACCCCCTGTGTGGGCCCGGCGCTCACCAGCGTGCTGCTGATGGCGGGCTCGGCCGCCACCCGCGGTATGGGCTTTGTGCTGATCGGGGTGTACACCCTGGGCTTTATTCTGCCCTTTTTGGCGGTAGGCATGTTCACCAGCCAGGTGCTGGGCTTTTTCAAGCGGCACACCAATTGGGTTCGCTGGACAGCCAAGGCCGGGGGCGTGCTGCTGATCGTGATGGGCCTGATGATGTTTACCGGCTGGATGAACGGGTTCACGGGGTATCTGTCCGGTCTTGGGGGCGCGGGGGGCGGCCCTGGCGCAAGCCAAAGCGCCCCGGCTCCCACCGAGGCCCCGCCCGCTTCCGGCAGCGGGGCGCCGGGCGAGGCGGACGCTTCTTCCCCGGGCAGCTCTCCGGCAGGCAGCGGGGCCGCCCCGGGCAGCAGTTCGGCCGCCGAGCTTCCCCCTGCGCCGGATTTCACCCTGGTGGACCAGAACGGCGAAACCCACACCCTGTCCGACTACCAGGGCAAGGTGGTGTTCCTGAACTTTTGGGCTACCTGGTGCGGCCCCTGCCAGCGCGAGATGCCCGAGATCGAGCAGCTTTACCTGGACAGCGGCGGCAACGCGGAGGATCTGGTGGTGCTGGGGGTGGCAAACCCCAAAAGTGCGGATTACCCCAACGCGGTGGACAACAAGACCGCCGAGGAGATCACCAAATTTTTGGCCGACGGCGGCTACACCTACCCGGTGGTGATGGATGTGACGGGCGATTTGTTCCGCCAGTACGGCATCAGCGCCTACCCCACCACCTTTATGATCGACGCCCAGGGCAGCGTGTTCGGCTACATCCAGGGCAGCCTGACCCGCGATATCATGGACAGCATTGTGGAACAGACAAAAAGCGGCGTGCGCGCCCAATAAAAAGCAGAGCGGCGCCCCGGCTGTGGAAAAGCTTCACAGCCGGGGCGCCGCTTTGTTCAAAGGGCAAAAGCGCGGTCAGATCACATGGTAGCGCTGCATGAGCTCCTCGATGACAGTGCCGTGCATCTTTTTGAGCGCCTTGTTCATCACAAAACGCAGCATGAAGGGGAGTTTCATGTCGGTGATCTTTTTGCCGTCGCGCATTTTTACGGTGGCGTCCAGCAGGGCGCGCACATCATACACGCTGCCCCACACCTCGGGTACGCCGCGGTCCACATCCAAAAGGGTGTAGACCGCCTCCATGGCCGTGCGCACGGAATACTCGGTGGTGAACACAGTGTCGCGCACGGTGTCGGCAAACTGGCCCAGGAAGGCAAAGTTCACGCAGCCCTCAGGCACCACCTGGGGCCGGTCGCCCTTGGTGCGGGGCATGAAGAACGCGGTGATGTAGGGCATCATGCAGGGGATGCAGTGGGCCGAATTGCGGGCCATGTCCGGGATGTCCTGCACCGGAACGCCCAGGTGGTAGAGCCATTCCTGGGTGATCTCAAAGCCGGTGCACTCCCGCATGGGCTTTTTCACATAGTCGCCGGGAACATCAGTGAACAGGCCGTACACCCACACCACCAGCTGATCCTTGGGCTGGTCCTTGAAATGGGGCTGGCGGTTCACGGTCCAGCTCATGAGCCACTTGGAATCGCGGCAGGTCACGATGCCGCCGGTCACCACCTTGCCGCTGAAGGGGTCGCGCTGGCAGATCTTCTGGATGTAAGGCGGGATGCGGCCGTCCAGGGTGGTCACGGTGGCCGACTCCCAGTTAGTGGCGGGCAAATTGGTGCAGAATTTGTCCGGGCGGCCAAAGGCGGGATCCTGCCTGGCAATGTTGCGCCAGAGCTGCCAGCAGCCGCCCTGGCCGGGCTTTGTGTTCAGCACGGGGGCGTGGTCGTCGTCGCCCAGGGACGAGTTTTCGGTGCAGCTGCCGTTGGTCACGAACACCAGGTCGTTTTCGGTGAGGGGCAGGGTCTTTGCCTGGCCGTTCTGTTCCAGCACCAGCTGGGCGGCCACCTTTTTGGCGCCGCGCTTTTCAAACAGCACATTGGTCACGCGGGTGTTGTATACAAAATTCACGCCGTGTTTTTCCAGGTATTCCACCATGGGCAGGATCAGCGATTCGTACTGGTTGTACTTGGTGAATTTCAGGGCCGAGAGGTCCGGCAGGCCGCCGATGTGGTGGATGAACCGCTGCACATACAGCTTCATCTCCAGCGCGCTGTGCCAGTCCTCAAAGGCGAACATGCTGCGCCAGTACAGCCAGAAGTTGGACTTGAAGAATTCCTCGCCCAGCACGTCGCTGATCTTTTTGTCGTACAGGTCCTCGTCTTTGGTAAAGAACAGCTGCATCAGCTCCATACAGGCCTTGTCGCTCATGGCGAATTGTTTGTCGGTGTGGGCGTCCTGGCCGCGGCGCTCGGTGACCCGCATCAGCGAATAGTTGGGGTCGGCCTTGTTCAGCCAGTAGTATTCGTCCAGCACGCTCACATCCGGGGTTTCGAGCGAGGGGATGGAGCGGAACAGGTCCCACAGGCACTCAAAATGGTTCTCCATCTCGCGGCCGCCCCGGATGATGAAGCCCTTGGTGGGGTCGCAGATGCCGTCGCAGGCGCCGCCGGGCAGGGGCAGCTCTTCCAGGATGTGGATGCGCTCGCCCTTCATCTGGCCGTCGCGCACCAAAAAGCAGGCGGCGGCCAGGCTGGCCAGGCCCGCGCCCACAAGGTAGGCCGATTTTTCGTCCACGCCCGCGGGCTTTAAGGGGCGGGCAAACGCTTCGTAATTGCCGTTGCTGTAATACATACTTGTTACCTCCCATGTTTGGCGGGGCTTTTGAGCCACCGGTTTTTCCCTATGGCCCCATGATAGCCCGCGGCCGGGCGCGGCGCAATGAACAAGGGCGGGCGCCTGTCGAAAAATGCTACAGGCGGGGCCGGCCGTAGCATTTTTCGACAGAACGGCCGGTCTGTAAAAGGGAAGAGAGGATTGACAAATAGGACTGACCTATTATATAATTGGGTTAGTCCTATTTCCGCAGGGAGGTGATTTACTGGAAACGGGCAAAAAGAGAGGCCCCAAGACGGATAATCCCAAACCGTATAAAATAGGCGTAAAGATCGATGCAAAGTCGAAAAAAATACTTGACGCCTATTGTGAACAAGAAACGGTATCTGCTGCCGAAGCAGTAAGACGAGGGATATCCCGACTGGAACCCGACCTCAAAAAATAAAGGAAGCGGCGTCCTCCCAACAAGAAAACACGCCGCTTCCCCAGCCCGCATATGCCCGAAGGCAGATGCAGCGTAAATATTATACCATGCGCTGCAGACCCTTTCAAGCAATGTGGGGCGATCGACTGAAAGGAAGCGTGTTTATGATTATCCGGCAGCTAAAGGAAACGCAGTTTGAGCATCTCCACAACGCTTTGATCATGAAAGCCCACGCCGAGCCGTTGGACGCGAGCTATACTGTAAACATGACCATCAACGGCGCGGAATATGCTGTTAAGGTGCAACCGGAGCAGCACAACAAAATGGCGGTGCTGCAGGCCCTGCGCATCTTCCGTGAGGAATATGGGCCCAACTTTGAGCTCATCACCAACGGAACTGTATTATCCGCACTTTTGGAAATCCTGATTTACCAAGGGGGGCATTAACAGGCGGCGCTCTTAGCGTTCCGCAAATCCCTGCAAAAGCGCGGCAGGGCTGCCCCAAAAGGAGGAGTGCCCAAAAAGAAAAACAAGGTCGGGCTGCATCCCTTTGGGGAGTCAGCCCGACCTTGTTTATATGGAAGCAATTTGCAGGGGAAAAGCCGCAGTGGAAAACAAAGGCCGGCAGGGCAGGGAAAACCGGCAGCTGCGTTTTTGGAAAGGGCGAAGCGGCTTTTTACTTGACCCGGAAGGTCCGGGGGGCCAGCCGATAAACGAGCGCCAGCGCGCCGGCGATATAAAGAACGGTAAAGCCCAGCACCGCCAGGGTAAAGGCGAGGCCCCCCACCTTGATCTGCAGGCACAAAAAGCACAGGGTATACATGAACAGGTTCACGGCCGAGTAAAAGGGGTTTTTTACCTTCAGGCTTTCGGAATAGGGCTGGAAGATATAGTACAGGCACAGATGGTGCGCGGTGAACAGCACCGACAGCAGCAGCACCGCCGCGCAGAAGAGCAGAAAGTCCGCCGCCAGGAGCGGCGCGCCGCACAAAAGGCAGAAGCCCGCGGCCGCAAGGCACACGGCCGCCGCAATGGCCAGGTCGTAGAGGGCGACGCGGACCAGGCGGATCCGGAAATTTTTCAGGATCGTTTGAGGGCGGCGGTACCAGGCATAGCGCAGCATATCCTTATCGCAGTTGTAGAACATGGCGCGGCCCGCCTTGTCGGCCACGGTCATGAAATACATGATATAGATAAACAGCGGAAGCCGGGCGGCAAGGTTCCGGCTGAGCTGCACCGCCGCGCCCCGGTTTACAAAAAAGAATACCACGCCCGCCGCGAACAGCGCCCCGGCCGCGGCCAGCCGGTAGTACACCGGCTTTACCAGCTGCCGCCGGTGCCGGGCAAAGAAGAGGGCGTTCAGGTACGAGTAGCCCCGCAGCGCCCGGAGCTTGGCCTCCTTTGCGCGGGGCACAGCCGCATCTTTTTCCTGCATCTCCACCTCTTTTACGGCGGTGGCGGAGGACGAGGACTTGAGCATGGTGGCGAGCAGGAAATTGAGGTCGATGGAGCGGTGGAACTTGCTCTCGTAGCCGCGGTAGCCCAGGGTGATATACCACAGCGCCGCCCCGCCCGAAAGCGTGTACAGCGCCGCGCATGCCGGGTGCAGCAGCACCGCCGCCAGCGGCCAGCCCCCGCCCAGCGCAAGGGGGAGATAGGCCCCCGCAAGCCCGAGCGCGATCATGGCCCAGCTGTATGCCATGCTGCGCGAGATCACCCTGCCGGTGCGGTCGAACACGAACAGCTGGAATGCCTCGCCCAGCATGCGGAAGGAAAGCAGCATCAGCCAGGCAAAAAAGCCCTGCAAAAGCGTTCCGCCAAGCAGGCGGGCAAACACCAGCAGCCAGGGCAGGTAGTACGCAAAGAACGGCAGATATTTAAAGGCCAGGTAGCCCTGCACATAGCTGCGCGCATTGAGGCGCATGTGCTTGATGCAGACGACCTTGTCGCGGGTGACGGTGAAGATCTGGCTGTCGCCGAAGGCGCCCAGCACACAGTTCAGGAAGAACAGGATCTGCACCATGGCGGCGGCGCCCTGGCCCTGGGCCACCCGCCCCCCGGCCAGCGCGGGCAGCAGGGGCAGCACCACAAAGACCAGCAGGTAAAGGGGCTTTGCGCAAAAATCGGCGAGCTGGCGCAGGATTACCGCGGCCACCGTGAGCCCTTTTTTGAGCCCATAGCGGGAATAGATATCCTCCGGCAGAAGGCGGCCGATCAGCCAGAGCCGTTTGAAATAGTAGCAGAAGGCGTTTACCCCCAGGGCGGCCTTCATGCCGGCGATCTGCTTCAGGGTGTCAATCATGGTGTTCCTCGTCTTTCAGCATCCCGATGATCTCGGCCTCAAAATCCCCGCTTTTCAGGGTTTGGCTGTCCACCTGCCGCAGGCGCCCATCGCTCAGCACCGCGATCTCGTCGCACAGGTCGGTGGCCAACTGCAGAATGTGGGTGGAAAAAATGATCACGTGGTCCTGCCGCAGCTCCCGCAGCAGCTGCTTGATCTCCAGCGCCACCACCACGTCGAAGGAGGTCAGCGGTTCGTCCAGCAGGATCACCGGCGGCCGGGCAACAATGAACAGGAGCATCTGCACCTTGTTTTTCATGCCGTGGGAGTAGCCCTTGATCAACCGGTGCCGGTCCTCTTTGTTGATGTTTACCAGATCAAAATAGTCGTCGATGGTGCGGTCCGGGGAGACCTTATCCCGGTTTACGTCCATGTAAAAGCGCAGAAATTCATAGCCGGTCAAAAAATCCGGCAGCACCGGGGTGGAGAACACGTACCCCACCTGTTCCGGGGCCAGGGGGCGCCCGCCGCCCTCGTCCAGGATCAAGGCGCTGCCGCCGTCCGGGGTGACTTCGTCGGTCAGGCAGTTGAACAGGGTGGTTTTGCCCGCGCCGTTGCGGCCCAGCAGGCCGTAGATCTTGCCCTTTTCAAAAGTGAAGGTGCAGTCTTTCAGCACCTGTTTGGAGCCGTAGCTTTTTTGGATTCCGTTCAATTGCAGTTTCATGCGGTCCTCCTTCATGGGGTGCAGGCACCCACAAGCGCAAAAAGGCACGGCCCCACCCTTAAAAAGCGTGCAGGCTGTGCCTTTTGGTTCGTTCGTTTTAACATTTTGCGGGGAGCAGCGTCGCTGGGGGCGTTGTCCATAGAAAAGGGGTCTCCTTTGCGGTGCGGATTTGCTGCCCATTATAGCCGGTTCGACCCCATAAAGCAAGGGCTGCGGCGCGATTTTACAAAGTTTTTACCTGGCGCGGCCCCCAAAAACAGCGGCCGGCCTGATTTTGCGAGCAAGGGGGCAAAACAGGGCGATAACGGCACGCCGCGCCCGCCGCAGGCGCAGCCACCGGGCCATTTGCGCAAAAACCGCGCGGCATCGCCTTTTTTGCGGCTTGCGCCGGGGCGGGGCAGCCTGCTACAATTCCAGTGTAATAATTTTACATTGCGGGAGGTATCCATGCAGGACGACGCCGATGGCGACGCTGCCCCTTATCACAGTACCACAAACGTTTAAAAGCATTGCTGCGCTCTTTTTATGCGGGAGCGGCGGCAATGCTTTTTTGTGTTTAGGCCCCCGGCCGGCGCACACAGCGCCGCTTAAAATACAGTTTGATGAAAGAAAGGAACCACCCTGCCATGCAAAGCGAAACAATCCCGCTGCTCGTTATTGTTCTTTGTGTTATTTTGTCCGCCTATTTTTCTGCCACTGAAACCGCGTTTTCCTCGCTCAGCCGCATCAAGCTCAAAAGCCTGGCCGACAAGGGCGATAAGCGGGCTGGGCTGGTGCTGCGCCTGGCGGAAAACTACGACGCGCTGCTCTCCACCATTTTGATCGGCAACAATATTGTGAACATCGCCTCGGCCTCGCTGGCCACCGTGCTGTTCGTGCGGTTTTTGGGCGAGGAGAACGGGCCGGGCGTTTCCACCCTTGTTACCACCGTGGTGGTGCTGATCTTTGGCGAGGTTTCGCCCAAAAGCATCGCCAAGGAATCGCCCGAGCGGTTCGCCATGTTCTCGGCCCCGCTGCTGCGCGGGTTCATTTTCTGCCTGACCCCGGTGAATTTTTTGTTCCGGCAGTGGAAAAAGCTTCTCTCGCTGGTCTTTAAGCCTGCCGGAAACGGCGCCATCACGGAGGAAGAGCTGCTCACCTTTGTGGAAGAGGTACAGCAGGGGGGCGGCATCGACGAGCAGGAGGGGGCGCTGATCCGCAGCGCCATCGAATTTTCCGAGCGCCGGGCCGACGAAATCATGACCCCGCGCCCGGACGTGGTGGGCGTTCCGGCCGCCGCCGCAAAAGAGGAGATCGCTGCGGTTTTTGCAAAGACGGGCTTTTCCCGCCTGCCGGTTTACAGCGGCAGCCTGGACCACATCAGCGGCGTGATCTGCCAAAAGGATTTTCACCACACGGTATACCACACCGACGCGGCGGTGGCCGATATTGTGCGGCCGGTGCTGTTCTGCCCGGAAAACCAAAGGATCGGCCGCCTGCTTAAAAACCTGCAAAAGGGCAAGCTGCACCTGGCCGTGGTGGTGGATGAATTTGGCGGTACCTGCGGCATTGTGACACTGGAGGACGTGCTGGAAGAGCTGGTGGGCGAGATATGGGACGAACATGACCAGGTGGTGCAGCAGATCGCCCAGACCACCCCGGGCGAGTACACGGTGCTGGGCAGCGCGCACGTGGCCGACCTGTTTGCGCTTTTGGGCCGGGAGCGGCAGTTCAGCATGGTCACGGTCAGCGGGTGGATCGTGGAAACGCTGGGCAGCCTGCCGGCGCAGGGCGACACGTTTGAAGCGCACGGCCTGCGGGTCACGGTGCTTTCTACCCTGGGCCGCCGGGTGGAAAAGGCCCGGGTGGAGGTGCTGGAAGAGCCAAAGGCGGAGCAATAAAAGCGGCGCAGAGAGGCGGCCCGTTGTTCACGCCTCGGGCAGGTTGGGGCGGTCCTGGTCGCCGTCGGCCCGGAACATCACGAACTGTTCGGGGGCGCTGGTGAAATAGTAATAATCGGTGTTTTCGAAAAGGGGCGGGGTGAGGTAATTGGGCAGTATGTCGGGGCTGCCCTCGGCCCGCTCGCAAAAGCCCGCGGCCTTCAGCACCGCGGCGGGCAGCCCGGCGCAGTAAAGCTCGGCATATTCGGCGCCGCTGGCGAGGAGCAGCCGGTCGATGGCCTTTCCAAGGCGGGGAAGGACTTCGTCGCGGCCGATGTAATCGGCAATGCGCAGCACCTTGCCGCGGCCGCCGTCCACCACGCGGCACACAAGGTAGGCCAGCAGCGCGCCGCTGTGCCGGGCGGCGTACACCTGATAAGCAAGGTGGGGGAATGCAAAATACCGCCGGGCCAGATACCACACGTCTTTTTTGGGGGTGTGGGGCGTTTCGGGCAGGCCCAGGGCGGCCAGCGCGCTGGGGCCGGGCACCGGCTCCAGCGCAAGGTCGCCGCCCACCGGCAGGATCGCCGGGGCCTGCACCTGCGCCAGCTGATACCGGGGCAGGGGGGCCAGGCGGTAGAAATGGCCCATGCGGCCGGCGTGCCAGCCCAAAAAGCGGTAAAGGGCCATTGTTTTGGGGCGGATGTTGTTGCAGGCCAGAACGCCCGCGCCTGCCAGGCGGGGCAGCGCGTCCATCAGTGCAAGCCCCGCGCCGTTCGCGCCCTTTTTGGCCACCCACACCGACGCCCAGAGATCCGGCCGGGGGCCCTGCGAGGCGCGGATGTAGCCCACAACCGCCAGCCATTCGCCGCCCTGCTCGGCCAGGGCGAACTGCAGCCCCTGGCCGCTGCGGTAATAAAAATCGAAGAACTCGGGCCGGTTGACCACGGGCAGCTTCCAGTCAAAGTGCAGGTTTATAAATTCCACCACCCGGCCGGCCTCTTCGGGCTTTGCCAACCGGAACGAGGGCCCGCCGCTCACAGGGCGCTGCCCCCGGTGATGGGCAGGGTGACGCCGGTGATAAAGCCCGCTTCCTCGCCCAGCAAAAACGCCATGGCGGGCACCACGTCGGCCGGGCGGGCGTTGCGGCCCATGGGGTTTGCCTCGGCGGAGGCCTGCACGATCAGGTCGCTGGTATCGGCCAAAAACTTTGTTTCCATCATGCTGGGGGCCACGCAGTTCACGGTCACGCCGAAGGACGCATAGTCTGCCGCGAGGCTTTTGGCAAGGCCGGAAAGCGCGCTTTTTGCCATGATGTAGGCGGCGGTGTTTTTTGGGGGAAGCCCCAGCAGGTAGCTGGTGAGCATAAACAGCACCCGGCCCTTTTTGGCCTTTGCCATGGCGGGCAAAAACGCCTTGCACAGCGCCACGGCGCTGCGCACCTGCACACTGAGATCCAGCTCGAAACGGGCTTCGTCGAAATTTTTGAACTTGGCGTTCACCACCCGCAGCGCAGGCAGATGCACAAAATGGGTGGGGGCGGGGCAGGTGGCCTTTACGTCACAGATAAAGGCTTCCAGCGCCTTCTCGCTGGTAAGGTCCACGTCGTAGGTGCGCACGGCGCCCGGGTGGGCTTTGCACACCGCCGCAAGGCCGGAAAGATCGCCCGCGCCCTGCGCGATAAAAAGATCCCCCTCGGCATACAGCCGTTCGATCAGCGCGCAGCCCACGTCGCTGGAGGCGCCGGTGATGAGATAAACGTTGCCCATGTGAAAAAACTCCTTTATTTTGCCACGCCGGCCCTGATGAGCCCGCGGGTCACTTTTTTGCCCTGCTGGTTGGTGATGACCGCCTTGATGGTAACTTCGCCGAAGGTCTCGTTCACTTCCTCCACGCGGCCGGCCACGGTGAGGGTATCGCCGATGAAGATGGGCTTTGCAAACTTGGCCTCCACGCTGTGCAGAAGGCAGTGCTCGCCCGGCAGCCAGACCCCCGCCAGGGTGGAAAAAAAGCTCGCCCCCAGCATGCCGTACACCACCCGGCCGGGGTAGCCCCGCCCGGAGGCGTATTCCTCGCTCATGTGGATGGGGCTGCAATCGCCGGTGAGGGCGCAGAAGGCGTCCATCATGGCGGCGGTCACGGTCACGGTGAACTGTTCGGTCATGCCGGGCGCCAGCTCGGCCAGGGTATAATGGTTCATTCGGAGCCTCCTTGTGTGCGGCAGAAAAAGCGGGGCCGGGCCTTTGGCCCAGCCCCGCGCGGTCGCTTTGGTTCAGGCGCTCAGCCGCTCGATCAGATCCAGCAGGTCGCCCACGTTCTTGAGATCCCGCACATCGTCCAGCCGGAACTTCAGGCCAAACTTCTTTTCCATGGCGGTGAGCAGGTTGATCTGCTCCAGGCTGTCCCAGTCCTCGATGTCGTCGGCGCAAGTCTCGCGGGTGATCACCAGCTCCTCGTCGTCGAAATTATCGCGGAAAATATCCTGCACCGCTTCAAAAATGCCTTGTTTTTCCATCTCAAAAGCTCCTTATACCTGTTCGATTTCCATCACGCCGCACTGGGGCTGGTACCCTGCAAGGTCCGTGAACTCAAACACGGCGTTCCCGGCCTCGTCCCCGGCGGTTTTTACAAAGCCGATTGTAGCATAAAAATCCTTTACAAGCAAGTTTTTGGCGGTGGGATAATAGTGCCCCACGATCTTTTTGACCCCGGCGGCCCGAGCGGCGGCCACCAGCTGGTCGAACATGGCGTGTTCCAGCCGGCGCTTGAAGGTGCGGCAGCTCATGACCCACAGCTCGATGTCCAGCGTTTCGCCCCGGACCCGGCCGATCAGCGCGGTGACCAGGCCGTTGTCGCCGAACTTGTCCACCAGGCGGCCGTACAGGGTGATGGCCTGCGGGCTGCCGATCAGCGCCTGGATCTCGGCGGCGGTGTAGCGCCGGGTGGTCAGGTTGAACTGGTTGGTCTTGTTCACCAGCTGGGTGATGCGCTCGGCGTGGGCCGCGTCGAACGCGCCGATCTCGCAGCGCATTTCAAGGCTCTTTAAATAGTCGTTGTAATTGCCGAAGCTCTGTTCCAGCTGGGCGCGGCGGGCGTTCTGCTTGTACATGTCGGCCCGGTTGCGGTCGTCGGCCGAGAGGGTGGTGACCTCGAAATAGCCCGCCCGGTCCACGGCCGCGATGTAGCCCTCGGGCGCGGTCAGCTCGGGCACGGTCACGGCGGGCAGCTCCCGCCGCACGATCTCCCGCTCGGCGGGGTTATCGTCCACAAACACAAAGCTCTCGGGCAGCAGGTTGATCTCGGCGGCCATGGCGGCCAGGTTCAGGTGCTTTGGCTCCCAGTTGGCCTTGAAGCTCACAAAGTCGGCCGGTGCGAGCACGCTGTCCGGCCGGTCAAAGCCGGTTTTGGCAACGGCCTCCTCGTTTTTGCTGCACACGTTCAGCAAAACGCCCAGCTTGGAGAGCTCCTTTAAGTAGCTTTGGAACTCGGTGTAGGCCATGCCGGCGGGGCTTTCGCTGCCCAGCACGATGCCCTCGGGGCCGTCGTCGCCGATCACGCCGCCCCACAGGGTGTTGTCCAGATCCAGCGCCAGGGCCTTTTTGTTGCGGCCTAAAAGGCTTTTTACAATGTTCGCCACGCTTTGGGCAAGGTAGGGCACGCATTCCAGGCTCACGGCATATTTGTAGGCATACCAGGCGGTGGGGTCGCTGAAGCGCTCCATGCCGTGCTGCGCCTGCAGGTAGCACAGATCGTTCAGGTAGAGGTTCGGGGTGGCCTGGGCCAGGGCGGCCAGCTTTTCGTTCAGCCGGCGCACAAAGCGCACGCGGCCCCCGGCAAAGCTGGCGTCCGCGTTGCCCATGGCCCGCCACAGGGGCAGATCGAAGTTGTTCAGGATGACCGGGCAGCCAAACCCCAGGGCCGCCTTTGCCGCCTGCTCAAACCGGCCGAACTCGGCTTCCAGCTTTTCCTGCGCCTGCGTTTCGCCGTCGGTGGGGTCGGGCCAGAGCTTCAGGTTGCGCTGGCTGGTGTGGATATAAATGACATCCGGCCCAAAGGCGGCCAGGGAACCGTCGTCGAACACCAGGTTTTCGTAAAACAGGGCGTAGCCGCCCTCATAAAACTCCGGCTGGATGCCGTTTGCCAGCAAAAACAGCTCCAGCATGTTTTTCACTTCGCCGATGGTGCTGCCGCTCATAATGGCCACTTTTTTGTGGATCAGGCCGGGCTTTTGCAATAATTCGCGCCGGATGCGGCGTTTTTTTTGCAGCAGCCCGGCGGCGTCGAAGGGGTGGGTCAAAAGTTCCACGCGATTCGCCTCCGTTTACTTTAAATTACGACCTAAATTTTACCACAGCCGGGCGGCAAACACAAGCAATGCCAAAGGCTGACCCGCAAACAGCGGGCGTGCCTCAGGCGCCGAAATCTTCCAGCAGGCGGTCGAGCTGTTCCTCGCTTTGGATGGGAATGCCGGCCACCAGGCTTTCCACGTCCTGCCGGGGCAGCAGGTGGGTGTATATCTCATAAATTTCCAGCGGCTGCGTTTCGCCCGGGCGGTAGAGCGCCAGGCGGCCGCCGTGGTCCTTGAGCAGATATTGCGCGGCGCTGGAGGCCGCCTCCGGCGCGGAATCGGGCCTTGCCAGCCAGAACAGGCTGAATGCAAGGCTGACCGCGCACAGCAGTGCCAACACATAAAACCAGGGCTTTGCCAATTTATGTCACCTCTTTTCAAGGGCAGTATGGCCCTTTCGGGGCGCGGCAAAACATTTTTAAAAGTCTTTTCACTGTACTTGCGGGCCATACTTGTGGTATAATACCATAATAGCAAAACTAAGCCCTTTTCGTTCCCGAGGGAACGTTGTACATTTTTTCCGCGTAAGGAGGCGGTCCCCATCGAAAACAACGAACACCGCAGCATTCGCCGGCCGGATGGCACCGGCGCTTCTTCCCAGAACGGCGGCCAGGGCCGAAAGCTGAACCGCACCGGGGCCCAGGGCCAGCCGGCCCAGGGCCCTTCCCGCAGCCAGGGCGCTTCGCGCGGGCCGGCGAGGCCGGCGCCCGGCACGGCGGGCCCG